>Ga0070731_10001979_pt1 | contig 20280 bp, 13 predicted proteins | sample Coa_R1_2_FD_66448 | JGI IMG/M metagenome (GOLD analysis project Ga0070731, IMG submission 66448) | Surface soil microbial communities from Centralia Pennsylvania, which are recovering from an underground coalmine fire - Coalmine... | ecosystem: Environmental > Terrestrial > Soil > Unclassified ... | reverse complement strand
AAGCGAGCGTTGAGTAACGTCAGGACCCGCTTACTGCGTGCGCGGTTCAGTGACCAGCAATTGTTGCCGTAGGCCCGACACAGAACCGCGAGCGGCAGCGACCGGGTTCCCTACGCGAAACGCGTCCTGACCAACGAGTAGTCGACATTACCCGCTCAGCGCGTGTTGAGTAACGTCAGGACCCGCTTACCGCGTGCGCGGTTCAGTGAACGGGCTATCAACGTCACAGAGACGCGAGCGACAGCGACCGGGTTCCCTACGCGAAATGCGTCCTGACTAGCGACTTGTCGATCGCATCCAGTGACGCGACTCCGGCCTGCGCCATCGCCTGCACCAATTCCGCCTGAAGGATTTCGAAAACGCGCTGTACCCCCGCCGCGCCGTATGCGCCCAGTCCCCAACGCGCTCCACGGCCGATGCACACAGCCTTCGCGCCCAGCGCCAAAGCCTTCAAAATATCCGATCCGCTGCGGAACCCGCTATCGATCAGGATCGGAACGCGTCCCTGCACCACGTCGACGATCTCCGGCAGGACTTCGATACTGGAAGGCGAATAATCCATCGCGCGCCCGCCGTGATTGGAAACATACACGCCGTCGAGCCCGTGATCCAGGCACATTTTGGCGTCTTCCGGCGTGATGATCCCCTTCGCCAGCAGCGGGACCTTCAAAAACGGCCGGATTTGTTCCACGTACTTCCAGCTATACCAGTTGCGATCCTGGCGGATTCGATACGGATTCGATTCCGCCCGCGCCGGCCGTAATCGCGCCATTGCCGCCGTGGTGGTATTGGTGAGATGCGCGTCGTGCAGCGGCCGTTCGTAGTATGCCGACTGCTGATCCACCGTCATCGCGACGGCTTTGCAGCCGGCCGCCTGGGCCCTCTCCAGTATGTCGCGGCTCAGGCCGATGTCTTTCTGCGGATAGAGCTGAAACCATAGCGGGCCGGTAGCAGCCGCGGCAACCTTGTCGATCGGGAACGACGAGCCGTTGCTGACGATGTAGGGAGTATTCGACGCCGCGGTCGTGCCCTGATGCGTCGCCATTTCTCCTTCACGATGGATCTGGCTGTGGCCGGAGGTCGGCGACGCCATGATCGGAAACGCCATGGGCGTGCCCAGGATCTCCGTCGCGGTCTTGATCGTGCTTACATCCGCGACGCCGCGCGGGACCAGTTTGAGCCAGTCGAACGCCTGCCGGTTGCGGCGAAGCGTGAATTCGCTTTCCGTTCCATAAGACGTGTAGTTGTAAACTTCCCGCGGCTCCTTGGCGAAGAACACCGCTTCGAAATCCTGCAGCGTGACCAGTTCATCGATTCCCGGCACGCGCGAATGGTCGTGAAAGGGATCCTGCTGCCCGCGCAGAAGCGACGATGCGGCTACCACGCCGCCCAGCCCTCCCATCATCTGACGTCTGGTCGAACCACCGCGCTTCATAAACCGTTCACCTCAACTGTAGCGTTAAACATTGGGCTGTTCTTAATCTTAAAACACTGGCGGGCTCACCGAGACGGGCGGGATTTTGATAATCTTACTGCTGGTCCCCGGAAATTTTATGAGACACAATTCTTCGTCGAAATCGATGTGGGCCGGCGCCCCGCTTGCGCTGATGTGGACTACGCCATTGTGGTTTGCGCCGGCGTTGTGCCTGGCGCAGAATCCCTTCGCGGGAAACGCTCAGGCCGTAGCGGATGGCCAGAAGCTCTTCGTTCAGTCCTGTGCGCCGTGCCATGGAAGAACCGGCGAGGGCGCGCAAGGACAGGCCGAGGGTATGCGGCCTCCGGATCTGACCCGCGGCGTCTTCAAGGCGGGAAGACGCGATGATGATCTGTTCCGTGTGATCTCGGACGGTGTCCGAGGCACCGAGATGCCGTCTTTCAAGTCGCTGGGTGGCGAGCAAATCTGGCGGCTGGTGACGTTTGTCCGATCGCTCTCGGCCACTGCCGTGGTGCTTAACGGGGATCCGGTGAACGGCGAAGCGCTGTTCTGGGGCAAAGGAAATTGCGGGAATTGCCATCAGATCGGAACGCGCGGAAACCGGATGGGTCCCGACCTGACGCGCGGCGGACGGCGCAGCAACGCGAAAAGTCTCAGGACCTCGATCGTGGATCCGAATGCCGACATCTCTCCAGGGTTCGCGATCATCACTGTCGTGACGCGCGACAATCAGAAGATCACAGGACTCCAGCGCTGGCTGGATAATTTCTCGGCGCGTATCGTTGACGAATCCGGCAACGAACATACTTATCTGCGCGACGAAGTGAAATCCGTTACGCGCGAAATGCGGTCCACCATGCCGGATAATTACGGCAAGATCTTCAACGACAAGGAACTGAACGATCTGGTTGCGTTTATCGTGAAAACTCGAAGCGAGGCGAATTCTCAATGAGAACGGTGGCGTGGGTTTTGGCGGCCCTTTCGGTAGCCGCGCAGGCGCAGGTGACTTCGGAAACTTTGACGAAAGCGCAGCAGGATCCCAACTCCTGGCTTTCCTATGGCAAGAATTATTTCGGGTGGCGCTACAGCCCGCTGACGCAGATCAACACCAGCAACGTGGCTGGCCTCGCTCCCGCGTGGATCCTGGCGACCGGCGTTCCAGGGAACAACGAAACCACGCCGCTGGTGTCCGGCGACATGATGTACATCACCGGCCCGTCGAACACCGCATGGGCGGTGGATCTGAACACTGGGAAGAAAGTCTGGAGCTATTCCGATTATGTTCCCTCCGGTCTGGGCCTGTGCTGCGGCACCGTGAATCGCGGATTCGCGATGTTGGGCGACAAGTTATTCAAAGTGAATATCCAGTCGACGCTGGTCGCCCTCGAAGCCAAGAGTGGCAAGGTCCTGTGGGAGACCATGATCGACGACTACAAGAAAGGTTATTCGAATACAGTAGCGCCGTTGATTGTGAAAGATATGGTCGTGGTCGGCACGGCCGGCGCGGAGTGGGGCATTCGCGGCTATATCGACGCCTATGATGCGGCGACCGGAAAGCGCCGCTGGCGCTTCTACACGGTCCCCACCGCTGGCGAGCCCGGCATTGAGACATGGGGCGGGAATTCGTTCAAGACCGGCGGCGGGTCAAGCTGGATTACCGGAACCTACGATCCGGAGTTGAACCTGATTTACTGGGGCATCGGCAATCCCGGTCCCGACATGGACGGCTCTGTGCGGCCCGGAGACAATCTTTATACCTGCGCCATCGTTGCCATCGACGCGGACACCGGGAAGCTGAAATGGTACTTCCAGATGACGCCCCATGACGTCCACGATTGGGACTCGATCGGCGATCCGGTTCTGCTGGACGCGACTGTGGATGGGAAAAAGATCAAGGCGGTGGCGCAGGCCAATCGCAACGGTTTCTACTACGTGCTGGATCGCACGAACGGAAAATTCATCGCGGCAAAGGCCTACACCAAAGTAAACTGGGCAGACGGAATTGGTCCGGACGGACGCCCCATCCTGATCGCGAATAAAGAGCCTACTCCGGAGGGCAATCTGGTGTGCCCAGGGCTCGGAGGCGGTCACAACTGGTCAGCTACCACCTACAGCCCGCAAACCGGACTTTACTATTTCGGATCAACGGATGGCTGCCAGTTGTTCACGGTGGTGAAGCAGGAATTCGTCGAAGGGAAGCAGTATCAGGCCGGGGATGCCATCGGCGTGCCAAAGGAACCGAGCACGGGTTCCGTCATCGCCGTCGATCCCGCGACGGGAACCACTAAGTGGAGGCACGAATTAATGAGCAGCACGTCGGGTCTCCTGGCTACTGGCGGCGGCCTTGTCTTCACGGGAGATTCGGAGGGCTACATGATGGCCCTGGACGCCAAGACCGGCAAGGTGGTCTGGCATTTCCAAACCGGTGGGCCCATTCGGGCGCCAGCCATCAGCTACACGTTCCGCGGGAAGCAGTACATCGCCGTGGCTGCGGGACAGAATATGTTGGCGTTCAAGCTGCCCTAAACGCGTTAGCCGGCGGGTCTACCCGTGAACGTGTTCGGTCTTTGGGGGCCCGTCGCTAAGTGTGCCTTCGAGCGCTGCGCGCACCAGTTGGCTGCGCGTCCGCACACCGGCTCTGGCGAATAACTGTTGCAGCGTCGATTTGACGGTTCCTTCCGACATACCCAGCCGGTCTGCGATTTTTCGGTTCGAGAGGCCCTCGACCACGCCTTGAACCACCGTCTGCTGCCTTCCCGTGAGGTCCGCGATGCGCAGGTGGGGATCCTCGGTCACCGGGTATCGGTCGGCGAGCATTTGGATCAGGCCCTGTTCCAGCCACGCCTCTCCGTCAGCCACCAGCCGCACCGCCTGGATCAGTCGGGCCGAAGAATTCGACTCCAGGAAAATCCCCGATGCTCCCGACTTCAATGCTTGTGCCGAACTGGCCGCGTCGACCGTGGAGGTGACCACCAGAAACTTGCCTTCGTATCCCCCGTTCCGCGCCGCCGCCATGAACTCGATCGCGCCTTTGCCTCCGAGGTCCAATAGAACCACATCCACACCGGACCTGACCAGCAGATCGAGCGCCTGCGCCGGAGTCGGACACGCGGCTACCAATGCGAAATCGGGCTCTGCCCCCAGCAATCGAGCCAGGCTCTCACGAAACAAGGCTCGCTCGTGGACCAGACAGAGCCGGACCTGTTCCGTATGGGCGTTGTTATTCATCCCCTGTTGAGGCTCTGCAAATTCCATGGTTAGAATGTTACGTTGAACCGGCTGACTTGCCAAGGTCCTTATCCGAAAGATCAGGCTGATCGTGCCGGAAGTTGAACCACTAAGGAACTTGCTCTGACCCAATCAGCCCCCGTTAGGGGCTCATCAGTCGATTAATCCAACGGCCAAGGCAATTTAGTGGCGCATCCATAGGAAAACAATATAGATCTATCCTTTATTCAGTGGTGGGCGCAGGGTTTCTTGGAGCCCGCTTACTCGGCCCCTAGTCTGGCAGGGACGGCTGAACGACCGATTGGCCATTTGATTATTGGCCGAAAGGGTCGAGCATTAACCGTGGGTACTAAGAAGTCTGCGGATCAAACGTTCATGGGAGCCGGCTGACGCACCTGCTCATGAGTCGTCGAGCGGACCGAGAAGAGGGTCGCCGTAAGACCCAGCAGCGCGGCTAGCGATACCCACACTCCGGGAATCGCGCGGTTTCCAGTAATCTGGATCAAGTAAGTGCAGATCGCCGGCGTGAATCCGCCGAAGATCGCCGTGGCAAGGCTGTAAGCGATGGAAAATCCGGACGCCCGCACATCCGGCGGCATCAACTCCGTCAAAAACACCACCATCGCTCCGTTGTAGCTCGCGTACAGGAACGAAAGCCACAACTCGACCGCCAACAACCGCTCGAACGAAGCCGCGCCGACCAGCCACGACATTGCCGGGTACGCGGTAACCAGCGTGAGCGCCGTGAACGCGATCAACAACGGCCGCCTTCCGACGCGATCCGAGAGCGCACCCATCAACGGCAGCCAGAAGAGGTTCGACACGCCCACGCACAAAGTAACGATCAGAGTATCGCGGCTCGCCAAATGCAGTGTGGACTGCCCGAACGTCGGCGTGTACGCCGTGATCATATAAAACGATACAGTCGTCATCGTAACCAGCATCGTGCCGAGAATCACCACGCGCCAGTTCGCCGCAATAGAGGATAGAATCTCGCGAACCTCGGGCCGTCTTTTCGCGAGGAATTCCTCTGTCTCGGCCAGGGAACGGCGCAGCCAGAACAGCAGCGGAATGATCGCGCAACCAACCAGCAGCGGCACCCGCCATCCCCAACTGCTCATCTGCGCCGGGGTCAATCGCTGGTTGAGCAGCACTCCCAGGAGCGCGGCAAATACCACCGCGCACTGCTGGCTCCCCGATTGCCAGCTCACATAAAATCCTTTGTGGCCGGGTGTCGCGATTTCAGAAAGGTAAACGGATACGCCGCCCAGTTCCACGCCGGCCGAAAATCCTTGCAGCAGTCGCCCGGCGACCACCAGCAGCGGCGCCGCGATTCCGATCAGGTTGTATCCGGGAACCACGGCGATGGAAAATGTCCCCGCCGACATCAGCATCAAAGTCAGAATCAGGCCGGCACGGCGTCCGCGGCGATCGATGTACGTCCCGAGCACCAGCGCGCCCAGAGGACGCATCAGGAATCCGACGCCGAACGTCGCCAGCGACAGCATCAGCGATGCGAATTCGCTGCCCTTGGGGAAGAACGTCCGCCCGATGGCCGCGGCGTAGTAGCCGAAGACCATAAAATCGTACATTTCAAGAAAGTTCCCCGCGGCCACCCGCACCACGGACATGACTTTCGCTTTGCGGCTGTGCGGGTCGGTCACGTGTGTAAATTTACCAGATCAGGCTTTCGTTTTGATCTCTTCGCTGCCCGGGTCCCAATAGACGCGGAAGCCTTCCCAATAAGATCGCGCCGCCATAATACACGCGACCGAATGAGAAAAACCGTGATCCACGGTCGCGCTGGGCTCCTTGCGGGCGCGCATGGCGTCGAGCCAATCGATCAGGTGATGCGCATCGTCATCGTCGGGTCCAATGTTATCCGCCCTCGGCGCTCCTGCGGCTCGCACGATCTCGCCGTGATCGCCCGGCGGACCCATGGCCGGCGGCGCGAAATAGTGCGGTTGGGCGATGTCTCCTGCGGGATCGGGCTCGTGCGGCCCGCCTTCGCGCGTAAGCATGAACAGCGAGGCTCCCTCGCCGCCGTAATTATCGATGGTGCCTTCCGTGCCTTGAATACGCGTAAAGCTGCGGTAACTGTTGCCGAATGTGGTCGTGTAGGTGTGGACGAAGCCTTGCGGATACGTAAAGATCACGCTTGCCGTGTCGGGATTTTCACGTCCATCGTTCCAGACGACGATGCCGCCGTTGGCCGACGCCGTGGCCGGAGCCGTCGCGCCGGTCCACAGGTGTACCAGGTCGCTGGCGTGGCTCATCCACTGTCCGAAAATGCCGGTCGAAAAATCTCGATACAAACGGAACTCGAGATATATCCGCGGATCGAACTCGCGATGCGGACGGTCCAGCAGCCATCGCTTCCAGTCCGTATCCTCGGCGCGCAGTTCTTTCAGCTCCGGGCGGCCGTGCCAGCGCTGCATGTTGACGTTCCACTCCTGGCTGATCTTGACAATCTTGCCGATGCGGCCGGACTTGACGAGATCCCGCACGGCGAGCTGATAGGGCTGCGTGCGATGCTGTGAGCCCATTTGAACCACCTGCTTCGATTCTTTGATTGCGGCTCGCCCTTCCTTGGCATCCTTCAGGGTATTCGCGAAAGGCTTCTCGACGTAGCAATCCTTGCCCGCGCGCACCACGTCGGCGCAATGGCGGGCGTGTTGAAAATCGGCGGTGGCGATCATGACGCCGTCGATATCGTTGCGCTGAAGCAAGTCGGCGTAGTTCTTATACATCTCCGGCTTCTTGCCAAAGGCTTTTTCGACCTGCGCTGCCCTGCGTTCACGCGCGAGCGACCAGAGGTCGCAAACCGCCACCGTTTCGACGGGCGTTTTTTTCGAAGCCAGCTCGACCATGTGGACGTGGCCATGACTCCGGTCGCCGCAGCCGATCTGGCCCAGGCGAATCCGGTCATTCGCGCCGAGAATGCGGTTGTAAGATTGCGCGGACATCGCCACGGCGGAGCCGGCCACTGTGTTGACGAAGACCCTTCGGTTCATTTCGCGTCTCCCTTCAGATTCGGGTTCTTTGAAAGCGAAATCAGATTCGCCATGATGCGGTACGCTCCCGGCACGCCTTCCGGCAACTGGCGATAGAACGCGTAGGCGTTGTAAATATAGACGCCTTTGCCGTATCGAGCGTAGAGAAAGCCGCCCTTTTGCGGATCCTGTTCGGGATCGTGAGTTTCGAGAAGCGGCGTGTAGTTCGCATCCCAGGATTCCATAAACTTCGATCCGCGCTCCGACACCCAGCCTCGAAAATCCTTTTCGCCGATCTGGTTGGGCCACGTAAACACTGGATTGCCAGGCGCCAGAATGTTGATCTTCGACTCCTCATCGGTCACTTCTTCCGGGTCGTTTGTCATGGTGTACGGATACGGTCCGAAGTTGTGATCGAACTCGGGTGTATTGTATTGGACGATCACGACGCCACCGTTTTTGACGTAATCGAGCAGCCGCGCGTTGTTGGTTTTCAAGTCGTCGCGAACCGCGTACGTGCGAACGCCCAGCAGGATCGCGTCGAACTTCGAAAGATCTCCGGAAGTCAGATCGGCGGAGCTGAGCAGCTTCAGATGAATTCCCAGGTTTTCGATCGATTGCGGTACTTCGTCCCCGGAGCCCATGATGTATCCGACATTAAGATTCGGGGCGACTTTTACATCTACTGCCGCGGCTTTATATGTAGCCGGGCGATAGAGCAGATCGGGCCGTAGACCTTCGTAACCGGTCACCCGAAAGCCTTCGCGATACTCCCGCCCGCTGTACTCGGCCACGGCCTGGATCGAATAAAGTTGCTCCTTCAGTTGAGCGGGGAAAATTCGAAACTCAACGCGCTGGTCGTCGCCATCTTTGGCAGTCTTGAAATCGCTCACCGCCGGTTCGGACCGCCAGCCATTCGGAAGATCGACACGAACTTTTCCCTGCGCCGGGCCTTTCACGTTGCTGTGCACATTAGCGACCAGCCTGAAGGATTTTGAATCGAGCGGAATGATGCCCGCACTCGGCGACGCGGAGACGGAGATCGCCGGTGCGACAATCAGCGGCTGCATTACCGAGCCCTCTCCATTCACGTGGCGCACCGATTGAACCACCTGGCCGATTTCGACCGTCACGCTTTCATATTTGATCTTGGCCCAGGCAGCCACCGGATACGGCGTAAACGGACGCGTCAGAGACGACGGATCTTGAATGTCGTACCAGGCTTGCTCGACGTTCGCGCGGCTGAAATACGGTCGCGTAGCCTTTGCGTTCTGAGGCACGGTTATGCGAAACCCGACGTCCTTCGGCTTGTTCCCGGTGAGCGTGCCCGCAGCTTCGACCTCCGCATTCGCGGTCCAGTTCTCACCCGCTGGGGTCGCGATGCGGATTTGTGCGAGTTGCACCGGCGTGTTGCCGGCGTTGTTCACGTGAACATTTACCCGGAACTGCTGCCCTGGAATCGCCATCCGGAAACTGTCAGGGTCGCCCCCGAACATAGCCGCCATACCGCCGCGGGGCTTGTCAGGCGCCACCGTCGCCTGCAAGGTCAGTTGCAACGCGAGCGTCAAGGCGTCGTTGAATTGCCGCTGCTTGGCGCGGAGCTCATGCAGGACGTCATATCGTTCGCGATCGGTCAAGCTGGCCGTTGAGACCTGTTCAACAAGCCGATTGGTTTCCTTCCATCCGGTAGCGAGCATCGGTGCGACCCGAGCCGGCTCGGCCGGTTGGAAATTCGCCATCGCCTGCTCGACCGCTGCATTGATTCGCATCAGCCCGTCGCGGAGAAAAGCCGGATGGCTCTCTCGCGCCAGATCCGCGATTCCGGCGAGCGATGTATCGATGCCCTGAAAAAAAGATTCTTCCTGCCCTGTGGCCGGGATCGCCGAGGCGAATCGGTGATAGGGGCTCGAAAGCTCGCCCGCCGCGGGAACACCGGTGCCGCCGTTTTGCGATTTCTGGTAGCCGAGCCCCTCGCGCGCGATCTGCAAATAAGATAGTCCCGCGATGGGATCGACGGTGCCTTCCGGAACCGTAACGTCCGCGCTCAGATTCCACCCGAGCCATTCGCCGCGAACGTAATCGAAAACCCGTGCCGGCGCCCAGTGATGGGTCGCGTAGTCGTACACGCCTTTTTCCGTGACCCGAGCTCTTGGAATGCGCTCATATACCTTCAGCGGCTGCCAGGGCTGAAGTCCCTCGCGGATCTGTTCCGGAAAAACGTTCGGATCGGCCGCGGCCTTAAATACTTCCTGCGCCATCTGACCCGCGACCTGATGATTCCCGTGCCCATCGCTAGGACCTCCGATGAAGACCGAAGTAACCACCAGCGGCCGTGTCGTGCGCACCACGCGAACCGCATCCGCCAGCACCCGTTCGTGCGACCAGCTCTGAAGGGTCTCCTCCTTGGTCTTCGAGAACCCGTTGTTGACCACGCGCGTGAAGTATTGCTCGACTCCGTAGTAACGGCCAGCAGCCAGTAGTTCCTGCGTTCGGACCTGGCCCAGCGCGTCAAAGAAATCCGGCGACATCACGTTCGCGCCGCTCTCGCCGCGATTAAGTGTCAGCAGCATTACGCGAGCGCCCTGCCCGCGCGATTCGTACGCAAGCATGCCGCCGTCCTCATCGTCGGGATGGGCGGTGATCATCATCAGGCTGGCGCGGGTGTGCAGCTTATGCAGCGCCTGCCAGAGCCCCGCCGCTCCTCGATCAATCGGAAGTGCGAACGCATCCGGCGACGGGTCCTGCGCCCGAAGAGTCAATACGAGACAAAGGATTGTAAGAGTTCGAAGAACGGACATGGAGAGGCCTCAGAGCTACATCTTCGCCATACCTTACCATAGCTCCAATCGGAGACCTCTCCACGCGCGCTTGATCCATTGTGGGGAAGGCTTGCAGCCTGCCCTACCTAGGAAGCAGGAAGGACGCTACGCCGTCTGCGTCTGCCAGGCGCTCATCTCGTCCGCTGAAGGTCCATACATCCCCGGAAACTCTACTTCGTTGAGCCGCAAATAAACGCCCAACTGCGCCCTGTGATGGATCAAATGGTTCATGATTGAGCTGCGCATCACCGTCGAACGCGGCATCGACATAATAGTCTTGCCCGCATACTTAAACGTCCAGATTTTCTGCCAATCTTCGTCGCTGGCGACCAAAATCTTCATGCGCGCTTCCGCGACGTTCTTATCGAATAACCGGAGCAGGTCGGTGCGCGTGCCCGCGATCTCGGGCTTGAAATCGGGAGTCAGTTCGAGCACCTCCCGGTCGAGCGTAAACATCGTCCACGACGGCATCTCTGCGACGTGGCTGGCAAGCTGCGCCAGACTCATCGATTTCGGATGGGGCTTGTAATCGAATTTTCCATCGGGTACGCACTCCAGCAGTTTCCGGGTGTTCTTCATCTCTTCGTCGAATTCGGGCAGAAGCGATTCACTGAACGGCATATTTTCTCCTTTTCTCAAGAAACTCACTGCCAGAACGATATCAGCCATTGCGGACAGATTCGGTCCGCAATCAATGCCACACTGAAAGAATGTTGGAGACCTCAGCGAGGCTGTTGCGGCTGCTCTCGTTGTTTCAGGCTCAACGCTATTGGTCCGGCGCGGAGCTCGCCGAACGTCTGGAGATCACCTCGCGCACCCTCCGCCGCGACGTCGATCGGCTGCGGAGCCTCGGCTATCCGGTGAATTCGACATCCGGCGCGGCGGGCGGTTATCAGCTTGGGGCCGGCGCAACGCTTCCCCCGCTTTTGCTCGACGACGAGGAAGCGGTCGCGGTCGCCGTCGGACTGCGAACCGCGGCGAGCGGAACCGTCACGGGAATTGAGGAAGCCTCGGTGCGGGCGTTAGCCAAGCTCGAACAAGTGTTGCCGTCGCGATTGCGCCGGCGGGTCGCTTCGCTGCATACCTTCATCGTGCCGCTCGGCAATATCGGACCTACGGTGGACGCGCAAACACTTTCCGTAATCGCGGGCGCCTGCCGCGACTGCCAGATTCTGCGGTTCGGTTATCAAAGCCGGGATGGAACCGCCAGCGCCCGCGAAGTGGAGCCTCACAGACTGGTTCATACCGGGCGGCGCTGGTACCTGGCCGCGTGGGACACTGCTCGCAACAACTGGCGGACATTCCGCGTCGACCGCATCGAGCCAAAGCTCGCCACCGGTTCCCGGTTCGCGCCGCGCCAGCCGCCCGATGGCGATTTTGCAGCCTATGTCTCGCGAAGCGTGGCCTACGCGCCATATCCGCATCGCGCTCAAGTAACTCTTCATGCATCGGTAGAACTAGCCGCCGAGCGTATTCCACCTTCGATCGGAATTCTTGAAGCGATCGACGACAATCGCTGCGTACTCCACACCGGAGCCGGTTCGCTCGACGGCCTCGCCATGTGGATTGCTATGATCGGCTTCGACTTCGAGGTACGCGAGCCGCCTGAGCTCATCGAGCGAATCCGCACTCTGGTAAAGCGATTCCAGCGCGCGGTAAAGTGAGAGTCATATGGCCAACGAAATGAAAGTTCAGCTCCGCCAGATTTCCGCGACCACTTCGGAAGCGGCGATGGGCCCCCATCGCGTACTGGTCGACCGGCCGATCGATAAGAGCGGCACCGACCTCGGACCCATGGGCGGCCAGCTTTTTCTGGCGTCAGTAGGAGGCTGCTTCATGAGCAACTTGCTGGCGGCGGCCAAAGTGCGCGACGCAGGGGTTTCGAGCGTCGAGACCGAGGTTACGGGCATAGTCTCCGCCGACGCACCGGCGCGCTTCACAGCTCTGGAACTTCTGGTCACAGCGGATGGCGATCGGGACGCGCTCGAAAAGCTGGTCGAAATCGCCGCGCGGGGATGCATCATGGTCAACACGCTGCGTTCCACGCTCGAATTGAAAATTCGGATCGGCGCACCCGTTTAAGGGCTTGTTCAAAAACGTCGAGACGCGCTTGCTGGCGTGACCGGTTCCGTGCGGACCTATCGCGACTTCACAGAGCCGCGAGCGGTTAGCGCGGGTCCCGAAGTTTCTCAACACCCTGTGATGCTCCTCTACTGTTTCTTCAAGAAATAAACGTAGTTGTTCAGCCCGAAAGTGGCCGTCGTAGCGTTGACGAAATGAAAGTCCAACTCATTGCCGCATCCGGTTTCGAGCGTCTTCCAACTCTTACCCTGAAAGCCGAGCTTGGCGGCCAGCTTAGTCGGGTCGGCTGATTTATCACGCCTGCGCATTTCGTCAAAGGCCCCCTGGAAAAGCATATCCGCCGGATAATCTTTAACTCCATATCGCGGACCCTTGCAAGCTAGCTCTCGTGGCCCGATGATTTCCGAAGCCTTGATAAGCACCGTCTTTCCCACCAGCGATTTCATCTCCGCCGGATCAGGCTTCTGCGCTTCCGTCCACCACGGACCCACGACCGCCGAATCGATCTTCCATGTGCCCAGATAAAAAGCATCCGCGCCTGATGCGAGCGAAGCGGCAACCAACAGAATGGAGAGTCCCGGACGCATCTTCAGTTTCCCGGATGATATTCGCGCTCGGCGTGCCCTTTGAGTTGCGAGCGATAATAGTACACTTCCCGCAGATCGCCGCTGCTATAGCGCTTGGCTTCATCATTAAAATGCGGCGATTTCGGGTTTCCGCTTTCCCCCCCCGCCGTCACGGCTCTGGCCCGCACTTGATCGCCAAATTCGACGACGGCGACAAAACTGTTTCCGCTGGTCCCATACCACTTCTTGGTTCCCGGATACGCGCGCGCTCCGAACGACGCGAGTGAGCCCCACGTAGAAGATGTGAACGGGACGGGAATGCTGGGCCCGGCGTCGTCGAACGGCTGCACGATGTCGCCTGTCAATCGCTGGAAGCGGTTGATGTCGCCCCATGGCGTCTTCCAACTTCCGAAATCCGCCGCAAGCTTATCGGACGCTGCTGCCAGAGATTGGAGGAGCCGTTCTCCGGGAGCCTTCGCAATTTCATCTTCGTTGGCCAAGCCGCCGCGTCTTCCTTCGCCGCCCAACCGCCGCCGGACGTCCTCGCCCCAGAAGACCGCGAGCGATGTCGGAACCGATGCCGCGGCCCAGCGAAGATCCCAGGCGCGCAGGAGCGCCACCTGATCGGATAGCTTCGTCTTCAGCGGACTGCCCGCCGGTGCGTTGTCCCAGGCTTTGATCAGCGCCGGCATCGTTTTTTCGAACCAGGGAAGGTAGCTGTCGAACGCCGCCGCCAGCAGCGAATCGAGCGTGAAGTTTTTCTTGTTTTCCAAAACCCGAATCGCATGCAGCCCGCGAGCCGATTCGCCTCCGTTCTCCACGTACGCCGGAAAGTCCGCCTTCTTCAGGCTGCTCGCTCCCGCTCCGGACCACGGCCAGTTGTTGACGTTGAACAGCCAGCCGCTCTTCGGATTCAGCAAGTGCGGTGTCTCATCGACGGAAAGAAGTCCGTGCCATTCAGTCTCCGGATTGCTTCCGTCCACCGGCTTGGTCCAATCGAATTTCGTATCGCGGCGAGGAATGTAGTTACCGTGAAAATACGCGATATCGCCATCGGCATCGGCGAAGATTGTATTGTTCGATGAGTTGGCCTTCAGCTCCATGGTCTCGCGGTACGCCTTGTAGCTTCGCGCTTTGGTTCGGGAATAGGATTGCATCAGAGCCTTGATCGGCTCCTGCATGATCCGGAAGCTGACCCATTTCCCGTTTGCTTCCCGGACCACGGGTCCGTGGCTCGTGTAGTAGACCGTAAATTTCTTCTCGGCCATGCCCGACTGGGTCTTATACGGAACCGTGATTTGTTTCTCCGGAAGCGGACGCCAGTCGTTGCCGTATTTATAGACGAAATGTCCATCGCGCTTCTCGACGGTCTCAAGATATTCGTCGATCGCGTCCACGCCACTCGATGTGTGCATCCAGCCGGCGCGATCGTTGAAGCCTTGATAGATGAAAAACTGGCCCCAGGTCGAGGCGCCGTAGGCATTCAAGCCTTCCTCGCTCACCATTTGGAGCTCGGACCGGAAGAAAAACGAAGTGTGCGGATTGATCAGCAGCAAGGCGTGATGGGAGACGGTATTCGACGGCGCGACAGCCATGCCGTTCGATCCCGAAGGCTCTGTTTCGACGTTTTCATCGACGAGAGGGCGTTTCAACCTGCGCGCTTGCGCCGCGCCCGCCTTGTCGTAGAACGCTTGAAGCTGGTTCAGGTTCACCTTCTCGATGTCGCCGCCGATGCTTCCTTCAGTAAAGCTGAGCGCCATCCACGGCTCGAAGCGCGCGATCACCCGCGGCTTCACCTCGGGATGTTTCGACAGATAGAAGTTCAGGCCGTCCGCGAACGCAGTCATCAGAGTTTGCAGCCACGCAGGACTCTCCGCGTACTGCTTCTTGAGCATCGCCGGATCGATAAACAGCTTCATCCGCAGGTCCAGGATGATCTTAGACTCGCCCTCCGCCTCCGCCAGGCGGCCCATCGCATTGATGTAGTTTGTCTCAACCCGATTGAAATCATCCTCGGCCTGGGCATATTCCATGCCGAAAACTGCGTCGGCGTCGGTCTTGCCGTAGACGTGCGCGATGCCCCAGTCGTCGCGGATGATGGTGACATTCCTGGCGTGCTGCTCCCAGCGCGCGGCCTCCGGATTCCTGGCCGCCTGAAACGCGAAAGACGTGGATGCAGTTGCGAGTACTAGAATCAGTTTCCTCAGGCAAAGTCTGTGCATAACGGCTCTCTCGATGATAGTTTATGCCCGCCTGTCCGTACTTGCTCGACGGCGCCGCGACTGAACATTGTTAATATCCAGGAGGGTTAATATCCAGGAGAGGATAACGACAAATTTGCTGGACTCCGGCGCACGTCACCTACGCCTCGCGATCCGAACCTTTCTGCGGAACAAGAGCGCCTATTTGTCGGTAATCGGGACCTTAACGCTGGGCATCGCAATGAGCATCGCGATGTTCTCACTCGTGGACGCCGTTCTGCTGCGGCCGCTCCCGTTTCCCCGGCAGGAATCCATTCAGGTGATCTGGAAGACGGATCCGCTTGCCGGAACTCACGTCGAGGAATTGGCGTATCCGGAGCTTCGTGACCTTCAGGAAAGCATCCCGGACTTCGAGTCTGTCGCGGTGATGCCAACCTCGCTGTACGGCTACGCCCGAGTGCTTCAGACCGGAACCGCCGAGCCCGTGCAGATCGAGAGCGCGCCCGTATCGCACGATTTCTTTCGCGTTCTTGGAGTCTCTCCGATTCTCGGCCGCGATTTTACGAAAGAGGACGAGCGCGTAGGAGCGCCTCCGGTAGTCGTTCTATCCGATCGGGTGTGGCGCAATCAAATGGGCGCGGACGGGAACATCGTCGGGCGCATGATCCGCCTGAACGGGCAGGGCCATACCGTGATCGGCGTGATGGCGCCCGGAGTCGAGTTTCCGCGAGGAGCCGGTCTGTGGATTCCCCTGGGCGTCGAGCGCCGCATTGTAGAGCGCCGCGGCGCGACGTTTCTTCAGGCAATCGCGCGCTTGAACCCCGGCGTTTCCCGTGAGCGCGTCGCAATTCAAGTGAACGCGTTGTTCACAAGGCTGGCTGTCGATTATCCAGACACCTACACACGCTCCCAGCAGGGCGTGGTGATGCCGCTGGTCGAATACTGGACCGGCTCGACGCGTATCCAGCTTTGGATCGTCCTGGGCGCCTCCTTGCTTCTCTTGAGCGCTTCGGTGATGAGCGCCAGCAATCTACTACTCTCGCGCACCATATCGCGCCGCTCCGAAATTGCGACGCGTCTGGCGTTAGGGGCCCGGCGCGGACAGATTCTGACTCAACTCGGGACCGAGGGAGCACTGATTGCGATGGCCGCCGTAACGGCCGGGATGACTGTTGCCCAATATGCGATTCGAGTGCTGATCCGATGGGCTCCCGAGGACATCCCGCGATTATCTGACGCGGCGTTAAATCTCGATTGCGCGTTCTTCGCCGCGGGCGTCGCCGCACTGGCTGCGATTGCTTGCACAGTCATTCCTGGATGGTCCGCGACGCGCATGCAGGTCGAAGCCGCCCTGCGGGAAGGCGGCGCGCGATCGTCCATGTCCCGCCGGGCCAGCCGCGCCCGAAGCCTGTTTGTCGCGGCGCAGTCGGCGGTCACGGTTGTTCTGCTGGTCGTGGCATCGCTTCTCATCCTCAGCTATCGATCCATGATGTCCGCCCACACGGGCTTCGCGAATCGCGATGCTGTGTCGATGAATCTGCAACTCCGCGGTCCAGGTATGTTCTCCGGGCAAGCTTTCGACGCGAATTTCCGGCGTTCCTTTTACACGGAACTCTTGAAACGCTTGCGTGACGCTCCCGGAGTAACGTCTGCGGCCGCGGTCCTGCTTCGGCCGCTGGAGGGGACCATCGGATGGGACGTTCCCTATGAATTCGAATTCGAGGCTGGACGTGAACAGAGCCGGGTCCTTCCGAAGGTGAATTTTGAGGTCGTCACGCCCGACTACTTCAAGACCATCGGCACCGTGCTGCTCGAAGGTCGCGACTTCGACGAACATGACGCGCCCGGCGGAGAACCGGTGGCCATCGTCAGCCGGACGCTGGCACGGAAGATTCAGGGGGCCGGCCACGCGCCCGTCGGCCATCGGATCCGCATCGGTTCGCCAGACGCTCCCTGGACCAAGATCGTGGGCGTTTCTGCCGATGCGCGGTACCGCAGCGTCACGCAATCCGGCGCCGACATTTTCGTCCCGTACTCGCAGGCGCCGCAGCCGACAAATTACGTCGTGCTCCGTGGATCATTGCCTTCCGCGAATCTCGCGGCCCTGGTTCGCGAGACCTTGGCGAAGATCGATTCAAATCAGACGATCGCAGGCGTCGCCACCGTCGGCGAACTTATCGGCGCCAATACGGCGCGGAATCGTTTCAATGCCATCCTTCTATTGTGGTTCGGCGTATGCGCAGGCATCCTGTCGGCGGCCGGCGTGTACAGCGTGGTTGCGGAAGCGATGGCGGCGCGAGACCGGGAAATCGCGATCCGGACCGCTTTAGGCGCTCAGCGATTTCGTCTGGTGCGCGAGATCGTGGCAGGTACGCTCGCCTTCGTCGTGATGGGTGAACTATTCGGGACGTTTGCCGTATCAGCGTTCGGAAATCTGGGTTCCGGCGTGCTCTACGGCGTCACCGCGCACAACCCGTTAATTCTCGGATCCGTTGCGCTGTTCCTATTTCTAGTCTCCCTTGGATCCGCCGGAGTGCCAGCCTGGTCCGCCTCGGGCCGGGACCCAAAGATCCGCCTCACCGAGTGAACCGCAGCCCCGCTTACTATCGTGCGCCTGAACCGCCGCACCGAACCGCGCGCGCCAGCAAGCGGGCGCTCAGCAACCTTCTCAGAACGTGATCCGTCCGGAAATCTGCAATTGACGTGGGCCGTAAATGGCCGTGCTCGTCTGCGTGACCGTCGGAAATGCTGCGTTGGGAACGATACAGCCGTTGGTGTGCCCGGCGCAGACTCCCGATCCGGATGCTGTGAAATTGAATGCGTTCGGCGGCGATCCGGGACCCACGTTCGTGATGATCGGATGATTGAACAGGTTGAAAGCTTCCCCCACCAGCGACAGCTTCAATCGCTCGCGAACCTTGAACTCCCGCGCGATCCGGAAATCCGTGTTGTAGATATTCGGCAGGTAATAATTGTTCCGGGGCAGATTCGGCATACGCCCGCCGGTCGTGCCGCCTGAGTTGGTCACCATGCCGCCCGTCAATCCGCTATCCGGCCCGCCGGACGGGAACCCGCTGATGTACTCCGTCAACGGCTGGCCCGTCGCCGCCGTGATGATGGTCGAGAAGTTGAAGCCGTCCACCAGCAGCCGCAGAGGACGATTCGAGATCTTGTTGAACGGCGGTACCCACACAGCGGAACCGACGAAACGATGGCGTTGGTCCAAATCGGACGTGCCGTATTCCAGTTTGCGGTTCAGCGGATCCACCGGCGGGTCCGTACCGAAGAAGGTCCCGAACTGCCCGGCCACCTGCCCGCCATCGATAGCGCGGGCAAGAGTGTAGTTCGCCAGGAACTCGAATCCATGGCTCATGCTCTTGCGGAACGTCAGCACCATCGAGTTGTACCAGGAGTTCACGTCGCTGAACCCGGTGAGAATATCGCCGGTTCCCGCATTCAGGCGAGTCGTGTAGAACGGAAGCGTGATGGTGCTCTGCGTGACGCCCGACGCGTTGGTCACATCGTACGTTTTAGTAGTCGTCGCTGGCGCCAGGTTCGCATCCACATAAATCGGTAAATGGAGCGCCCGGCTCACGACATACGCCGCGGTAAAGCTCATGTTCATCGGAAGCTGCTTTTCGAAGGTCACATCGCCTTCATGCACCAGCGGATTCACGAAGTCGGGAACCAGGCCGTGAGCCAATTGGCCCGCTGCCGGAGGCGTCATCAGCGTCGCCTGCGGAACCAGTGCGCCCGGGAACGGAGCCTGTAGCGGCGGTCCGGTGGGCGTGAAGATCACGTTCGGAAACGTCAGCCCCGGAATCTGCGTCGGCGTCAGCACGGAGGTCTGTTGATACACGCCATTCTCGACGCGTTGCGCATAATAGGTGCTGCCGGGGGTTTGCGCGTAGAACATTCCGTACCCCGCGCGTAAAACGCCACCTTTGCCGAACGACCAGGCCAACCCGATACGCGGCGCAAAATTGTTCCGGTCGATGTTGATGGTTGATGTGTAGAGAGTCGTCAGCGGAGTCAGCGTATTAGCCTGCGGCGGTTGAGGAACCAACTGGATGTCGTACCGAACGCCCAGCGAAACCGTCAGATTGGATCGCGGCTTCCACGAATCTTCTACAAACCCGTCGAGGTCTTTCATCCAGAAATCGTCCTTGCCCACGTGGGTGATCGGATCCACCGCCATCTGAAAACTGGTCCAATGCCGCCCCGTCAGTCCGTCGCCGAGATTGGTTCCGGTGACGTCGGCCACCCAGTTGTTGAACGCCGTCTGCGCAGCTCCCGAGTAAGTGTAAGCGCCGCCGCCGTAGAACAGGTTGATCATCACCTCATGGATCAGGTTTGCGTCAAAGCCCATTTTGAAGGTGTGCTTGCCCTTGACCATCGACAGCACATCGGTCATCTGAATGCGGTGCTCATTCGGCTCCGCCGCGCGAGGCAGAGCGTTGGGCATTCCGTACGTATCCACGCTGCCGCTGCCAATGTTCACGCTGGGGCCGCTGAAGTTCGCGCCGGTGATCTCCAGATCCTGTCCCCACTGAAACCGGACGTTATTCACGATCGCGTTCGTAATCGTCGAATCCCAATTCGTGATGAAGATGCGCTCATGCGTCACGTTCGGTCCGTTGGCCGAGACGGAGCTGTTCGAATAGGAGGTCGCTCCCTGGTACGAGTTCGGAGCGTGAAAATCCAGCAGATTGAAGGAAGACGCGATGTGGTTCTTCGCGTTCAACTGATAATCCAGCTTGCCGAATCCCAGATCCTGGTTGAAGAACCGTGGGAACGCGCCGGATTGCGCCGCGAGAAAGTTGTTCGCCGACGCGCACAGCGTCGCGCTCACTTGAGCCGGGCAGGTGAGCGGATACTTCACTGTGCTGGTGTACTGAATCGGATTCACCTTCCGCGATCCGTCGTATGTGAAGAAGTAAAACAGTTTGTCCTTGA
>Ga0070731_10001978_pt1 | contig 20284 bp, 21 predicted proteins | sample Coa_R1_2_FD_66448 | JGI IMG/M metagenome (GOLD analysis project Ga0070731, IMG submission 66448) | Surface soil microbial communities from Centralia Pennsylvania, which are recovering from an underground coalmine fire - Coalmine... | ecosystem: Environmental > Terrestrial > Soil > Unclassified ... | reverse complement strand
GCCGGGATCGTCGTGACCCTCGACGGCGACGGCCAGAACGATCCTGCCGACATTCCCAAAGTGCTGGCGCCGTTTCACACCGAGAGCGACGCAGCCCATATCGGCATGGTCTCCGGCATCCGCGTGAAGCGGCGCGACTCCATTGCCAAGCGCCTCGCCTCGCGCCTCGCCAACCGGTTCCGCCGCTGGATGCTGAATGATAAAGCCACCGACATCGGTTGCGGATTGAAAGCGTTCCGCCGCGATGCGTATCTCGCCCTCCCCTATTTTGATCACATGCACCGCTATCTCGCGGCATTGATGCAGCGCGAAGGTTTCGAGGTGCGGTTCGTCGAAGTCGGTCACCGGCGGCGGATGCACGGGAAATCGAAATACGGGGTCTGGGACCGCTTCGTCGTCGGCATACAGGACATTTTCGGCGTGCTCTGGCTGAAGAAGCGTTTCCGCGACGCCGTCGAAGTAACGGAGCGCTGATCGCGATGCACGCCTTGCTCACGCCGGAACGGATCTGGCTCGCCATCGGATTTGCCGGCCAGGGGCTGTTCGCCTCGCGCTTCGTCATCCAATGGTTCAAGAGCGAGATGGAAGGCCGCAGCGTCATTCCAGTCTCCTTCTGGTACTGCAGCGTGGCGGGCGGGGTCGTCGTGCTCGCCTATGCGATCTACAAGAGAGACCCGGTGTTCATCATCGGCCAGGCGAGCGGGTTGTTTGTGTACAGCCGCAACCTGTACCTTATTTTCCGCGAGCGGGCTCAGTTGCGCCATGCCGCGGAGGCGAAGACGGGTTCGCCGGCCTAGATCCCTCATCCTTCGACAAGCTCAGGATGAGGAAAAAACCTCACCCTGAGCCTGTCGAAGGGTGAGGCAAGAGCGGAAGAAGGGAAGGGGCACCATGAGCCTGCGAATTTTCCCGGTCCTCTTGATCGCGATAATTCTGTACAACGTGCTTGCGGTCGCCAACGGCTTTGCCGGCAACGAGGCCATGCAGAGCTTTCTCACCCGCGAACACGTGACCTTTCATATGTTCTCGGGCGACGCCTGGGATTTCAGTCTGGGCGACCTGATCCTCGGCGTCGGCTTCATCTGCCTCTTCATCGAAGTGCTGAAAGCGACGCGAACGACCGGTCGCGAGCTCGTACATCATGGATTGGCCGTACTCGTCTTCGTCATCGCGCTCGTCGAATTCATCGTCGTGAAAGGATTTTCGACGTCGGTTTTCTTCTTCGTGCTGGTGATGACGGCCTTCGACGTGGTGGCGGGCTACACGATCCTTGTCGTGGCGGCCGAGCATCATCTGGGCGTCAGCCGCGCCGGTACCGACTGACACCATGCTGTTTCGCTGCGCCTCGCCATGACATTCCTCCTCGGCATTCCCGCCGCGCTCCTTCTGTTTCTCGCCTTGGCCATCGCCATCGCCGCCGCGGGTGCCGGACAAATGTACGTGCACCGCCGGTTCAGCAGGCAGGATTTCATTGCCCACAACGAAGTCGGCGGAATCATCATCGCGGTCGCCGGAACGCTTTTTGCCGTCGTCCTCGGTTTTCTCACCGTCGTCGTCTGGCAGGAGTACACCCAGGCAAGACAGGTCGTGGTTTCGGAATCGAGTGCGGCGATCGACGCCTGGCACACCGCCGTCGGGCTTCCTCCGCCCGTACGCGAACGCGTGCGCGCCGACATGGTGCGGTACGCGAACATCATGGTAGCCAGGGAGTGGCCGGCCATGCGCCGCGGCACCTTCGATGTGGACGCGGCGATGATCGGAATGGACGCCCTTGACGCGGTCGGCGGTTTCGAACCGGCGAATATGGGCCAGTCCAATGCGCAGGCGGCGACGCTTCAGGAACTTGGCGTGATGCACGACGCGCGGCAGCAGCGGATCGCCATCATCCATGGCGGCGTAACGTGGTTCGAATGGCTGGTTTTGCTGATAAGCGCCACCTGCATCATCTGTTTCTCGTGGCTTTTCGGCCTGCGAAACCGGCGCGTCCACCTGCTGATGACGTCGACCGTCGTGATAATCGTCGTGTCCACGCTCGTGCTGCTCTTCGAACTTCAGTACCCGTTCCGCAGCAGCATCGGGATCCCGCCCGATGCCTGGAAGGACGCCGTCGTGCACATTCATGAAATGCAGGCCGGACCGATGGAAAACATGAAAATGTAGCCGGGCCGCCGGAACCGTGCGGTCAGGCGAGTCCATGGAACACGCGTCGCGTCTTGCCGCATCCGGCCGGACCGGTATATTCGCCGTGGTTTCCGCCGGCGCCCCCGCGGGAACGGTGGGACAGGTGGCCGAGCGGTTGAAGGCGCACGCCTGGAAAGTGTGTAGACGGTGACGAATCGTCTCGAGGGTTCGAATCCCTCCCTGTCCGCCACACCCCAACGGTCCATTCCGCTTCACGTGGTGACGCCCTCCGCCGGCCACGGGAGTCCAAAGCACGTACATGCACGTTTTCCCGATTGCGACATGGCAGCACCTCTCATGCGCGCAAAATTTCCTCCAAATTCCCTGCTCCCCGAAGTTCGGATTGCGCCAGGCCCTCACATCATTGGCTCTTTCGTTTCGTGGTGCTTCTTTTTGAAAGTACCCTGGGAAATTCCCTGAAGGGCGCAGCGTGGAATCCAGCATGTTCCTGTAATCATTGGTTTTTTCGTTTTCCCGGCTCCAACTTTTGCAAATTCCCTGAAGAATTCCCTGACAGAGGGAATTCTTGACCTGTACAGTAATCTTCGGCGCGTGCCGCGATGGGCTTTCCTCCCCCGTCAAGGGAAGTGGAACGGGGAGGAAATTGCACACCCCCTCTGCCTTGTTTTTCCCTGCACCAGGGAAAATAGGGAGCGGAAGAACCGCTGGGCACATCGCCATCTACGCTGCCAATGGGCAGCATGGTCCGCACCACGTACCCTCCCGTGGTTGCGGGGCAAAGGGCATAGCAAGGCATCACGTCTTCTCCGGGATGACGCGCTTCCGGCATCTACGATTCTTGTCGGTTGTATATACAACCAACACGGTTATATCAAGAGGCGGGATTTCGCCCGGCCTGGCCTCGCACTTTTCTGTCGAAACGGGCGCCTCGTCCCTACCGAAGCCCTTTGCAACCTGCGCCCCGAGTGCGGTGTTCCCTGTCGCATGAAGCACCCGATTGATCCTGGCACGATCTTGTCCGCTTCGATGCTTGTCTGCGTTGCGTTCGCCGGGGCCCCGCCGGCTACGGCGCAATCGCCGCGCTGTTTGGCCAATGGCGACATCGCGACACTCGACGGGATCGCCTCCCTTGCCGCGAGGGATACGCGTGTCCAGGAGTGGGATCTTCATCTCGACCATCCGGTCTGCATTGCCCGACTCTCAAATCAGGCTCGCGATGAAGAGCTCCGCATCATTCGGATTATCGGAATGCCTCCACCGCTCGGCATACCGCTTCAACTGACCGGCAAAGTGCTGCTCGCAAAGACCGCGCCGAGCATGTTTGCCGCCCTCGTTGTAATCAGCGGGCGAAGAGCGCGTGCGGTCGCCGAACCTCTTTTGCCGTCTCGTCCTCTTCCCGCGCCCCAAGCCTTGCCTTTGGCTTCTCCAGCTCAAAAAGCCGCGGCACGTTGCGAGGCACCACCCTATGGCGGGACGCTGACCGACTATAAGACCTTCGTCGAACGCTTCGGGGCCATCATCAAGCCGCAGAAAATTCTTGCCGGCATTTGCAATGCGAAGTTCGGCAGCGCCTCACGCGAGGGCCTGCACAAACTCGGATTTAGCGACGCAAAAATCCAATCCGAAAACACCGAGCAGCTTGCCGTGGAAACCATCGTCGCGCTCAAGACTCTCGTCAAGACGATAGAATAGCCATTCAGCCGCCCGACAGCCGGCACATGGTGTCGGCGATTTCGGACAAGGCACTCGACTCGGAAACAGGGTCCCTGTCTATTCGACTATGCCACAAGCGCCGCTTGCGCGAACAATCGCGTACAGCGTTTTGCACGCAAAGCCGGACCCCTTGGAACGCTATGCCGCGCGGCGAGTTAGAGGCATGCGCGACGTCCGTTCCTGTCGCCTGGCGCAATCCACTTGAATTTCACCGACGGCATCTCGCTCGCGTGATCCAGGGAGTGTCAATGAAATCCAACCGGTCCAAGAATTCCCGTTCCACGGATGCCATCACTTTATTGAAGGCAGATCATCGCAAAGTCGAAGACCTTTTCGCCAGGTTCGAAAAGGCGCGGGGCAATGAGCGAAAGAAAGCACTTGCCGAACAGGTGTGCCTGGAGCTCTCCGTGCATGCCAAGATCGAAGAGGACATTTTCTATCCCGCATGCCGGGGAGAGATCGACGACGGCCTCTGGCTCGAGGCCCAGGTCGAACACGACGGCGCCAAGGTTCTTATCCGCGAAATCGAAGTCGGCAATCCCGGGGACGAGTTCTACGACGCCAAGGTGACGGTGCTATCCGAAATGATAAAGCACCATGTGAAAGAGGAAGAGAAAAAACAGGGAAGCCTATTTTCTCAGGCCAGGAAGGCGGGCATCGACATGAAGCGCCTTGGTGAACAGATGGCGCTCGAAAAGAAAAGGCTGACGGCCGAGTACAAGGCTGGTGGGCCGCCCAGACCTCCGACACCGACGTTCAAAGGGACCCGGCTTGCCTGACGCGGCTATCCGAATCCGCGGCATGCATCGCCGAGTTCGGACCGTAACATGATTCATTTCGTCCTGGATCGCCGCTTCATGTTTGCGCGCACTTTCGAACGGCAGCCCTTGAGAATTCGGGCTCGCGATACGCCTCGGAGCACACGCATCCCGGTAGTCATCCCGGCACCCACTTTCCCGGCCGGCATGCGGGCATTTTCGCGTTGCGCACGCTTTCCGCCACGTGAAAGTCTGGCGAGGCGCAGCGCGATAACCTGTCGGGATTCGATCCCGAGCATCAGGAGACCATATCCGTAAGAGGCAACGTTGTTGCTTTGGCGCGACCCTCTGTAACGAACTTCTTTAATGGTACAGCGCGACAAGGGCTCTCCCGGTCCACGCCCGGCGGGTTCCGCAGCCCGCCTGATCAGAGCGACCTGTCGATCCCCTGGGCTTTGGAAAGGTGCATTTTAAGAACGGGGAGCGTCTCTTTCGCCCAGTGGCGAAGTCTCTTGGCGTCGCCATGCCGCCCATAGTCCTCAAACAGCGAGACGGCGTCCCTATGGCCGCTGACCTGATCGCCCATGTAGTCGGAATCGAAGTCTTTTCCCTTCTCCCGGCCAAGCTTGTCGAGCATGTCGGCATGCGACTGGTCGATCAAATCATTCGCTTTGTGCCTGCCGTCGGGTCCCGGTGCGATCTTGGCGTCCACCTCTGCTTTGCTCATCCCGGAGCCCGCCAACAGATGGGCGGTTGTTTTGGAGTGATCCTCGATCATGAGACGCGCAAAGGCTTTGACCCGGGGATTGTCGGACTGCCCCAGAGCGATCTTTGAAGAGGCGATCTCGAAAGCGTCGCTCGCCATTGCCCGATGCCGAAAGTCCGCGGCGTCCGGAGTTGCCAATGCGGCTCCTGCCACAAGCCAGGTCGCAGGCAGCGCTATCAAAAGCTTCATTCTCACGTTTCCTCTCTGCGCGTTTCAGGTCTTACGCTCTCTGCGGCAACCGGTACAAAATCACCTAGCGATAGAGTTCGCGATCCCGGCGAATCTGATCCACCGTGTAGGGCGTTTCATTCGGGTCAAAGGAAGTCCAGCCCGCACTCCGATAGGCGCTCGCGCGTTTGGTGATGTCTATGCTCTTCTGCGTGAGGACGGTCTGATAGCGCACGACATCGGCGTCGGGAACGCGCGCAACGACGAGGGCACCTCCGCGGCGAAGGCCTTCGGCGTACATATCCGCATCGTCTCTACTGACGCCGGATTCCGCGAGCGCCCCGACAACACCGCCGGCCACGCCGCCGGCGATCGCTCCGGCGAGAGTCGACGCGAGCCATCCTGCCGCCACGATCGGCCCGATGCCCGGTATGGCAAGCACACCGAGGCCCGCGGCAAGACCCGCCGCGCCCACCGCAACGCCGCCAACGCCGGCGCCCACGCGGGCACCCTCTGTACGGTCGTCAACCCCGTCGTGATCTTTGTCGTGCCTGGCCTCGACGTGCTTGAATCTGTCGTCGTCGTCCCAGCGTTCGACGTTGTTCGCGACGATGCTGATATCACCCCTCTTCAGACCGGCAGCTTCGAGTGCGCGCGCTGCGGCATCCGCCGTCGGGTAGTCCGGATAAAGTTTGGAAATGGTTTTGGACATCGCTGTTTCCTTGCCAAAATTACTGAGCGTTGACGTTGCCTTGGTAATCGACGCTGACCTGCATGGACTTCCCGTCTTTCATGGCGGTCCCGCGCCACACGCCAGCCTGGTCCTTCTGAAGTGCGCTCACGCGGGTGAATCCCTGGCTCTCGATGCGGGATTTCGCCTCGGACGCGGTAAAGCTGTTCGCCCCTTTGACGGGCAGATCCGAATTGTTGCCGCTATCCGTCTTTACGGCGGGATTCTGTGGGCCGGATTGTGCGGGGGTTTGAGCGAGCGTGGCGGAGCCAAGAAGGCACACGGCTGCCGCAGCCCAAATTGAGGCCTGGTTCATTCCGATTCTCCCGGGAAGTTGTGCTGCCAAAGATGCCTGTTAACTCACGGTCGAAGGGAATTGTTCCGTACGCGCACAAAGAGCAGGCAGAAAACACGCGATTGGCCGTTGCGCTTAACCTGCGTTATCTCGTGCAGGCGTACTTTCGCCGAACGCGGGGCGACTGCTGCTTCGTCTTTCGTCTTCCGGTGCAAGCCATATCAAACGTGTGCAGAGCGAAAAAAAGGACGGCCAGGCGGCCGTCCTTTTCCCGACGGACAGTGTCGTTAGAACTGTTTCTTTTCGCCGCCGCTCTTCTCAGAGCTGCTTCCGCTTCCCTGACCGGATTGTCCAGACTGGCCGCCCTGGCCGCCGGTTCCGGGCTTATTGCCCTGGCCACCCTGCTGGCCCTGCTTGTCCTTGTCCCTGTCGTACTGCGAGCCTTGCTGTCCGCCCTGGTTCTGCTGTGTCATTGTTCATGTCTCCTGTGGAAAACTGAAACGGGAACGGTGGCGGACGCACTATTGTTCCCATTTGCCTCCGGTATGGCCTCGAGGCCCAGGCCAAGGTGCGTTCCTGACAGTCCGTTTGCTCTCCCGTTCCTGCCACGGTTCGGGCAGCCAATGCCGGCTTGTACGATTTCCCCCGGGATGGGACGACGTGCGTGCGCAAATTCCGGGCAGGTCGTGTCGGTTTTCGTTCGGAGGGCGATCCGGGGGTCTGCACGGCGGGTTGCCATTCGGCCGCTTTGCCCGCACATTTGCGGCGGATTGTCAGGTGTTGTCTCCGGTGACGCGTGCCGCGCAGACGTGGACTGAAAGAAGGGATTTTCGTGCAGCGCAAACACTGGCTCCTTGTAACGACCGCGCCTTTTGTGTTCCTGCTCTTTTTGGCTGCTTTACTCGCTTACGTTTTCTTCGGAAATGAGCGCTCGGAACAGCGATGGGTGCTGCACACCTATCAGGTCATCGAACAGATACGGCGCGTTCTTTCCGATGCCCAGGATGCCGAAACCGGGCAGCGCGGATACCTGATTACGAAGCAGCCGAGTTTTCTGGAGCCATACAGAAACGCGGCTGCCAATACGGACCGCGATATCGAGAGATTCCGGGTTCTGACAAAGGACAACCCCGCCCAGCAGCGACGCGCCCGGGAACTCGGCGCGCTCGCCAGAGAGCGCTTGCAGGCGCTGAGCCGCGCGCTCGCAATCGGAACAGCCGCGAAGCCTCCCTCGCCGCAACTGCTTGTTGCCATGCAGGCGGGGAGAGAGCGGATGGACGCTTTGCGGACGCTGGTGGCAAGTGCGCTTGCAGAAGAGCAGAGGTTGCTCACGCAACGGCTGTCCGCACGCCACGCGGCGGAACGGCGCGAGGTCGTTGCCCTCCTGACCGGCGCCGCTGTGGCGCTTCTCCTGCTGGCGGCGGCGGCCTGGTTGTTGTTGCGCAGCAACCTCGAGCTGGCGAGCAGCGAAGCTGACCGCAAGCGCCACGCGACATTGCTCCAGACAACGCTCGACAATATTCGCGACGGAGTGGCTGTGTTCGACGACGCCGGCAAACTCGTCGCTTTCAACGCGAATTTTTTCGGCTGCATGGGCTTTCCGAGCGAGCTTGCCGTTCCCGGTACGCCAATCGAACGATTCAACGCGCTTTCGCTCGAGCGCCAGCAACCGAAGTTCGAGGAGCTGCCGTTCGTAACCGGCGGGTACGGAGCGGGTTATCGCGAAATTACCTTCGACAATCGTCATGTCGAAATTTATCGCAACAGCGTGCCGCATGGGGGTTTCCTCGTCGCGTGCCTGGATGTGACCCATCGCGTACAGTCGGAAATGGCGCTTCGCCAGGCGCAGAAAATGGAAACGATTGGTCATCTGACCGGCGGCGTCGCACACGACTTCAACAATCTCCTTCAGATCATCGGCGCCAACCTCGATCTCATGACGGGCGATCTGGAGCCCGGCACGCGGGCGGCCGGGCGCTTGCAGAGCGCGATTTCCGCCGTGGAACGCGGCGCGCGGCTCACCGGACAGCTGCTCGCTTTCGCGCGCCGGCAGACGCTTGCGCCACGCGCGATCAATCTGGCGCGCATGCTTCAGGAAATGACCGACCTCCTGCGGAGAACGCTCGGCGAGCGCGTCGAACTGGAGACCGCGATGGCCGGCGGTCTGTGGACAGCAGTGATCGATCAGGGACAGCTGGAAAATGCGATTCTGAATCTCGCCATCAATGCCCGCGACGCCATGCCGAACGGCGGCAGGCTGACGATCGAGATGGCGAACGCGTTCCTTGACGAATCGTACACGCGCGAAAATCCGGATGCTGCAGCCGGACAGTACGTCATGATTGCGGTCACCGATACGGGGACTGGAATGCCGCGCGAAATCGCGGCGCGGGCCTTCGAACCCTTCTTCACCACAAAGCCGGAGGGGCAGGGTACAGGACTGGGCCTCAGCCAGGTGTATGGTTTCGTGAAACAATCCGGCGGTCACATCAAGATATATTCCGAAGCCGGCGAAGGAACGACGGTAAAGCTGTACCTGCCCCGCTCCAGGCAACCGGTGCCACAATGGACGGCACCGTCATTGGTCCAGCCGGCTGACGGCGGAAGCGAAACTGTACTCGTTGTCGAGGACGACGACAGTGTTCGGGCCGCGGTCACCGACATGCTGAACGAACTCGGCTATTCTGTCCTGCCTGCCGAAAACGCCGAGCAGGCGCTGTCGCGCTTGAATGAAGGCATCCATGCAGATGTCCTTTTCAGCGATGTCGTCATGCCCGGCAAAATCAACGCGCGCGAACTGGCACGACTGGCAAAGGAAAGACTGCCAGACCTGAAAATTCTGTTCACGTCGGGCTACACGCAGAACGCCATCGTTCACAACGGCAGGCTTGACGAGGGCGTCGAACTGCTGAGCAAGCCGTACCGAAAAGACGATCTGGCGCGAAAACTCCGCCTGCTGCTTGGCGTGGGTTTGAAGCGTAGTTCGGCACCGGTGGGGGAAAAGACCGGTAAGAGCCAACCGTCCCAAGGTTCAGCCGCAAGCACGAAGATCCTCGTCGTCGAAGATTCCGCACTCATTCGTCTCACCACCATCGACATGGTGACGGAGCTCGGTTTCAGCGTTGCGGAAGCGGCAGACGCCAGGGAAGCGCTCGCAATCCTCAAGCGCGATTCCGGAATCCGCATTCTTCTGACCGATCTGGGACTCCCGGGGATGAGCGGAGCAGAGCTTGTGCACGAGGCGCGCAAGCTCAGGCCCGAGTTGCTGGTTGTCGCAGTAAGCGGCTACTCGGAGGCCGACGGTGCACGGATCGACGGCGCAACCCATCTCCAAAAGCCATTTACGCTCGAGATGCTGCGCGACGCCTTGCCGAAAATCTGAACGCGGCGGGGCCTGCTTTTTGCAGGACAGCGCCCGAGCCGGGAATAAAGCGGGCAACATGACCGTCAGCAAATTGGGGGCGCTTGCCACCCACGAGACATCAGAGGAATTCTCCGCATGAAAACGCATTCTCTTTTTGCCGCTTTACTATCGGCAGTTGTACTGACGAGCGGCACCGCTCTTGCGGGCAGCAGCTTCAGTTACACCGGGAGTTGGCCGGTGAAGGTCCGGATGCCACCTCACTTCGCCGATACGGATTGTCTCGTACTGACCGATAACGGCACCGCAGGATCGCCGCACAGCGGTCCGGTCTCAGCTTCCGGCGATATGACCGGCGATCTGAGCGGCACTTTCCAGGTCGTTAAAGGTCTGCTGGTCGTAAATCTGGAATCGGGATCGGGCACGGGCGAGGTGGTCTGGATTACATTCATCGGTCACGCGCATGACGGCCAGATCGGTGCGGGAGTGTTCAACGAACCGGGGTATTTTCCGGTCGAACCGCTGACCTTCGGCCAGAAGGGTGGTTGTTGAGTCGCGTCGGGATCAGCCAATACGTACGGAGGTAAGAGTCCGGGGCGCCAGCGGAAACGGTCCTCGCGTGCGGATCTGCAAGCCGCTTGCGCATCGCGGCATAGCCATTTTGTCAATCTTATCGATCGGCATGATCCTCCGGCGACAAAAAAATCATCGGCGATCGGTTAGACCTGTATCCCCCTCCAGCTCCTCGCGAAGCGCATCGGAAATTCGGCGAAGCTGACATTTTCAGCCGCCAATATGTTTGTCCATGAACTGCGTCGCGAGATAATCCGAAAACGTTCTTACCTTCAGAGAGGGACGACGGCCGCTCGGATAAACGGCGTGCACCTTGACCCACGCGAGTTGGTAATCGGAAAGGATCGGGACGACCTCGCCGGCCTCAAGCTCGGCGCGGCACATCCATCGGGATGCGATAGCTATTCCAAGCCCCGCTTTGGCGCAGGCAGTAACGCCGTCGGCCGAAGCGACAGTCGTCGTTCCCCGGACGGTTACAGATGTCGTATTGCCGGATCGCGTGAAGCTCCAACCGCTCAGGCCGGAGAGACCTGGACCGAGAATGCAATCGTGCCGCGCGAGATCGGCAGGCGTTTGCGGTGTTCCCTTGCGGGCAAGGTAACCGGGCGAAGCAACGACGAGGCGCGGAGCCTTACCCAGCAGCCGCGCTCCGAACCCGGAATCGGGCAGTGGGCCCAGCCGCAGGGCCATATCAGCCCCTTCGTTGACCAGATCTTCGGTCCGGTCGGACATCAGCAGATCGACGTGTAGTTTTGGATGCTGGCTCACGAAGCCCGGCAGACGGGGGATGACTTCGCGAGTTCCGAAGGCGCCCGACAGCGCGACCCGCAATGTGCCGCGCAGGCTGTCCGCGCCGCGCGCCGCACTTTCGGCGTCGTCAAGATCACCCAGGATTTGCCGTGTCCGATCGAGAAACACTCGACCGGCATCGGTCGGCGTGATGCGCCGCGTGGTGCGCAACAGAAGCTTTACGCCGAGCCGCGCTTCAAGGTCCGCCACCATCCGCGATATCGACGGCTGCGAAACGCCGAGTTCCCGCGCGACTCGCGAGAAGCTGCCGGTTTCACCGGCGCGAACGAAGGCGGTCAGTTCCCGAAGTCGGTCACTCATACGCAATTCGTATAAATCAAATGCGCAGCGCCCGTCTACTGCGTACACCCCATTGGCATCATCTCTTGCGCAACCGGACCACCGGCCGGTTTCGAAACAAGGAGATGCCAATGACTACGACAGCCCTCATCACCGGAGGAACAAGTGGTATCGGCCGGGCGGTCGCTGACAAACTGGCGCGGTCGGGCGTTCATGTCGTGGTTGTTGGCCGCAACCTGGAGCGCGGCGAGAAGACAGTTACCGAGCTACGCGCCGCGGGTGGCAAAGCCGATTTCATCTCGTCGGACTTGCGTGACGCAGCGAGCGCCCGGGCGGTCGCGAGAAAAGCCATCGAGCTGGGGGACGGCCGTGTCGATGTGCTGATCAACAACGCCGGGGTATTCCCATTCGGACCGACCCACCAAATGAGCGAGAAGTCGTTTGACGACGTCTACTCACTCAATGTGAAGGCTCCTTTTTTCCTCGTCGCCGAGCTTGCCCCATTGATGATGCAGCAAGGCAAAGGAGTGATCGTGAACGTCTCGACGATGGTCGCCGATTTCGGCGCGGTCGGGCTGAGCCTGTACGGATCGACCAAAGCCGCGATCAATCTGCTGACCAAAGCTTGGGCGGCCGAATATGGACCCAGGGGTGTTCGCGTGACTGCGGTCAGTCCCGGACCGACCCGCACCGAAGGCACGATTGCAATGGGCGAGGACGCGCTGCAGCAGCTCGCGGCACAGGCGCCCGCCGGACGTCCGGCCGCGCCTGATGAGATTGCGGAGGCGATCGTCTTTCTGGCGAGCGACCGCGCCAGCTTCATCCAGGGTGCAATTCTGCCGGTCGATGGCGGCAGAACGGCCGTTTAGAGCGCTTTCACAGCGCTATCGTACGGACACGACGACCTTGGCAGCAAAGAGGAGCTGGAACCATGAGTGTCGCCAATAAGGTGCTTGTGACAGGAGCAAGCGGGCTTTTGGGGGTCGCAGCGATCGAGGCGTTTCTCGCGGCGGGTTGGAAGGTGGTCGCAATATCGCGTCGCAGGCCAGACCTGCCGAGCGGCCGCGACATCGAGTTTCTATCAGTCGACCTTCGGGACAAGCGAAGCGCGCATGCCGCGCTTGAGCCACTGACAGATATCACCCACATCGCCTACACGGCATTGCATGAAAAACCCGAACTGGTGGCCGGCTGGTCGAACAGGGAGCAGATCGAGACCAACAACACCATGCTTCACAATGTTGTGGAGCCGATTGTGCGCAGCGCGTCCAAACTTCAGCACATCAGTATTCTGCAAGGGACAAAGATCTACGGCGTACACCTACACCCGATCCCTATTCCAGCCCGGGAGCGTGATGCCCGCAAGGACCACGAGAACTTCTTTTTCGATCAGGAAATCTATGTGCGCGAGAAGGGCGCCCAGCACGGTTTCAGCTACACCGCTCTACGTCCGCAGCTCGTGACGGGTGCCACGCCCGGTGCGCTGAACGTCTTTCCTGCGATCGGTGTCTATGCGGCGATTCGCCGGGAGAAGGGTGAACCGTTCAGCTTTCCCGGCGGCCCGTCATTCGTCTGGGAAGCCGCAGATGCAGAACTCGTCGCCGACGTCATGGTGTGGGCTGCGCAGTCGCCTCGAGCCGCAAACGAAGCGTTCAATATCACCAATGGTGACGTCTTCGAGTGGCGCAGCGTGTGGCCAGCTCTTGCCGAAACTCTAGGCGTCGAAATCGGGCCGGACACGCCAACGAGCGTGGCAGCCTACCTGAAGGATAATGAGGATGTTTGGGGCCGGATCGTCACGAAGCACGGCCTTCGTTCGCGGAACATGCGAGAGCTTGTGGGACAAGGGGACCAGCATGCGGATTTCGCGTTTGCGACCGGCGCCCGGGAAGGACCGCGCGCGTTCGTGAGCACTGTCAAGCTGCGGCAGGCTGGCTTCACCAAGACGATTGATACCGAGGACGCGTTTCGCAAGGCGCTACAGACGCTGATTGATCGCAAGTTCCTGCCTCCCGCCACGAGATAATTCAGCCCGCGCGCTCAGCAAATTGGCGCGGGCCTGGTTCCGCGCAGCATGACCGAGGTGATGACCCGCCACAGGAGGGTTGCCCATGAGCAGGTCCGTACAGCAAATCCATGAGTTATTCGTTGGGACATGGCCTCGCGTTATCGGTTTTTCCAACTCGCCTTCGCTGCTCGCGCTCGCACTCGCGCTCGTCGCAAATCTCGTCTCGCTAATCCCCAATCCACTGCGGGTGCCGAGGGAGAGCGTCGCAGGCCCCTTTTGCCCGACCGCGCTCGAGCAGAACACGCAAGCCGGGAAAGGAAATCAACTATGAGCATCCAGGGCATCCTCTAGAAAAAGGGTGGGCGGATAATCACTGTCGATCGCAATGAAAGAATCGAGCGCGCCGCCGAATTGATGCACAAACACAGGATCGCGGCGCTTCCCGTCACCGAGGGCCGCAGCGTGGTCGGTATTCTGTCAAGCCGGGAGATTGTCGATGGTCTGGCCCGACATGGCAGCCGTTTTTCCGCACTGCGTATTTCCGATCTGATGCGCCTGGATTTCGTGCGCACGTCACCGCAGGAATCACTGAAGCGGGTGATGGCAATGATGACGCGCCATCGCACCACACACGTCCCGGTGTTCTCCGGCGAACATCTTGTCGGAATCGTCAGTCTGGGAGACGTGGTGAAGCACAGGCTCGAGGACCTCGAACTCGAATCCAACGTGCTGCGCGATGCCTACATCGCCGCGCACTGAGAGAAAACGTGGGACGCACGGTGGACAATCCGGCCCACCATTGAGTTAGAATGAGTCATGCACCGGGATTACACCAGAGAAGCCCTGCTGGCGGCGGCCGAAAGCCCCCATGACCCGCATTGTCTCACCAAGCGATACCATGTCCCGGCCGATGGACTATGTACCTGCCATGTTGGAAAGGCCCGATTCGCTTTGGACCTCGCGAGTCTGTCTGCTGCGGAGCACGTTCATATCCTGGCGGCTGAATTGCTACCCGGCGAGAAACTCGGACCGCCAGACGGATACGATGCAGCATATCGAAGAGCGCTCATAAAACGCGCCAAGGCAATGGGAATTAAGCTCGACTGAGCCTGGTATCGCATCCACGTCCTGATATCCAGAATTCATACCCTGTTATTCTTCTGCAGGACATTTCCGCCCAAGTTCCGATACGGGGACAGAACTTCGTGGCTGGCGAGTCGTTGTTCAGCCGGATTGCCGCCTTCATCGCATCGGGTGAAACGGCTGCAGCGTACTGGATGGTTCACGTACCGAACGGCGGCTTCTTCTGTTCGGTGTCTCGGTTCTGACGGCGGTCGTCTATATCTCCTACGTCAACGAGCTCAGGCGCGGCGGCATGGCGGCGAACGACGCGATCCGCGATGGCGCCATCGTGAAATTGCGGCCGATCATGATGACCGCGCTCGTGGCTGCGTTCGGCCTCGTCCCCGCCCCGCGGTTGCAACCGGCGTCGGCACGGATTCGCAGCGCCCCTTCGCGCTGGTGATCGTGGCCGGCCTGTTCGCGCGGCTCGCGATCAGCATCTATCTCATGCCGGCGCTCTATGCCCTTGGCGCGCGCGACGGCGACCGCCTGGAAGTGTGGGAGACCTGACCAAAAGGCGCCCTGCCGCAGCGGAGTTCTTCGGCGCCTGGCGAGGTAAGGTTCTGTAAGGTTTTCGCGGTACGTTATAGGCCATGGTCCTACACGGGACCATGCTGCGAAAGAGAAATGGGCACTCGCGATTCGTCGCTGCCGGCTCGTGCGCTGCAACGAAACCGATTCGTGGAGCCCGCACGGTGCCGGATCATGCCACGCTCCTGGACAATATTTGGCTCCTTGCCGGGATATCGCTCGGCGGCGGTGGGTTCGCAAGTCAGGCCGCAGCCGTCGCCGGTGACCTCAGCTTCATGGTCAAGGTAATGATTACCCTGGGGATCGCGGCCATCATTTTCGGAACGATCTGGTTCCTGGCACCGGCTCACGCGTAGTTCGGCATCGCCGCGCCGGCCGGCTGCGAACGCTCCCTCGGTTTCTCCCGGGTTGGCGATAGCGGGCCGGCCTCCCGACCGGTACGCCTCGCGTACAAAAACCTGCCTGCGGCGCTGCCGCCAGTCGGAAAAGTGACGCCAGTGGCGTCATTTTCCGGATCGCGCTTCTCGCTGAAAATTCGGATTTTCGGGCCGGCGCGGAACGAAGCTCGTGCCGGAATGGTTCCTCTCATCAAAGGAGAACCCTGCACGCGGCCTTGTCGCGGGCAGCGGCTTCGAAAGAGGGAGAATTTCCATGCAATCGTTGCCTTTGACGACCGGCGCGTCGGCGCTGGCGCTTGTCGTAGCGTTCGCCGCCACCGCCGTCCCGGCCCATGCGATTTATTATCCGCACCCCCGCGGGGTCGCCCCGCGCATCGATCCCGACAAACCGCTCGGCCATGTCGGCCGTCATGAAGCGCCCTTTGTTGCAAAGAGGCCCACGACTTCCGGAACCTGGGCGGATGTGGCAGCGACGCTTCCATTCAAGCATGGACCCTGGGCCCCGCAGCAGCTGACCGACGGCACCGTGCTCATCCAGGATTACTGCACGACGCACTGGTACAAGCTCGTGCCCGACAACAAGGGCAATTACGCCAACGGCACGTGGAGCGCGATAAACCCCATGCCGAACGGCTATCAGCCGCTCTTTTTCGCGACGCAAATCCTGCCGAGCGGCCAGATGATCGTGAACGGCGGCGAGTACAACGGCGATGGCGCGGGCAGGTGCGAGGAGGGCTGGTACAATCTCGGCGCCATCTATGATCCCGTGGCCGACAAGTGGACCGCCGTTGCGCCGCCCGCCGGATGGGCGATGATCGGCGACGCCGAGAGCGTCATCCTTCCGAACGGGAGCTATATGCTCGCCAATTGCTGCGATTACCCGGCCCAGCAGGCGATCGCCTCCGTCGGTGCCGATGATGTCGTAACCTGGACGACGGGCAGCAGCTATGCGTGTGCAACCGGCGATTTCTGCAACGACGAACAGGGCTACGCGGCCCTTCCGAACGGAAACGTGTTCATGGTCGACGTGTGGGATTACGGCGCCAACTACGACGACTATGAGATCTACGATACAGCGACGGGTGTCTGGAGCCTTGCCGGACAAACGGCCGACCGCATGAGCGATTCGACCTATTTCGAACTGGGCGCCGCGCCGTTGACGCCGCAGTACGGATCGCAGGGAACCATCATCCAGTTCAGCGGCGCCGCCGCCGCCGGGACGACACCCGTGAGCGACATTTACGACGTCGCAAGCGGCACGTGGAAAAGCGGGCCCGCGCTGTCGTACAAAGGAGTGTACTACACCGAAGCCGATGCGCCCGCGGCGACGCTGCCCGACGGGAACGTCCTGATGTCGGCCAGTCCCGGCTATGGCAACGCACCGACTCATTTCTGGGAATGGAAGTTCACGGCGAAAGGCAAGGTGACGACGACGCAGGTGAACGATCCGGCCCAGGCGCCTAACACAAGCGACTTCGAGGGCAATCTGCTCGTTCTGCCGACCGGTCAGGTGTTGTGGGACAACAGCCAGACGACGCCGAACGAAGTGGCGATCTACACGCCTGTCGGAAGTGCCAAGGTCGCATGGAAACCGGTGATTGGAAGCGTCGCATCCTCGCTGGTCGTCGGCAGCACGGGCAACCCCATTTCGGGAACGAACTTCAACGGCTTCGATCTCGGCGGGGTGTACGGCGACGACGCACAGGCGGCGACCAATTTCCCGCTCGTGCGCATCACCAACGGGGCGACGGGCGATGTCTGCTTCGCGCGCAGCTACAATTTTTCGACCATGGGGGTGTGGACGAGCGGCACGACGAATGCGGTGTTCGACATCCCTGCCACCTGCGAGACTGGCAAGAGCAAGCTGCAGGTCATCGTCAACGGAATCGCGTCGGTCGGAGCCCGCGTCATGCTGCACAGTTAGGCTACGCGCGTCATAAGCTAGAAAGCCGAACCACGGGCGGTTCCACCCCGCCCTGGTTCATTCACTGTTGCCGGGCGTACACGATTCCTCACCATGGCCCGCCAGGCCATCCAGACAAGCCTGACCGCACGACTGGATGGGGGTTCGGAAGTGTGTGGGCCAAGAGATTCACGACGCAGAGACGCAGATTAACCCGCAAAGAAAAAGAATGTCATGGCGGGGGCGTAACCGCGTCCGGGCCACCCAGGTTATCCGCGCATCCGCGCGCGAACGACTTCCGCGTCTCCGTGTCTCCGCGAGCCCATTCTTGCTCCGCGACGCGCACACAATCCGGTGATGCCGAGGTTGTCCCGGGCCATTGCCATGGAGCCGACTGCTGGAAACTGATAATGTCTTGCGCGATGCGCGCAACCGATGGACCCGCATGCTGAAGTCCGGCTTTTCGCTTCTGGCAGCGGCTGTTCTGACGAGCGGGGTTGCGCTCGCGTTCACCAAAAAGGACGCCGGAGTCGGGTCGATCGAGACCATCCACCAAGTGAATGCCGCCAACGCACAGGCGCAGCACGGCGATGTGGATGGCGCCATCGCCATCCTGACAAGGGCCCTCGATGCGCCGGACATGGACACGAAGTCGCTGGCCGTCATCCGTTACGACCGCGGCATGGACTATCTGACGAAGCGGGATTTCGTCCAGGCCATCGACGATTTCACCGCCGCAACGGAGGAAAACCCCCATTATCACGCGGCGTATGTTGCGCTCGCCAGCGCCTGGTATGCATCAGGCAACACGGAGAAGTGCATCGCCGAGCTGCAACATGCGATCGCGGTCGATCCCGCGAACGCGGATGCCCATGCCAACCTCGCCAATGTGTACCACGGCGAGGGGCGCGACGATGATGCCGTTGCGGAATACGACCGATCGATCGAAACGGAACCGTCGGCCTACGCCTATGAAGGCGGCGGGCTGATCCAGCTGTCGAAGGGACACGTCAACAAGGCGATCGCGGATCTGACGGCAGCGCTCAGGCTGAAACCCGACTATTTCGACGCTTTCGTCAACCGCGGCATGGCGTACGCGAATCTGGGCGACGGCCAGAGCGCGATCGCCGATCTAAACGCGGCGCTTGCGATGCGCCCGAACGACATCAATGTACGGATCGACCGCGGCAATGTTTACGCGTTGCTCGGGCAATCCGATCTCGCGATAGCCGAGTTCAGCACGGCGATCACGTCGCGTCCAGACGATCCCGTGCTCCGTCGCTCGCGAGGAGATGCTTACCTTGCGCTCCAGAACTACCCGAAAGCGCTTGCCGATTACGACGCCACGCTCCGGCTCTTGCCGAACGACGCGGCGACGCTGTTCAACCGTGGAGCGGTGCTCTACGCGATGGGCCGGTACAGCGATGCGGTTACGAACGATCGCGCCGCCATCCGCCTCTATCCTCGCGACGCACGCCTCTACGACAACCTCGGCACCGCCTATGGTGCGCAAGGGAAGCTTGACGAGGCCATCGCGGCCTATGATGCAGCCCTCCGCATCGAGCCGGAAAACCGTCAGGCAAACCGCGACCGCGCGGGGGCCTTAAGGGCCAGGGAAACCGGCCAGAAAATCGTGGTCGACACGCGCGAGTGAGCACGTGGCGCGCGCTTTGCGTGTGCATTGTCTCGGGACCGCGGGCGCCCTCTATCAAATCGTCACCACGAAGGGAGAGGATTTGCCCATAAGATCAAAGGCCAGGTCAGCGGGAGACGGCGGATGCACAGGTTGGCGACGACCGACAGCCAGTAGTGTCCGGACATGCTTCAGATCATGCTCTAATAGAAGAACTGCTGCAGCTGGGAAACACCGTTGCCGGCGAAGGCCCATCCCATGCGTTTCGACGGGTTGAGCGCAGGCGGCGGAAACTGCACAACGTCGGACGCGAAGTGGAAACCGGAAATCGTCTCGACATAGTTTCCGCTCTCGTCGTAGACGATGATCGCGCCGTCCGCGCCCTCGTCGCAGGCGTTGGCCGGCTCGGTCACGAGAAAAAGCTGGTTGACCGGGTCGACCGCGATCACCGAGCCGCTGAACGTCTGGTCGGTGTCGTTCGTACAGGGTAGCTGTACAGCCGCGATCCCGGTCTGGTGCGCCATGTCGTAGAACTCGACCTGCGCGTTCAATTCCGTATCGGTTGCGGTTACGCCGGTAGCGGGATCGGTGGCGAGGCCGTTCACGTCGCCGGCGTGGTAGGGACCGTTGTTGTAGCCGGCGAAATTCGAATTCTTGCCCGTCGTCATGTCGAACAGCCACATCAGCGGCGCGTCGCCGCCGACCGCGCCGCCGTCGGGCGACTCCGCCATCACCGCCTGGTTCGCCTGGCTGTATTCGCCGAGCTGCGGCCCGTTGGACAGGCTGAAGGAATTCGGGTCAAGGCGGATGACCTTGCTCACCGTGTTCGCGCCGATGTCGGAGACGACGAGCACGGGGTCGTCCTGCTTCTTCAGCTCGATCGCGTAGACGACGCCGGTGGTGGTCGACTGGTTTTCCGCTGCCAGCTTGATGTCGATGTCGCTGATCGGCGACGTCCACGTGCCGGTGAACCCGTTGGCCGTCACCGGATTCAGCACGTCGTATTCGCGTTTCGCGTAGATCGACCCTTTCGGAACGACGTAATGCGTGACGAGGCCGACATCGCCCGCGAAGATTCCGTCCACGCTGTACGA
>Ga0070731_10001977_pt1 | contig 20289 bp, 24 predicted proteins | sample Coa_R1_2_FD_66448 | JGI IMG/M metagenome (GOLD analysis project Ga0070731, IMG submission 66448) | Surface soil microbial communities from Centralia Pennsylvania, which are recovering from an underground coalmine fire - Coalmine... | ecosystem: Environmental > Terrestrial > Soil > Unclassified ... | reverse complement strand
TTCGATCATCACATCGCGCGCATCGGCCTCGGTCCCGGCGACGAGGGCGATACGGCGGCCCATACCGTTCCTGATCCGTGACCGGATCCATTCGGCGCCGGCGCGCGTCTTGCCCGTGCCGCGGCCGCCCATGTACAACCATGTCGTCCATTCGCCGGGCGGCGGGAGCTGCTCGGCCCTTGCCCAGACGCGCCAGTCGTCGAGAAGCCGCGTGCACTGCGCGACAGACGGGATTGCGCTGAGGAGTTCGAGATCGTCAACGGAGAAAGTTCGCGCGCCGTCCTCAAGGGCCACCGACGCGCCTCCTTCTTTTCAAGCCATTCAGAGAGCGGCGGGGTCAAGAAAAACCCGGCGTCTCGGTAGAGAGCGCCGGGCGCGGTAATCCGTTATGGCGAAATCGATAGAGCGTTTGATCAAAACCGTCAAGCGGAAAAATGCGTGCGAATGCACATTTTTTTGTACGCTGAACGTTATGTCGACGATCCGCGTACGATGTGCGTACAAAACGCTACCGTACGCGAAACGTTTCGCGTACCGCCGGTCCCGCGCTACTGCCGGATCGCGACACCCGAGGCAGCGCAGCCGGCGCTGTCGATGCCTGTCAGTACCGCCGACTGTGCGACCCCCTTTTTCACGGGGCCGTATACGACGTTGTAGGTGGTCGTTCCGATGGTAACCGTGGTCGCCGTGTTCGAGAATGTCGTGCTTTCCGAAAGTGGCGACTGGGTCAACGCAACGTAACCGCCGACCAGCGGTCCGTAGATCTCACTGCCCTTGAGCGTCACGGTTCCGGCGGTCGCGTTGAAATCCGCGACGACCGCTTCGGTGTAGGTGGCACCCGTGCCCTGAACGGGAATGTTCGGATTGTTCTGCTGACAGATTTCATTGTAGCTCGTCGCATATTTCCCCGACAGCGTCGGCACCGTGCCGGCGAAGGTGTGGGCCGGGAGAAGGACCGCCGCCGTCGCCGCAGCCCATATCGTGAATTTCATGGATTGCCCCCGGCATGAGATGAAGGGACTGTATACAGTCACACGGCCCGCGCAATGTCGGGTCAGGCCGCACATGCGCTCTGTGCTAGGTCCATCTGGCGAAGGAAAAGAACGCCGCGCCGACGAGGCAGCAGAAGGCGGCGATATGATTCCAGCGGATCGCCTCGCCGAGCCAGGTGACCGAGAAGATGCCGAAGACGATCAGCGTGATGATCTCCTGCATCGTTTTGAGCTGCGCTGCCGAATAGACCGTATGGCCGATGCGGTTCGCCGGCACGGCGAAGCAGTATTCGAAAAAGGCGATGCACCACGACAGGGGAATGACGATGGCGAGCGGCGCCGTCGGAAACCGGAACTGGCCGTACCACGCGAAGGTCATGAACACGTTCGAGACGCACAGCATCAGAATGGGCACGATCATCGGCCAGGTCATGGGAACTCCTTTATCTGCAGTTGTACGTTTACACCCCTCACCCGCCCAGCCGCCATCGCTTCGCGATTGGCAGGCTGGGCACCCTCTCCCTCAAGGGGAGAGGGATGCTACTCGCGAACAAATGCATCGAAGGCGGCGCGATGATCCTTCTCCCCTTGCGGGAGAAGGTGCCGACCCCGGCTGCAAGGCCGGGGGAGGCGGATGAGGGGTACAGGAATCATTCCTGCGAGGGGAGGCAAAAGTCGGACGGGAAAAGATTCTCGAACGCACGGGCGGCGACCAGCGCGGCGGCACCCGCAATCGCCGGCGCCATCAGGCGATCGCCGTCGAAACGGGGAATTCGCTCGCGCACGAGGGCATGCGCCGCTTCGAGCGCGGCCGAGGATTTGAGCGGGCGCTGGAATTCGATTCCTTCCGCCGCGGCCAGCAGTTCGACGGCGAGAATGTTCGCCGTGTTCGCGTTCATGGCGGAGAGCCTGCGCGCGGCGAACGTCGCCATCGAGACGAAATCCTCCTGGTTCGCCGAGGTGGGCAGCGAGTCGACCGAGGCGGGATGCGCGAGCGACTTGTTCTCCGAGGCAAGCGACGCCGCGGTGACATGGGCAATCATGAAACCGGAATTGACGCCGCTGTCCGCGGCAAGAAACGGCGGCAGGCCGCTGAGCGCGGAATCGATGAGAAGCGCGATACGCCGCTCGGCGAGCGCGCCGATCTCGGCAATGGCGAGCGCGAGCCGGTCCGCGGCGAGCGCGACAGGTTCGGCGTGGAAATTGCCGCCCGACAGAGTGTCCCCGTTTTCAAAGACGAGCGGATTGTCGGTCGCGGCGTTCGCCTCGATGGCGAGCACGCGCGCCACTTCGCGCAGGATGTCGAGGCAGGGACCGAGCACCTGCGGCTGGCAGCGGATGGAATAGGGATCCTGTACACGCGGGCAGTCGCGGTGGCTCGCGCGGATTTCGCTTCCCGCCATCAGCGTGCGCAGGAGATGCGCCGCCTCGATCTGGCCGGGCTGTCCGCGCGCCGCATGGATACGCGCGTCGAACGGCGTGTCGCTGCCCTTGACGGCATCGGTCGAGAGCGCGCCGGCGACGAGTGCCGCTTCGAGATTGGCTTCGGCGGCGAACAGCGCCGCAAGCGCGAGCGCCGTCGATGCCTGCGTCCCGTTCAGGAGCGCGAGCCCTTCCTTCGCCTCGAGTACCAGCGGCTCGAGTCCTGCGGTTTCGAGCGCGTCGCACGCCGGCAGCGTCTTGCCGTTTACGCGCGCCTGGCCCTCACCGATAAGCACGGCGGCGAGATGGGCGAGAGGTGCGAGATCGCCCGAGGCGCCGACGGAACCCTGGCAGGGAATCTCCGGCAGGATGTCCGCGTTGAAGAGCGCGATCAGCCGCTCGACGACGACGTGGCGGACACCGGAGAAGCCGCGCGCGAGACTTGCGACCTTGAGCGCGATGACGAGCCGTACAACGGAATCGGGCAGGAGCTCGCCGACGCCGGCGGCGTGGCTGAGCACGAGGTTGCGTTGCAGATGCCGGAGCTCGCCGGCCGGAATGCGCGTCTGGGCGAGCTTTCCGAAGCCGGTGTTGACGCCATAGATCGCGCGTCCTTCGGCCAGCGCGCCCTGGAGCACGGCACGCGACCGTTTGACGGCGCGCCAGGCCTCGGCGGCCAGTTCGAGCTGCCCCGGGGCTTTCAGAATCCGCCGCCAGAGCGACAGGGGATTCCTGCCGGGCTCGATGCGCAGGACTTTTTCCGGCTCGGCTGCCATTCCCTATATCTCCATCTCCGTTGGTTCCGTTCGCGCGACGTGCTTCCGCACGGGTGCTATAGCATGGCCCTGCCGCCTTGCATTCCGGGGTAGCGGCTTCTAGGTTCCCGGCGCCGAAAGCGGGCTTTGGTCCGCCGTAAGACGTGCAGCTGTAGCTCAGTTGGTTAGAGCGCCGGATTGTGGATCCGGAGGTCGGCGGTTCGAACCCACCCAGCTGTACCACTTTCATTTCCTAGGTCCGTTGAGGCGCGCTGGCCGGTAGTCCGGGAGAGAGGGCTTGCGCGCGCGGTGGCCACTGCTTGCGCAACAAATTGCATGTACGCGCGACGTCGCAGGAGATGAAACGCCGCGTTCGTACGCGGCTGAACCTGCGCGGATTGCCGCGTACGAATGCGGGACCGGCGGCCCGAGCGGGAGTCGCTTACGTGTCGGCGGACTTTTCGGCGGATTTTCGCAAACCCGCCAGAATCTGGGTCACCTGCTTCTGTACCGCCTGCAACGCGAACGTCTGGAACGTCGCAAGAATGGTTTTTGCCGGCGGATTCGGAAGGTCGGGTCTCGCCCGCAGGACGACCGAGAAGCCGGGCCCGCTGCCTCCCGCCGGGTCGTCGGAAATCAGCATTTCCACAATCGTGCCGACGTCATCGGTGATGATTTTCGTTTCGCGAATCTCTATTGCCATCTGTTGCCTCCCAACCACTTCTGCCCCCCCGCCTGCCTGCCGGCGCAGGCCGGCTTTGGCGCTTCGTCGGATTGACCATCCGAAGTACAGGCGTTGAACAAAAAACCCCGGCCACTCCACCGTGAGTGCCGGGCGTTCCTGTCACTCGCGGCAAACAAATAGCAGTTTTGACCAAACAGGTCCAGAGAGACGAACGGCTTTCGTTCGTGGTCGTAATCGCCGAGTTGCAGTTCGCATGCTTCCGCGCATTCCGTACGTTCTCAGCGTGAACAATCGGCTGCTGTTTGCGAAACGTTTCGCGTTCGCTCGGTGCATATGAAGCGATTATGCGGCCGCCTACACCCCGCGCGCCTCGCGTTCCAGCGAAGCAGCCAATGCCTCGTAGTAATTCGCGAGATGCAACAGTGACTCTCTTCGGTCGGCGGACGCTGTTTCTTCCGCCATGAGTCGCATCATTTGAGCCGGTCCAGGGATTGAGCCGATTTGCGCCAGGAGTCCATTTCATGTGCCGCCACGTTACCCAAGCAAGGTTACTTACCGCGCGGTAATTAATTTTCTGTTTGCCCTGTTGTCGGTCGCTTCGGCCAAAAGAAAGACCCCGCCCTCGGTCCAACCACCGTGGCGGGGTAAGGTTTCTCAACGGTTATCGCGGGACCATAGCAGGTCCCCGCATCGTGTCACTCCGGTACATTCGGTCGCAGTCCCTAGGGGAGACCGGGCCAGCCCGCCGATGTCGGTGTCATCAAGATGACGGAAAAAGGTAAAATGCCACAAGCACTTGGTAAGCAGTTCCGGCTAATGATGGGCAAACGACATCGATAAGAGACGAGAGATGAGTAGATTGAATTTCGACATTGGAGAGTGCGAACTTAACCAAGAGCGCCGGACGCCCACCCTTCGGGAGTCCGTTTCGTTCGCCAGGACAAAGGGCGGTACAGTCATAAGTTCGGTGCTCATGGTGCTGGCGCCGCTCGGCACTTTCGTCGTCGTCCTCAAGGGATAGCCAATGCCGGCTTGAACAAGGCGTGGCGCGGCCGAAGTTTGCGGTTTTGTGCGTACGCGTCACGAAAACCCCGTCGCCAGCGGGGCCAGCGACGGGGTTTCACCTTAAGGGGAATATACCCTACGCAATGCCAGGAGAGTGCGCCTGGGCGGAGACCTCGTCAATCGACGTATCGATCGGGCGCTCTCCCGAGGCCACCATGCTCCATACGGCACGAGCCTGACCTTGGACGCCACGAACCGTCATGGCGGGTTCCTGTTCTGTAGCACAGACGCGGATCCTGCGCCAAATATAGCAGCAGGCATTGTCCCGCACGCTGCTTAATTTGTCTCGCCGACCGGGCACTAATCCCTTATATTTGAGGCCAAATGAGGGAGGGGAACGTGGCCCAGGCAAGCGCATCAAACCTTATAATCAGTAAGACTTGGTCTCGATCACTGGCCTCCATCGGCCATTCACTGACGACTGCGTGGGCTGCCTTTAGCAAAACGCAGGCTGGCGATATTCTGTCGACAACGTTTGCCATACTCACGCTGGCTACGGTGTTCCTTCTTTGTACTCTTGCACTGATGGGTATTGCGAAAATGCTCAATTTCGTGGGGTGGGTTTAGCTAACTTACTGATATTGCTCCTTTGTTCCAGGTCGATTGAGTCTCGCGAGCCCTTGTAGTACCAAAAGTATTGTTTTTGTTTCCGGGGGAAAATAATGCTTAGGGGCGCAATCGATTACATCAGCGAAACAGAGATCGGAGGGTGGATCTACTGCGAAGTAGGGCCGGTAAAACGGAGATTGGTGCTCGCATATTACGAGGGGAAGTGCCTCGGATCTGGGCCCATCGAAACCTTTCGGCAGGATCTGCTCGACGCGGGCCTCGGCGATGGTGTTCTCGGATTTCGTTTTCCCATCTCGAAAATTGACGCCAACGAGTTACACGCGGTGAGTGTGAAACTCGAGGGAAGTGATCTGGTCCTTGTGCAGGGTAGAAAAGCCGAACGATCGGTTTCGCGAGCGGGAGCAATTCCTTCCCGCGAACATCTGGAGTGGATGCGCTCGCGCAAGTGGCTCACTCAGGGTGAATTCGATCTCCTAAAATATCTTCTCCAGGCCGGCGTTTACGAGAAGCTTTTGCTGGCGCCGGGGCAACCACACGTGGCGGCGCAGGAAGCCAAAACCGGCTTGGAGCTTGTTTGCATGAGCGACATCGGCTTGGCTGAGGAGACCCTTCCGGCCGCGGTTGATTTCGCTGGCTACGCGAGGCATCTGCCGGAAACAGGCTGCCCCGTCGTCGCACTGTGGTGTCCGGAAAGACTCGACTTTACGGTGATTGAAGGCAGCCATCGTGCGCACTCCGCAGAGTGGGCGCAGCGCGAAGCAATTCTGCATTCTCTGGGCCCCGATCGGATCGTGTTCGTGGATGTACGCGCGAACGCTATGTGGCGATCACCGCGCTCAGGTCACTCCCAGATCATCATGTTCCGGGCGACGCTACCGGATTAGGGTCCAGACTCATAAAATCCACCATACGATAGCAGCTACGAGGCAGACTGAGGCCAGGAAGCTTCTGGCGAGCCGGTCGTAACGCGTCGCGATCCAACCGAAATCGTTGAGCCGGCAGAAAGCATTCTCGGCGCGGTGTCGCAACTGTATGTGCGGCGATCGAACCGGAAAGGCTGCTTACGATTGGATCGATTGGGAACGACGGCTTTGGTACCGCCGTCCTTCAGCCATAGTCGCAATTCTTCGCTGTCGTATGCTTTATCGCCAAGGAGTTTCCTGGCTCATCACAATGCAGGTCAATCGCGAGAGGATCAGTGTCTCGTTCAGAGACTCCTCGGGCATCGAATCGTTGAAGGGTTAGATGTAGGCGTTCCAACCACGGCACCCCTATGCCTTCTTCATCACTTGGGCGTATGCGGCGTTAATTCGGATCATGTTCTGGGTCGCAAGCTCTTCGAATTCCTCACCCAGCCCTAATGCCTTAATGCGATCCGGGTGGTTTTTTATACAGCGATCATGATAGGCCTTCCTCAGTTCCTCTTGCGTGGCCTTGTTCGTCACACCGAGGATCAGAAACGGATCGTTTCCTTGGTACGCTTTGGCTTCGGCCGCAGGCAAGGAGACATGTCGGATGGAATCCTTGGCCACTGCGAGGTAGCTCCCGTCTTTCAATTCCACCGGTACGAATCTGCGCTCGTCATTTAGCGTATCCGAGATGCGCCCCTGCACCGGCACAAAAATCTTGCCATGTATGACGGATCCATCGACGAGGGTAACCTCAACCCACGTTGGCTTGGTCGCGATCCCGCGAGCGTGATATTTGATCATGAGCTCCCTCTGGTGTCTTAGAAAGGCTAGAGCGCTTCTGTTACTATTTTGCTGGCAACCATGGGTTGCGACGTGCCGAAGTCAGCTTGCTGGCCCGGTCAGCCGGTAAGGCTTTCAATTCGCTGTACAAGGACAGCATGTAGGAGGAGTTGTGAACTCGCCGCGGCGCAACCGCGGATTCGTGGTGTGGAACCGGCGTCTCACAATGCTTAGTCATCAAGCCAGGCTGTCCCCAACAGAACGGCCGCCACGAGCGCATGCATCTCACGCTCAAGCTTTGAGAGCTCAAAACCGGCAGGAAAGAACTTCCTCTAGCAGCACGCCAAGTTCGATGACTTCATCGACTGCTACAACAACGAGCGACAGCACCAGGCAATCGGCATGCGATGTCCGGCCGAGCTCTATCGCCGCTCCTCGCGCATCTACCAGGGACTTCCCGAGCTCGATTATCCGTTCCACGAAAAGGCGGTCACCGTCACCACCGGTGGCCGCATCTGCTTCAGGCGCCGCAAAATCAATCTCAGTACCGTCTTCGCTCGTCAGACCGTTCGATGGCGATTCCAAGCCTCAGCCACCACACCGACAGTCTGGAAAGCTGGAAGAGCGCACTGGGGCTGGCGAAAGGCACGCCGTTGTCGGTGCCAATATCGTCTCGTTAAGCGCTGTCCGACAAGGCAAAAGCCCCGCCGTCCGAAAACGGCAGGGCTCAGGAGCATCTAAGGGTGGAGGGGACTGATCGATGCTCCTGATACCACCGTACCGTACCGACCTCTGGCGTCAATGCGTTCTCAGTACTTATGCGCAGCGTAATGCGGGTTTGAGACGCGCGCCTCATCGTGAGGTCGCGCGGGGCGGAATTTCGCTTAACCTATGACATAGACCAAGAATTTACGACGGTGTCATAGAAGAAGATGCACCCATGCCTTGTCACTCAAGGCATCCTCGTGAAGCCCCGCCCAAGGCGCTCCAAACTCTGGGCGGGGCTTTTCTATCCCCCGATTGGCAACTACCGGTTCTACATCGATTAGTGAAATCTTTAGATCGCATTTTATACGTTCTCGGACACACCATTGTACGCCGCGTCGATCATCAATCAGCCCCGCCGTTCGTCTCCGGCGGCGGGGCACTTTCAGAGAAGGCAGTGATGAAAGCGAATTATTCTCTTCTCGTTTCAGCAGGTGCTACCGTCTCCGTTCCTGTGACCGTCTCGACCGCAGCGAAGCGGCCCAAGGAGCGAATGCTCTCGGAAGTGGGTTGGGTGTCTCTGTTCGCGATATGCGGGGTCATTCCGGGCTTAGTGTTCGTAATAGCTCATTTGAGCGCCTAGCTAAGAGCGCTTCCCCCTAACTCCCTCAAATTGGGACAGGTGGGTTTGCGCCTGTATTCCGGCGGACAATCACACCAGCCGCAGCCGCTCTTCAGCGCGTGCAGAATGCCACTGACCACCCGCCGATCGTCCACGCGCGCGTTGCCACACACATCCTTGGGCAAATCTGGCTCGATCCGCCGCCACTGCTCATCGCTCAGCCAAGAAAGATTGCACCGCATCCGCTTCTCTGCTCCGAATCACGCTCGAGAAGCGAATCAGCAAGCGATTCACGCGGCAACCGAATTATTGAGTCTTGACCCTCGTGACCGCCATCATTGGTCGACCGCAGGTCTAGGCCGCGACCTCGATAAGCTCGATATCGTGCGACGTTACATCGGAAACGGATTCCGAGGCGCACATCCGGTCGATGAACAGCACCTGATGCGGTCCGGCCCGGTAAATGACCGGTGCCTGCTCGAGCGATCGGGAAGGCAGATGCGATCCCTCGAATATTTTTCGTCTGTACGTGCGCTGAGGAAGCAGGCACGCGACTCCCGCCTGCCGCACTGAAAGGATCTCGTCCATTTCGGTGCCCGATAGGCGCGTTTGTCTTACGGACACGTCCTTCTGCAGCAGAAGCCCCAGTCTGTCGGCCGCCCAGCCCTTTGGCGATTTCCCGCCTGCGGAGGGCAGCGGAGCGACCGCCACGCCCACGTCGCGCATCGCACCGAGAAACGAAGCGTCGTCCTGCGACAACCACCCACGGGGCAACATCCATTCGATGGTCGGGTCGCGCCAGGCCGCGTACGCGTTTGCGACAGGAGCGGTCGGATCGGAACCGCGCTGAAACAGCGAGAAATCGCTTTTCTCCAATCGCACATATATCGCCGCGCTGTCGGTTCCGTTCGGGATGGCTATCGGAAACGAGAATCCGCAGTGCCCGTCGCCCATTCCGGCATCGTACAGATCGGAACGAAAACCGGCGACGGTTCCGGACCCGATGCAGCGCCCGTCGACGAACGCCAGAACAGTGCAATCGCGCAGGCTCGCCATCTCGCACCATATCCAGCCGGAGACGCTTTCGGGCGTGACGAGTTCAATGGAGCCTTTGAACACTCTTCGCGACCTCCAGATATGACTGCGCCATCTCGGTCGCGGAAACGGGCTGGGGAAAACGAAAATTGCCCGCGTCCGCGCTCATAGCATACTTGGCGACACGAAGGAGGTCGTTCGGGTCGCCCAGCCGAAAGCGAAATCCTGTTACCCCCTGCTGCACCTTCTCGGCCATTCCGCCCGCATTCGGCACCAGCAATGGGCGACGCGCCAGGAACGCCTCCTGAATCACGACCGGTGAATTCTCCCACCATTTGCTTGCCATGAGGATGTAGTTGCAGTCGCTCATCAATTGCACCACATCCGCGTTGTCATACGCACCCCGGTATTCGAGCGCGCCGCTTGCCACTGCGCGATCCAGCCGGCCCCGAATTTCTTCGGAGAGGCTCACAATGCGGCCATGCACACGAAAAACCATTCGTCCCGCGAGGTCGGGGTCTTTCGAAACCTGTTCCGCCGCTTCCAGGATGATATCCAGCCCCTTGAACGGATTGAGCTGCCCGAAGAAGCCGATCACAAAGGGGTTGCCGGTGTCGCCCGAGGAGACGTCCGGTCGTGGATCGGTCTGCGGCACAGCGGGTCTATGCGACGAGGCGGCGAGGAGCCCGTTTTCGATCACGTGAAACTTGTGCTGGGGAAACCCGGCTCTGACAAATCGCTCCATCAGGAACCGGCTGGGCGAGATGTAGGAAGAAACTCCGTCCAGCATGCGGGCGACGAAGGCATGGCGTACACTGAATTGCGCCGGCTCAATCTCGGGAAAGCAGCGCGCGCAAAGCGACGGATGAGAAAGTTTGCAGAGCGCTTCGTTCTGGGTTGTGATCATTTGTCCGTGGTTGTGACAGATGGCAAGAAATTCGTGAAAGGTAAGAAATGCGGTCCTGTCGTTTGAAAGTTGGCGTATGGTGTTGAGGCCGAACGAAAGAAAGTGGTGGAAAAACAGCAGGTCAGGTTCCAGAGACGCGACGAGGCGCTGCACCTGCTCGACCACGTCCGGGTGAGCGACGTGATAAAACGCATCGTACTGCCCAGGATCGCAGACGACGACGTATTCGTCTTCCGTTTCCATCAGTATCCTGTTTCGGTCGCGTGCCTCGCAGGCGGCAATGAACGCCGCCGGATAGCCGAGTTCCCTTAGCCCGGTGTACAGTGCATAGGCGCTTATTTCGGCCCCTCCTTTGCTGACGGATGGGTGTACGTGGGAGAAAACCGCAATTCTTGTTTCGGGATGGGCCCGCATCAGCCGGACCCTGCGCCGTTCCTGCGCGCCACTTTGTCGAGAAGCGCTTTGTATCGGCTCATCTCCGGAAGGTGAAACCGGAATGCGATGGCATCTCCGATCGACGCCCCTTCCGGCAAGCCGCGGTCGGAGGCAAACTCATCGAAGGGAACTGGAGCCGCTCTGGTAAAGGCGTTCAGCTCCTTGCGCGTCCAGACGAATAGTTCCGAATCCGATTCGCTTCGCCAGTTCTGGTGCGGGGAGTGTACCGGGAAAAACAAGGGCGCGTGGATTTTGTGCTTCCCGGCCAGGGCTGCGCAAACGCCTTTCCAGCAGGCGTCCGTAAGCCAGACATTCGGCCCGACATAGGCGAACCGTTTCGCGCCATGCAGGGCAAGAATCCGGCTGGCGGCGTACAGTGCATGATGGACATTTTCGACCAGGGTCAGGGACGCCGCGCGATGTTCTTGCAGACGGTCGAGCCAGCTCAGCACCTGGTAGCGGTCGCTGCGTATGTCGCCCACGATCGCGATCGCAGTCTCGGCCGGAAACTGGGGAGCGTTCCGGCATAGGCCCTCCAGCACCAGCAGCATCTCGCTGCGTTCGCGCGGGAGGCAAACAAGGAGAACGTTCTCGCCGGATGCGGAAATTACGGGGTTCAGCGATTCGACGAGGGCACGTTTGACCATTGCCGAGCGCGCGGACGCGAACTCCGCGAACCGCGGCTCGAACGCCAGCGAGTCGAAGGAGCCGTTCAGCTGGTCAAAGTCGAAGTTGCTGTTGATCTGCGTTATGGCGGCCGGATCGATGCTTATCGTGAGATTGCTCCCGTCGATGAATCGGACCCGGAACATGGGGTCCAGGAGGCTGTCCTTGGTGAGGCGGCCACGGAACAGGCCCGAGAACCCCGCTGTCTGCAGGTACGCTTTTGCATGACCGGCGAGCGATGCCAGGTCCGGCCGTGGTACCCTTCGGAGCGTACTCTGATCGAGTTCGAACACAGTGTCCCCGAGACGGAATGCCAGACTCGTTGTTCGCTGCGGCCCCTCGATGATCCATCCGGAAGCGATGATTCCGAAGTCCGGCAAGAGGCATACCTTATCGAACCCCGCCCGCACGCCCAGGACCTGTGCGCCATCACGCTGAGGAAGCCATGCTTCGTTCGCAAACAGGATGCGCCGGATTTCGGGAAGACGCGCCTGCTCCAAGAAGACGATGTTGCCGTCTGTCGGGAGGAGCACGTTCGCCGCAATGCGCTTGAATTCGAGATTGGGCCGAAGATATTTTTCGCCCTGTGAGCCGAGAAACAACAGCAATTCGTTGAACTCTTGCGGCGGCTCCCAGTCGGTGCGAACGAGTCCTGCGAAGGCAACGGCATGCGCCGGAAGATCGGACCGCTGAAAGGTTACGAAGCTCACCGCCGCCTTGTGCTTTTCTCCTTGAAGAAGAACGGCGGATTGCTCAACGGCGGTATCGCGGTTCATCCATCCGCTAAGCAGCAGGTAACGCTGATCGACGGTTGCAAACCGCTCCAGATAGCCGATGCACGCGGAAGCGGGGGAGCGCAACGGGCGTCTCAGAAGAACCCGGGACTCTTCATGCAGTACATCGAGCGCCGCCGGCAATTTGAGCGCGTTCGTGCTCCGTTGACCGCCTGGCCTGTGCTCTACAAGTTGCTGCAGCCCGGAAAGATCGGGGAGAGCCGCTCCATCCAGAGGCGTATTCGCGCCAGCGATTCGGACCGTTAGGGCGGCCCGCGGTGACAGGCCCTCGACGGCGGAAGCCGTGACGAGGCTCTGTGCCGGGAACACGAAACCGGGATTGTAATCGCGATCCGCGTCCGATCCCAGGTCCGGCCGGTATCGGTCCACGGCCGTGACGGCAACCCTTTTCCCGCCCAGCCATAGCTCCGCCTGAAGCGGCAGTCCCCGGTCGCGGATGGCGTGAGCCCAACCCCAAAGCCCTCGAGCAGCGCTGATCCCTTCAACCCAACCGGTCACCTCTTCCGAATGTCCGTGAATCCGGGCAGTGATTTTGCAAGATGGCGCCGTCTGCAGCTCGATGGGCGAAACGAAATGGGCGGTTTGTGTAATAACGTGCAACTTCAAGCGGTTCTTTCCGGGGTGCAGAAACTCCTCCGGGGCAGACAGTACGTATTCAAACATCTCTGCCGTGCCGCGCTGTTGAATCGCATCGAGCACCGGCTCGGCCACCGTTAGCACGTCGGATGATGCAGTGGCGCTTACCTGCACGAGCTGCGGTCGGGCCGCGAAAAGAAAACTTTCTTCGGTATCCTCAGGGGCAGTTTTTTCCACCCCCAACAGGATTTCGCCTTCTTCGGCTGGCGTCTTGAATTCCAGGCAGACGTGATCGTATCCGCTGGCCTCCCGGCCCCCCGCAGCGTCGGCACGAATGTTGGTAACGCCTATCGTGCGCTTGACTTGAGCACCATGAAAACGCGCGGACACTTTGCCCGTGCAGCGGTGGACCGCGGCCAGCAGGCTGAACCTGTACAGGGTGTCTGGCTTCAGAACGAAATGCCCGCGGGTCAGTGGGGAAACAAGAAATGCACGTGCTACTGCGGCGGGGCCGTTGCTCTTGGACGCAATGAATATTGTATTTTCGCCATCGAGCGTCCAGTCGTCTTTGAGATTGACACCATGGGTGAAGCTTCCGGCCGGACCGCGGAAACGCCACTCGTGAGAGCGGCCCTCCACGACAGCGAGATTGATGTGGGGCGGGGAGGCGGATGTGTTGCGGACGAGAATGTTAGCGTTCTGCCGCCGCTTCTCGCCCTGCGATTCAAACTCGAACCGGACGGGGACGTCGGGCCCGATCAGGCGTACCCGCGCGTTCCCGCAGGCATCCGACAAACAGCCGGCGAAGTGCACCGCTGCCGGCTGCGCGTCGAGATCGTGAGCAACTACCACTTGGCCCCTACCCCCCGCACGCTAATTGACCCGCAGGCTAATTGATAAGAGAATACCGAAAGATAGCCTAAAATGTGACATAAAGAACCATCTTGCAAGCGCGAATGTAACTTGGCATTTCCTTATTGTTTGACGGGTTTCCGCTGGCGGGGGCCCGCGGCTTCGGTCGGGTGCGCCCGACTGAGAGGTTGGACCCCGTGTCGTTTGGCGAGTTCGAGTCGTTCACACTGAAGGAGTTCATAGAAACGGAGCGCGCTCCGGAAGCCTTGTGGATTTTTGTTCACATCCCGAAGACCGCGGGTTCTTCCTTCGCATCCGAGTTGGCCGAGATGCGGCGGCCCTACCGCAACATTCACATCGACTATTCGGACAAGAGCCGTTCCCACGCTGGTAAAATGGATGAGGCGGTTGCCCGTTTCGTTGAGGAATCACAGACAACGGAATTCAGGTCGTGCTCGGGCCATATCGATATGGATCATGTGGGCCAAATTCGCGCCGCCCACCCGACGGCCAAGGTCATTACCTTTTTGAGAAATCCCTTTACACGCGTTGTATCGGACTTTCGTTACGCCCGTACGCCGGCGCATCCTCCGTTCAAGGAATTCATCCGGCAATATCCGACCATACTGGACTATGTGTTGGCGCCGGAGAGCCAGAACAAAATGGCACGGACGCTGTGTGGATCGAAGCTAAGCACAACAGCAGATATTTCAGCTCTCGTCGCCGCCAATCTTGCATTCCTGGGGCTGGTCGAAATGTATCCAATGAGCTTCAATATAATTACCCGCTTGTTTGGCGAAGAACGGATGCCGACGGAGTACAAACGCAAGACGGAATCCGTGGCCGAGAATCAGATTGAACTGGACGGATTCCTGAGGCGTGAAATCATGCAGGCAAACGAGCAGGATTTTGCGCTCTACGAATACGTTCGAGAACGTCTGACAAAAAAGCGCGTGGAGTGGGCGGCTTTGCGCCGGAAATCCGCGTAGGTGTCACGATCGACTCGGCCTGCATCACTGGCTTCGACGCGCCGAAGGCAGGCCAACTCAACCAAAACGTCCCTCGGAGAGGGCTTTCGAACGCCCGCCCTACACGAAAGGGTGCTATTACTGCCCCCCAGCAGGCGCGCTAGCTCCCTCCCTGCCCGTTGCCTTTAACCGTTCCAAAACCTGCTTTCGTTCGGTTCCAAGGGCACTAGCTTCGGCCTTGAGTCTGGCGAGCTCGTGTATCGCGTATATCCGCTGCTCATTAAGAGTTCGCATCTTTTCGGGACCAAGATTGTCCTCTTTCATGGCCTTGGATATGCGATCCCTTGTCTCCGCAACTCCCTTCATTTCCTCTCGGATCTTCGGCACTCGAAGTTGAATATACGTCCTGCGGCTCCTAAGTTCCCGCACCGCGGCGGAAGCTCTGGTATCCTCTTTGCTTTTCTTTTCCATGGTTGTCCGTCCCTTCGGAAAGAACCGAACTTTGTTTTGCATCCGTACGCCTGTTTTTCCCGAAGGGCTACGCCCATCTCGAAAGCGCGTGGTAGCGAGCGACATTTGGTAGCGGTTCCTTGGCCGCAGCATCATTGTGGTCAGGGCGGCTTGGGAAGCCGCTGACGCCGCATAGATGGATCGAAGATTTATCACCGGCGCCCTCCACGCTCTTGGCTTCGCTGTCCCAGCGCTTTTGGCCCCTATGGGCTGCTTTCTCTGTGCACGGCCCCCTACGTAGATGGTCCGCTTACTTAGCCTAGTGCGCGGGTGGCCGTTAACCCACTCACTTGGTGGAGGGAGGATGTATCGCAATATGTTCCTTATATGTTTCGCGAACTTCTTACGTTCACTGCGATCTTTAGTGGTCTTGACCCGCCAGGCCCCAACTTTTGATAGGCTCGATCACTTTTAACTGAACCGCTCCGCGAAGTTAGGGTTTCTGTCGGCCAAGAAAAAGGGCGTAAGAGGAGGGGGAATATAGCTGTAACAGTGCCGTGCTCTTGATCTGGAATAAGTACTCATGACTGAGAATGTGGTTTATGAAATACCGCTTCTTGAAACGGTTCCTCATGCTCTGGGCCATGGCAGCTCAGTGCACCGGCACGCCCTCTGTCGCTTTCGAGCTCGATATCGGAAAGACCTATGGGATGACGGTGCCGGGAATCGCGCGTGCCATCGAAGCTGCTAGACGCGATTTCGCTTCCCGTCCGAACGACACAGTGGTCCTCAACATCGCTGCCGGCCGTTATGACTTGTCACGCGAACCGATCGTTGGTCGGGGCGTGATCAACGTCAGCGATATTCATCCGGGCGACCGAGGTCGCCTGATTATCCGTGGTGCTGGAGATGGGCGCACGGTGCTCATTTTCGACAAAAATGCAGCGTGGATTTACGGAACAGGCGTGTACCACGTTTCGTTTGTCGGTCTAAGTATGACCGCATCAGAATACACGATCAGCCAGGGACACGTGGTTTCCGTCGTACCGGGCTCAGTTGTCCTAGCTATCGAGGATGGGTTTCCGTCGCCGGGCGAGCTCTTCAACTCCGGCAAGTTGTCCGGCCGGTTTTTGCGCCGGTACACTGACAGCGCGGATGATCCCCACCTTGTTCAAGACGATAACCATCAGGTTGCATGGTCACACGCGGAGCGTATCTCCAGAAATAATTGGCGAGTCTTTCTTAACGACCCCGAGTTTAAGCCACATTACAGGCCGGGGGACTTCGTGTGCATAAAATCAAAGCCCAACGGAAGCGCTTATTGGTTCTTCGGCGGGAATGATATTACATTTGACGATGTAGTCTGGACGCAGCTTGCCCTCGGGGTTTTTCGCGGGGGACTCTCGAACATTCATATTGTGAACTCCTCAATTGCCCGAGCAGCCCCGATCAGAGGCCATGTGCCGTGCCTATCGACACCCAGCGGAGGTCCGCAAATTGTTGGGCTGCCCAATGCTCCCACAAAGGGCGATGTCGTGGAGAACAACACATTTGTGGCGACCGGAGACGATTCCGTTGCTTACTTCTACGCATCCGGCACCATTCGCAACAACAGGATTTCCGATTCCTTCGCGCGTTGCGTACTTCTGGTGCAAAGCCCCGGCGTGCAACTCTTAGATAATCAGCTAAACCGGTGTCCGGTACTTCGTCGTTAGCGGGTGGGTCTGTCCAGCGATCAAAATGTAGCGACGCGCGGGTGCGGATTCCCGCACAGCGCAACGCAACCCTTGATCCCACGCGGCAAAGTATGGCCTGCTACGGACACTCCTCTGAACCCGGGCTGAGTGTGATATCCCACGTGTGCTATGTTGCGGCTTGGAAAACCAAGGTGCGAACGTGAGTCATGAAGACCGCTGACCGAGTCGAGTTCACCCGCAGGCTAGAGGGACTTGCGCGATCGGGAGACACGTCGGGCATGGTCTCCGCGTTGGCTGACGTCTGGTCGGATCAGACCACCCTTGCGATCGTACTTAGAAGACTCGGAACCCGGTTTTCTAGCAAGGCCAAAGAGGAAGATTTTTTTGAACTGCTTCTTGCGCTATTCGCCTCTGTACCGCTGAACTTTGCGTTAACGGCAGCCCTACTTGAATACGGATCGAGGCTTGGCGAGGGACCTCTTGCCGAACATCTGGCCTTGTGCAGTTTACGACAACAAGACCCGGGAAAAAGAGTGATGTGGGGATCGGGTGATTTCCTCGGGCAGCACAGGGTGTCTCAAATTAGCAATCGGATATTAACGTTGATGAAGTACGACATTGGCCGCATTGAACCGAACCTCGACCCCTTTATTCTTGCTGCACGAGTCCACGAGAAGATCTCGATTCCAATTACGATACTTGAGGGCCTTTTTGATAGACAACGAGGCAATCTCGCGTTTGATCCGTGGCAGTCCGCGGTAAAAAAAGCGTTCGCTCTCGATCATATGTTTCAGGATGCTGCGTTTCTTGGCTTAACGCACGAGTTCCATGCCAGATCTTGCGTCGACATGGAGGAATGGTCGCGCGTGGCTACCGATATAGCGAGCAGCCATCGAACCGTGTGCATGATATTCCATGGCGGACATCTCTCGATTTGCAGATTTATGTGGGGCTGCGAAGCAAAATGGCAGTTTCTTGGATCTAAGGCGGGACCAAATGGAATGTCGGCAAAGACGGATCCACGGGGTCTTCTGTTTGCTGCGTTCAAAGAGGTTCAGAAGGGAGTTCCTTTGCTAGTTGCGCCAGATGGCAACTATGGCAACTGCTCAGAGGAGTTGCGCGTGTTGGGTGCCACTGTACTTGGAGGCGAAGGCGCAGCCTTTATAGCCTTTCATGCTCGCGCACGCTTGGTATGGCTGCAATTTGTCTTTAACGATGACGTGTTGGTGCCTATTATAATTGACGGCCCGACGCCCAAGAAAAACGAAACGTACCGATCCTTCAAAGATCGGTGTAACGCTTTCTACGGTAGCTGCATCGAGGACGTCCTAACAGGGGCACCGGAGAACATCGTCCTACGGTCCCATTGGATGCAAGTGCTGACAGACACATTTCAGCCCCGAAAAGAACCGACCGCGAGCTAGGGTATTTCTTATCCTGCTTGCTGGAGTTTCCGCTGTATTAGCTGGACAAGTTCTCCTACCGTTTTCGAGCTTGTGATTTCGTCAGTCTCGAAGCAGATGCCGAACTCCGACTCTGCGGCAATCATGATTCGGACATGGTTGGTGCTATCCCAATCTTTGACATCATCGGCTGTTGTACCTTCTGATAGTGTAAGTTCATCGTCTTCCAACACATCACGCACAATCAGCGTCAGTTTGGCTAAGACATTCTCGTCTTTCACGACGTTTTGCTCCTCATGGCTAGAAGACCCAGCAGGTAGTATGGATTGCCCCAACCAATTATGGAACTCATTCCAAGCGCGAAATTAGTCATCGGAAAGCGCGGCCTGCGTTCGCTGGCGGCTTAGTGCCAGATATTCCGAGAGTTGTTTACGCTCTAGGCGCAAAACGTTGTAACGTAGTCCTAGGTAAGCCCATCTCTGGTTCAGCTTCCTGCGCTCGGCCTCAGAAAGGCCACCGCTCCTTCTTTTGTCCGCGAGCTGCTTTTTCTCGTCCAAGACCTTGGACAATTCGTGTACCAACTCCGGGATTCGGCCTCGCGCATAACTTTGCTGTTCACGTCGACTCCACTGTAGTTCGTTTGTAATAGTTTCGCCGCGAGACACAGCTAACTTCCCCCCTGAAGGTTTCTTATGATAAAGATCGACTCTTCCCACGCAAGTCGGTCGCTGTCAATTGACATTGGCGACTTGGTACGTACAGGATTGCGAGCAACAAAGGTGGATTCGCCTTCGTGCGGCACGCCGCGAAACGAAGCCGCTCGCGCCGGACATCATGTCGCGCAGCTATGCGCGCCAGCTTGCCGTCCGGATTGTCGCGCGCGTCGATGCGATGAACTATAATGGGACCTCCTGAGACTGAGAGTTGAGTGGTTCACGAGACCCGGCGGGTTGGCGTCTCTGCGTATACGGCGTGTTCGGACTTAAAGGGTAGACACGGCTCGACGTATCGCGCGAGATCCAACCGAAAGCGATTGGTACCGCAACCTATTTCTTCAAAACCAAGCTTTGAATAGTGCGAACTGACCATAGTGTTTTTCGATGTGGGCACATACGTACCGATCAGCCCGATCACACCGCAGTTTCGCGCGTGATTAATTAATGCAGCCAACATCGCTTCTTCCACGCGTCGGCCAAGCACGCGGCAACTCATGAGCCAAGTGTCTATATGCCAGTCGGCCTCTCGCTTACTGCAGATTATTACTCCTATCATACCCAAATCCCCAAATTTGTCCTCGAGCCGGACCTGAAGCGTATACATCTGAGGATCCCGTTCGATTTCGCGAATTTCGTGTTCGGTGTAGCGTCGCGTTGTCAGATTAAACTGATTGGTCTTGTTGACGAGTTGGACAATGCGCGGGCGGTTTGAGGCGTCGAAGGGCGCGAACCGTAACACCATTTCGAGCGCGGAGAGATAGTCGCCAAGGTCGCGTGTCTTAGATAAAACCTCGGTTCTTTCCGCATCAGCGACATAGGACTCGGCACGTTTGCCATCCTCTGCGGAATAGGCAACAGCTTCGAAATAACCGGCTGCGGTGAGATACCACGGGTACCAGCTCGCATCCCGCGGTAGCTCGGGAACGGCAACCATGGGCAGGGCCGCGCGTATCTGAGCCCGTTCTGCGGGGTTGTCGTCCAAGACGACCATCGCATCCAGCCCAAGATTCAGCTTTCTTGCGATCGCATCGATGTTGGCGGGCTTGTCCAACCAGTTGGCATTAAATGCGGCAAAATGCTTCTCGCGCAAAACCATTTCGGGATGCTCACGGAAAGGACGCCGAGCGACCTCATCCGTGTTCTTTGAGCATACGGCAAGTATTATGCCGCGTTCCCTCAATTCCAGCGCACACTGTTGAACCGCCAAATAGGCCTCTCCTGCCGCTCCGCCCGGCCCGAGCTGAATTCCCTCGCACCCATCGTCCCCTATCGCGCCACCCCAC
>Ga0070731_10001975_pt1 | contig 20300 bp, 16 predicted proteins | sample Coa_R1_2_FD_66448 | JGI IMG/M metagenome (GOLD analysis project Ga0070731, IMG submission 66448) | Surface soil microbial communities from Centralia Pennsylvania, which are recovering from an underground coalmine fire - Coalmine... | ecosystem: Environmental > Terrestrial > Soil > Unclassified ... | reverse complement strand
AACGTAGCGAAACACAAGTCCACCCCCAACCCCCGCGGCCACAAGCCCCTCACCCCCCGCTGGAAGCCAACCAGCCGATGGCCCTGAAGGCCAACGGGCATGCGCCCGTGCAAGCCGGCGACACCCGTTAACAGAACCAACCCCTGATCTTTGACAACCTGACCGCCAGTCGCCACTGGCCCGCTCCCCGTGTCTCTTCACCCCGCATAGATGCCGTGCTGACTGGCCCGCGCACCCCCTACCTGGTGCCGAGCAACCCCGCCGCAAAACCGGCAATCTCAAATAAGCCATTTAAATACAATATCTTACGCTTTAATCGTCCATAAACAAGACCGCGATGCTACCATGGCGCGAATGCTCCGCCTACTGACGCTTATCCTGGTTCTCTCCTGCGGCCTGCGCGCCCAGCCGTCCCTCTCCGAACTGCTCCAGAACAAAACGGTGGCCGAGCTCCGCCGCTTCGACGAAACCTTCGACGGCGCCCTGGGCGTCACCGCCATCGATCTCACCGCCGCACGCACCTTCGGCCTGCATGGCGACACTGTCTTTCCGCAGGCCAGCGTCATCAAGATCCCCATCCTGGCGCGTATGTACCAGGCCGCCCGCGCCGGCAAGTTCACCTTGGACGGCCGCGTCACCATCGAACCGCGCGAAGCCGTCGGCGGCAGCGGCCATCTGCGGGAACGCCTCAAGAGCGCGCCCGTCACCCTTACCGTCCGAGAGCTCATCACCGCCATGATCGAATGGAGCGACAACACCGCCACCAATAAGTGCATCGAGCTGGCCGGCATGGACGACGTCAACCACATGATGGAAGAGCTCGGCCTGCGCCACACCCGCCTGAGACGCAAAATGATGGATACGGCCGCGGTAGGGCGAGGCGAGGAAAACGTCTCCACCCCCGACGAGATGGCCCGCCTGGTCGAAGCCATCTATCGCGGCAAGCTGGTCGACCAGGCCGCCAGCCGCGAAATGCTCGACGTCATGAAGAAGGTTTCGGCCGGCATTCACGAAGGCCTGCCGCTGGATATCGAGACAGCTTCCAAGACCGGCGAACTGCCCGGCGCGCGCGGCGAAACCGGCATCGTGTTTCTGGAGAACCGCCCCTTCGTGCTGAGTGTGATGTCGGCCTTCATCGACGACCGCCGCACACCCGTCCCTGAAGTCACGCGCATCGTGTACCGCTACTTCGAGAAGCTGTCACTCGCCAACCAATGGGGCAACAGGTTGAGATAGCCGCCGCCTTGTTAGAATACGCCGGTGTCCAAGTTATTGCTACTCGCCGTCATGTTAGCCGCCCTCGTGCCGGCTCAGAACTTCACCGACCTGCGGCCCAGCCCCCAACAAGTTGCCTGGCAGGATCTCGAAATCGGCGTCCTCATCCACTTCGGCCCCAATACCTTCATGGACCGCGAGTGGGGCGACGGCGCCGCCGATCCCCGCGTCTTCAACCCTACCGAGCTCGACGCCGCGCAGTGGGTGGCGGCCGCCAAATCGGCTGGCGCGCGCTACGTCGTGCTGGTCGCCAAGCATCACGATGGCTTCTGCCTGTGGCCCAGCCAAGAGACCCCCTACAGCGTCAAGGCCAGCCCCTGGCGCGCCGGGCACGGCGACCTGGTCCGCGAAGTGGCAGATGCGGCTCGCCGCCAGGGCCTGCGCTTCGGCGTCTACCTCTCGCCATGGGACCGCCACGAGCCGCGCTATAAGGACAACTCCCGCTACGACGGCTATTATTGCCGCCAATTGACCGAACTGGTCACCCGCTACGGCGAACTCACCGAGTTCTGGCTGGATGGCGCCGGCAGCGAAGGACACGTCTACGACTTCGACAGTTACGTCCGCACCCTTCGCACCTACCAGCCCAATACCCTGATCTTCGCCGATGTCGGCTTCCTGCCATACGCCGACATACGCTGGGTGGGTAACGAGAGCGGCTTCGCCCCCGAGGACAACTGGAACGTGGTGGACCGCCTCGGCTACCTGCGCTGGCGTCCCGCCGAAGCCGATACTCCCCTGCGCACCGATCACTGGTTCTGGCATCCGCGCGACGAGCACAGCCTCAAGCCGCTGTCTGAATTGGTGGAGACCTATCACAAGACCGTCGGCCGCGGCGCCCAGCTTGTGATGGGCCTCGCGCCCGACCAGCGCGGCCTGCTGCCTGAGTCCGACGTCGCCCGCTTGAAAGAGTTCGGTGACGAGATCCGCCGCATCTATGGCCAGGATGCCGCGCCGCCCGGCGAGTCCTGGTCGTCATTCGCCCCTCTCGAAATCACGGCCCCACACCCCATGACCTTCGACCGCGCCGTGATGATGGAACGGCTCACCGCCGGGCAGCACGTCCAGCGTTACGCCGTCGAAGCCTGGGACGGACGCGCGTGGAAAGCCCTATCGTCGGGGACCACCATCGGCCACAAGAAGATCGACATCTTCCCGCGCACCACCGCCGCCCGCGTGCGCCTGCGCGTGATGGGAGCCTCCGCCGCCCCGCAAATCCGCCTCTTCCGCCTCCACGACGGAAGCCGCTAAGCAGCAGCGCGAACCCGTCGCCCATGCAGTCATCGCGTCAATGCCAGTCCAGTTGCGCAATGGCTCCGAATGCCGGCTTCAACTCTGGATACAGCGAGCGATAGACTTGGTGCCCCCGCGCATAGAACGCCGCTTCTCTCGCCCGCGGCCCCCGTGCGTCCACTTCGCGAATCGTCGCGCGGCACACTTCCGGCACGGACCCATACTCGCCCGTGCCCGTCAGCGCCAACAGCGCCGCGCCGTAAGCCGAGCCTTCCTGCGTCTCCAGCGTCACCACCTTCTTCGCCAGGATGTCCGCCAGCAACTGCCGCCAGAACGGGCTGCGCGCTCCGCCTCCCGACGCGCGCACCGATTCGATCGCCACGCCCAGCTCCTCGATAATATCCAGGCAATCGCGCTGGCTATACGAGACGCCTTCGATCACCGCGCGGATCAGGTCCGCCCGCCGGTGGCTGGCAGTCAGCCCGATCCAACCCCCGCGCGCCGTCGCGTCCAGGTGCGGCGTGCGCTCGCCCATCAGGTAAGGCAGCCAGTAGAGGCCCTGCGCGCCCGCCGGCGCCGTGGCGGCTTCCGCGGTCAGCGCGTCGTACTCCGTGCCCGGCGCCAGTTGATTGCGGAACCATTGCAGGCTGAGGCCCGCGCCCTGCGTCACCCCCATCACGTGCCACTTGTCCCGCACCGCGTGGCAGAATGTGTGGACGCGCCCGGCCGGATCGTAGGCCACGTGCTCCATGTGCGCGAACACCACGCCCGAAGTGCCCAGCGTGCATGACACGATGCCCGGTTCCACGATGCCATTGCCCACCGCGCTGGATGCCTGATCGCCGCCGCCGCCCACCACCGCCGTGCCTTCCGCCAGCCCTGTGGCCGCGGCAGCCGCGCGCGTGATGCGGCCCGTCACCTCGCTCGATTCATGGCAGGTAGGCATAATCGCGCGGTCGAGCGACAGCGCATCCAGCATGTCGCGCGACCAGCGCCGCGCCACCACGTCGAACAACGACGTGCCCGAAGCGTCCGAGACTTCCGTGGCATACTCGCCGGTGAGCTGGAAGCGCAGGTAGTCCTTGGGCAGCAGCAGATGCCGCACGCGCGCAAACGCCCGCGGCTCGTTGTCGCGCACCCACAGCAGCTTCGGCAGCGTGAAGCCCGTCAGCACCGGATTGGCCGTGTACTTCAGAACGTTTTCGCGGCCGACCTTCTGGTTGATCGCGTCCACCTGCGCCTGGCTGCGCTGATCGCACCAGATCAGCGCCGGACGGATCACCGCGTTCGACTCGTCGAGTATCACCAGGCCATGCATCTGGCCGGAAAGGCCGATGCCGCGCACCTGCGCTCCCGTGACGCCGGCTTGCGCCAGTGCGCCGCGAATGGCATCGCGCGCCGCGTCCCACCAATTCTCCGGGCGCTGCTCGGCCCACAGCGGCCGCTCCATCCGCATGTCTTCGTGCGCCGCCGTAAAGCCCGCGGCCACCCGGCCCTGCGCGTCCACCAGTAAGGCGCGGGTGCCTCCCGTGCCGACATCGATTCCCATCCACATGGTTGATTTACTCCGCGACTGCGTGCCTCGCCGGCGCTTCCACCCAGGGCAGGTAGGCCGCCCCGAACAGTCCCGCTTCGTTGCCCAGCGTGGCTTTCTCAATGCGTGTGGCGGTCGTGCGGAAGGTGAACGAGCGCCTTCGCACCTCGTCCAGCATGGGCGGCGCAAACAGGTCCCACGCCGCTAGCACGCCGCCGCTCAGCAGGTACAGCGGAAAGTTGAACGCGTTCACCAGCGTGGCCAGCGCGACGCCCAGCGCCTGCCCCATGGCCACGAAGATCCGGGAAGCCTTCTCGTTGCCGCCCAAAGCCATATCGTAGACCTCGCGCGCGCTCAGGTTTTCTCCCAGCTTCAGCATGCTGGCCATGGCCGCCACCGCCGTCGCCGATGCGTGCTTCTCCAGGCACCCCTGGTTGCCGCATCCGCACGGGTTGCCGTTGGGAACCACCGTGATGTGTCCCAGCTCGCCGGCCATCCCCAGGTAACCTTGCAGCACTCTTCCGCCCGAGATGATGCCGCCGCCCACCCCCGTGCCGAGCGTCAGCAGCACCAGGTCGTCCACGTCGCGGCCCGCGCCCATCCACTTCTCGCCCAGGGCCGCGGCGTTGGCGTCGTTCTCCAGGATCACGTGCGCGCCCAGCCGCCGCTCGATCTCGTCGCGGATCGGGAAATCCTCCAGACATGCGATGTTATTCGAGTTTCGGATAATGCCCTGCTTCAGCAGAATGAAGCCGGGCACTCCGATGCCGATACCCGCCAGTCCGTCCGCGCCGCATGAGTCCCGCAGCTCCGCGATGGCGTTCACCATGTGCCCCAGCATGGCCTCCCGGCCGGCGGCGGGATCCGTGGCCGTCGCCCGGCGATCCAGAATGTGACCCGCCTGGTCGATGGCCGCGGCCCTCAAGTTAGTGCCGCCCAGGTCCAGCCCGATCGCGTATTCCGGCATGAAGGCGCATGATAACACCCGCTAGCCCGCGCGTGGCGGCCGAACCATAACAGTTGTTAATGAGACCGATTCCAAATTTCTTAGGCGACGCACACCAGGATGTGTTAAAAGATGGAACAGAGAACGGCAGTTTGCGTCGATATATATGTAGAGGGTGGTCGGGACCATGGGCTACCGTGAGTACGTGAACATTCCGGGCAACAAAATGCACGAGCTGCCTCCACTGCTCGTGCGCGGACTAACCGAAACTCCCGCTGTGGATATGTCTTCGGCGATTCTGGGAGCCGAGGAAATGCTGCCCGAAGTTGACGTCGAGGAAGCTCTGCTCGAACGCCGCAAGTTCGATCTGGCACTCACTCTGGCCGAACAATACCGCGGCTTGATCGCCCACTGGCAGTGGGGCGAATCCATCGTCGAGTGGATCCGCCAGTGTGAAATCACTTTTCAATCCGAGTCTGCCCTGCGCGATCTGCTCCACCCGGATGTGTGGCCGCACGCCGGCCGCAGCAGCTTCGTGATCCTGCTCGCAGATAAGCATGTTACTGCCCCCGGCGTGGCTCTCGAAAAAGCCGTGGGCCTGCGGCTCACGTTCCGGCAGCCTCCGCCCATCGATTGCTGCACCAGCGAGTTTCTTTTCTGCCTCAACTCATCCATTGCCGGATCGGCCTATCAGGCCTGGGCCAGCATGGGCGCCGGTGTGCCCGCGCTGCTTCCGCCCGACCGCTTCCACTTCGACGTGTTTGATTCCGATCTGCAATAGCGCTCCCGCCTCCGCGTGCTACCGTGTGACTTGACCGGCGGCTTTTCCCATTATCTGGTCGATTGCTTATCGATCATCGTCATCGATCTGCTGCTGGCCGGCGACAATGCGCTGGTCATCGCCATGGCCGTCCGCGCGTTGCCCCAGAAGCAGCGCCGCATCGCTCTCCTTTTGGGCGCCTGGCTGGCGGTCGTGATCCGGGTGGCGGTCACCTTCCTCGCCGCCAGGCTCCTGGAAGTCCGCTTTCTTCAACTGGCGGGCGGAGTGTTCGTCATCTGGATCGCCGTGCGAGTGCTCCGCGACGCACGCGCCGCCGAACGCACCGCCGATGCTGCACGCGATCTGTGGCGCGCCATCGGTTCCATCGTGGTGGCCGACCTGACCATGTCCACTGACAACATCCTGGCGGTAGCCGGCGCCTCCCGGGGCAATGTGTGGCTGATCGTCTTCGGGCTGGGGCTGAGTATTCCGCTGGTGGTATCCTCCAGCGCCTTCCTTGCGCGCATCATGGACCGGTACCCGCTGACCATATATCTGGGCGCCGCCATCCTGGGCCGTGTGGGCGGCGAGATGATGCTCGGTGACGCCTTCGTCCGCAATCTGCTGCATCCCACTGACGCACAGCGCTACGCTGTCGAACTCGCCCTCATGGCCGCCATCGTCCTGGCCGGCCGCTGGCTCAGCCGCCGTTGACAATCATTTACAGGCGTCCTCCAGGCTGCTGCGTCGAATGAATTGGAGGGTGATTAAGATGTTAAAGAAAATCGGATTTTCCGCAATCGCGATGCTGGGCTTGCTGGCATTCGCACCGCACCAGGCCAAGGCTGCCGTGAGATTCGGCGTGGTCGTAGGACGCCCCGCTTATAACTATCCGGTGTACCCGGCGTATCCTCCGGCTGCGGTGGTTGAGGCTCCGGCTTACGCTCCGGTGTACGTGAACGGTGGGTGGGTGCGGCGCGACGTCCGCCGCGACTGGGATCGCGATGCGCGTTTCCACCGCGACCGCGATGATCGCGGCTTCCGCGATCGCCGGTAACGGCTCATGAATCACGCGAGGCGGCTGGCCGTATCTGCCCAAAGGCGGCCCATCCGCCTCGCAAAATGCCCCGGTTTCTCCCCGTAGATATGTCTTCCCAGCTCCAGCGCATTCGCGCGCAGTTCCTTGTGATACTTTCCGATCAGCCCGACAAGCAGCGCGATGTCCGCCGGCTCCCCATAGAAGGCCGCCTCCGCCCGCACTTTCGCGGCGAGCAGCACCAGGTTGTGATCTTCCCCCAACGCGTTCTCCAGCTCTTTCAGGCTCTTCTCGTAAGCTTCGGTCGCGCCGGTCCAGAAACTCTCCAGCAGGCGGATATGATACCAATGCTCCTTTACGCGTTTACGCCATTCGTGATAGTTCTCCGCCCGCGGATACTTGCGCACCCGCGCCAGCGCCTTGCGTCCGCGTCGGAACGTGGCTTTAAGGCCCGGCGCGATGGCCGCGAAGCCGTCCTTGGCGAGAGGCCACCTGGTCACGCGCTTCCCTGACCGCCGGAACTCAGCCGCCATCGCAGGCAGGACGCTCGCAATATTGTTTCGCTGCTCGGCCTGCTCTTTGCGTGCGGCCAGCCCGCGCCGTATGGACGCCAGCTTCCGTCCGCTCAACTCCGTCCGGTACCTTTTCACCAGCCCATCGAAAGTCTCCAGCATGGCGCCCGCGTCCCGAAATTCCGACAGCTTGCGGCCCGCATCGCGGAAGTGGATGTTCTCCCGGCCATAGACTTCGCCCAGCTCCGGTTGCACCAGCCGCAGCACGCCGCGGATCTTCTTCACGTTCTTGCGGGCTTCGTGGATGGCGTCGTCGCGGTCCGCTTCCCCCTCCCCGCGCAACTGGCGGGCGGCTGATTCAATCTCCTCGCGCACGATGCGCCGCACGCCGGCCGGAACCGCCTCACCCCGCTGGAAATGATATGGCACGCTCTCGTTACAGGTTAACAATCTGCGCGGTTTGCCGCTGCCCGCGCCTTGCTATCATCGAATCTCCGATGCTGTCAGTTTCCCGAGCCGCGGCACTTTGTGGCGCCGCGCTATGGACGGTCATGCCCTCCCTTTGCCAGGAACGTACCCAGGCGCGATCCATGGTGATCTCCAGGCACGGAATCGCCGCCACCAGCCAGACGCTGGCCTCCCAAGCCGCAGCTCAGGTGCTGGCGCGCGGTGGATCCGCAATGGATGCGGCCATCGCCGCGAACGCGCTGCTGGGCCTCGTCGAGCCCATGAGCTGCGGTATCGGCGGCGACCTGTTCGTCATCTACTGGGATGCCCACACCCGCAAGCTCACCGGCCTGAACGCCAGCGGATGGGCGCCCCGCGCGCTCACCATCGATTTCCTGAAGTCCGACGGCCGCTACTCCATGCCCCAGGAGGGCATTCAGTCCGTAACAGTACCAGGCTGCGTCAACGGCTGGGAGATGCTGCACAAGCGCTTCGGCAAGCTGAGCTGGCGGGAGCTCTTCCAGCCCGCAATTTATTACGCGGAGAACGGCTTCCCGGTCACCGAGATCATCCAGGACACGTGGAAGGCCGCCGAGACCAAGCTCTTGGGCGACGCCGCCGGCGGCCAGATCTTCCTGCCCGAAGGACGCGTGCCGCAGGTCGGACAAATCTTCCGCAACCGGCGCCTGGCCGCGGCGTACACGCTGATTGCCGCGCAGGGCGCCGCCGCATTTTACAAGGGTGACGTGGCGCGCGCCATCCTGAAAATTTCCGCGCGCCTGGGCGGCAAGATGTCCGCCGGCGATCTTGCCGAGTTCCAGTCCGAGTGGGTGCAGCCGGTCTCGACGGATTACCGCGGCTGGAAGGTCTATGAGCTGCCGCCCAACAGCCAGGGCATCGCCGCGCTCGAAATGCTCAACATCCTGGAGACCTTTCCGCTATTCAACTACGGGCCCTCCAGCGTGGACGACCTGCACTTGAAGATGGAAGCACAGAAGCTGGCCTACGAGGATCTGCGCCGCTACGTGGCCGATCCGCGCTTCGCGCAGGTTCCCACCGGCGGGATCATCTCCAGGAGTTACGCCGGCGAGCGCGCCGCGCTGATACGTCGCGATGAAGCCAACTGCTCGCCGGCGCCGGGCAAGCCGCCGGCCACTGCGGGAGATACCATCTATCTCTCAGTGGTCGACCGCGAAGGCAACATCGCCTCGCTGATCCAGAGCGTCTACCTGAGCTTCGGCTCGGCCGTGGCAGTCGAAGAATATGGATTCCACCTCCAGAATCGCGGCGCGCTATTCGAGCTGGAACCCGGGCATCCCAATGCGCTCGCGCCGCGCAAGCGGCCGCTGCACACCATCATCCCGGCCTTCATGGAGAAGGACAACATCCATATCGGTTTCGGCATCATGGGCGGCTACAACCAGGCGCAGGCGCACGCACAGTTCGTCTCCAACCTGGTGGACCACAACATGAACATCCAGGCGGCACTCGAGGCCCCCCGCTTTACCAAGCTCACTTTCGGCGGCTGCGACGTGATGATCGAGAACCGTGTGGCTCCGGCCGTGCGCGACGCGCTGACGGCGCGCGGCCATCGTCTGGAAGTGCTGTCCGATTTCTCCGGCTGGATGGGAGGCGGCCAGGCTGTGCTGCGCGATGCAGAGGCGCAAATCAACTACGGCGCCTCCGATCCGCGCAAGGACGGCGCCGCCGTGCCCGAGCCGCCCCCCTACTTCCCGCCCAAGTAACCGTGGCCGCCCGCCCGTTCAATAAGGCGGCGCCAGCCGGCTGAACTCAAACCGCAGCGGATCGAGGCCCCGCGCGGTCAGTTGCTTGATGCAGTCCTGCACGCTGTCTCCGATAGCCTCGATTCGCCGCAGCGGTAGTTCGTCCGGCGTGTAGATCTCCAGAGCGATGTACTTGCCCGTCAGGGCGTGGCGCTCGTCCAGACTGAGGCGGTCCGGGGAGCGCCCTAGGGCGCGCTGCGGGTCTTTGGCGGCGGTGGTGGTCACGGTGTTCTAGAACATCAAGTGTAGCGCGACCTGCAGAATACGAGGCGACGCCGTCGTCGTGATCTGGCCGAAGGTCAGAGAATTGATCCCCGTATCGGGATTCCCGAATTGCGTGTGGTTGAAAAGGTTGAACGCGTCGCCGCGCAGTTCGAGCACGGCGCCCTCGCGCAGCTTGAACTTCTTGGCGATCGCCAGGTCCACATTCGTCGCGCCGGGCCCCCGGAAAGAGTTCCGGGGCAAGGTGCCGTAGGTGTAGCCCGGAAGCTGCGAGGCGTCATTCGACGCAATGTTGTCCAGGTTCAGCAGGCGGGTGTTCGAGAAATTACTGGGGTTGAAGTAATAATTGCCCGCGTTGCCGCCGAGAGTTTGATACGTCTGCGGATTCAGGGTGCCGATCGAGTTACCCACCAGGTCGGCATGCACACTGCCCCCGTCGCCCGCGCCCGAGGGTGAAGGATCGCTGGGCGTGGTCTGCAGACCCGCGAAGACGTCCAACGGAAACCCTGTGCGGTAGGTCACGATGGGATAGAGACTCCATCCTGAAGTGATTACTTTGGGGCCGCTTTGCCACAAGTGATCGAAAGGCAGTTCCCACCCGCCCGAGAATACGATGGCATGCCGCAAATCGGTGTCACCCGAAGCATAAAACTCGTCGGGATGATAAAAGGGTACGCTGCTGTTGCGCTGGCGGAATCCGGACACATTGTCCAGTTCGTGCGACCACGTGTAGCCCAGCGTAAAGAAGCTCGAGCCCCAGCCGTGCATGTCGCTAAACGTTCTCCGCAGGTTGACGGTCATGCCGTTATAGAGGGCATGCGTTTCGTTCTGAAATTCTTCCAGGTAACTGAAGTTGGTGTTGAGCCGTGAGTTGGTGCCCAGGGGGAACGGGTTCACATCCACCAGGCCGGTCAGGCCGCTCGCCTTGTAACCCAGGTAGGAAACCTCCAGCACCATGCTTCCCGCCAGTTGTTGTTGCAGCGAGAGGTTATACTGGTAAACGCGCGGCGTGCGCAGGTGCGGATCCACGAAGAACACGCCGCCGCCGCCGAACGGGATGTACCCGTTGGCCGCGAAATCGATGTTGCTGGCGGGCGGTTTGGAGGGGAACGGATTCGGCGCGTTCGAGGCCCCGAACGGATCCGACAATCCGGTCCCCGCGCTGGTGCCGTTGCTGCCCGACGGAAAGAGATATGCGAAACCGAAGAAGGGCGGCTGCCCATTGAACTGCAGGTTGTCTTCGCCCTTCAGGATGTCGTAGAAGACGCCGAAACCGCCGCGCAGGGAGGTTTTGGCATTACCAAAAACGTCCCAGGCGAAACCGGCCCGCGGCGCCCAATCCCTGCGGTCCGGAAAATTCGAGCCTCGCGGAGTGCCTGCGTCAAACGGAAAGACCAGACCTGTCGGGGCGTTCGGAAAACGCGTCGACTGCAAGCCGGGAATGTACGAGAAAGACCGCCCTTGCGTGTCGTACTTGGGCTGCGAGTATTCATAGCGCAAGCCCAGCGTCAGGGTCAGGTGGCTGGTTGCCTTCCAGGTATCCTGAGCGTAGCCCGCGTACTGTTGTGAGCGAATGTTCGAAGGCGCTCTACCAAACTGGAGGTAGTCGTCCGGAAGACCCAGCATGAAGTCCGCCAGGTCGAAACCGGAACCGACGCCCGTGGAGGGACCGTAAAAATCGAAGGCCCCATTCACAAAGAAGTCGTACACCGTGTTGTTTTGATACGGCGAAAAGTAGAAGCCGTATTTCCAGTTGTGCCGGCCCGTGGTCCACGACACGTTGTCGTACAAAGCATACGTGTTGTCCACTTCCCGCGTGGGGCCCTGATAGCTGAAGCCCACGGTCATGCCAGTTCCATCGAAGAACATGATCGGCGGTCCGGTGTTCTGGTCCGGCGTAATGTTGATCCCCAGATTGCTGGCAAATGGCTGCGTTGTCGCCGGAATGTCCTGCTTGTGGTCCAGGCGCTGGGCAGTGATCCGCAGCTCATTCAACAGCGCAGGCGTGAAGGTATGCGTGTAAGTCACTGAACCCGAGAATGTGTCATTGCCGCGGGTGATCGGGAAGCCCGGCACGTTGTTATTCCAATACGGGTAGTACTGCGGGTAAAGCTGGTGCGTGAACGTGAAGCTGAAAATATCGCGCGCCGTGATGTTGTAGTCCAGCTTGCCGAGATACTGGTTGTAGTTCGCCTTGGCTGCCCCTTGCGGGAACAGGAATCCGGAGCCCGTAGTCGGGATCAGGTTATTGGCAAAATACGCCTTGGCCACCGGACTGATGCGGGAGGGATCGATAATGCCCTGCGCGGCCAGGTTGGGATCGGACTGGTAGTAAGGATTGTTCGCCAGAAAATTGGCCACCGCAGTCTGGCCCTGGGACCCCGAGAAGTTACCCTGCGCTTCCAGCGGCGTGTAGACGGTGGTCTCGCCCAAGGCCTCGTTGGAGGTCTGCCTCTGGCCCTCATAGGAGAAAAAGAAGAACACCTTGTTGCGGCCGTTCACCACCTTGGGAATATAGATCGGGCCGCCGACCGTGCCGCCGAACTGATTGCGCTTCAGCACGCCTACCGGCAGTCCTTGTTCGTTATTGAAAAAGCTGTTGGCGTCGAAGTCCGTGTTGCGCACGTAATCGTATGCCGTGCCGTGCAGCGCGTTGGTGCCGCTCTTGGTCACGATGCTCACGATACCGCCAGCATTACGCCCGTACTCCGCGGTGTAGTTGTTCTCCAACACCTTGAATTCGGCAACGGCGTCGGGATTGGGGTTGGCCACCACGGCGTTACCCAGCAGGCTGTTGTTGTTGCCGCCATCCAACAGATAGGTGACCGAGTCGGTGCGTTGTCCGCCAATGCTGTACTCGCCCTGCGCGCCCGAGTCGGGATTGGTGGGAGTCACGCCCGGCTGCGTCTTCAGCAGATCCAGAGTATTGCGGCCGTTCAGCGGCAGCTCCATGATGGCCATGCCCGAAACTACCGCGCCCACCGTGGCGGTTTCTGTCTCCACCAGGCTGGCGGTGCTCTCCACTACCACCGTGTCGCTCAGTTTGCCGACCGGCAACTGGATATCGACGCGCATGGTCTGGTTGATTTCCAGAGCATTCTGCGGCACCATCGTCACCTTCTCGAACCCGGCGGCGCTGGCATTGATTTTGTATCTGCCGATGGGCAGCAGCGGGACCTGATAGAAGCCCGACGCGTCCGTCTTAGTCTCTTTGCTGACGTTGGTATCGAGGTTGGTCACGACCACCGCCGCATTGGACACCAACGCGCCGGAGGGGTCGGTGACCACCCCGGTAATCTTGCCGGTGGCGTCTTGCGCCAACAGGCCAGCAGGAATCAGAATAGCGCCCAGAATCGATACACCCAGGCTCCTAACAGCCGTTCTCATAGTCATTTCCCCCTAAGACTTCTTTCGTGAAAATTGGAGATAGCTTATCACGCCGGGCTGCCAACTAGCAAGGGGCACTGCCTGAATTTTCCAAGCCTTACGGCGCGGACGGCTCCAGCATCCGTTCGAGATCCTCTCGCCGCAAGATCTCTACGGTGGCGCCCACGTGCCCGCCTTCCGCCGCCTCGATCACGGCGGTCGCGTGCTGCAGGGCTTCCAGCAGGTCCGGCCGTTCCAGCATAGGCCAGGGATTCTGAAAGTCGGTTGCGAAGACCCGATAGCGGCCCGGCGGCATGCCGTCGAATTCGACATGCCCCGTGCCCGAGGCTTGCACCACGCGCTCCACCCCCGCGCCCAGTTGATCCGGATTGTCCGGGTAAATGACGGCCCAGATCTGTCCTCCGTCCGCCACCGCGGCGAAGCTCACACTCACCCGCGCCAGCTTGCATCCCATCACGATGCGCAGCGGCCCCGCGGTCGACGCGCCCATCTGAAAGCCCTCGGGCGAGACCGGTTGACCGCCCAGCGAGACGGACTTCGCATAACCCGGCACGCTCACCGTCAAACGCCAGCGGCCGGACGGCACGCCGGCCAGCGTGAACGCACCGTCCCTGTCGATTTGCGTAGCCACTTGTGACACGTACGGCGGCGCATCCAGCGGCGAAACCATCACCTGGCCGTTCTCGAACGGTGGGTGATCATCGCAATCGAACTGCACGCTGCCCTGCAACTCCGCGCCGCTCGAGATCGAAATCTCCAGCGGATCCGGCTGCGAGGCGCCCACTTGCATAATCCGCTGAGCCGTAAGTTGCCGCCCGTTCTGAATAGCGAAGGCGAACAGCACGTACGAGCCCGGGACCACGGCCGGGATCTCAAAGGTGTGGTTCTGCGCATCCGTGGCCGCGCCGAATGACATCAAGTTTCGCAGCAGGCGATTCGCGGGCAGCAGCATAATGTTCACGCCGGCCGCCAGAACCTCTTGATCGCCGCCGGCCACACTCCCCCGCAGCGTGAATGCCGGCGCGCGGACCACCTGGAAATCCACGCTGTCGAGGTTGGCCCCCGCCGGCAGACTCAACTTGCCGGCCGCGGGATCCAGTCCGCCGCCATAGAACTGCGGCAGGTAGGTTTCGTGCGGGGTTCTTGGATCGCCGCGCGGCAGCAGTGCATGCGCCGCGGGTAACTCGGTCTGGCAGTGCGCGAATACGTAATAGTTGCCGGGCGCCAGATTGGAGATGCGGTAGTCGCCCGTATCGTTGGTCGCCGTGCCACCCGCGCCGGCGAGCGGCCCGCGGCGGGTTTTCTCGAACCCGGCCGGTACTGCGGTCACGTTGCAGCCCCGCACCGCTGCGCCTTCCTGGTTCACCACCTTCCCGGCGATCGTGCCGCCGGGCACCAGGGAGATTTCGACGTTCCTCTTTTGCTCATCCTCCTTGAGCTGGATCGGGGCGTTGGCCCTGGGGCTCGGCATCGCCTGCGGCGGGTCGTAGCCGGGTTTCGATGCGTTCAGCCAATAGTCGCCGGGGGCCAGATCGTGGAAAACGAAACGGCCGCCGGCGTCGGTCACCGCCGTCAAGGTGTTAGCCCCGGGCCGAATGACAGTAACCAGGACTTTCTTGAGCGGCGCGTGCCTGGCGCCATCCGTAACCACTCCTCCGATGCTGCCCTTTCCCACCGGCATGGGCGGCGGCTGCTGGATCTGTGCCAGGCCCGCCGCCGCCAGGAAATAGGCCATGAGCGCGCGCCGCATCAGTTTCTCCGTGCAGCCCCATCGGCCACGATCAGCTCCGTCTGCCGCTCGACGTGCGCGCCCTCCGGCACATCGAAAGCCTCACCCAGCTCTTCGAACGGTTTCAGGAAGCCGGGATCCTGGTAGGCCGAGCCATCCAGCTCTTCGAACGCGTACAGCTGGTACCGCCCGGGTGTGACGCCCTTGAATTCGAAGTGTCCGGCATCGTCCGCCGCGCCGATTGCGTAAAAGCTCAAAACGCCCGCATATTTTCCGCGAGGCGCCAGCAGCACCTGGGCGCGCGCGGACCTGGCCACGCCGCGCGGCACCGTCACCGTTCCCGTGACCACCCCGCCCCGTGAACTCACCAGGATGCGCAACGGTTCGCGCGTGCCGCGTTCGATCGTCATGTCCTCCGTGAGCACGTCCTGGTCGCCCAGCCGCATGGCCTTGATGTAGCCTCCGTCCGGTACCGGGGAGACGTTGATATCCCAGATTCCCGGCGTCACGTTGGCGACCATGAAGGCGCCGTCGGGCTGCGCCTCGGCTTCCAGTTGCGCTCTTCCTGGCGGAAAGCCGGCGGGCTCTAGCGTGACATGGAAGGGACCCGCCGGCCCCGCGCCGCCTTCCAGGTCCACGCGGCCGGTTACATCCATGGCGCGCTCGGGATGCAGCGTAATCTCCTGGCCGCCGGATGGTAGTTCGATTCGCTCCACGGTGCGGTATTCGCGGCCCGCCACCGATAAAAGGGCCTCGATCACATACGGCCCGGCGATCAGATTGCTGATCTCGAACTCGAAATTGGGCGGCGTGGCCGCCGCACCCATACTCTGTTCGCCGGTGCCCGGCACATCCTGCGGGTACACGTTCACCGACACGGTGGTATTGGCCGGCAGATCGCCGGAGAACACTACCCGCCCGCGCAGGACGGCAACGGCCCGGGTGGTGAGATGGAAATCGATCCCCCCGGTGTCTTGGCCGCCGGCGACCTGCACGGGCGCCGCCGCCGACAGCCGGCTGGCATCCGGGTAAAACACGGGCGCGAACGCCCTCTGTTGCGCGGATTGTCCCGGAGCAGCTTCCGGTTGAATGGTAAGGGGAGTCCCATAGGTCTGCGAGGCCAGGACGAGATAGGAGCCCGGTAGAACCTCCGCGAAACGGTATTGGCCGCGCTCGTCCGTGCTGGCCCAGAGTTCGATGTGGTACGCGGGGCTGCGGCGCTCCCACACGGCCTTCAGCAGCCGGACTTGCGCGTTGGCGACCGGATCGCCGTCCGGATCGAGCACCATGCCGGATACCGATCCGAGTGGGCGCAAGCGGAAGGTGATGCCGTAACGGATGTCGCCCGCCGCGAGCTTCAACGTCCCTGGCGGGCGCCTGGGCGTGCCCGCGCCGAACCAGGCCTGCTGATAGCCATCCAGTTCCACATGCAGTTGGTATGGGCCGGGCGGTATGGTGTTGAAGCCGAACGCGCCGTTCGATTCGCTGAACGTGACCGCTTCGAGGGGAGTAGCGTCCAGCGTAGAGAGGGTGACCACGGCCCGGCGCACGGGATCTCCCGTCGCGTCGTTCAACACCACGCCGCTCACGGCCGCGAAAGGCGAGCGGGCCGCTTGAGCCCACCCGGGAGCCGCAGGACACGCTGCCAACAGCCAGATCCAGCCGATACGCATGGTCGCCTGCCTGTATTTGACACGCCTGGCGCGCGGGCGGTTCCGTGTTTATCGCGTGGCCACCTCGGCGGGCGCATAGCGTAGCTCGCGGTCCAGCACCATTTCCAGGGTCGTGCCCTTGGGCAAAATGACGTCCGGGCCGCGCGATAGCAAAACGGCGGCCACGCCGATGGCCGCTCCGCCAATGGCTCCGACGCCGGCCCCCATGGCGCTGCGGCCCGCGATGGCCCCGATGCTGGCGCCCGCCCCGGCTGCCTCACCTACCGTCTTCACATCGCCGGCCTTGTTCCCTTCGCCGCGGATCTTGCCTTCCTGGCGTTCCACATCCTGGCCGTCGGCATTGTCCAGCCGCGAACGAAACTCCCTGGTCACGCCATTGGGCAGGATCAGCGAATCGAATCGCAGGAACAGTTCCGCTTTGCCTCGCATGCGGCCCGCGCGCTTAACCTCCGTCACGGTGCCCGACACATAGCTGCCCTTGGGGATCACGATGCGCCCCTGCTGCGTAACCGGAAACGCTGTTTCCAGGTACACCCGGTCGCCTTCTCCCGTGTGCCTGGTGTTCAGGCTGTTCACCAGGGAAAGCGGGATCTTGGTGCCGGCCGCGATCACAATCTCGTCGGAATTCTCTGCCGCCGCAAGCCAGCCGAGCGGAAGCAGTAATAAGAGAGCGGGTCGAGCGGCGCGCATATTACTGCATCGATTATAGCGGGAAACCCTGAAATTCACGCGGCCGCCAGGCGGGCCTGTGCTAGAATTGCCTGTCCCATGCGCTTGCTGGATCTGGCGATCATATTCGCCTATCTCATAGCCATTACCGGATTCGGTGCGCGCTTCCGCAAGGGACAGACCGGCCTCAGCGACTATTTTCTTGGCGGCCGCAGCGCGCCCTGGTGGGCCATCAGCCTGTCGATCGTTTCCGCCGAGACCAGCACGCTCACCATCGTCGGCACGCCAGGCCTGTCCTTCGCCGGAAACCTGGGATTTCTGCAGGTGGTTTTCGGATATCTGCTCGCGCGCGTGGCTATCTCGGCGCTGTTTCTGCCTCTTTATTTCCAAGGCACGATGTTCACCGCGTACGAGTTGATGCGCCGCCGTTTCGGCGAACGCATCCGCCGGCTGACCGGGACGATCTTCCTCATCACCCGCGCCCTGGCCGAAGGCGTGCGTGTGTTCGCTATTTCGCTGGTCATCTCGATCGTCCTGGGAACCGGTGAAGTAGCCTCGATCATTCTCATCGTCTGCCTTACGCTGTTCTACACATTCGAGGGAGGCATGACCGCCGTGATCTGGACAGATGTCGCGCAAATGTGTCTCTATGTGTTCGGCGCCGCCGTCAGCCTGGTTGTCATTCTGGGCGGGATCCCCGGCGGTTGGGCGCACGTGGCGCACGTCGCGGGTCAGGCGGGCAAGCTGCAGGTGTTCGACTTCAGGTTCGCGCTCAACATGCAGTTCTTCTCCCGGACTTATACTTTCTGGGCGGGACTGGCCGGCGGTTGCTTTCTGACCATGGCCAGCCACGGCACCGACCAGCTCATGGTGCAGAGGCTGTTGAGCGCGCGGGATGAATCCCAGAGCCGCCTGGCGCTGTTGTCGAGCTGGCTGGTCATCTTTGTCCAGTTCAGCCTTTTTCTTGCGATTGGTTTGGCGCTGTTCGTGTACTACCAGGACGCGCGCCTGGTCGCGCCGCACGATCTGGACCGGATTTATCCGGAATTCGTCTGGCGGCATCTGCCGGTGGGTCTCGCCGGGCTGGTGACGGCCGCAATTCTGGCCGCCGCCATGGCCAATCTGAGCGCCGCTCTGAACTCGCTGGCGTCTACTACCGTGATCGACTTCGTAAGGCCGATGCGGCGAGGGCGCCAAGGCACGGCGGCTGGCGATCTGAAGCTGGCTCGCGCCATGACGGTCGTGTGGGGTATCGTATTGGTGGCTATCGGCATGCTCGCTCGCCACTGGGGATCGGTGCTGGAATCTGGGCTTTCCATCGCGTCGGTAACGCTGGGCCTGCTGCTGGGCGTGTTCCTGCTGGGAGTCCTCACTAAGCGCACCGGCGAGTGGGCGGCTATGGCAGGCGTCCTGGCGGGGCTGGCCACCATCCTTTTCGTGCGTTACGCAACCCCCGTAGCCTGGACCTGGTGGGTCCTGATCGGCGCCACCGTAACTTTCGCGGTTGGCTATGGCGCGTCGTTGTTCCAGCCGGATGCCCCGGAGGCCGCAACGTGAAAAAAGACGCAAAAGTAATAGAACTCCGGCGGGACTTGGGACTTTGGGGCGCTATTGCCATCGTGGTTGGCACCGTAATTGGCAGCGGCATTTTCCTGGTACCGCGCGCCATGGTTCTGCGGGTCGGCTCGCCATCCATGGTGTTCGTGGTTTGGGTGTTTGGGGGAATCCTCACCTTGTCCGGCGCACTCAGCTACGCCGAGTTGGCGGCGGCCATGCCGGAGGCCGGCGGGGAATACGTCTATTTGCGCGAAGCATACGGTCCGCTGTGGGGCTTTCTCTATGGCTGGACGCAGATGTTCGTCGCCAAGAGCGGCTCTATTGCTACGCTCGCCACAGGCTTCTTCTACTATCTTTCGAACTTCTTTCCGGTCCTTGATCGGGCCTTCTACACCGTGCCGTCTCGCCTCAGGGCATTTGGCGCTCCGCCCGATCTGCGTTATGGGCAACTGCTCGGCATGGCGTTGATTCTGTTTCTGGCCTTCGTGAATTACTTCGGCGTCAAGCTGAGTGGCGAGATACAAATCGGGGTGACGGTTGTAAAGATATTGTTAATAGCTTTTATTATCGTGGCTGGCTTGGCCTTCGGAAAGGCGCACGCGCTGGCTCCGGTGGCCGCTGCGCACCCGCTCACCGTCTCCGGATTCTTTGCGGCGCTGGTTGCGGCGCTGTGGGCTTACGATGGCTGGAACAACGTCAGCATGGTCTCTTCCGAAATTCGCCAGCCGCAGCGTAGCCTGCCGCTGGCTCTGATCGCCGGAACTCTGGTGGTCATCGGCATCTACCTGGCTGCGAATGCCGCGTATTTTCATGTGCTGACTGCGCCGGAAGTGGGCGCCAGCCAGCGGGTGGCCGCGGAAATGATGCGGCGGGTGGTGGGCAATTGGGGTGGGAATGCGGTCGCCGTGGCCGCCATGATCAGTATTTTCGCGGCGCTCAACGGCTCCATTCTTACGGGATCCCGCGTCCCCTACGCCATGGCTCGGGACGGCCGGTTTTTTGCGGGCGTTGCAAACGTCAACACCGCATATCACACGCCTGGTGTGGCTATCATGGCTCTCAGTCTTTGGTCAGCCCTGCTGGTGCTTTCGGGACGGTACGAGCAGCTTTTTACATATGTGATTTTTGCCAGCTGGATCCTTTACGGAATGACCACGGCCTCGGTAATCGTGCTGCGATTTAAGCGGCCAGATCTTCCACGGCCATACAAGACCCTGGCCTATCCTGTACTTCCGGTACTGTTCGTGCTGGCGGCGCTATCGCTGGTACTTTCAACCCTGTTCGATTCTCCACGAGAATCGGTGCTGGGACTAGGGTGTATTTTTCTAGGATTGCCATTCTATTTCTATTGGAAGCGCCGTCGGGCGTAAGGTATCGCCCATCGGTTCTATTGGTTCTAATGCTTATTTTGCAGACCTTTTAGTCCAATATTATGACTATGCCCACTTGATATTCCACGCACCGTACGTTAAAAAAGATGTGGGCCAGTATGGCGCGATTTTGTTCAGCCGCGCAGCGCCGGTTCAACGTCACACA
>Ga0070731_10001974_pt1 | contig 20306 bp, 16 predicted proteins | sample Coa_R1_2_FD_66448 | JGI IMG/M metagenome (GOLD analysis project Ga0070731, IMG submission 66448) | Surface soil microbial communities from Centralia Pennsylvania, which are recovering from an underground coalmine fire - Coalmine... | ecosystem: Environmental > Terrestrial > Soil > Unclassified ... | reverse complement strand
GCACGGCCAGGAGCACGTTGGACGTCCCCATGCTGGCGACGGCCTGGCCCTTCCGGACCACCCCGAGGCCGACCGCCGCGGCCGCGTTGTCGGCGGCGCCGCCGACCACCGGGATGCCGTTCCACCGCCCCGCCACCTCGGTCGAACCGACCGGCGGGGGGAAAAGGGCGGGGTCAATGCCGACCTTCTTCAGCACTTCGGTGGCCCAGCGATTCTTGGAGAGGTGCCAAGTGATCATCCCCGAGGCGTCGCTGATCTCGTGCTTGAGCTCGCCGGTCAGCCGGGCGCGGACGTAGTCCTTGCACAACGCGACCGCGACGCCCTGGAGCTGCTTGTTCTTCTTGCGCCAGAGGAGGTGAGGAAGCGTGAATCCCGCGAATGCCATGTTGCCGACGGTCTTGCGCAACAGCGGCGCGCCGACCTTCCGGTTGATTTCGGCGCACTCCGCCTCCGAGCGACCGTCGCACCAGAGAATCGCACGGCCGATCGCCTTCCCGTCGGCCCCGATGCACACTTCCGAGTGCATCATGCCGTCCATGCCGATCGCGTCGGCCGGGCCCAGCTCCTCGAGGATTCCGGTGACGGCCGTGAGCCAATCCTCCGGGTCATGCTCCGCGCGATTGCCATCCGCGTGGAGCGTGTAGCTGCGGCGGGCGGATTTGAGAACGGTCCCGTCGGGGAAGGACACCAGGACGCCCTTGCAGCCCGACGTCCCGATATCGATGCCGATCGCCTTCATGGTGCTCTAACCGTTTCTGCGACGCAGAGGGGCCCCCTCTAGCCGCGCACGCCCGTAAAGAGGTCGAAGAGCAGCTGGTCGAGCTTTTCGTAGCCCGAGCCCTTTTCGGCCATCTTCTCGACGTTGAACTTCTCGCCGACCAGCTTCTTGTGGACGTCCTTCGAGAATTTCGCCATGGGTTCCTTCTGCCCCTTGTTGATGAGGCCCTGGATCTCCTTGTCCTTGGCGAAGAGCTTGACCTTGTGCTGGAGGATCTTGTAGGTCCGCATGTTGCCTTTGGCGAACTCCCACACCCCGTCCATGTCCTCGGTCCGGTAGGCGTGGGCGTCGAAATGGCGCGGCCCCTCGTAACCGCTCTCTTCGAGCAGCTTGACGAGGAAGAAGGAGCCCTTGTAGTCCTCGGAGCCGAAGCGGTGGTCCTGGTCGAAGCGGCCGATTTTTTGGGCGTTCAGGTCAATATGGAAGAGCTTGCCCGCTTCAATCGCCTGCGACACGACGTGATAGAAGTTCAGGCCCGCCATCGTCTCGTGGCCGACCTCGGGGTTGACACCGACCATCTCGGGGTGCTCCAGGGTGGCGATGAAGCCCAGGCAGGAGCCGGTGGTCGAGTTGTAGATGTCCCCGCGCGGTTCGTTAGGCTTGGCCTCGAGGGCGAACTTGACGTCGTACTTCCTGTCCTTGCAATAGGAGGTCAAGTAGTTGAAGCATTCCCGGTTGCGCTTGACGGCCTCCATGGCGTCCTTGGCAACGTCGGTCTCGGAGCCCTCGCGGCCGCCCCAGAAGACGTAGATTTTGGCGCCGAAGCGGCCGACGGACATGTCGATCGAGGCGCAGGTCTTCTGCAGGGCGTAGCGGCGGATGGCGGGGTCGGGATTGGTGAAGGCGCCGTCTCGGAAGACGGGGTGGGAGAACAGGTTGGTCGTGCCCATGGCCACGACCATGTCGTTGTCCTTGAGAGCCTTCTCGAAATCCTTCATGCGCTGCTCGGCGTCGGTCGAACCGTGCGGGATGAGGTCGTTGTCATGCAGGGAGACCCCATAGGCGCCGAGCTTGGCGAGGTTCTCGACGATCGCGGGGGCGGACGTGTGGGGGCGGACGACGGGGCCGAAGGGGTCGGCGCCGCGGTTGCCCACGGTCCACAATCCGAACGTGAACTTGTCGGATTTCTGGGGAGCAAAGGGATCAGCCATGACAGACCTCGCAGAATTGAAGAGTCAGAGAAACCACCCCAAGCCGGACGGAAAGTATAAGGGAATTTCCGAGGCGAAGTAAAGGAATCCAGGGAAGGCCTACGGCAGGTGGATGGTGGAACTCGAATGGGCGTCGGCGCCCGCCAGGGGCCAGGAGCCGCTCTTGCGCTCGGTGATTTCGGTGACGCAGCCCTTGCAATAGGTGCGTTGAGCGATCATGACGGCGAGTCCCTTCTTGAGGTGGGAGGGGGGAATGGGCGTCCGACAAAGGTTGCACGGAGTGGAATCCGCGGAACCCCCGAAGACGCTGAGCAGACGACGGACCCAGAACCCGAGACTCATCCTGAAGTCTAGTTTCCCATATTCCGGCAGGTTGGATAGGAAAAATGGCGACGCCGGCGAAATAGTGCGAAATCCCCCGCGGTACCGGCCCCAGCGGGATTCGGAATAGGCGAGAGCGCCTGGGAGCAGGTCCTGGAAACCTCGAGGCAGGACGTCCTCTGGGGTCCTCCTCCCGACAGCGGCGTCCCTATTTCGGCGAAGCCTCTTCGCCCAGGCGGCGGCCCGGCACCTCGTGGATGTCGCGTGAGGAGAGTTTGATCTTGTCCTGCTCGACCTCCAGATGGGCGAGCCGGCTCTCGGGCGTGGCGGTGTACGCCTTGCCGGCGTAGTTCACCACCATGTCGCCAGTGTCGGTCATTTTGTCCGGATAGAGATAATAGCCTTCCTTGTAGCCGTTCTTCCCGACTTGAAACGTCAGGGTGACTTCCGCCCCATCGATCGGCGGTTCGAAGCTCACGAAGAAGCGGTTCTGCTCGGCCTTGATGATCACCCCCGGAGTCCCGGCCGCGATGCGGATCTCTTCGAGCTTCCGGTCCCGGTCGATGCGCAGGCTGTGGCGTCCGGTGACGCTAGGCTCGTCGGACCTCAGGACCCGGGAGAGTTGGATGGGGTCCGAGGTAAAGATCTGAACGCGCCGGAGTTCGTCATCCCCGATCCGTCCGCGAAGGTCGTCGTTCAGGGCGGCCCGGTTGGAGCATCCGGAGACGCCCAGACCTAGGACCAGCGCCACCACGAAAAGTCCCTTGCTCACGTTGGCCTCCTCCATCCTCATCCCTGCCCGAACTCGTGCCCGTGGGGGCTGAACGTGGCCCCAAGAAGAATAGCATTCCCCGGCCCGAGCCGAGAGGGTTCAAAGAATTTCAACCGCCGCCAACGCGACGACGATGGCATGGGGGATCCTCCTCGGATGCCGGCCCCTCCGTCCCTCCGGGAGGGATCCACGTTTTCTCCTCCAGGATTCGCCCCAGCTGGCCGATCTGACGGATTGGTGGGGTGCCGTTAGGGACATGGTGGGGTATTCAAGGAGGACGTCGTGCGGGGATCCAAGTTCCTGGATCGTTGCTTCGTGCTGGTCGTTCTGATCGCCATGATGGGATTCATGGCCGGCGTGGCGTTCGCGCTTCTGGATCATGCCCCTCGCCAGGGTAGGGTCGGCCTCTTCCTTCAGAGCCCGAAGTAGTCGGGCGACAACCCCTCCGGCGAGGCGTGCTAGGCGGTCCGCGTTTCTTCATCCGAGCCGAGCAGGCTTTCCAGCCGCTCCAGGAGCTCCGTCAGCTTCACTTTCAGCGCGAGATCCAGGTCTCGCGCCTCTCCTCGATCCAGCTCCAGAAGCAGCAGGATCGAGTGCGAGATCGTGGCCAGATCCTCACGACCGCATGACTTAAAGCTGCCTTCAAACGCGCAGGCAATTTCGCAGGCGCGCTGCCGGAAAAGGTCATCCCAGCCGGAGTCCAGAAGGTCTTCGACGGCGATCCGCAAGACGGGCACGCCGCCGGGAAGAAAGACGTGGATGGATTTGCGCCGTGGGGACCGCGGGGCGTCATCGGGGGCGCTGGAGCTCGACGTCATGGGAGCCTCCCAACCGGCGTTTACAGCCCCCCACTCTCCGGCTCGCTGCCGAATACATAAAGTATGCACTCCAAGGACGGAATGTCAACGGAGATTCCACCCGGGAGCCTGCAATCCTGGAGGACGCCCACAGCCGGGGACACGCCCCCGATGCCGGCCTGGGCGCCCGAAGCGGACGCCGGACGAACGCGTTCCCAACCTTCCCCTCAGGGCCCCCTCCGTCCTCTCCCGACGGCGATGACCGCGGGCGGGGGACTCTCCTTCGAGGGCACCGAGCCGAAAAAGTCCAGCGCCAACCCTCGTTCGCCGGAGCGAGCCCCCCGCTGTCGGGGATTAGCCTGCTTTATTTAGCTTCGCGATGAAGTCCTTGTAGCCCATTTCCACCTTCGCGGCATCGGGCTTCTCCTCCTTCAGGATGGGGTCGATGAATTCATCCATCGCCGCATCGATTTCCTTCCAGAGGTCTTGTTTCTTGGCCAGGTCGGTTTTTCCGGTGGTGTCCCAGGCTTTCTCGAGTTCCTTGGCCTTCTTCTTCGCCGTGGCCAGATCCCCCGCCTTGAAGGCCTTGAGCGTGTCGTCCGCCAGCGTCTTGTACATCCCGATGTTTCCCGCCCGAAGGCTGACGCTGGGTGATGGTTCATCCGCTGTCGCCACCTCCGCCCACGCCAGCGAGGCCAGGACTGCTGCCACAAGCATTCTCATCGTCGATTCCTTTCAATTCTGGGGGTCATCCTAGCGAATCAACCTTAAGGGAACATGAAGGTCACCGGAAGATGGTCCGGGAAGAGAGGATCCCTGGACGGCCCAGAGATGGGGCCCCCGGCCCGGGGCGCGGCGGAGCTTCCCCCAGGGGAGTATCGACGAAGGAAGCTCCGCCGCTGGACCTTCTGGGCCCAGGTGACCCTCATGCGTCCCGCGCCATGCCGGGCAGGCGGACCTCGAACGTCGTCCCCTTCCCCTCGCGGCTCGAGAGAGTGATCGACCCGCCGTGACCTTCCACGATCCAGCGAGTGATCGCCAAGCCGAGTCCCGCCCCTCCGCTGTCGCGAGATCGGGCGGAGTCGGATCTGAAGAAGCGGTCGAACACCCGATCGCGGTCCGCCTCTGCAATTCCGATGCCCGTATCGGCGACACGAAGGATCACCCCCAGTCCCTCTCGGCGAACGTGAAGCTCCACCTTGCCTCCCGGCGGAGTGAAGCGGATCGCATTGGTTGCCAGATTCGTCACGACCTCACGGAGCCGATCGGCGTCTCCCATCAGGGGTGCCGCGGGGACATCCACGGAGAGATGAACGTCACGCTCCCGGGCCAGGATCCCGAGTTCGGCTCCCACGTCTTCCACGAGCGCGGCAAACTCCACCCGATCCCGTCGAAACCCGGCCGGCTGCCCGTCGGCACGGGCCAAGGTCAACAGTCCTTCCACCAGCGATTTCATCCGGGTGGCCGACGCGTGAATCGTCCCCAGCGTCTCGCGGTACTCCGGACCTGTCCGATCCTTTCGGAGCGCTGCTTCGGCGGAGCTGAGGACTACCGACAGCGGTGTTCGAAGTTCGTGGGAGGCGTCGGCGGTAAACCGGACCTGGGTCTGGAAGGCGCTTTCCAGCCTCCCCAGGGTCTGGTTCAGGACGGAGGCCAGTTCCCCCAGTTCACTCTCCGTCCTGGCGATGTCGATGCGCTCCGAAAGATTGGAAGCGGAAATGGCCGACGCCGTTCGACTGATCCGGGCGATCGGTCCCAGCACCCGGCCCATGAGCCACCAGCCTCCCAGGAGGCCCAGGACCGAAATCAACGCTCCTGCCGTCAGGAGGAGCGCCAGGAATTCATGAAGCTCCGTTAGCTCGTTTTTCATGCGCTGCCCGACCAGAATGACCGCCCCGGCGGGACCGGCGCGGACGACTTCCCGGTACGCTTCATGGCTGCGCTTCCCGAGGGGGCCAGGATGCTCTTGCAAGGGAGCCTGAGGGGACCGCGACAAGATGGCGCCGTTCGATCTCCAGATGCAATAGTACGGACCGTCCATGCCGACGGTGAAGATGCGGCGGGCCGACCTGGGGAGATTGAGATCCACGGTGCCGTCGCTCAGCTCGTCGATCGCCCCCGAGAGGACCGGCACCTGGGCGTCGAGACGCGCGTCGAAGGCATGGAAGGCGGATCGCCGGAGACGCGCGTACGCGGTCGCGCCGAAGGCGCCGACCAGGATCAGGAACAGAATCCCATACCAGAACAGAAAGGTCCACCGGATGGACTTAAACACCGGCGATGTACCCCTGATTCCGCCGGGTCTCGATGAACCCGGAGCCCAGCTTGCGCCTCAAGTTCGAAATGTAGACGTCGACCACATTCGAAAAGGTGTCCCCCGATTCATCATACAAGCGGTCATAAATCAACGTACGGGTCACGAGCTCTCCGCGGTGCAGCGCCAGCAGTTCCACCAGGGCGTACTCCTTGGCGGTCAGCTCGACGCGCCGACCTTTGCGCCGAACGATCCGGGACACGGTATCAACCTCGACGTCTCCGATCCGGATCAGGGGCGCCGGCTTCCCGGCGGAACGCCGGACGAGGGCCTTGAGACGGGCGATGAGCTCTCGAAGCTCAAAAGGCTTGGTCAAGTAGTCGTCAGCACCCGAGTTCAAGCCCTTGAGTTTGTCGTTCACGGTATCGCGAGCGGTGAGAATGAGGACCGGTACGGGGGATGTCTTGCGGAGCTTGAGGAGGACTTCCAGCCCCCCCAGGCGCGGGAGGAGGAGGTCAAGAATGACGGCATCGTAGATCCCCGCCTGGGCCTGGAAGAGCCCGCTCTCCCCGTCCGAGGCGGTATCGACGGAGATCCCCTCCTCCTCCAGCGCCTGTCGAATAGCCCGGGAGAGCGCCGCTTCGTCCTCGACGACGAGAATCCGCATCGGAGCGTCGGGAGGAGGGCTCCCCGGCGGCCGAGGAGCCCTCCGGATCCCGCCGTTACTTCTTTTCTCCCTTTCCCTCTTCCTTCTGTTCGGATTTCTTCAGTTTCGGAGTTCCGGCCACCCCGGTAACGCCGTCCACTTCCACCTTGTACACCTTGCCGTCGCTCAGGATTTTCACCTCGATCTCCGGCTTCCCGTCCTCCAGTTCCGCCTCCGCATTGAACGCCAAGCCGGGCTTTTTCTGGAGGGCGGCCTCGATCGCCTGCACCACCGAGACCTTGAGCGCCTGCGCCGTGGCAGACTCGTCCTCGTTCTCCGTTTCCGTTCCAACCTGCTCTCCGGTCTTCGCATCGAGATTGACTTCGAAGACCTTGGTCCCCTGGGCGAAGGAGATGGAGTAGATCACCTTGCCATCCTCCTCTTCCAGCTCCGCCTCGACCACCGTCCCCTGTTTCGCGATCACCGTCGCTTTGGCGATGGCTTCCGAGAGCGTGAGCCCGGTTTTCTTAAGGAGCTCTGCAGGATCCCCTTCCCCCTCGAGCTTCCGAACCGACCCCGCCGCCACGAGCGCCGTCGCCAGAACCAGCATCGTTTTCATCGCCAGTACCCTCCTTTCAAGAGTATGCCCCCCATCTTCGCTTTCCGCACCTTAAGCCATCGTGAAAGACCGTGATTTTCAATCAACGCCAATCCCTTTTTGACCCCCTTGGCTTGTACTCCGGTCGGCCGAGCCCAATCCAGGAGGGGGAGGAGCCCTCTCCAGATCACCGAGCGCTGAGTTGGCGACACGTCCAGGGAATCGGCTCCGAGGGGGACGTTTAGGGAAAAAATGACGGTGGCGAAGCCGGGCTAAGGGAGGCATGCACCAGAAGGAGGACGCCGCCCGCGTTTGGGAGAGCAAAAGCCTAGCGAGTCCTACACCCTCTGAGGGGGACCTTCCTAAAACCTTCGCAGATTCTTCGCTGCAGCTAAGCACGGCCCGGTTCTGATCTCCTTGCATCTAATCATGGCTTGAGTGAGAGTGCTGCCCTCCTCGATCGATCGTCACGGGAGAGATTCATGAAGTGCTTGGCCTGCGGCAAGATCATTCCCGATAGCTTCTTCGTTGGCGAAAGCAAAACGGAACAGTTCAAAGGTGGCCGCTTTGCCTGCCCCCATTGCGGCGCGGAGCACGTCCGACGCCTGATCGGAACCCTTCCCTCCGGGGGGCCCCTGTACACCTATCGACTCTGGGGCCATCCAGCGTCCGGCAAACGGATTCCTCCTGCCAGCCCGAAGGCGCCGGAGCGCAGGAAGTCGTCGCGTCCGAAGCGCTGGAGATAGGGAGCGCCGCGGGCGCGCTTCCGCGCGGGCGAACTCACCACCTTCCTTCCAACATGCAACGTCGCCGCGTTCCCTCCCGGGAGATCCGCCTCGCCGGGGAACCCGATCCGCTGCGGACATCGTCTTCGCCCTGGGAGAAGAGGCCCGAACGGCAGGCGCCGGCGCCGCCGGCCGTCCGAGTCTTTCCGCTCGCGTCACGACGGATCATTTCGGCTTTATTGGTCGCGCGAGTGTCCCTCGATCCGCGTCCCGACCTCGTCAGAGCTCGCACTCAGCGCCGTCCCGGACCGCAGGACCGCCTGGGCTTCCAAGACTGCGTGCTCGCGCGGGTCGGCGTGCAGCTTCACCATCACCTCCACGTCGGCATGGGAGTGTGCCTCGACCCTGCCGAGCGTGACGACCACTCCTTGACTCACCGCAATCGCGGTACCGCCGGTCGCGGAAAGGAATTCGGCCGCCTTTGACAGATGCAGGAACACCTGGGCACCATTCAGGGGAGTCGAGCTGTGGTTAGAAAGACTGACTTGGTACATCACCGAGTCGTTAGGCCGGGCTTCGTGAGGCGCCCCGAGATGCACGGATAGCTCGCGGCCGAGATCGGGCTTCGTGACCCTGAACTTGTCGAGCAGGACCGACGTTCCGTTCCCTGCCGATGTCGCAGGCTCCCCCGTCGAGGGGTCGATCAGGGTGTCCGGCAGCGGGTCGTTCACCTTGTTCCCGTTCAGATCCGTCCCGAACTTCCCGGAGAACGTGGTGCTCAAGGGCTCCGACACTTGATAGAGCGTGAGCTCATTGCGATCGACGCTGACGTGCCCGAAGGAGAAGAGCTTGGATTTGAACAGGACCGTGATCTTGGAGCCGGTCCCCGCGCCCGGAACGAATCCGGCCATGGCGGAGTTGGTCAGGTTCGTGTCGAGCCAGGACTCGGGTCCATTCGGAAAGGAGCCCGTGACGCTCATGCCGCCCAGGGTGTAGGTGATCGACGCGCTGCCGGTGGCGTCGTCGTCCTGGTCGATGCCCGGGCCGGAGCCCCGGGGATTCAGGAAGTTATTGTCGAAATCCCGATCTCCGCCGGCTCCTTCCACGATATAGAGCACCCCGTCGGGTACGGTGTTGCTCTTTCCGTCGAAGACTGGATCGATGGCGACGGCGGGGGCCGCCGACCCGGGAGAAACGACCGCACCCGGAAGGGTCCGGATCGGGTGCGTCCGCTGATAATTGTGCTCATGGCCGTTGAACACGAGGTTCACCCCATGGTCTTCCAGGAACTTTGCCACTTGCCTCATCTGATCGTTCCGGATCGTCGCATTCCCGGACGAGTAGGTCGGCTGGTGGAAGATGGCGATCTTCCACGTCTGATTCGAGGAATCCAGATCCTGGATCAGCCAATCCCGGAGAAGAGAGGGGTAGGGAGGAAAGGGGTAGGAAGGAGGGGTGTCGTACGAGGTCCCGCCAGGGAGCAGCTGGTTGAAGAGATGGGGATTGGCGTCCAGAAAGACGAAGTGGGCGTTTCCATAGTCGAAGGAGTAGTTGCTCATGTGGTCGATCTGGCGCTTGAGACCTTTCCCGGAGTTGACGCTCGTGCTCGCACGGTAAGCTTCTATGGCGGACGGCGAGGAGTAGCCGGTGCCTTGATAGGAGAAGAGCATGCCTAGGGGGCTTGAAACATCCCCCACAAAGGTCTGCTGGATGTCCGCGCCGACCGGGCCGTTAAGCGGGTAATAGAAGTTGTTGAAGTGGGCCAGAGCGTCCCCGCCGCTGACCCCGCCGCCGTAGCGTCCCGGCCCCGAGAACCCCGCAAGGGTGGGTGGACTGTCGGCCAGCAGATTGGCCGTTGCGCCCGTGGCTCCCACGTCGTGATTTCCGATGACGACGTAGAGGGGTATCCGGCGCAGGAACGGGGCCCCGCGGTCGGTCGAATCCACGTCGCTATTCCAGACGCCCATCCAGAAATCGCGGTAGTTGGCATCGCTTCCCGTCGTGTAGACGTTGTCTCCCGTATTCAGGGCGAGATCTGGTTGAGGCAGGCGTGGCTCGCCCGGGAAGGAGAGCTCAGGAGCGTGGAACATCGTGTGGATCGTCCGCGCTTCCCAATTCTCGATCCGGGTAGTTCCGGTAATGCCCGGGAAAAACCCTTCGTCCCCCATCACCTGAAACGTGAACTTGTCCCCGCGTTTCCGAGTATGGAAAGATGCCGTAAACCCCTCGATGGCCAGTCCGGGGCCGGACACTCGGTAGAAGTACTCCCTGTCGAACTGGAGCCCGGCGAGAACGCCGTAGTAGTCCGTATGGGGTCCGTACGCGGTGGGGATGGAAAGGGCCGAAAGGACCGGGTCGGCCTTGAGATAATTATCGACGACCCGGCCGATGGGTTCAACGGACCTGCCGTAGGCCGAGCTCTCGCCGAACTCAATCGAGTACGCGCCAGTGGGAGAGGTCTCATCGGTCTGCCAAGCGACTACCATCTGGTCTGAGGTTCCGAACGGGCCGTTGTCACCCGGCATGAGGTAGGGCAGAAACGTGACCGTGGTCGACGACGAGCTCATCCCCATCGACATTCCCGTCGCGACCAGGACCGCAATGAACACCGCGCGCTTGGTGAACGTTCTCATGGCTTCCTCCACAGAATAAGTCGAATGAGATCCGCCAGAGGCAGCGTGAGTGTGCTCGAGATCTCTAAATGGGGGATGTGATTCGAGTTAGCCGAGAATGAATTGAGAATGGAAGCTAGAGTCGCGACGGTCCGGGAGAACGAATCCTTTGCTGAGCATAAAGCCGACGATGAGGGGTGGAGTCGGAACTCCGGGCTGAAGGCGGTTTCAGAGCGAGCCCGTCGGCAATGCGCAGGCGTTCAGCTCTTCTCTCGGGCCTGTTCCAGGTCTTCCCAGAGGCCCAACTCCTTGATCACCGCACGGACCGTCTTCTCGGAATCGCAATCCCAATGGGCGGCGATCTTTCTCAGGTTTCCTTTGAAGTGCCCGATCAGCTCGCGCATGTAGGTTTTCTTGGCGTAGTCAATGTGCCAGAGATACTCCGTGGTCCTGTCTCTCGGGACGGGGGCCGAGTCCGCCTGTTCGAGCAGGGAACGGAGCAGATCGGTGTCAATGACCCCCCCCGGGACCGAGGAGCTCGGCAGCGGGCGCACTCTCCGCGAAGTGTCGGTCCTGGCCTTGAGGAGATACTCGGGCAGATCCTTCACCTCAATGTCCACACCCTGCGAGAAGAGGAGCGCGTATTTGAGGACATGGATCAACTCCCGGATGTTGCCCGGCCAGGAGTAGGTGCTCAGGACTTTGAGCAGGTCCTCGGAAGGCTTCTTGAGGGGCTTTTTCACCTCGACGGCGATCCGGCGAAGAAAGTGTTGAGCGAGAAGGGGTACCTCTTCCAGGCGCTCCCGCAAAGCGGGCATTTCGAGTTGAATCACGTTCAATCGATGGTAGAGGTCCTCGCGAAACCGGCTCTCCCGCGATAGTTTCTCAAGATCCTTGTTCGTCGCGGCGATGATCCGGACGTCGACCGTGACGTCCTTCGTCGCCCCGAGGGGTTTAAAGGTCTTCTTCTCAATCACCCGAAGGAGTTTGGCCTGGAGGTCCGGGCTCGCGTCCCCGATCTCGTCGAGGAAAATGGTCCCGCTATTGGACAGGGCGAAAAGTCCCTGCTTATCCTCGTAAGCGGACGTGAAGGCCCCCTTCACGTGTCCGAACAGGTGGCTTTGCACCAGGTTGTCCACCCCCACGTCGGCCGTGAGGCCGACTTCCACGAACGGCCGTCCTTTCCGAGCACTCAGCTCATGGATCCGCTCGGCAAGGTAGGTCTTCCCGGTCCCCGGCTCGCCTCGGAGAAGGATGAGTTCATCCGTGGCGCTCGCGAGCTTGATCTTCTCCCACTTGTCCCGCATGAAGGGGCTCTGGAGGATCAGGTCGTGCTCCAGGTCCCGAGCGAAGAGGTTCTCCGCGTGGCGCTTCTCCAATTGATATGCGAACCGAGTCAGCGTTTCCACCTGCTTCTTGTAATTGAATTTCGTTCCCGGTGGGATCCGGAGTCGGGCGGTTCCGCGGCTAGGATCGTGTTTCAGGTTTTCCGCGTTCCAAGGATCGAGCAGGTACTCCATCCCCATTTCGATCACCGCCACGATGACCACGAAGCTATTCCGGAAGCTCTCTCCCGCATCCCTCTTGTACTCACCGAGATGCCGGGCGATCGCCTCCGGTTCGGAATAGACGATCGAAAAGGATACTTCGGTTTCCGATCGCTCAGTCCGGACTCGATAGAGATATCGAGAATACTGTTCCATGAACCGATGGAACAGATTCTCGATGGCGGCGGGGACTCCTTCGGGAGTGAGACACGTCGCCACTAGATCGGGGAGCCGCTCGCTGAGGATGAGATTCGCGAAGTAGCGTCCGGACAGGCGCAGAAACTCTTCGCGTCCTAGGCTTGGGCAGCTGTCGAAGCCGAAATCATAGAGGTCCTGGAGCTCATGGAAGTAGGGTGGCTTCTCCGTAAAGGAAAGGGCGACATCCTTCCCGCGCTTCGCATTCCACTGGCGGAAGGCCTTCCACACCGCCTCCGGATCCTTCCATTTCCCGTGGGAGGCTCCGATGGCCTCGAGCGTCCCCCGGATGATCTGGAGGGCTACGGGCTCCTTGAGCATCCGAGCAGTATCCCACCCCTCCCATTGTTCGGCAATACATTGAACCTCACCCCCAGCGCCAAGGCGGCGGGAGTCCCTGGGAAGGGTTGATCTGAGCCCGGATTCGTTGGGAATGCCTGAAGCACCGAAGCCCGGCCCCGCCTCAGGATCGCCAGGAACTCGGTCGACTCGAGCATAATCCGATCCCCGACCTCACCCGAAGCCGCGGTCCCCGCTGCTCCCAGGGGGCCGGCAGGAACTTCTTACCGGTCCGTTTTACCCACCTGAGGCGGCGAGCGGAATTGAATCGCCGATGTTCTCAGCGGAACGCCGTACTTCCCCCCTGGCATGCCGGTTGCAAATGGTCGCCCCGACGGATCTGGCCGGAAACCCAAGGTTGAGGAACTGAAAGGGCGGTTCATGATTATTTTGGAACAGCATCATTCGCCTGTAGGGCACGCTCACAGGCGGGTTCTTATTCTGGCGCTGGGAGTCCTCGGAGCTTCCAGCATCGGATGCTCGCTCACCGGAGAGCTGACGTATTCGTACGACCTGATCCGGCTCAAAGAGCTTCCGCATCGGAGGGGGCTTGTTCCAGGGGAGCCGATCTACAAGTCAGGCTCGACCAGTCTCCTTCTGGGACCCGAACGGAATGAGCTCGATCCGGCCGATTTCGAGCTCGATCCCGTGAAGGTGAACGAGGTCTTCGGCCCGGTGCGGCCGGACGAGTACCAGTTCGTGCTCCTCTCGGACATCCAGATCCGGGACCGATGTGTGGACTTGGGGTACCGGACAAGCCGGTTTCTAGACAAGAATCCAATCATGCCCATTGAGGTGACGCTGCTGAACTTCTATCAAGACCACGCAGACGTGTTCTACGCGGGGTTTGTCCTGAAGGCGATCAGGATGGGTCTCGAGCGGAACCCGAACATCGATTTCGTCGCTCACCTGGGTGATTCGATGCAGCTGGGACTTCGGAGCGAGCTGGACACGTTTACGGAGCTGGTAGGTAAATTCCTGCTCCGCGGCGATCAGGCCGTTTCCCGAGAGACGTGGCGAGCGGGGTGGCTCACCCCCACCATCGAGCTGACAGGCGGCCGTCAGAGGCCCTTTTTCAACCTTCTGGGAAATCACGACGTGATGATTATGGGCAATTTCAACGAGGGGGGCCCCATCAACCCGGGGGGGGTCGGCCCCGGAAACACCTGCATTTCGTCGCTCGCCAAGCTGAAAGAGGCGGTCTCGCAGACATTTGGGGACGGCCAGGAGTCGGTATCCGGGTGCTGTCCGCGGCCCGTGATGGGTGGCGGGACTTGCGAGAAAGGCTATTACTGCGTCGATCGGGAACTCCCCAACGGTCGATTCCTCCGGCTGATCATGCTCCACTCCAACGAGGACAACCTGCTCGATCCGCTGTTTCCGGGTTTTCAAAAGGGAGCGCTTTACCCAGCGCTAAGCACGGGGCAGTATGACTGGCTAGTCGAGAGACTGGAAGAATCCGAGGTCGCCGACTCCCCGATCGAGGGAGTGCTCCTCTTTGCTCACAACGGGCTGGCGGAGATTGGAGTCCGTCGCACGGATGACCGCCGTCAGCGCGACGCAAGCCAGGGGGAACTGGTCGAGCTCTTGGGGCACTACCAGAAAGTGAAGGGATTCTTCAGCGGCCACCTCCACTCCGGGTGCCGACCAGTCCTCTGGAAGGCCCAGGGACATGAGTTCTACGAATACCTCCAGCCCGCCATCCAGGAGTATCCCAAGTGTTGGGCCAAGGTGACGCTCCGATGCGGTAGCAAAGGGGCCGGCTTCTCCGTCCGTGTCGACTATTACAACATCGAGGACATCCTCGATGTGAGCGGCTCCTCCCAGCTGGACGTGGACGATACGGGACACCCGGCGGACTACCAGGAGCGCTTTCGCCAGTGGCTGGTCGCGCTCGATCAAGCGGCCCCTCGGGTGAGAGACAGAGTGAAGCTCCTGGCCGAGTACTGCTACCGGGGTTCGCGCTTCGACGTCCGTCACGATTTGCGGGAAGACGTGACCCTCGCGTTCAACCCGTCCAACAAGGAGCGCCTTCTGCGGGTCTACCAGGGGGCCGATCGCTTCTGGTCCGCCCTCAAGGAGGATCGTTTGCAATGGAGCGATCATCGCAGGCTCCTGGAAGCCGATGGGCTGCTGGAGGGGCGATGATGCAGCGAAAATCGGAGCCTGGGTGGTCGCTCCTGGTCAGAGCGTTCCGGTGGGGAGGCGGCTTGGGACGACACTTAGTCACGATCTGCCTGGAGCTGCTCTTCCCCTTCCACGTGGGGTCGGTATGGGACGAGGGACGATCCTCCCGGGCCGATCGCGGGGGAGAAACGTCCGAGGATCCGAGTTCCTCCCGGAGGAGCCGAAGCAACCGTTGACTCACCTTTGGCCATTGAATCGCGAAGTGAGGTCTATTCTTGAGCGGCGCGGAATATCCCTTTGTAAGTCGGCAACGCTCCGTGAGTTGGGAGGTGGCCGCAGGATTTGAACCGGCGAACAAGGGTTTTGCAAACCTCCGGCCGAGCGGGGCCTAAGGGAGCGGAAACGGAAGTGAAGGGAAGGGAAGTACCAAGAAACCCTGGAGGGCCTTCAAATGCCTTCCAGGGCTCTTGTATTACAACCTGGGTTGACTGAATCCGGGACGATGGGACGTACGCAGCGCGGATCCGAGGTTGGCAGATTCTTGGCAGATGAATGCCGTCACTCTAACGGCTGCCGATCTCGCCAGACTCAAATGAACGCCATTCGATCCATCCAAGATTTTCGGCTCACTTCGAGATGGTCTGCAGCGAAAGCTTCTTGATGCGATAGACGGCTGTAAACGCTCCGACGCACAGCTTGTCCGTAGCCACGCCCAAGCCCGGATGAACGGAGAGACGTTTCCAGTCACCGGTCCACGAATACACCTCCTTGCCATCGGCCTGCACGGTGAAGGAGCTCTTTCGAACGGAGTACGTCAGCGTCCGGGTCACCCCGGTCTTGAAGAACCCCGGGGGAAGTTTCGGGTTTCCACCCTCCCCCGGAAGCTTTTGATCGATGTTGTAGATCCCGCTCACGGTTCCGCCAGCTCCGTCAATGCTGAACCCGAAGGGCTGACCGCCGCCGGTGAGGACGACGAAGAAGTCTCCAACCGCATTCCCCTTTCGCTCGACGAACACCGTAAGATCGTATTCTGTCGGCAGCTTTTTGGGCACATCCAACCGCATGAGCATCGCGGTGCTCGATCCGTCGGCCACCAGGATCCCGTCCTGGAACTCCCAGGTCCCGTTCCGTGCGTCGCGCTTGGGATCGATGACCCTGAGAAGATCCTCGCCCGGCGGCAGACCGCGGAGGGTGTCGATCCGCTTCTCGATCTTGGAGCGGACAAGTCCCGAAGTGTCTGGAAGCGCACTCTCATAGATCGCCGCGGCATGGGTCGAGAGCTGCCTCTTGCAGAGCGGGCTCTTTTCCTTCTCGGCCTGGTCGAACCAGCTGTCGCCCACCGCTACCCGGTCCGACGCTTGAGGGCTCAAGGCGAGTTCCTTTTCCGCTAGCGCCTTGAGGGCCGCGTCCGACCCCTTCAGGATGAAGCGGAGTCCCAGATCCCAGCTCCCTTTCACGAAGCAGAGGAACTGGCCCATCTGCTGGTTGGCCGCCGGGTCGTCCGGGGTTTTCGCCAGGGTTTGCAGAGCATTCTTCATCGCCAGGAACTTCGCTTTGGCCTCCGCCACTTCCTTGGCGCTCGTCATGGCCCGGGCGATCAGGGTGGGTTCGTTGGCTCGTTTCGCGTCCTGAACGGCGGCCGTGGCGGCTTTGTCGGCCGCGTCGTACTGGTCCGCGGCGATCAACTCGTCGAGCAGGTCCAAACGCGATGCCGAGAGCGCGGCCACTTCCCCGGGTGTTTTCACGTTCTTGGCAATGGCTCCGTAAGCCGCAGTCTTCAGCGCCATCGTGTCCAAGTCAAACTCGCGAGCGGCTTTTTCGATGGCAATAGCGGCCAGCTTCACGTCGCAAGCCTGAATGGCCGCGTCCTGCGCGTCCCGGTAGAGAACCCAGAGGGATGCAGGATCGCCCGTACTTTTCTCAGCCTCAGCAAGGAGGGACTTCGCCAGCGCCTGACGGTCGGAAGGGGTCTTCTTGGAATATTGCTCCTTGAAGATTTCTCTCACGAGCTTCTCCGCCTCCCGCTGCTTGGCCACTTCCGGCACCTGTAGTCGCTTTGTCACGTCCACGGGGGGCTTGAGGGGAGTGGGCGCCGAGCCCGGGGTTGGATCCGGTTTCGGAGAGGGATTGGGAGAGGCATCGGAGGGTCTCTCGGCGGCTGCTTCTGCAGGGCTTCCGGTGACCGCCACTTTTCCGTCGTGGATCAGCTTGCTCAGCTGATTGACGGCTCGAAGGCGGTCCGTGGCCAGCTTCTGATTCTCCGGAGACCCGATCTCCTGGAGGACGATGAACTTGATCCGCGCCTCCTCGAGCTTGAATCCGGCGTCCACAAATGCTGGAACCGAGGACTTTACCCGCGCCTCTTCATAAGCGGATTTTGCCTCGTCCAGGAGCTGGATTCCGAGGTCTCGGATTCTGTCATCCTGGGGCACACCCTGGGGACCAGGGCTATTCCCGAGCAGGGCGACAATGGACAGAAGAGGGAAAACAGTCCTAAGGATCATCTCCTGATTAATAACAGGCGCGAGGTGACTATGTTCCAATAAAAGTAGATGAACCCCCGCCCGGAGATCCCGCGCCAGCGTTCTGCCGCCGTCGATCGAAAACGCGTAGCCCTCTACTGTTTCGGCGATCACGCCGCCGGCTCCCGCAGGGGCGCTGGGGCGTGACGGTCGGGCTCCTGGCGTGGCCGCTTCGGGGGGGATGGCATGGGGGGAAGCGCCGTACCGCTAGAGGTCCACACCGTTTCAAGTGAACGCGTCGGCAAGGATTGTCCTGGAGCGCCACTCGGAGTGTTCTATGGCGCTTCGCAGGAACGCTCCGGGGAGCGGGGCTGCACTTGCTCTCTCCGGAAGCTGGGTCACTTCTTCGGGGCGACAGCACCCGTATTGCTGAGCGGCGGGCCGGTCAGGTCTTCAGTCTTGTCTGCATCGCTGAGCGAGAAGGAGTCAAGCCATTCTTTCATCGCCGCTTCGTTCCGAGCGTTGCTGCCCTTGTTGAATTTATTGGCCCTCCAGTCGCCGGCGATCGCTTTGACCGCGACTTTCAAATCGTCTCCTTTTAGTTGTTTGATCCACTCGGTGGCAGCCGGGATATTGGCCCGTCCCCATTTTAGCGCGATGCCGTGAATGGCGGCATGGCGGTCGTCGGCCGACTCCAGCTTTGCGGCCCAAGTGCATGCCGCCGGTTGGTCCTTCAGATACCAGCCGTCTCCAACAGAGAAAAAGGAGATATACCGAGCGTTTTTCGGAGCCTCTGCGCACCACGCCGCCGCAGTCGTCGGATCGCCCCGGGACGACCACACAAACAGCAGACCATGCAGGGGTCCAAAGTCAGGGGGCCGGGAATGTTGCACCGCCCAGTCGGCGGAAGCCTTGCCATTGGCCAGTGCGCAAGCGGACACGACCCCGGCGCTAACGCTGAACGGGATGTCCCGCGGCAGTTGCTGTGACCATGCCAGCGCTGCGGTGGGATCCTTCTTCGCCCATTCCGCGGCGGCGGCCAGGAGTGTCTTGGTTTTCTCATCCCCCTTCGGCAACTGCAGTGCCTTCTGGACATCCGGCGGAATGGCGTCCGCATCTTGGAAGTTTGAATCAACCCCGGCGTTCAGCGACGGTATTAGGGCGACAATTCCTGCAACGACGATGAGGCAAGGAGCGCCAATGAAACGCTTCATGAGTAACCCCGTTCGTTCCTCGACGTGAGCCGTACTTGCACCTGCATAGTTCACCCCTGTTTAAGGGGTGATCGGAATCTTCAGACCTGCCGTTCGTGCCGGCGATAGGAGGGGCGTCCCACGAACGGTCCCCACCGTCTCCGCACCAAGCCGCCCTCGACGTCCTTGGCTTCCCGACAACCTCCAATGCGCCCGTCAGCGGAGTCCTTCTCGGAGGGCGGAAGCGAGGATTGATAGCGCGGCGTCGGCCTGAGGATACACCCCGGCCATTCGGATGAACCCGTGATTCATGTTCCGGACCCGAACGCAGCGGACCGGGACCCCCGCCTCACGGAGACGCCTGCCGTAAGCCTCCCCTTCGTCGCGAAGGACATCGCACTCGGCCGTCAGGATGAAGGCGCCCGGGAGTCCGGCGAGGCTCGGGGCTCGGAGGGGTGAAGCCAGCGGGTTCTCCCCATCCGAAGCCTTCGAGAGATAGTTCTCCCAGGACCACGCCACGTTGGCGCGCGTGAGGCCGAATCCGGACCCGAATTCTGAATAGGAGGCCGTGCGTAGCGAGGCATCCGTCGAAGGATAGATGAGCAGCTGAAAGCGGATCTGGCTTCGCTCCCGGAGCGCTAGTGCCGCGGCCAGATTGCCGCCCGCGCTGTCGCCTCCCACCGAAATTCTCGCCGGATCGATCCCGAGCGAGCCCGCCTGCTCGAGGATCCATCCCAGGGCAGCGGCGCAATCCTCCAGGGGGACCGGAAACCGGACCTCCGGGGCCCGACGGTAGTGGACCGACAATACCACGAGGGGGGTCCGATGCGCCAGCGAGCGGCAGACGTCGTCATGGGTGTCAAGATCTCCCATCATCCAGCTGCCCCCATGGAAGTACAGGAGCGCAGGAAAAGGGCCCTTCCCTTCGGGTACGTACAGGCGAACCGGGACGCCAGCCGGTAGGACACGGTCCTCCACCCGGAATAGCGATTCTCGGAGCTTGGGAACCGCCGCAGCCTGGGTCTTAAAAGTGCGACGGAGCTCGTCCACCGGCCGGGTCCGGAAATCCGGCGCTGGCCCGGCCCTTTCGAGCGCCGCGCGGACCGCGGGATCGAGGCCCGTGGGACCTTCGGCCGGCGACAGGGAGAACCAGGAAGGTGAGCTCTCTTGACCGGTCCTCGCGCACCCTGCGAGAAGGAGGAGGCCAAGGCGCAGAACTCTCATCTTGTTCTCCAGAATGCGGCCAAGGGCCCTTGCCTTTGGCGCGGGACGCTGAACCCCGCTGCAGGACTACCCTGAGTCGAGGCCCTCGAGGGTGGCGGAAAGGCCGGTTCTGGAGGGACTTCAGTCCATAAACCGGACAGAACCCCCATCAGGGATCCCGGCCCGTGGCCCTTCACGATCAGGCGAACTCCAGTCCCTTCATGGTGCCCGTGCCCGTACCGAAGGTCGAGGTCTCGATCCCGAGGCGCTGGAGCATGGACACGAACAAGTTGGACAGCGGATAGTCGCGCTCGCCACCCAGCGCCAGGTGCGCACCGTGCTTGAATCCGCCGCCAGCGAGGACGATCGGCAGGGTGCGGTTGTCGTGACTGCTGGCGTTCCCGAGGTTGGAGCCGATCAGGACCATCGTCAGGTCCAGCAGCGTGGCCCCGTCCTCCTTCGTGGCCTGAAGCTTCCCCAGGAACTCGCCGTAGGTGCCCATCAAGGCGCGCTCGATCACCCCGAGCTCGGCGATCTTGGCGGGATCTTTTCCGTGGTGCGACAGGTTGTGGTAGTCCTGCGTCAC
>Ga0070731_10001972_pt1 | contig 20315 bp, 15 predicted proteins | sample Coa_R1_2_FD_66448 | JGI IMG/M metagenome (GOLD analysis project Ga0070731, IMG submission 66448) | Surface soil microbial communities from Centralia Pennsylvania, which are recovering from an underground coalmine fire - Coalmine... | ecosystem: Environmental > Terrestrial > Soil > Unclassified ... | reverse complement strand
ATCGTCATACATGAAATCCGCACGTAACCCTACATATTTGTTCGCATTCCTAGCCACGCCAATCGTACCCTCAAGCCCTCCCCCGCGCACCCACGTCTTGGTCGCTCCACTGTCGACGTGTGCGCCAGCTCCAACGTTGTAGGTCCAATTCTTATAGTCGTGAATTTTTTTTCGGTGTGAACCCGGTTCTTCGTCAATCGACGCTTCTTCCGTTCCCGGCTGTTGCGCGCTCGGAGTCGATGATGCGGGCTGCTGGGCATTCGTGGCTGGAGTCGCTGGAGCGGTTGTGGGAGTCTGACCAGCCGGCGCGCCCTGCGCGTACGCTCGCGGAAGCCACGGTAACGTCAATACCAGCGAAACGAAAACCAGCAGCATCCGTGCCGCCGCACTCGCGAACTTTCCTATCATCCATTCTTCTCCCATAACCGGCGTAGTGGCGGACCGCAGCGCTCGGCACTGGAAAGAAGAAAGGCGCCGTGAGTAAAGGTTCCGCTTGTGATTCTTTGCAAGAGGGCGTCAGCCCCGGCTTGCATGGCTCGCATCATCTTACCAACTTTGATGCTGACTGTGCCGTGCATGCCGCCCGCAGGGTTGTGCTAATCGAGTCAAGAATCACGGCTGTGATAAAAATGAGTTTTGTTTTTCCGGGGGCACTCTTTGCCAAGAAGTTCCTCATCACGGCCCGCCAACCGAGCTCGCAGATCTCCGCCCGCTTCAACTCCCTTGTGCGAAGTCGCACTTGTAGGCTTTGGAACTGTAGGCCGTGCCGTGACAAAAATATTGTGTGAGCGTCCCAACCTGTTTCGGCTGACTCACATTTGCAATCGCAACGTCGAACGAAAGAAGCAACCATGGGTTCCGGCCGGCGTCACCTGGACGGAAGATTTCAACACCGTTCTAAACTCCGAGGCCGACATCATCATCGAGCTGATCGGCGGCCTCACGCCTGCCGAGAATTTTGTACGCGGCGCGCTTAAGGCTGGCAAGTCGGTGGTGACGGCCAACAAGCAACTGATCGCCCGTCACGGTCCGGAACTATTGCAACTTGCGGCAGAAAACAATTGCCAGCTCGAGTTCGGGGCCTCCGTAGCCGGCGGTATCCCGGTGCTCCCCGCGCTGCGAGCTGGACTCAGCGGCGATAGCCTCCACGAAATCGCCGGAATCCTAAATGGCACCTGCAATTACATCCTCAGCCGGATCGAGACCGCTCGCATTCCCTTCAGCGAAGCGCTCGAAGAGGCGCAAGCCCGCGGCTACGCTGAAGCTGACGCCAGCGAAGATCTCGACGGCGGAGACGCCCGCGCCAAGCTTTCGATCCTGGCGCTGGCAGGGCTCAAAGTTCGCGTAGCTCCGATTGATGTCCGCGCCCGCACCATCCGCACAATCGACGCCGTGGATTTCGATTACGCCACCGAACTAGGCTGCACCATCCGGCAAATCTCCCGCGCCGATTTAAAAGGGGACACGCTTTTCGCCGACGTAGGCCCAAGCCTCGTACCAGCGTCCTCACCCTTCGGGCGAGTGCAGAGGAATCTGAATCTAGTGATGACCTCGGGAGAATACGGCGGCGACAATGCCTTCCTGGGGGCGGGAGCCGGAGGAGATCCCACCGCCGTGGCCGTCGTCTCCGACTTGATGTTCGTGGCAGAAAATCTCTCGCAAGGCCCCCGCCCGCCGCGAACCTGGCAACTCGCATCGCCCACTGTAAGCTGTGATTTCGAGACCCCCTGGTACCTGCGTTTCTGGGTGAAAGACCAGCCCGGAATTATCGCAAGCCTCGCGGCGATTCTCTCCGATCATCATCTGAACATTGATTCGGTTCTGCAGAAGCCGGACTGCGATAAAAATGCTTTACCTTTCGTCATCACGCTGGAACCTTGCCGCGACACACAGTTGCATCCGGCTTTGGAAAAAATGGCGGCTCTGAATTTCTGCGTCAAGCCCTGTCTGAGCCTTCCGATCCTGCGATAGCTCGCGTCCCGCATCCGGCCACGTCCTTTCGTGTCCGTTGCGCAACAGACGATTGCCGCGCATAATTCTGCCAGTCGTCGACCGCTCGGAGGAAATCTTTCAAATGAACCGCGTTGCCCTTGGCCTCGGTCTTCTCTCGCTTCTTTGCCTCAACCTTTACGCAATCCCCCAACAATCGAAAGCGGACGAAAGCGCGGTCCGCGACACCGTCACCGATTACATCGAAGGCTATTACACTGGCGATGCCGCCCGCATGGAAAAATCGATGCATCCGCATTACCTGAAGCACACCGTCAAAGAGTCGCACGGCAAGCTGCACATGTCCGAGACTACGGGCTTGCAGATGTTGCAGAACGTAAAAATGGAAGCCGGAGAAGTACCTCCCTCCGAAAGAAAAGAGCAGATCACCGTGCTCGACATTTCAGGCGACATCGCCTCCGCCAAGCTGGTGACCCCGCACTGGGTCGACTATCTCACCCTGACGAAATGGAACGGAGATTGGAAGATTGTTTCGGTTGTGCTGCGCGAGAACCAATAAAAATGGCTCGCCGCACCCTGTAAGCGGCGAGCCTATGCGGAAGGTCGATCCAAAAAGAGCTTAGTTCCAGAAAGGATTCTTTAAACCGGCCGGTGCAAGCGCACGGTCGGCTGTTGCTTCAGTTCCAGATTCATCTGAAATCTTTTCATCGGTCAAACGCGACGCAGGAACTGTCATCTCGTCTTTTTTCTCGCGAATGATTCCGCCACTCGGGTTCTCACCATTCATTACCCACCTCCAGACGTCTATGATCTTTCTCTGTTTCTATTGAAACACCTGCTGCCAAGACTTGTGACGGCAAAATCCAGATGCACCGTATCGAAAAATCGGCGGTTGGCTCGCTCGCAGCAGATTCGGTGCAGCACCAGATCGACGTTCCTCATGCCGGGATATTTCGCTCCCTGGGGCTTCAAGCGCCTATGGGCGCTTTGGGAAATGCGGGGCTAAACCAGAGATGCAACTTATTGCAGGTCGCGGCACCGGGACGATTTGTTCTCGTATTGAACCACTGAAATAAGCGAGAGGGCCGCAAAATTCTAATGGCATGAGTCGAAAATCTGAGGCGGAGGGTTCGCTGTAAAACTATCGTCGGATGAAGCTGCTAGCATGGTCTGTGCCTGACTAAATTCTCTTAGGAATGGGATTCATGAAATACCGCAAGCTCGGCCGCACCGGTTTTGGAGTCAGCGACATCGCGTACGGACTCTGGGGGATGAGCGGCTGGAGCGGCTCCGACGATAAGCAATCGCTAGCATCCCTACAACAGTCAATCGACGCCGGATGCAATTTCTTCGACACCGCTTGGGCCTATGGAGAAGGCAAAAGCGACGGCCTGCTCGGCGAAACCATGGCACGGAATCCTAAAAAGCGCCTCTACGCCGCCTCTAAGATTCCGCCCGCAAACGACAAGTGGCCCGCCCTGGCGAAATACGAATATCAAGACGTCTTTTCTCCCGATCACGTATTCAAGTACGCTGACCTCATTCGCAAAAAACTTCGCGTCGATTCCATCGATCTGTTGCAATTCCACGTGTGGGACGACAGTTGGACCGATGAGCCTGACTTTCGCGAGACGGTTGAAAAGCTGAAAGACGGCGGCTGGATTCACTACTTTGGCCTGAGCCTCAACCGCTGGGAACCTGAAAACGGCATCAAAGCCCTGCATACCGGCCTGGTCGACGTAGTACAAGTGATCTACAACATCTTCGATCAGGCGCCCGAAGACGAGTTGCTCCCTCTTTGCCAAGAACTCAACATCGGAGTGATCGCCCGCGTTCCCCTTGACGAAGGCAGTCTTGGCGGCAAGATGACACTGGAAACCCGCTTCCCGAAAGACGACTGGCGCTCTGGCTATTTCGGTCCGGAAAATCTGGCGAATACGATCAGGCGCGTCGAAGGACTGAAAAAAATTCTGCCTGCAGGCATGACCTTGCCAGAAATGTCATTGCGATTCATCCTGTCGCATCCCGCGGTGAGCACAACCATCGTCGGAATGCGCACTGCAGAACACGTCCCCGAAAATGTCGCCGCCAGCGACTCCGGTTCGCTCGATTCCGGGTTGCTCTCAGAATTGAAAAAGCACCGCTGGGACCGGAAACCAACGTCGTGGTCCGATTAAGACGGCGGTACAAAAGTTGCCTGGTACGCCGCGCTCAGCGCGCAGTCACTCCGCTCCATGCCATTCGATGGAAGAGTTCGTCCATTTGTTCGGGGTCTGCCTTCATGCCTCGATCAACCCACCAATCGAGAAGCGAGAAGAAACTTCCCGCCAGTGCGTAAGCGTGGGCAGACCGGTGCGCCGGGGCGATCTCGACGCCTGCCATCACGAACGTTGCCTCGATCGAACGGGCGAATAACCCGCGGGCCAGTTCCTGCACATCATTCATTTTTCCTGATCGTACCAGCGCCGCATAGAACTCGCGCACGTCGCGGACGTGCGCAAAAAATTCTTTCACAGGTAAGAGCCGCTTCGTTCCCGATTCCTGCCGCGCGATCGCGTTGCAACATTGTTCGAGGAACTCCTCCACATCGCTGAGAAAAAGATCGTCCTTGTCGCGATAATGTACGTAGAAGGTCGAGCGTCCCACGCCCGCGCGTTTCAGCAGGTCCTGCACAGTGATGTCATCGAAATTCTTCTCTTGCATGAGCGCGACAAGCGCGTCGCCCAACGTATCGCGCGTTCGCAAAACGCGACGGTCTCTTCCGGGACGGTGTCTCTCAGGAGAATCTTTCTTTAAACGGTTTTTTCCGGGACGAATTGCTTTCTGGCGCTCTTTGCTGGGACCAGACTTCACCGCTTTCGATTTGCTCTGCGTGGCCTTCGCCATGTCGATTTTTCCGGACATCTCGCCTGTTTTTGTTCGATATCGCCGTGTCTCTACAAATAACGGTTTCATAGCGACGCGGCTTGTGTCTAGAGTGTTTCCATGACTGACGATCGTAAATCTGGAATTGCTCTCATCGCCGGTTCGCTGGGTCTGATTCTCACTATGGCGATGCATCCCGTGGCCACGGGCTCGCTTACCGTTGCGCAAGGGGCGCGACTGGCTCTCATTTCCGGTATCGCGCACTCGATCGCAATAGTAAGCGCCCTTCTGTTATTCCTTGGTGCATGCGGACTCACGGCGCGTATCGGCGCCCCCGATCGGCTGGCCTTCAGCGCAGTCGTCATTTACGGTTTCGCTTGCGTCGCCCTACTCATTGCCACGACCGTCAGCGGATTCATCGTGCCCGGCATCATAAATCACATGCTTCGCGATGTTCCCGCCAACGCGCACCAATGGCAAGTCGTGATCGTCAGCATTTTCCAGATCAATCAGGCATTCGCCTGGATTCTTTCCATCGCCGCCTCTCTCGCCATTATTTTATGGTCGGCCTCGGCGTTGCGGAATGGCGGCGGACTCACCCGGGCGGTCGCCATCTACGGCTGCATCGTTTCCGCCGTCATCATCCTTGCTGTTGGATCCGGGCGCTTGCATCTTGACGTTCACGGCATGGGAGCCATTGCCCTCGCGCAAGCCATCTGGTTCATCCTCGTCGGATCGCAGTTGTGCTCCGAGAACATAGAACCTCTCCCTGCCGGATCGCATAAAATTGCATCGCCTTCCGAGTGAGCCTGTATTGCCTTGTCCTACGAGCTCTGGTAGTAGCGCGACTCCTACGTCTACTCTCGCTATCGACCTCGGGAATGAAAACAAGATCGTGCTATTTAGCCGCCGCACTAGCGATTCTGGCCCTAGCGCTTGTGCCGCTTCTCCCCGCCCAGAATCCTCGCGGCTCCCTGCGCGGCACGGTGCAGGATGCCAGCGGCGCACGCATTGCCTCAGCGCAAATCGTAGCTCAGCTCGCCGGCTCTTCTATACTGCGCCGCGCCACCAGCGAAGATCGCGGCGAATTCCGTCTTGATGACCTGCTTCCCGGCACTTACCATCTCGCCATAAGTGCACCAGGCTTTTCCAACGCACAATCGGAGATCACCGTTTCCGTCGCTACAGTTCGCGACATCGTTGTGACCTTGAAGCCCTCCGTCATTAAGGAGGAGATCAAGGTTCAAGGGGAAGTCTCCTCCATCACCACCGAACCGGTGGATATTTCGAGCGCAGTTCATCAAGGAGTAGTGACTAGCCGCGATCTCGAAACTCTTCCGCTCGCCGCGCGCAGCTTCGCCAACATCGCATATCTGGTCCCGGGCACGGAGCCCGTCGAGCCCTCGGATCCCACCAAAGCACGCATCACCGCCGTTTCCACCGGCGGCAGTTCCGGACTCAACAACGAACTCTCCGTTGATGGTGCCGATAACTCCGACGACTGGATTGGAGGCTTTCTGCAGAATTTCTCGCCGGATGCCATTCAGGAATTCGCCGTCCGCACCGCGCAAGAAGACGCCGACACCGGAGGCACCACCGCAGCTTCTGTCGTCATCACCACCCGGCGCGGCACCAACGATTGGCACGGAGACGGGGCCTTCTACGAGCGCGCGGCCGCTCTCAACGCTCGCTTCCCCATTGAGAATCCGGCCGAAACCTGCACTCCACAAGGCTGCGTACACAATCCCAAACAGCCGTTCTCCCGGCAGAATTACGTCGTCACACTAGGCGGGCCGCTGAAGCAAGACAAAATCTGGTTTTTTTCATCGTTCGAATATGTCCACGAAAACGCCAGCATCGCCTACAGTCCCGTCAGCACCACGCAGTTCGATGCTCTGGCGCAACTCGCCTCCGAGGGTCTGATTCCGGGCGTCAGCTCGATCACCGTCCCGCAGAATGTGCCCATCCCCTTCCGCGATTACCTCAGCTCTCTTCGTTTCGATTGGGCGCAATCGACAAAGTCACAGTGGTTCCTGCGCACTTCCGAAGATAGTTACCTCACTCACAACGCTCTGGTGCAGCAGGCCACGCTGCCCTCCACCGGACTCACCACGCATAACAATTACTGGAACTCCGTAATCAGCAACACCTACACATTCAGTCCCACGTGGCTCGGCTCGTTCGTCTTCGATGCCAGCGAACTGCACCTCACGCAAGCCCGCAATTCGACTCTGGGATTCGCTCTCGCCTTTCCCTTCAGCTCAACCTCGCAAACCGTTTCCGGCTTCGAGACCTACGGCGACAATCAATTCGCTACTCCCATCACATTATTTCCTGATCTGCGCAACCAGGAAAAATATCAGCTGCGATACGACGTGAGTCACGAAGTGCGCGATCACTCCATAAAATTCGGCGTAAATTTCATACACGAACCGGTGCTTAGCGGAGCTTTCGCGGCAAACGCCGAAACCCTGTACTCATTCCCGCAAAACCCAACTTATTACCTGGCCAATCCATCGCAGTTTCCTACGGACTATGCCGCCGGCGCATCGTTCACCCCCGCAAGCGACGGAAGCTTTTCACAAGACGTACAGCGGCTCGCACTCTATGCGGAGGATTCCTGGCGGGCCACGCGTCATCTCACGGTAAATTACGGCCTCCGCTATCAGACAACATTCGGTCTGTTCACGGCTTCCGATCGCAGCCAGGCCGACAATTCCGCATTCGTCACGTTGCAGGCCCTGCAGATTCCCGCTAGCCTTCCGCATGATGATCACACGCAATTCGGGCCGCGAATTGGCGTCGCATATTCTCCCGGCGACAGTGGAAGAACTGTAATCCGCGCCGGCTTTGGATTGTTTTACAACGATCTCGCACAGAATGGATGGGCCACGGCTTTTCAAGCAGTAAACCCTGCGAATGCGGTCGCCCCCGCATCATGCACCTTCACGGCAACGGGCACACCGACCACTTACGCGACCGTCGGTCCGGGCTGCCTGCCCGGGAACGCCAACGGCGGCGCAGGAAATCTGATCGACGGCCAATATCGGACTCCTTACGCCATTCATGCCACCGGTGGCGTGCAGCATGCCTTCAACCAGCACTGGACCCTCAGCGCCGATTACACGCATGAAGAAGGCAATCATGGCTATCGCGGCTACAGCTTCACCGGCGGCACCAATCTCTTCACGCCCCTCATTCCAACATCCGATCCAAACTACTCCGCTGATCAGGCAAACGTAGTTCCAGATCTGAATCTCTTCAAGTCAGACAATCGTTCCAGCTACAACGCGCTCATGCTGCGGCTGCAAGGCAATGTTGCTAACCGCTTCAGCCTGACCGCGAATTACACCCTCTCCAAGGCAAGAACCTGGGGATGCCTGCTCGGCGAACTCTTCGACTACGTCAACGGCGTTTGCAATCCGCTGGATCCGTTTGGCCCTGGGGATTACGGCCCTTCCGGCGAGGACGTCACCCATCGCTTTGTTCTCGCCGGAACTCTGCATCTTCCCGCGGGCTTCGAACTCTCTACCATCACGCAAGCCGAAAGCGCTCGTCCTTTCACCATCACCAACGCCGACAACACCGGGCGAATTTCGGTCAACGGTGTGCCAGAATCCCTCGATCAAGTGCGTGGCACTCCCTACATCCAGGCCGATCTTCGGGTCACGCGTCCAGTGAAAGTTGGAGATCGCTGGCAAGTGCTCCCCTTCATCGAATTCTTCAATCTATTCAACCGCAACAATCCCGGAGCCAACTACGTCACTGCCATTGGAGCTCTTCCGGTGCCCGCCGCGCAAGCCGCGGGCGGAAACATCACCGATCTCTGCACCAACGCAACCTGCAGCGCAACGCAGCCTATCACCAGCATCAACCAGTTGCGCGTGCCCGGCGGCGGACTCGGAGACTTCTTCGGCCCCGGAACGACCGTAGGCATTCCCTTCGCGGCGCAGATCGGTGTGAGAGTCACCTTCTAGTATCCGGCCCTATTGCCGCACAGGTGCCCTGAGGGAGGTCGTCTTTAAAACTTACCGGCTGTGATGACGGCAGGGGCGCTCCACTCCTGGAATGAGTGCAAAGCTCCGCAATCCAGGCATCGGGTTTTATCGAATCGCGAGCCACAGTGCGGGCACACTGCTCCAGTCTGAAAGGTATCGAACGGCTGGCCACAACGCCCGCACTTCCAGAATTCTCCGATCGGGGGAGATACTTTGCAGGTAGGACACGAATACTCCGTCCGCCGGGGCAATTTTGCGAAACGCGAGAGCGCCCGCGCATGTTGCAATCCCGACCAGCTGTTCATCAACACAAAAACCGAAATCACTCCAATCCACACGGATTGCGCTTTGATGGCAAGAAGAATAAATCCAGCAGAACCCAGCAGTCCGATCACTGCTGCCGCCATCAAACTGCGCGCCCGCCCCATCACAAACCACAGCAGCGAACGCAAAATCTGTCCGCCGTCCAGGGGATAAATCGGCAGCAGGTTAAAAACCAGCAGCCCGAAATTAATTTCGAATAAGGCCCGCAGCAAAGCATGCAAATCCGGCGACGCCGCCAGCCAAGCCGAACCGTGGCTCAGCGTACCGAACACATACAAAACCACCAGCAGCCCCACATTCACCAGCGGTCCCGCTGCGATGCTCCACAGCGTAGCCCCAGGCCTTTGCGGGGGATTTACATACGCCACTCCGCCGAGCGGCCACAGCACGATGTGGTCCGCCGTTCCGCCCACTTGGCGGCAAGCCAGCGCATGACCGAACTCATGCATTGTGACAATCAGAAAAAGCGCAAGATATTCGAGGACGTTCCAGGTGATCGAAGAGTAACTTCCCTTGCGGCTGTTGATTTCGAAAACCGCCACCAGAAACCACGACCAGTGCAGAAACACGTCGATCCCGGAAAACCGAAACAGGTGGATCGAACCTTTGTGGCCGCTCGGCATGAAGAGCAGTCTAACGCATCAGTAACTCAGTAGCCGCATGCATCGCGAAGAGGATATGTCCGTAAGCGAGAACCAGCATCGTGGCCGATGCCGCTGCCAGCCCAAAGGCATACCGAGAAGCGGGATTTTTTGCAGGAGTCTTGTGCAGTTCATCCCATGCCACCAGTCGCTGCACCCGCGCATCGACAGATTCGACCGGACTGTGAACCAGCGCTGTCGTCAGCTCTCCGGGCGTGTCCAGCGGACCGAGTTGCGATAACTTGATCACCGCGCCTGCTAAATCAAGCGCCTCCGAAGCGCTCGAAACCGCGGCATCGTCGGCAGCCATTTCCGCCGCGTCCAACCAGGCACTCTCGAGGGCCATCATTCCCGGAAATGCGACGAGTTGCAGCATCAGCTTTCGCAGATTGTCGCGGCGTCGAACGTGCACCATCTCATGCCGCAAAGCGCCGCGCAATTCGGCTTCAGTGAGCACCGCTTCCGCCGATTGCGATAACCAAACCGCTGGCTTCAGAATGCCTGCCGCGGTCAGTGGAGGCGATACGGTACTCCGTAGCACGGCCACAGAACTCTGTTCGTCCAGCCGTTCGAAACTGGCGCCAACTGCCGCACCCGCCCAGCGCGCGACCATCCGCGAGGCCCTCTTCAATGCCTGCACAGAATTTCTTAACCCAATAATGATCGCCGTCACACCACACAGACCAAGGGCCAGCGGCACACCGCCGATCGGCTCCCTCAGAGTCCTTGGCTCCAGCAGCAAAAAGGAGGGGATCACGAACGCGGCAGTGATCGCCACCGCAACCACCATTGGAGCAATACGCAGCGCAAAGAGCAGATCTGCGCAGTTCGCAGCCGAATATCGCTTGGTAAAACGCCAAACATCTCTCCACGATCCAACCACTAGAATGGAGAGGCATACATAAATCGTCACCGCCACCGAGAAAGTAACCACCAGCCCGCGCAAAGCGAATGTCATTCCACCCCCTTGCCGCGCTCTCGCTGCCGCGTCTTCTGCAATTCGTTGAGTTCACGCCGCTTGCGCTGCACCAGCTTTGCCAGATCGTCGAGCAACTGCGCATCCCGCTCGCCGAGCACTTCCACCAGGGAGGAAAGGGGCAGAGAAGATGCCGGACTCGCATCCAGCAACTCGCGAAACGCCTCACCCGCCGTCTCCCGGTGCAGTTCCTCGCGACTCAACCGCGGAGCATAGCGGAACGCTCGTCCCTCCTCGGTACGTGTCAACATGCCCTTCTTGAATAGCCGGTCGAGCGTCGTCATCAATGTCGTATAAGCCAACTCCTCGCAATCATCCTCGACCAGTTCACGCACGGTGGCGCTTCCCCTCGCCCACAGGCGGTCGAGCGTTCGTTGTTCCAGTGGTCCCAACCGCCGGGGTGCGAACCAAAAGGGATGGAAGCTTCGTTTCATGCCTTCTTAGTCAAACCTCGATTCTATCGCGAGTCAAGCCTGATTTCTGGTTCCTATCACCCTCGTTTCCCACTCTGGCGAGCTTTTCCCTCCCTCAAGAATAAATCGCGTCATAGTAATGTCCACCTTTCCGCCGCCGATAGATACCCCAAGAACGGCTTTTGTCATTCCCCATCGAGGTACTACGCAAACTATGAAATTTCATCCATTATTCATCATCGGCACCTTTCTTCTGGCGACCGCCGCAACTTCCGCGCAGGCGCCTCCAGAACTGCAGGCAAAATTAATCCCCGAAATCAAACATCTGGAAACCATCAGCAGCGATTCGCAGGTGGTCAATGCCGTCAAGGCCTACAACTCGGCGACTCCATCTGCGGAGGCCAAAGCCATGACCAACGATAAATGGCATAGCCTTTCGCTCTTCGACCCCTTCGTTCGCTCGATCAACAAAAATTCGTGTTCGGAATATCTGAAAAATCAAAAGAATGATGTCGTCGCCAAGATTTTCGTTTCCGGCGCGGACGGTGGAAAGGTCGGATTCGACGCCAAAACCGAACACTGGACCCACAAGGGTATGCCTAAACATGAAGTTCCCATGGCCGGTAAAACCTGGATCGGCGCCGTTAAGCTTGACGACTCCACAGGCCTGCAACTAATCCAAGTCGCGATGCCCGTGCTTGACGGAAAGAAACCGATCGGCTCCATCGTGTTCGGATTGCGAGCCGACAAGCTTCACTAGGCTGCCTTTCAGGAGCACTGTTATGAACTTAAGCTTCAACATGAGCATCGCCCGCCGGATGGCGATTGCTCTGGCCGGCGCAGTTGCCATCACGGTCGGAGCCGTGCTCGGCCTGTCTTATCTGCTTCACGTCTCAGTATCAGTCTCCGGCGATGTAGCTTCTAAGTCCCGCAGCCAAAGCCAGGTTTCGTTTCAACTGCTCGATATGGCGGTCAAGCTCCAGGGCGCCACTCAGAAAATGATTCAACAGAGCGACCCCGACGCGATTGAGGCGCTCATGAATCAAAACGAAGTTCTGGTCAAAGAAGCGCACGATAAAATCCAGCAGAGCTCGGCCGGAGATCCGACTATCGCTGCATCCTTCGACAAACTTACCCGCGCCGACGCCGAAGTCACCGAACTCATCCTGCACGCCCACAACCTCGAATCGCACCAACTGATGATCGAAAAAGCGAACCCGGCGTTCGAGGAATTTCTCCGCGCCATCTCCGGCAATCAGGACAAACTAAGCCAGGCCCTCGACGATGAGGCCTTGCGTGCCAACGCGCACACCCGCCACCTTCAGTTCGTTGTCTATTTCATTGTCACCGCTACCATGTTTGTTATGTGCCTGGGAATCCTCGCTCTGGTTCGCACCATTTCCCGATCTCTGCAGCGTCTCACCCGCATGATTCAGGACGTCGCCGAGGGAGATGGAGACGTAACTAAACGCCTCCAGATCGACGCAACTTTCGGCAAAGACGAATTGAGTGAAGTCGGCCGCCTCTTTAACCTTTTCATGGACAAGCTGCAGGAGCTTCTGCGTGGCGTAGCCGGCCACACCCGCAAGCTCTCCGCCTCAAGCCAGCAATTGCTCGAAGCCAGTCAGCAGATCACCAGCAATTCCGGGCAAACCGCCGCCCAAGCCAATTCCGTTGCTAACGTCACCCAGCAGGTCAGCCAGAATCTGCAAAGCCTCTCTACCGGAGCCGGCGAAATGACCTCGACCATCCAAAGCATCGCCATTAACGCCAACGAAGCGGCTAAAGTCGCCTGCACCGCCGTGAGCGCCGCCCAGGAAGCCAATACGAGCGTCGCCAAGCTCGGGCACTCCAGCGCCGAAATCGGAGTCGTCATCAAAGTCATCACCGCCATCGCTCAGCAAACCAATCTGCTCGCCCTCAACGCCACGATCGAAGCCGCCCGGGCCGGTGAAGCGGGAAAAGGTTTCGCCGTGGTCGCCAACGAAGTCAAAGAACTCGCCAAGCAAACCGCGAAAGCTACTGAAGATATCAGTCACAAAATCACCGCTATCCAGGGCGACACCAAGGGAGCCGTTAGAGCCATCGCCACCGTCAGCAGAGTGATCAACCAGATCAACGACATTTCCGCAACCATCGCAGCCGCCGTCGAAGAACAGAGCGTCACGACCAACGAGATGACGCGCAACGCCGGCGAAGCCGCCAACGGAGCGCGCGATATCTCCGATAACATCGGAGGCGTAGCCCAGGCCGCCGACGGCACCCTCGCCCGCGCGCAAGAGTCTGAAAGGGCCGCCCAGGAACTCGCCTCCATCGCCGCCGAGCTGAGCGGCCTCATGGCGCAGTTCAGAATCGAGCGACGCGACTCTCGCGTGCGCGTGGCAATTCCGGTTCGGCTCACGGGCATCGATGCTACCGGCCATCCATTCGAACAGGATGTGACGACCGCAAACGTCAGCCACCAGGGATGCCTCCTGAAGGGGGTTCATCGAAACCTCGAACGGGGCGCCAGAATCTCTATCGCGCGTTCCACCAAAGAAGAGCAGTTTGTCGTCGTCTGGGTGGGAGCGGAAAACACGTCCATGGCCGGCCAGCTTGGCGCCTCAGCCATCGACCCGCGCAGCAGGTTCTGGGACGATATCATCAAGCAGCAAACAGAAGCGCAACTGGAGGCCGCACCAGCCAGGGCCCGGGCACAGAGCGCTTAGAACTGCAGTTTCGATAAGAGGTTGGTAAAACAAAACGCGGGAATCAGAACGCAGTCGGAAAAATAAAGCTCAGAAAGTTCTGGGGTGGGAAACGGGAATCGAACCCGCAACCGTCGGAGCCACAGTCCGGTGCTCTGCCAGTTGAGCTATTCCCACCGCCGGGTTCATTATAACAACTTCGATGATGGTAACTGCGCTGCTCCAATGTCCGAAGCCGTGAGCACCGAAGGAGCCCAAAACAGGCCCTACGGCATGATCTCAAACACGGTTCCATCTCCAAATGCTCCGCCGCCAGTGGTCGTCCCATAAAGCTTTCCATTGCTACCCACGATCAAGCCTGCCTGCGGCAAGGCTGCGTTGTTTCCGCTCGCGTTGAAGTCAAATAGAATTCTTTCCAGCCAGCCCGCTCCGGCCACGTGCTTCAACGAAAAAGCGGTGCCGCAACTTTCTCCATTATCGCAACTGGTCGTACTGCCGCCTCGTTGAGTCGTGCCATAAAGAGTGCCTTCTCCATCGAGCAGCAACCCCGCAGCAGGAAAGTATCCGTCGGTCTCGTTATCGTTAAAGTCGTGCAGAATTCTCTCCGTCCACGCGCCGCTGTCGGATGGAATCAACTGGAAAGCAGTTCCGCAACCCGACCCTCCGCAGTTCCTCGGATTCCCGCCACTCATCGTCGTGCCGTAAAGATTCCCGGCGCCATCCATTACCAGCCCGCCATTCGGACCCGCTCCATCCCGGTGGCCGCTAAACGCATGCACCAAGGTCTTGGTCCAGCCCCCGCCTATCACCGGCGTCAATTCAAAAACCGTACCTCCGCCGCTGAACGTTGTTCCATAGAGGTTCCCGGCAGAATCAAAAACCAATCCGCCGTTCGGATTCACGCCATCTGCCGCGTTGCTGAAATCGTGAATCACACTCTCCGTCCAACCACCCTCCGTGGCGCTCAACTGGTAAACCGTTCCGAGGCCCTTCGATCCGCCAGTTGTAGTCGTGCCGTAAAGATTGCCCACAGCGTCAGAAACCAGGGTGCCCGTTGGCCACGCCCCGTCAACGCCGGAGCCGAAGCTGTGCAGCACCGTTTCTCTCCACGCATCGCCTTCGCCGGGGGTCAACTCAAACGCAGTGCCTTCCTGATAAGCTCCGCCGGTGTACGTCGTCCCGTACAGGTTGCCCAAGCCGTCAAAGATCACACCGCCGATCGGCCGCATCCCATCCCTCACTCCGCCGAAATGATGTACCACGGTCTCGCGCCATCCTCCCATCCCATTCGGCGTCAACTCAAATACCGTGCCGCCGCCGTACAGTCCGCCTTGCTCGGTTGTCCCGTAAAGATTTCCCGCGCCATCCGAAATCAATCCCGCCGATGGAGTGTTTCCCCCGTCGCCAGAATTAAAGCTGTGCAGCACTCGCTCCGCCTGAGCAACAGCGTGAGAGCCAGAAACCAGCACTCCAGAAAAAATCAAAAGAATTGTCCTCAAGAAAATTAGGCAGTTACCACGGAGCATAGACATTTCCCTCGTCGCAGAATTGGGTCGTTCGGTTGGAAATAGAGACACGATCATCAGCAGATGAGATGCCGACTACGGCACGAAGGGGAGGCCAAAACTATAGCTCTGCTAGTTCTCGTAGTCAACGCTCGATGCACATCCGAGTAATGCTACCCTATGGGAGTGCCCCTGCGGAGATCTTCTATTTACTCTTCCAGCACCGCAATCGTCGTCCTGCTGCTCTCGCTCTCCGCCGCCGTCCCGTCTGCCTCGGCCGCCAGTTGGGCCGTTCACGCCCACCCGTCTCACCTGGTAAACGGAAGCCCCGTATTGTTTGAAATAAAAACGCCGAGGCATCTGGAATCGCTCAATGGAACCTGGCTCGGACACCAATTCCCTTTCACTTTCGACGCCAAAACCAAAATCTGGTTCGCACTCGCCGGCATCAGTCTCGAAACCGCAGCCGGAAGCTATGCGCTCGAACTGACCGGGGAAGCGCCAAATGCAAAGCCGGGTACAACTCAGACTTTCGTCCGCAAGTTCACGATCGGCCGGGGGAAGTATCCGAAAATCCGAGTCAACCTCAGCGTGGAAAGCAAATTCACCGAACCCACTCCCGAGCAGGTAAAGCAAATCGAAGAAGGCCAGCAGATCAAGAAGGACTATCTAAACCGCATCACGTCCGACCGCGAGTGGTCCGGGCCATTCCTCGCGCCCGCCGATGCTGCCATCTCCGACGTCTTCGCTTCCGAGCGCATCTTCAATGGCAAAACCTCCAGCCCGCACCTCGGCCTCGATTTCCGCGTCCCCAGCGGAACTCCAGTCGAAGCCATGAACGACGGCACCGTACTGCTCGCCCGCCCACTCTACTTCGAAGGCAACTTCGTCGTACTCGATCACGGCCAGGGACTGCTCACCCTCTACCTTCATCTCTCCGAATTCAAAGTGAAAGAAGGAGACCGCGTGAAACGCGGCCAGGAAATCGGCCTCAGCGGCGGCACCGGCCGCGCCACCGGTCCGCATCTCCACGTAGCCGTGCGCTGGCAGGGAACTTATCTTGATCCGGCCCAGCTCATAAAACTGCGCCTGCCGCAATAAGTAGACAACACTCAGCAAGCCGCTTCAGCCCACAATGGCTGAATGACGAGAACGGATCATTGAATAGGGCCTACGCGTTCCCGCCCGAAAGCCCGCTTAAATTCCGCGGAGAAATCTCCCGCAGCGCACCCTTCAAACTTTCCTTCAACTCCAGATTCCGAATCAGCCGGTGCAAATAATTCGGATGCACTCCCAGAATTCGAGCCGCATCGGCGTAGCTGCCATGCGTCTGTTCTACTGCATCGAGAATCAATCGCTTTTTCAGTTCCTTCAGGGCTGCATGATATTTTGCTTCGCTCATCTCCGCCGACGAAGGCCGCTCCAGAAGCGTCTCCGGCAAATCCTCCGGTAGAATCATCTCTGAAGATCCCAACACCAGCGCGCGTTCGATCGCATTCTCCAGCTCGCGCACATTCCCCGGCCAATCGTAATTCACCAGACAAGCCTGCGCCTCGCGTGACACCGGGCGTGGCTTCACCTTGCATCGCTTCGCATGTTTCTGCACAAAATGACGGACCAGCATCGGAATATCCTCGCGCCGTTCGCGCAGAGTCGGCATGGTAATCTTCAAGACCGCTAGCCGGTAATACAAATCCTGCCGGAACCGTCCACTCTTCACCGCCAGATCGAGATTGCGGTTAGTGGCGGCAATCAACCGTATATCGACCTTGATGGGATGGATTCCGCCCACGCGCTCGAACTCACGCTCCTGCAGCACGCGAAGCAACTTCACCTGCAGCGCCGGAGCCAGCTCTCCAATTTCATCCAGAAAAACTACCCCGCCATCGGCGATTTCAAACCGTCCCTTTTTCTGCGATCCGGCACCGGTAAAAGCTCCGCGCTCATGCCCGAATAAGTCGCTCTCCAGCAGCGACTCCGGAATCGCCGCGCAATTAATTGCCACAAACGGCTTGCTCGCCCTGGGACTATTTCGATGTATAGCCCGCGCCGCCAGCTCTTTTCCAGTGCCGCTCTCACCCTCAATCAGGACCGTCGCCTCGGCCGGGGCTACCCGCTTCAGAAATTGATAGACTTCTTTGATGCGCTGGCCTTCGCCCACCAGGCTGCGCTCCTGACTGACCTCGACCGTCAGCCGTTCATTTTCTTCCTCCAGCCACTGCAGGCGCCGCGCATTCTCCAGCGCCATCGCCGAAATTCCTGCGATCGCCGTCACCAGTTGCAAATGTTCTTCATCCAAACGGCTGCTCAGGCTGTCGCTGTCTAGATAAATGCATCCGGTCACCCGCTCGAACACGGTCAGCGGCACACACAACAACGACCGGACTTCCGACGCCGCTAGGCTTTCCACTTCCTTCAACTCACTACTGCCAAGCACGTCGCTTCCTAGAATCGCGATTCCCTTTTCCAACACTTGTCGCGCCACCGTCCGGCTCACTTTCACCAGCGGAGCCTTGCCGGCCTGCCGCATCCGCGCAAACATCGAATTAAATTGCTGCCCTTCCCGGTCCGCCAGCAGAATCGCGCCCCGATTCGCCGGGACAACTTCAAAAATCAAATCCAGCAACTGCCCCTGCAACTCGCTCAAATCGCGAATCGCATGGACGATCCGGCTGATCTTCAGCAGTGCATTCAGATTCCGTGCCACCCGCGAGTTCTGCGGCAACTCCCGCTGCAAACGCTCCGGCTGCAAATAAACCACATCACGAGGATGAATAATCGTGGTCTCGGCCTGGAATTGCGCCTCTTCAAATTCCACCCGCCCCGCAACCGGAGGAATATCCAGGTCCTCAACCAGAAAAAGAAAAACAGAATCCCCTGCCGCGATCTGATCTCCATGCGCCAGCCACTGCTCTTCGACCGCAGTGCCATTCACCACGGTGCCGTTGCGGCTGTCGAGGTCACGAACCCGGTATCGTCCATCCTGCCCGCTGATCAGGCAATGTTTGCGCGAAACCGAAGGGTCGGTGACGGAAATGCCGTTCGAGGCTTCCCGCCCAATGGCGATTTCGCCCTCAGATAGGGGAATGGTCGAGTCTTTCAGAGGCCCGGAAAGAACCAGCAGTCTGGGACGCAAGCTACCTCCACCGCGCCCTTCTTATCACACTTTCGCTTGAATTACATTCCCGATCTGGTTTTGTTCCAATATCCGAACAGATAGAGCCCTATCCGATCAGATAGCGACAGCAACTCTCGCCAGCTTCGCGCACCGTTCGACACCAATATAGGAACTGCCTTGTTTACATCGATTTGGATGAGCCATGAGCCAGCGGGGGACGCCAATTCCGGTTGGCACGCGACGTGCACCTTCCGTCATGCGCGAAGACTTTGGCAGAAAGCGATGGGGGAAGCGCTTTTTGATCCGTTCTTGCCGAGCTTGTGCGCATCAGGGACTCGAGGGGCCCCCTCATCGAGTCCCTGATTTTTTGCCCGTACGCCAATCTAGCGCCTGGATCTTCCGCGAATGCGTCGGAAAAAATCCCCATCACCCTTGGATATCGCTCACCTGATTCACTTATCTAATGACTTTTCTTCCAATTAGATTTCTCCCACGCATGGCTGGAGTCTGCTACTGGCAGTTTAGCTGGCAGCCGGCTCAGCGTTCCGGATCGGCTCCGCCGAGGGTATGGCAGCCCCCTCGCGATAAGTGACGCTATTCCCCGAAATCGCAGGCACACGATCCCCCGGCACCAGAATTCCCACCAGGTTCAGCGGATCGGCCGCCGAAATTGTGATCGCCCCCAGCGCCGGATCGAGCTTCCGCATGGCCCGCACCGATTCCACCGCAACCGGCAAAGCAAACTGTTCGCCGAGAAATCCATCGACAAAACGTCCGCCGCGAATCTCTCCACGATCTTCCAGTCGCCGAAACGCCATCAGCAGCTCGCGCCATGGAGGCAGATTCGCCTCACGTGCCAGCACATCGCGGACGACAATTCCATAACGCCGCAAAAGCATCCAGCAAGCCGCTTCCACAGCGCGCGGCCGTTCCACAACTTCCTCCGCATGAAGCAAAGCCCACCGTCCCGCACTGTGCCGCGGGCGCGCCACCCGCCCGCTACCTTGCCCCGCCCGCCGCTTGGGATCGATCAACGACCGCAAATTATCGAATCCATCCGCCGTCACCAGCCCGGCCGCAACCAGTTCCCACAAAGCAGTCTCGATCTCAGCCTTAAGCTTGCCGGTGCCGCGCACAATATCCGCAAAGAATGACGCCCCACGCTGCCGCAGAAAATCCAGCACAAACTGCGCCCCATGACTCAGTCCATTGTTCTCCGACAACTCCGCGCCCGGATGCCGCGGCGTCATCCAGTCGGCATCCTCTCTCACAAAAAAAGTAATCGGAGCCACGCTGGTAGGAATCACCCGCCGCTGACGTGGAGCCGCGCCAGGCTGCGAACCATTCCCATTCGGCGGCTGAATCGAATCCAGAGTAGCCGGATGCGGCGACAACCTTCCCCATCCCACCGCCCCAGTCAAACAAAGCTGGTCCAACCACTTCGGATCGTAATCAGCGACGCGACGCGCCAGCACTTGCCGTTCCCACGCGTTCGCCGGCACCTCAAATCCCTGCAATTGGCGCAGAACTTCCAGGGTGCCGCGTTCGCCATTAACCTGAGTTCCCGGAGTGACATGCTGCCACTGCAGCAGCCACTGCATGAATTGCGCTTTCGTGACTGGCTCAACCTGCTTGCGCAAGCTAGCGACGGTTAGCCGGTGAATACGAGCCAAAAGCCGCCGCTCACACCACTCCTGCTCGTGTGGCGCGGGTGCCCCGGTTCGCGAAGCGGCGCCACGAAAACTTCCCCGCAGCACAGTCCCCGAGGCCTCCATGCGCAGGAGAGCCCCGGTAATTTCAGCGGCGGAAATCCCCAAAGCATCCCCAATTTCAGAACC
>Ga0070731_10001971_pt1 | contig 20315 bp, 19 predicted proteins | sample Coa_R1_2_FD_66448 | JGI IMG/M metagenome (GOLD analysis project Ga0070731, IMG submission 66448) | Surface soil microbial communities from Centralia Pennsylvania, which are recovering from an underground coalmine fire - Coalmine... | ecosystem: Environmental > Terrestrial > Soil > Unclassified ... | reverse complement strand
CGAAGCCGACAAGCTGCAACTCGAAATCAACCCGGTCTCCGGCGCCGATGTCGAGAAGCTCGTCAAAGAGGTCTACGCGACGCCGCCCGATGTCGTCGCCAAGGCCAAGGCCGCCGCCGAGTCACAATAATCAACGCCCGGTCCGCGCCAGGGCGTCCTTCATGCGCTCGGGCGCTTTCGGGCGCGCGTACATTTGCTCGACATAAGCGTCCAGCACCGGCAGCCCATTGAGGCAGCGCGCCAGCTTGGCCCAATCGAGCGTGTAGGCCAGCACGAAATCGCCGACCGTTGCCGCGTCGCCGACCAGGAAATTCCGGCCTCGCATATGGGCCTCCAGAACCTGCGCGACCGCCGCAAAGTCCTCGCGCGCCAGTGCGATTTCGGCAGGCAGGCGTTTGTCCTCCGGGTAGAGCATGGAATGGCGCACCATCCGCCACAGCGGTTGCTCGAGTTCCGTCGCGGTGAAAAGCAGCCACCGGTATAATTGCCCGCGCTCATCGAGACCGGCCGGGATCAGGCGCCTGGCGGGATATTTCTCCGCCAGATAGAGCACGATGGCGACGGATTCGGTCAGCACCTTGTCGCCGTCGATCAATACCGGCAGTCTTCCCGCGGGATTGATCTTGAGAAATTCCGGCTTGCGATGCTCTCCGGCGCGCAGATCGACCGTAACCGCGTCGAATGCGACGTCGAGTTCCTGGAGCGTCCAGCGCACCCGGATCGCGCGCGATGGACCGAATTCATAGAGCTTCATGAAAGTCCCCGTCGCTGGCGTTACAGTTCGATCGTTCCCCGCATCACGATCACGCAGCGGCCGCCGATCGAGAGAGCCGTGACCTTGCCGTCTTTCTTGACTGCCGTAGCCTCGAGCAAGCTCGGGCGGCCCATGTCGACTCCTTGGGCAATGCGCAGGTTGAGCGTCAGGTTGGACTCGGGGCGCAGGCTGGCGAGGAGCCCGACCAGCGCGACATTGGCGCTGCCGGTGGCGGGGTCTTCAGGGACCCCGTAGAGCGGCGCGAACATGCGCACCTGGTAGTCGAATTCGCCGCTTTCGTCTTTGACATAGAGCAGGATGCCGGTGGCGCGGTCCGCGTTGAGGTGCTCGGAAAATATGTGAGTGCGCGGCTGCGCCCGCGTCAATGCCGCGCGTGTCTTCAATTCGGCAAAAGCGAGCGGCAAGCCGCACGACGCGATGCGGGGCAGGTGACCGGCGGTTTCAATGTCGCCGGCGGTGAGCGAACACGCCGCGGCCACGATGTCCAGTGCGATGTCATCGCCGCGCGTCAGCGGTTGCGGCGCGGTCAAGCGCGCGCCGACGGCCGCGCCTGAATCCCTGAGCAGATCGAGCCGGACCAAGCCGGCCTTCTCCTCGAACAGCAACGGGTCGCCGACGGCGCGGCCATAGCTTTTGCCTTCGCGCGCCAGCACGAAAGCGGTGCCGACATTGGGATGGCCGGCGAACGGTAATTCGGCGCGCGGCGTGAAGATGCGGACCTCGGCGGTGTGAGTCGCATCTTTTGGCGGCAAGACGAAGGTGGTCTCGGCCAGATTGAACTCTGCGGCGATCGCCTGCATTTGCGCCGTGGTCAGTTCGCGGCCATCGAGCACGACCGCGAGCGGGTTGCCGCCGAAGCGCCGCTCGGTGAACACGTCGGCCGTGATGAATTCAATTTGCATCGGAATATCTCATCAGGTTTTGCCGACGGCATTTGCCGTGAGTCGAATTGAAACGCGGCAGCATCGCCGCGGCCGATGCCGCCGAAACCGGCGTATCCGGGCCATAACAGTGTGGCGGGCTAAGCAAAAGTTAGGCCCGACGGCCCGGATTGATCGTCCAACTTAACGAATCCGGAGCGTTTCCAGGTTATGGGATGCCGGCCCACAGCCGAAAAATACCCTGGCGGCAGACCATGGACGACGCCACTCCCGTACCTCAGACCGGCAGAGTTGCCAACGCCACCGGCGCGCTCGTCGGCTATATCCACTCGGTCCACGGCTCCGAGGCCAGCATCTCGCTGTTGCCGCGCGTCGCTGCAGCGGGCCGCGCCGGCACGACGGTCGGCAAGTTCGTCAAGATTCACACCGGCAAAGCGCTTCTGATCGGCTTGATCACCGACATATCCGCCGAAACGCCCGCCAAGGAGCGCGGGCATTGCGGCATCGCCCAGGTCGATTTGACCGGCGAAATTGCCGATCAGGGCGGCGTTGTGCGCTTCCGCAGAGGCATTACCGAATATCCCACCATCGCCGACGCGGTGACCGCACTGACAGGCGACGAACTGCGCCTCGTGTTCGATCCCCCGGGAGTAAAGACGCTTCGGATCGGGCAGCTGCAGCAAGACAGCGCAATCAGCGTGGGTCTCGACGTCGACGAATTGTTGAGCAAGCACTTCGCGATTCTCGGCACGACGGGGGTCGGCAAATCGAGCGCGGTTGCGCTCATTCTCCAGCAAATCATGCAGGCGCGGCCGAACTTGAGGGTGCTGCTGCTCGACGTTCACAACGAATACAGTCGTTGCTTCGGCGAACGCGCGAATATCGTCAATCCGCGCAACGTCAAACTGCCGTTCTGGCTGTTCAACTTTGATGAGATCGTCGACATCATTTTCGGCGGGCGACCGGCGCTCGATGAAGAGGTCGGCATTCTTGCCGAGGTTATCCCCCTCGCCAAGGCGAACTATATCCAGTATCGCAGCGGCGGCGAACGAACGGCAATCAAGAGATTCGACGCCAAGAATGTCGGCTACACCGTCGATACCCCGGTGCCGTATCGCCTCGCCGATCTTCTAAGCCACATCGACGAGCGCATGGGCAAGCTCGAGAACCGCGCGTCGCGGCTCACTTATCACAAGCTGATGTCGCGCATCGAAACGGTGAGCAACGACCCGCGCTATGGCTTCATGTTTGAAAACGCCAATGTCGGCGGCGATACCATGGCCGAAGCGCTGAGCCAGCTGTTCCGGGTTCCGGCAAATGGCAAGCCGCTGACGATCATGCAGCTTGCGGGCTTTCCCGCCGAAGTCGTCGATGCCGTGGTGTCGGTGCTCTGTCGCATGGCATTTGACTTTGGCATTTGGAGCGACGGCGCCAGCCCGATGCTGTTGCTCTGCGAAGAGGCGCACCGCTATGCGGCGGCCGACCGCTCGGTCGGATTCGGACCGACGCGGCGGGCCATTTCTAGGCTGGCGAAGGAAGGCCGCAAATACGGGGTTTTTCTGGGGCTGGTGACGCAACGTCCGGCCGAGCTCGATCCGACGATCATCGCCCAATGCAGCACGCTGTTCGCGATGCGGATGTCGAACGACCGCGATCAAGCGCTGTTACGCTCGGCGGTTTCCGACCATGCCGCCAATCTCTTCGCTTTCGTGCCGACGCTTGGCACGCGCGAGGCGGTGGCGTTCGGAGTCGGCGTGCCGTTACCGACCCGATTAACTTTCAGCGAGTTGCCGCAGCACTTGCTGCCGGTGAGCGATTCGTTTGCCAAGAACTTGCCTCTGAAAGTGGGCAGCGAAGATGCAAATTTCATCGCCGCCGTCGTCGAGCGCTGGCGCAACGCGACCATGAAGGCCACGCCGGAGGAAACCTTCCGCGAGGCCAGACCGGCGTCCGACGCGATTGCCGCCGGGGTCCACCCGTCGCCGCCAATATCGCCGGCGCCAGCCGCATCGCCGGCCGCAGCCCTCGATCCAAGCCGCTTCGGCCTGTTGAAGAAACCCATCGCCGAGCGGAGCGATGCTTTTGCTTTGCTGCGCACGGCGACGTCGGCCGCAGCGCCGCAGCGCTTCCCCGGAAAATAAACCGACCCTTCGTGCCAAGCTTGGTAGCGCGCCATTACGCTTGGGCGCCTCTTGCGGACTGCAGTTCCCGCACGCCGGATTTCGGGCGTACCACCTTCAACTTTCGATCCGCCGAGTTGAATTGGTGCGTGTCGTTCATGTCGCCGAGGAAAAACGGTTTCGAGAAATAAAAGCCCTGGCCTTGCGGGATCCGAGTTGCAGTCTGCAGATAGGCTAATTCCTCAAACGTCTCAATGCCTTCCGCCACGATTGTCATGCCGAGCGACGCGCCGAGCGATTCGATGGCGCGCAGAACGCTTTGGCTGCGCGGGCGCCGGTTGATATCGGTGATAAAGGAGCGGTCGACTTTCAGTTCGTCGGCGGTGATATCGGCAAGCGCGGACAATGAAGAATAGCCGGTGCCGAAATCGTCGATCGAGATGCGCACGCCGAGTTCACGCAACATCGGCAGCACGTGGCGTTGAAACTGGCCCTGGCCGGCAAACGCGTCCTCGGTTAATTCGATCATCAAGCGATGGGCCGCGCCGCTCGTGTCGAGCGTTTCCGCGAACGAGCGCATGAAGTCCACGTCGCTGGCCTGCTTGGCGGCGACGTTGACGCTGATGGTGGTTTCCGATCCGAAGGCCGCGTCGAGACGTTCCATGGAGTGAATTGCATCCTCCAGAACGAACCGCGTGATCGGATCGATCAATCCAAGCTCGATCGCCAGATTGATAAAACTGCTCGGCGGCTGGATCTCGCCGTCCTCATCGCGCCAGCGCACCAATGTCTCGAAACCGACGACCTCCTGACTGTGAACGTCGACCTTCGGCTGGAACGCGCAGCAAAACTTGCGGTCGCGGATCGCAAGCCGCAATCGCTGCTCGAGTTCCATGCGCGCGGTCACGCTCTGGCCCATGGCGGCGGAAAAATAGATCGCTTCGCCCTTGGTGCCGTTTTTGGCGCGATACATCGCGTTATCGGCATTGCGGCGCAGGGCTTCGTAGGTCGTGCCATGATCGGGATAGACGCTGACGCCGAGCGAAGCCGACGTAAAAAGCTCGAACGCCTCGATGTGGAATGGCTTTTTCAACTCCGCCAATATGCGATCGATGATGCCGTGGATTTGCCGCTCATCGTCGATCGGCCAAGCCAGCAGTAGAAATTCGTCGCCGCTGATGCGCGCCAGCATGTCGGTGTCGCGCAAGACTTTGCCGATCCGTTCGGCGACCTTGACGAGCAAGGCATCGCCGATCGCGTGGCTGTAGTAATCATTGATATGCTTGAAGTTATCCAGATCGATGAAAGCCAGCGCGAAACGGGCGTTCTCGGCTTGGTGCAGCAGTTCCTCGACGCGCCGCTCGATGAGCCTGCGGTTTGGCGAGCCGGTGAGATCGTCGAAATAAGCGCGGTACGCCAATTCATTCTCGACTCGCTTGCGGTCGGTAATGTCGTTCGACGTCGACATTAAGAACGTGCCGTCGAAAACGTGAACCGGCTTGTGCGAGGTGAGCCAGGTGCGTTCGCCGGCGGCGTCGGCATGGCACTCCTCGGTGGTGCAATGCTCGCCCGATTGCATGAGGGCGAGCTCCCATTGCCGTCGCTGCCCAGCCTCTTCGGCGGACAGGAAATTAGCCGGCGAATTGCCGATTAGCGTCGCCGGCGACATGTCGAGGTTTGCTGCGGCCACCGCGTTGACCAGAATGAAACTGCCCGCCTCGTCCTGCACGGTCAGGCCGATCGGAAGCTGCTCGATAATTTCCTGCAGCAGATCGCGGCTCGGCGACGCTTCCTGCCCCGACTGCCGGTGCTCGCCGAGGAGCCGGCGCAGGCGCTCGACTTCATCGCGCAGCCGGCCGCTTTTGCGCATACCGAGAAGTGCCAGCGCGAGAACCGAACATTGTCGCGCTAGGACGACGTCGAGGTCGCCGAAATCATTTTGGCCTGCGCTGCGCGCCAACAGCAAAATCGCCGGGTGGTCGCCGACCGCGAGCGGAAACAACAACGCGGGCGCGTCAGCGCCGACGAGCCCCGGCGGAACCTGCTGGCGCTCGTCGCACGGCGGATTGCCGCCGAGCGCCAGAACCCGCCCCCGCCCGACATCTTGCAACAACGGTCCGCCGGGCCATTGCCGGGCTATAAATTCCGCAGGCTCGGCGGCAATGCACTCGAGCGAGGCGCCCTGTTCCGCAAGCACGAGCGCGCAGTCGAAAGCAGACAGCGCGCGATAGGCGGAAAACAGGCTCGCAAACCCGGCCTCATCGCCCTCGACGTTTATGAGTGCGTGAAGAACTCGCAACTGGGCACGCGCGGTTTCCGCCGCCGCCCGCGACATGACGGAGTGGTCCAGATCTGCGGAAATCGTCATGCGTTTACGACGCCTTACGTCGATGCACGTTATGCCAGGACAAGGCGGAAAAGAGCCGAGCCCGGCGTGTTTTAGCCGCCCGTCGGAGTGTCGCGAAAATCCCCGCCATTGCGCGACACAGGCATCCTACGCGGCAAAGCGTTGGAAATTCATTGCGGCCGACAGCGGCCGCGGTCGAAGTTGCGTTAACGAATGATTTACGGGCGATGGGGCGGCCGGCCCCTGTGCCTTAGCCCGCGATCGGTGACGCCGAGATGTGTCTCCAGCGCGGCGCGGTCGGCGGCAAGCGTCGCGCTGTTGGCAGCGTGAACGACGCCGCCACGATCGAGGATGATGGCGTGCTCGGTAACGCCAAGAATTTTGTTGGCGCCCTGCGCGACCAGGATGGCGGAGGTGCCTTCGTTGCGGATGGCACGGCGCAGCGCGCTCGCTCGCCTCGATGCTGCCCCCAACTGCCGCAACTGTGCTAACATCCGTTAAAATACGCGGCTGGTCCGCTATTTCAGGAGGCGCCGATGGCGAAGATCGTGCTCGGGCTCGGTAGCTCCCACACGCCGATGCTGCTCGCCTCCGACGAAACGCTGCCGCGTTTCGAAGAGACCGACCGGAACATCAAGCACCGCGACAAGGAAGGCCGGCCGGCCACTTATGCCGAGCTTCTGGAGAGAGCCGATCCCAAAATGGCGGCGATGGTCGCGCCCGCCGCGCTTGCGGCGCGGCAGAACAAGGTGCGCGCGGCGATGGCGCACTTAAGTAAGACGCTCAACGGCGCCAAGCTCGACACGCTGATCGTGATGAGCGACGACCAGGACGAGGCTTATCTGGAAGACTCCCGGCCGACTTTTGCCATCTATTACGGCGACACCATCCTCAACAGCAATGAGCAGCACGAGCAGTACCATCAGCGTTTCCCGGAATGGTACGTCAGGAACCGGCAAGGCTTCTTCGAGGACAAAGCACCGCGCGCCTATCCGGTCGATGCCAAGCTCGCGTTGCATCTGATCGGCTGGCTGATGGACAACGGCTTCGATCCGGCATCGTCGAAACGCATGCGCAAGGGCGAAGGCGAAGGCCACGGCATGGCCTACGTGCACCGCCGCCTGATGGACGAGAAAAACCCGATTCCCATCGTGCCGGTATTCCTCAACACCTACTTCCCGCCGAACCAGCCGCGGCCGCGGCGCTGCTACGAGCTCGGCCGGGCCATCCGCAAGGCGGTGGAGGGCTTTGCCGGCGATGCCCGCATCGGCATCATCGCCTCCGGGGGCTTGAGTCACTTTTTGGTCGATGAGGATTTCGACCGCGCCATTCTCAAGGCCTGCTCCGACAAGGACGCCGAGTTCTTGCAGACCTTGCCGCGCAACAAATTGCACGCCGGCAGTTCCGAGATTCTCAATTGGGTCGGCGTTGCCGGCGCCTGCGAGCATCTCGATCTGAGCTGGTTCGAATATGTGCCCGGCTATCGCACGCCGGCCGGCACCGGCACCGGACTGAGTTTTGCGAGCTGGGCGTAGTCTTGCGGCGCGACGAAGACCCGCACCGTCGCGGCACGGCCTCGCTTGCGCCATTTCCGGCTTTCGCCCTAATATCGGGGCATCACGATCAGCATTGAAAATCGATTGAATCGGTAGAACTGGGAGGGTTTCCGATGTTCAAGCGAATAATCGCGGCTTGCGCCGTACTTGCCGTCTGCGCCGGGGGGGCGCGGGCGCAGGAAGTCAAGGTCGGCGTCGTCCTGCCGTATACCGGCATCGGCGCGGAATTTGCCCAGCAAATGGACCGCGGCATGGATCTTTATCTGAAGCTCAATGCCGACCAGGTGAAACCGTACAAGATCACGATCATCAAACGCGACTCCAAGGGGCCGACCGGCGCCGACGCCAAGGTCGCGGTCCAGGAACTGCTCACCCAGGATAAGGTCGATGCGCTCGCCGGCTGGGTCTATTCGCCCGACGCCATCGCCTCGGCGCCGCTCATCACCGCCGGCCACAAGCTCGCGGTGATCATGAACGCCGGGACGGCCTTTATCACCAACTTGTCGCCCGATTTCGTCCGCACCTCGTTCAGCATGTGGCATGCCGGCTACGCGCTCGGTGTCGCCGCGGCCAAGACGCTGCACGCCAAAACCGCGGTCGTCGCCTATTCCGACTTCCCGCCCGGCAAGGACAGCCTGGAAGCCTTCAAAGCCGGCTTCGAGGCCAACGGCGGCAAGGTGATCGACGCCATCCCGGCGGGCGGCGCCAGCGCGGTGCCCGACTTCACCCCGTTCTTCCAGCGCGCCAAGGACGAGCATCCCGACGTGCTGTTCGTGTTCGTGCCGGCCGGCGATCACGCGGTGGCGGTGGCCAAGACCTACACCGCGCTCGGCATGCGCGCCGCCGGCATCAAGCTGATCGGACCCGGCGACATCACCCAGGACATCAAGCTGCAAGCCATGGGCGACGCCGCGGTCGGCCTGATCACCATGCATCACTACAACGCCGATCTCGACAATCCGCAGAACAAGCGCTTCGTCGCCGCTTGGAAGAAGGCCTACGGCGCCGATTCGACGCCGGACTTCACCGCGGTCGGCGCCTATGACGGCATGGCCGCAATCGTTCACGCCGTGCAGGCCACCAAGGGCAAGATGGACGGCGACGCCGCCGTCAAATCGCTCGAGGGTTGGAAATTCGACAGCCCGCAGGGGCCGATTATGATTGACCCACAAACGCGCGACATCGTCATGAACGAGTATCTCGCCGAGGTGGTGAAGGGCTCTGACGGCAAGCTCCATCAGAAGGTGATCGGCGAGATCGCTCACGTGAAAGACGAGTGCAAGGCGCAATCGATCGGCCCGTGCGCGCCGAAGAAGTGAAGTTCGATACGGCGACTAGCGAAAGAGCAAATGGCGAAGCAGCGATAGCATCTTCTGCCATTCGCTATTTGCCATTCGCCACTCGCCCCCGTTCAATAAGCAAGGGGCCCAGCGGGATTTCCCGTGGATTTCGCCGCTAATTTCGCCAATATCCTGCTCGGCGGGCTGTCCGCCGGCACCGTGCTGTTCATCGTCTCGGTTGGTCTTTCGGTGACCATGGGGCTGATGGGCTTCGTCAACCTCGCCCACGGCGCCTTCGCCATGTTCGGCGGCTACATCATCGTATTGGCGATGAACGATGCCGGGTTCGGCTTCGCGGTGTCGCTGGCGCTCGGCTTTATCGGCACCGCGGCCTTGAGCGTCGTGCTCGAGCAATTTCTCTATCGCCGGCTCTATCGCGGCGGCGAGCTCGACCAGGTGTTGTTCACCATCGGATTGATTTTCATTTTCATGGCCACGATCACGATCGTGGTCGGTCCGGGGAGCCAACCGCTGCAGCTGCCGCCGGCACTCAACGGTCAGCTTAATCTCGGCTTCACCCAGTACCGCACCTACAGCATCTTCCTGATCGTGGTCGGGTTCCTGATTGTTGCCGGCATCTGGCTCGCCTTCGAGCGCACGCGGATCGGCGCGCAAATCCGCGCCACGGTCGATAACCGCAACATGGCGGAATCGCTCGGCATCAATGTCGACCGGCTGTTCACCATCACCTTTGCCTTTGGCAGCGGGATGGCGGGCCTCGGCGGCGGGCTCGGCGCGGAGTTTCTCGGCCTCGATCCGCAATACGCGCTCAAATATCTGGTCTATTTCCTGATCGCGGTTTCGGTCGGCGGGTTGGGCAGCGTCGTCGGCGTCTATTACGCCTCGCTGCTTTTGGGCGTGCTCGACTTCGTGCTCGAGCTCTATCTGCCCAAGGGCGGCACCATCTTCATCTATGCGCTGACCATCCTGCTGCTGTTGTGGCGGCCGCAAGGCCTGTTCGGGAGGAAAGCGACGTGACCGTCGCCGCCACCCCTGCCGAGGTTGCCGCCGCGCTCGCACGTCAGCCGGCGGCCCGCGCGCTGATGCGGCGTCACCGTCTGCGCTGGTGGGAAGCGCTGCCGTGGCTTGCGGCCTTGCTCTATTATTTCGCCTTTCCCGATTATCTCGGCTTCGGCAGCGAGCTTCTGATCACGATCCTGTTCGCGCTGTCGCTCGATCTCGCGCTCGGCTATGCCGGCATCATCACGCTCGGCCACGCGGCGTTCTTCGGCACCGGGGCCTATACGGTCGGCATGCTGGCGTTCTACGGGGTCTGGTCCGAGCCGATTACGAGCCTGCTGCTCGCGGCGCTGGCGGCGGGGATCGTCGGCTTGTTGTCGGGCCTGGTTCTGTTGCGCACGCGCGGCCTCACGCTGTTGATGCTGACGCTGTGCACCATGGCGCTGCTCGAGGAGGCAGCCAATATGGGCCACGCCTATACCGGCGGTTTCGATGGCTTGCCGTCGCTCGACATCGCGCCGGTGTTCGGCGTATTCGAATTCAATCCGCTTTATCCCAACACGCAATATCTCTACACGCTCGGCGTGCTGCTGGTCTGTTTTGCGTTCCTGCGCACGCTGGTCTCTTCGCCGTTCGGCCAGAGTTTGACCGGCATTCGCGAAAATCTGCTGCGCATGCACGCCATCGGTGCCCCGGTGCGGCGCCGGCTTGTCGTCTGCTACACCATCTCGGCGGCGATCGCCGGCATCGCCGGCGGGCTGTGGGCGCAAACCAACGCCTACGTTAATCTGAGCGCGCTCGGTCTCGACCGCGCCGCGACCGTGCTCATCATTCTCATCCTCGGGGGCTACGGCCGGCTCTACGGCGCGTTTGTCGGCGCCGTCGTTTACTTGGCGCTGGAGCACTTCCTGGCGCAAATCTATCCGACCGCGTGGCAACTCGGCCTGGGGCTGTTGCTGGTCGCCATCGCCCTGTTTGCCCGCAACGGAATTTTGGGTCTTGGCGAGGTGCTATGGCAACGCCTTCGCTTTGGGCGCGCCAAGCCGTGACCGCGACCAGACTGGAGACGCGTGCGCTGACCCGCCATTTCGGCGCGCTCATGGCCGTGCAGCAGATCGACTTCAAGCTCGATGCCGGCGCGCGCCACGCCCTGATCGGCCCCAACGGCGCCGGCAAAACCACGTTCGTCAATCTGCTGACCGGCGTGCTGTCGCCGAGCGGCGGCCGCGTGCTCTTAAAAGGCCGCGACATCACCGCCATGGCGCAGGCCGAACGGGTCAAGCTCGGCATCGCCCGCACCTTCCAGATCAACCGGTTGTTCCGCGGTCTGTCGGTGCTGGAAAACGTCTGCATTCCCGTCGCCGAGCGCGTCGGCGCGGCGGGGTCGATGTTTTATCCGACCGGCCGATGCACCGACATCATCGCCGAATCGATGGCGTTGCTGGAGGCGCTGAAGCTCGCCGACGCGGCGCATCATCGCGTCTCCGAACTGCCCTATGGACGGCAACGGCTGGTCGAGCTTGCGATCACACTCGGGCTCAAGCCCGCAGTGCTGCTGCTCGACGAGCCGGCCGCCGGCGTGCCGAGCGCGGAAAGCCATATCATCCTCGACGCCATCGAGGCGCTGCCCAAGGACATCGCCGTGCTGATCATCGAGCACGACATGGACTTGGTGTTCCGCTTTGCCGAGCGCGTCACCGTGATGGTGGGCGGCGCGATATTCGCCGAAGGCACGCCGCACGAGATCGAGGCGAATCCGCAGGTGCGCGCGGTCTATCTCGGGCAAGCCGGCCAACGGACCAGCCATGGCTAGCGCGCTCGAACTGCGGAACGTTTCGGCCGGCTACGGCGAGACCGTCGTGCTTGAAGACATCGATCTGGCGCTGGCGCCCGGCGAATGTATCAGCGTGATCGGCCGCAACGGCGTCGGCAAGACGACATTGCTTTCGACCGTGATGGGCCACACCACGCTGCACGCGGGCGAGGTCATGCTGGATGGGCGGCAGCTCAACGGTATGCGAAGCTATGACCGGGCGCTCGCCGGCATCGGCTTCGTGCCGCAGGAGCGCGAGATATTTCCCTCGCTGTCGGTGCGTGAAAATCTCACCGTCATGGCGCGGCCGGGACACTGGACGCTGCCTCGCGTTTTCGCCTTGTTCCCGCGGCTCAAGGAGCGGCTCGACAATATGGGCAATGCGCTGTCCGGCGGCGAACAGCAGATGCTGTCGATCGCACGCGCGCTGATGACCAATCCGTCAATTCTCCTGATGGACGAGCCGACCGAAGGCTTGGCGCCCGTACTGGTCGAGACGTTGACCGGCGTGCTGGCGAATTTACGCGCCGAAAGCGCGCTGTCGATCGTCCTTGTCGAGCAGAACAGCCGCGTCGCCCTGGCGTTCTCGCCGCGCACGGTGATCCTCGACAAGGGGCGCATCGTCTACGACGGCGAATCCGAACCGCTGCGCGCCGATCCGGACCGGCTGGCAAAGCTGATTGGGATTGTGGAGTGACCGCTCTTTTTCCCTTCCCCTGAAAAGGGGGAGGATAAAGGGCCTACGCGTGCGCCTTGCGCTGCGGGTCGATGATCTTTTCCAGCCTGCCGAGCACATGCATGCAAGGAAGGAGCTGCCGCAGGCTGGCGTTCGGCTCGCGCCTCTCCTTGATGGCGGCGATGAATTCGCGGTCTTCCAATTCGATGCCGTCCATCGACACGTCGACCTTGGAGACGTCGATCTTGTTGTCCTTGCCGTCGGAAAGATCGTCATAGAACGCCTTGTAGGTGCCGTTGTCGCAGATGTAACGGAAGAACGAGCCGAGCGGCCCGTCATTGTTGAACGACAGTGACAGCGTCAGCACTGCGCCGGACGGCGTTTTCGCCACGATGCCCATGTCCATGGCGATGTTGAGCTGCGGATGGATCGGCCCCTGCACCGCGTAGCAGTCCGAAATATTCTCCCCGGCCTGATACTGGAACAAGTCGATGGTGTGGGCGGCATGATGCCAGAGCAAATGATCGGTCCAGCTGCGGGGATTGCCGGCGGCGTTGATGTTCTTTCTCCGGAAGAAATAGGTCTGCACGTCCATCTGCTGGACCTTCAGCTCGCCCTTGACGATTTTCTTATGGATGTATTGATGGCTGGGATTGAAGCGGCGCACGTGTCCGCCCATGGCGGTGACGCCGGTCTCCTTGGCGATCTTGACGAGCGCTTCGGCGTCCTCGACGCTGTCGGTGACGGGAATCTCGATCAGCACGGGCTTGCCGGCGCGCATCGCCTGCTCGCCCTGGCGGAAATGCATCTTGGTCGGCGTGGTGAGGATCACCGCGTCGGCCCGCTTAATGCCTTCGGACAATTCGCCGGTGAAATGCGGGATGCTGTATTTCTTGGCGACTTGGGCAGTGGAATCCTGATTGCCACCGACCAGCGAAGTCACCTCGACCTCCGGGATGCGCTTGAGCGCGTCGAGATGTTTTTGCCCGAACGCACCTTGTCCCGCGACGCAGATTTTCATTCGATACCTCTTCTCTCGGGTGTCATGCCGGCCTCGTGCCGGGCATCCACGTCTTGCGCCTCGCGGGTAGAAGACGCCAGGACAAGCCCGGCCATGACGGATGTGCTAGCTGCGTTTCCGATCAAGCTTCGCGTGCGCGGCGGCGCGCTTGTGTTTGATGGCCGGCTTGCGCCTGGCTGCCGCCTTGGCACGGTTGGCAAGGATGATATGCCCAACGGCGGTATTCGATGCCGGCACGGTGTAGAAGCGATAGACCTCGTCGACCTTGTCGTCGAGCGCGCCGCGCATGACGAGCCACATCACCATTTCGATGCCTTCGGCGCCGGCCTCGCGCATGTAGTCGATGTGGGGAATCTTGGTCAGCTTCTGTGGGTCCTTCGACAGATTGTCGAGAAAGCTCTTGTCCCATTTGCTGTTGATCAGTCCGGCGCGCGGGCCGGAAATCTGATGCGACAGGCCGCCGGTGCCGAAGATCACCACGCGAAGGTCTTCCGGATAGGACTCCACCGCCTTCTTGATGGCGCGGCCGAGCATGTAGCAGCGATGGCCGGTCGGCGGCGGATACATCACCACGTTGACCGCGAGCGGAATGACCGGGCACGGCCAATGCGAAGTCTTGTCGATCTTGCCGAACAGGAGGTTCATCGGCACGGTCATGCCGTGATCGACTTCCATCTTGTTGCAGATGGTGAGGTCGAATTCGTCGAGAATGACGGACTGCGCAATATGCGAGGCGAGCGCCGGATAACCCTGCACCACCGGCACCGGCCGCGGCCCCCAGCCTTCGTCGGCCGGCGGAAACTCCGGCGCACAGCCGAGCGCGAAGGTCGGAATCATCTCGACCGAAAACGCCGAGGCATGATCGTTGTAGACGATGATGGCGACGTCGGGCTTGGTCTGCCGCATCCATTCTTGCGACTTCTCGAAGCCCGAGAACACCCTTTTCCAATACGGCTCTTCGGTCTTGTTATTGTCGAGCGCCGCGCCGATGGCGGGCACATGCGATGAACCTATACCTGCAATAATTCTGGCCACGGCATCACTTCCGTTTCTGAGGTTTCGATTTGGTCTTGCGGGATTTCGTTTTGGCCTTCGGCTTGGCGGCGCCCGAATTCCTGCCTGCCGCGGCGGCGAGGAATTTCGATGGCGCGTTTTTGCCCGATCGCGACCGATTGCCCTCAACCGAACGGCCGCCGCCGAGCATCATCTTGGCGTAATCGTCCTGGGTGTTGCCGGTCATCACCGCGGCGAGATGCTGGAACGAATGGCCGTCGGTGGCGCCGAGCTTGGCGGTGAAATAGATATTGCCGCCGAGCTCCAGCATGCGGTTGTAATCGCGCTTGAGTACCGCCTCGGTCTGCTCCGGCGTGAGCTTGAACTTTTTGAGGTAGTCGGCTTCGTTCGCCTTGAAGGCTTTGCGGTTGTCGTCCTTCATCAGCGACATGCAGAACATATTGATGCCGAACCCTTGCCGGGACCGTTCGGCGTCGAACACAAAAGTGCCCGGAATATCGTCGTAATCGTGCTGTTCGCGAGCCATTGATCTCTCCCGTTTGGGCGCGTCCCTCATTCGATTGACATATATAGCGCGGCACCCGTTTGTCAGCCACTGCCGGGATGCGGGGCCTATTTTGGCGGCGTCGTTCCCAGTAATTGCAGATCGGCTTGCTTGACCGTGGATGTTTTACCGGCGAGGTCGCGAACTCCGATCAGCTTCAGCCCCCGATAGGTTTCGGCCTGGATAACAATGACGGGCACCGGCTTGTCGCCTTTGTTCATCAGGTAGGCATATTGCGGAATGGTCAGGTCGAGCGGCTTGCCGACCGCCGCGCCATAAACTTTCAAGACGAAAGCGGCGTTGCCGTCGGCCACGTCCTGGTTCGTGGCGGCGCGACCGGAGATAAATCCCGTGCTTGGCAAGGACGGCCAAGCCAAGGCAAGCGAAGGCGCCGTCTGAGCTTGCGCGGCCGAGATCGTCAAGGTCAACAGCAGAATTGCGGGCGACGGACGCATTGGAACTGAATTAACTCCAATAAAGCCGCATTGGATTATCGACCAAAAGCTTCTGCTGCAATGCCGCGGTCGGCGCAATCTTTGGGATCATGTCGACGATGACGCCATCGTCGGGCGCTTCCTTGGGCATGTTGGGATGCGGCCAGTCGGTGCCCCAGATCACGCGGTCAGGGAAGCGCTCGACGATCGCGCGCGCGAACGGCACCACGTCGTCGTAAGGCGGGCCGGCGACGGTGAAGCGTTCCGGACAGGTGACTTTGGTGATCCAGGTCTTGTTGGCGTCGAGCGCCTTGAGCCAGTTCTGGAAGTGCTTGCCGTCGACGCCTTCGCGGACGTCCGGGCAGGCCATGTGGTCGAACACCAGCGTGGTCGGCAGCGATTTGAGGAACGGGCCCATCTCGTCGAGGTCGGCGTGCTCGAAATAGATCACGATGTGCCAGCCGAGTCGCGCGATGCGCTTAGCGATGCGCTGCATTACGTCCTTCGGCGTCGAGTCGACCAGCCGCTTGATGAAGTTGAAGCGTACGCCCCTGATGCCGGCGCGGTCGAGCTCCTTGAATTGTTCATCGGTGAAGCCCTCGTCGACGAAGGCGACGCCCTTGGCCCGGCCGTTCGACGTGACCAGCGCATCGACCAGCGCGCGGTTGTCGGTGTCGTGGCAGGTCGCCTGAACGATGACCGCCTTGTCGAAGCCGAGGAAGTCGTGCAGCGCGAACAGCTTCTCCTTCGGTGCGTCGCAGGGGGTATATTTGCGCTTGGGCGCGAACGGAAACTTCGCCTCCGGCCCGAACACGTGGTTATGCGCGTCCACCGCGCCGCGCGGCGGCCGATATTTCGGCTTCGACGGATTGGGATGGAACGGGATGTAACCCGGCGACATCGGCACGCGGCGGTTCTCCATCGAATAAGTCAGTTACGTCTGTACTCTCGCTCGGTAACCGGCCGGCATAGCCTCTCAATTCCAGTCTTGAATGCGTCTAGACCGTGTCCAACTCGATCGAGTCCAGGTGTTACGGCATCCATTCCGGTCCAGATATCGGCTTCCCACTGTTCTCGCTGTCGTCGACGATTGTCATTTAGTTCACCAATGTCACCATCCCGTCTCCGCACAAGCATCTGAGCCGACACCTCAACGTATCTTCTGGCTTGGTGCAGCTTAAAAAAAATGTCTTCAGTTTCCGAACCGAATACAGCCATGAATCGCGGCTGAAGTTTCCACAAACGTTCAAAAAAGTCCTTGTTACGTTCCATCCGCTTAAAGATCGCATAGGACGTTCCCCTATTGCTGCGATCGTTATCACTTTCCCCAGCTATTTGGGGCATATCATCCCACTCATACGAGTACGTCATTGGATTTCGTATGGTTTCGAATATGAATTTCGTTTCATAAGCAATCGAGAGGGCTTCGAAAGCGATCTCTATCTTTCTTTCTTCCAATTTTTCTCGTTTCCATCGGTTAAAAGTACGAAATCCTCCGACCGCGATGATTATTGTTATGGCAAAGCCAATGATTGTCAGCAGTTGAGTCCAGCCGAATGCCCATGGATCGGGCGCACTCATCTAAATCTTCTCCAGCGCCAGCGATACGCCCTGGCCGACGCCGACGCACATCGTCGCCAGCGCGCGCTTGCCGCCGCGCTTTTCCAGCCCATGCACGGCGGTCAGCGTCAATCGCGCGCCCGACATGCCGAGCGGATGGCCGAGCGCGATGGCGCCGCCGTGCGGATTGACGTGCTCGGCATCGTCGGCAACGCCGAGCTGGCGCAAGCAGGCGAGACCCTGCGCGGCAAAGGCTTCGTTGATCTCGATGAGGTCGAAATCGCCGATCTTCAAGCCGAGCCGTTCCATCAGTTTCCTGGTCGACGGCACCGGTCCGATGCCCATGATGCGTGGCGGCACCGCGGCCGAGGCCATGCCCAGCACGCGCGCGCGCGGCGTCAGCCCGTGCGTCTTCACCGCTTCCGCGCTGGCGAGAATGATGGCGGCGGCGCCGTCATTGATGCCCGACGCATTGCCGGCGGTGACGGTGCCGGGATTGCGTACGATCGGTTTGAGCTTTTGCAGATTTTCCAGCGTGGTGTCGGGCCGCGGATGCTCGTCCTTGTCGATCATGATCGGGCCCGCTTTGCCGCCGGGCGCCGCGACTGGCACGATTTCCTCGGCGAAGTAACCGGCAGCCTGCGCCTTGCCGGCGCGGGCTTGCGAGCGCAGCGCAAACGCGTCCTGATCGGCGCGGGTGACCTGGAACTCTTCCGCGACGTTCTCGCCGGTCTCCGCCATGGAGTCGACGCCGTATTGCGCCTTGAGCACCGGATTGATGAAGCGCCAGCCGAGCGTCGTGTCGTAAACTTCCGCCGTGCGGGAAAACGCCTCGCCTGCCTTGCCCATGACGAACGGCGCGCGCGTCATCGATTCGACGCCGCCGGCGATGGCGAACTCCATTTCGCCGCAGCGAATCGCGCGCGCTGCGTCGCCGACCGCGTTCAGTCCCGAAGCGCACAGCCGGTTGATGGTGACGCCGGGGACCGTCTCCGGCAGTCCCGCAAGCAACAGCGCCATGCGCGCGACGTTGCGGTTGTCCTCGCCGGCCTGGTTGGCGCAGCCGAAGAAAACTTCGTCGAGCCGCGACCAGTCGGCCTTAGGGTTGCGGGCGACCAATGCCTTGATGGGGACGGCGGCGAGATCGTCGGTGCGCACCTTGGCGAGCGCGCCGCCGTAGCGGCCGATTGCGGTGCGCGCGGCATCGCAGATGAACACGTCCCGCATCGGCTTCTCCGTGACCCGTTTGGCGTATGTGCAGGCTATTTACGGGCCGGGGCGGACAGGGTCAAATGTCCCGCATGACGACCTCGCAGCCGGAATTTGCCGATCTGCCGCCGACCTTGAAGGCCGAGCGGCGCGGCGCCGTCGCCGTGCTCACGCTCAATCGCGCGCAGAAGCGCAACGCATTGGACGATCCGATGGTGCGCGGCATCGAGGCCTTCTTCAGCGCGCTGCCCGATGACATCGGCGCCGTCGTTGTGTGCGGCGAAGGCGATCACTTCAGCGCCGGGCTCGACCTGACCGAGCTGACTGAGCGCGATACTTTCGCCGGCATCGAGCATTCTCGGTCGTGGCACCGCGCCTTCGAGCGCATCGAGTTCGGCAACGTGCCGGTGGTTGCCGTGCTGCACGGCGCGGTGGTCGGCGGCGGGCTGGAATTGGCCGCCGCCACGCATCTGCGCGTCGCCGACCGCAGCGCGTTCTATGCGCTGCCCGAATCGAGCCGCGGCATCTATGTGGGCGGCGGCGCCTCGGTGCGGCTGCCGCCGCTCATTGGCACGGCGCGGGTGATGGACATGATGCTGACCGGGCGCACGCTATCCGCCGAGGAAGGCCAAGCCATCGGGCTTACGCAATACCTCGTCGACCCGGGCGACGGCCTCGCCAAGGGCCTTGAACTGGCGCACCGCATCGCCGGCAACGCGCCGTTCACCAATTTCGCCATCATGCATTTGTTGCCGCGCATTGCGCGCAGCGACCCCGCCGCCGGCTATGTCACCGAAGCGCTCGGCGCAGCGATCGCGCAAGGCGACGACGAGGCCAAAGCCCGGCTCAAAGCGTTTCTGGAAAAGCGCGCGCCCAAAGTGGAGCGCAGCTAGAGAGCCGATAATGAATTCTCAGTCCGGCAGTCCGCTCGTGCGAACTCCCTCTCCCTTTGTGGGAGAGGGTTGGGGTGAGGGGTATCGAACGCGATGAACACTGCTGTTCCCGCTCACCCAGCCGCTGCGCTGCCGACCCCTCCCGCCAGGGGAGAGGTGAAGGCAAAGCCGGCGCTGCGGCCGGTGAAACTCGGCCCGGCTGACGTGACCGTCGAGCGACGCAGCGACGGCGCCATCTTGTTGCGCTCACCGCACAAGCTGCCGCCCTATCCGCGCAATCTGACCGAGCGGTTGGTGCACTGGGCTTCTGCCGCGCCCGACCGCGTGTTTCTCGCCCAGCGCGGTGCGGCGGGCGATTGGCGCACGCTGAGCTACGCGCAGACGTACGCGCGGGTGCGGGCGATCGCCGCAGCGCTGCTGACGCGCGATCTATCGCCCGAGCGGCCGATCGCGATTCTCTCGGGCAACGACATCGAGCATGCGTTGCTCGGCCTTGCCGCGATGCATATCGGCATTCCCTATGCGCCGATCTCGGTGCCCTATTCGCTGCTGTCGCAGGATTTCAAGAAACTCAAAACGATCATCGACATTCTCACCCCCGGCCTCGTCTTCACCGCCAACGGTGCGGTGTTTTCCCGCGCGCTTGATGCGACGGTGCCCGAGGGGATCGAGGTCGTGGTGACGGCGAGCCCGCCGCCGGGCCGGCAAGTGGCGCTGTTTGCCGCCCTCGCTGCGACGGAGCCGAGTGCGGCGGTCGAGACGGCGCATGCCAAGGTCGGCCCCGAAACGATTGCCAAGATTCTGTTCACCTCGGGCTCGACCGGCCAGCCGAAAGGCGTGATCAACACGCAGCTGATGCTATGCGCCAACCAGGCGATGATTCGCTGCGGCATGCCGTTTTTAGCCGACGAGCCGCCGGTGCTGGTCGACTGGCCGCCCTGGAATCATACCTTTGGCGGCAACCACGATTTCGGGCTGGTGCTCGACAACGGCGGTTCGTTCTACATCGACGAGGGCAAGCCGCTCCCGGGCGCCATCGAGGCGACGGTGCGCAACCTGCGCGACGTCGGACCGACCGTCTATCTGAACGTGCCGAAGGGCTTTGAGATGCTGTTGCCGTATCTGCGCGACGACGCGGCACTGCGGCAGCGCTTCTTCAGCCGGCTCAAAGT
>Ga0070731_10001970_pt1 | contig 20316 bp, 20 predicted proteins | sample Coa_R1_2_FD_66448 | JGI IMG/M metagenome (GOLD analysis project Ga0070731, IMG submission 66448) | Surface soil microbial communities from Centralia Pennsylvania, which are recovering from an underground coalmine fire - Coalmine... | ecosystem: Environmental > Terrestrial > Soil > Unclassified ... | reverse complement strand
CGCGCGCGCGAGCGGTCGCCGACGAATGCGACGTGCGCCTGCGGCTTCCTCCGCTCGAGCGCCGCGCGGCAACGTTCGCGGGCTCGCGCTGCGATTGGCCATGGCGCGGCGCGTATGTCAGCTATCGCGGCGACGCCATGCCGTGCTGCATGGTCGGCACGCCGGATCGCGTCAATTTCGGCAACATGCTCGACGACGGCGTCCAAAGCATCTGGGCGGGCGACTCGTACCAGCGATTTCGCGACGGTCTCGCGCACGGCGAGCCGTCGCCGATCTGCCGCTCGTGCTCGCTTTATCGCGGAACGTTCTGAAGATGAGCGCGAAGGACCGCCCCGAGCGCGAATTGCACCCCCCTCGGGGGCAGCGAAAAGGCAAAGCCTCGAGCGTGGGGGGCCCATGAGTCGGGTGATCGAGCTTCCGCTTCGCCGCGAGCCGCCGCGCAGGATCGCGATCTTTCGCGCGCTGCAACTCGGCGATCTGCTTTGCGCCGTGCCGGCGCTTCGCGCATTGCGGGCCGGTTACCCGGATGCCGAGATCACGCTGGTCGGATTGCCGTGGGCGAGCGCGTTCGTGCGCCGCTTCTCGCGGCTCGTCGACGTGTTCGTGGAATTTCCGGGCTTCCCGGGACTGCCCGAGCGCGAGCCCGACATCGCGGCGTTGCCGCGTTTCCTCGCGAACGCGCAAGCGGTGCATTACGACATGGCCATTCAGATGCACGGGCGCGGCGACCTCACGAACTCCATCGTCGCGGCGCTCGGCGCGAAGGCGATTGGCGGCTTCTATCCGGTCGGCGGTCCGTGTCCCGACCCGATGCATTTCCTCCCGTGGCCTGCGAACGGCAGCGAGATCCATCGCTGCATCGCGCTCACCGACTTTCTCGGGCTTCCGCGCGCCGGCGACGAGCTCGAGTTTCCGCTCGGCACCGACGAGATCGCGCAATCGGAGCTCCTGCTCGCTCACCATGGCCTCGCCGCTCGTCGCTTCGTCTGCATCCATCCCGGCGCACGGCTGTACACGCGACGCTGGCCCGCCGACTATTTCGCGATCGTAGCGCACGACATCGTTCGTCGCGGCTATCGCGTCGTTCTCACGGGAAGCGGCGAAGAGGCGCTCGTTACGCGCAGGATCGTGCGCGCGTTGCCGCCCGGGAGCGTGGTCGATCTCGCGGGGCAGACGCCGCTTGGCGTGTTCGCGGCGCTGCTTCGACGCGCACGTTTGCTCGTGTGCAACGACACCGGCGTTTCGCACGTCGCGGCGGCGCTGCGCGTGCCGAGCGTCATCGTGTCGTGCGGCGCCGATCCCCGCCGTTTCGCCCCGCTCGACCACGCGTTGCACGAGGTGCTGCACTACGCCGTCTCGTGCCGTCCCTGCGCGCACGTGCACTGCCCCATCGGACATCCGTGCGCGCAGAAGCTCACGCCCGAGCGCGTCGTTGCACACGTTCGCGCGCGTCTCGCGCCGCGCCAGCCCATGCACGCGCTGCACTTTCCCTTACCGCAAAAGCCCGGTGCGCCCCTCGACGGCCGCGTGCCGCCGGGCGGTGCATGACGAGGAACTCAACCGGTGAGAAGGCTGCGCATCCTGACGTGGCAGGTGCACGGCAACTATCTCTACTACCTGACGCACGCGCCGCACGAGTTTTACGTGTTGTCGAAGCCGGACCGTCCGCCAGGCTACGGAGGACGCGCGGGTCGACTGCCCTTTGGCGACAACGTGCACGATTGCCCCGTCGAGACGATGCGCACGCAGCTCTTCGACTGCATTCTTTTCCAGTCGCGCGTTCATTACGAGCGCGACCAGCACGAGATCCTGAGCGAAGCGCAGCGCCGGATTCCCCGCATCTATCTCGAGCACGATCCGCCGCTTTCGCATCCGACGAACACCAGGCATCCGGTGGACGACCCGTCAATGCTGATCGTGCACGTGACGCATTACAACGCGCTGATGTGGGATTGCGGGCTCGTTCCGACGCACATCGTCGAACATGGCGTGCGCGTGCCCGATGGCGTCGAATGGAGCGGCGACGTTCCGCGCGGGGTCGCGGTCATCAATCATCTCGCGAAGCGAGGACGCCGGCTTGGCGCGGACGTGTTCGATGCATGGCGACAGAGCGTGCCGATCGATCTCTACGGGATGGATGCGCCGGCAAGCGGCGGCGCGGGCGAATTGACGTACACAGAGCTGATGCCAACGATCGCGCATCATCGCTTCTTCGCGCATCCGGTCCGCTACACGAGCCTGGCGCTCGCGGTTTGCGAAGCGATGATGCTGGGCTTGCCGGTCGTCGGCCTCGCGACCACCGAGCTTCCGCGCGTGATCCTCGAAAGCGGCGGGGGCTTTGTCGATAGCGAGCTTGCTCGACTCGTCGACGTGTCGCGCGAGCTGATCCGCGATCGCGGTCGCGCAGCGGAGCTCGGCCGGCGTGCGCATGCGTACGCGCGCGAGCGCTTCGCGATCGAACGCTTCGCCGCCGACTGGAACGACGTGTTCATGGAGGTTGCAGGATGAGCGCCGCCGGGCCGTCCCAAGGCGCGAATCGCTCCCCCTCGGGGGGCAGCGAAGCGCCGCGAGCCGCGAGCGTGCGGGGCGTATGAGAACCGAGCCCAGCCAGCCGCTGCGCGTGCTCGTCACCGGAGGCGCGGGTTTTCTGGGTTCGCATCTTTGCGAGCGCCTGCTCGACGCCGGCAACGAGGTGTTGTGCGTCGACAACTTCTACACGGGAACGCGGGCGAACGTCGCGGGCATGCTTGCCCACCCGAGCTTCGAGATCCTGCGTCACGACATCACGTTTCCGCTCTACGTCGAGGTCGACCGGATCTTCAACCTTGCATGTCCCGCGTCGCCGAGGCATTACCAGCTCGACCCCGTGCAGACGACGAAGACGAGCGTGCACGGCGCGATCAACCTGCTCGGCCTCGCGAAGCGCTTGCGCGCATCGATCGTGCAGGCGTCGACAAGCGAAGTCTACGGCGATCCCGCGCAGCATCCGCAGACCGAGGATTACTGGGGTCACGTGAATCCGATCGGGCCCCGCGCGTGCTACGACGAAGGCAAGCGCTGCGCCGAGACGTTGTTCTCCGACTATCGGCGCCAGCACGGCCTCGACACGCGCATCGCCCGGATCTTCAATAGCTACGGACCGCGCATGCAGCCCGCCGACGGCCGCGTCGTGTCGAACTTCATCGTTGCCGCGCTTCGCAACGAGCCGCTGACAATTCAGGGAGACGGCTGGCAGACGCGCTCGTTCTGCTTCGTGAGCGACACCGTGGACGCACTCGTGCGGCTGATGAGCCTGCCCGAACCGTGTCCCGGCCCGATCAATATCGGCAATCCCGCGGAGTTGAGCGTGCTCGAGCTCGCCGAGCGCGTGCGAAAGCTTGCACGCTCGCGCTCGAAGATCGTGTTCGTGCCCGCTGCGCGCGACGATCCGCGACAACGCCGTCCCGACATCGCGCTTGCCAGGCGCCTGCTCGGCTGGACGCCGACCATCGGCGTCGACGAAGGGCTCGCGCGAACCATCGACTATTTTCGCCGCAAGCTGGAACACAAGACGTCGTCGCGTGCGGGAGGCACGACCGATGCGCGCGTCGAAACCGCCGCACGGCACCGGCGATAGACCGACGCTCGCATCGGCTCGTGCGGGCACCGCGCTCACACGATAGCGTCGCTCAATCGCGGAGCGGCTTCGTCTCGGCCTTCATCACGCGCGCCATATAGACGAGCGCATCGCGCCGTCACGCATCTTTCTCGGAGGCGACGCAATCGCGGGAATCCACAGCGCGTATTGGCGCAAGTACGCATCGTGCGCGGTGAACATCACGCACGAATCGGCCGCGATGCCGCAGAGCACGAGACGCGACACCTCGAGCTCGTCGAGCAGGAAGTCGAGCGGCGTGCCGAAGAACGCCGAATGCCGCGGCTTGAGAAATGGACCGATCGCGGCGCGCGGGCGCGAGAAGCTTCGCCATCGCCGCCGATGTGCCACCGCGTCGTTCGCAATCGGCAACGACTGCCTTGAAGTCCGATTCCCGAAATTGTCGTTCGCGTAGATGACCGGCCCGCCGCGTTCGCGCATCCGCTTCGCGAGTTGCGATGCGCGTGACGCGGCCTTCATTGCGTGCGGCCCGAGCGACTTCGCACCGTCGAAATCGAGCGGATTCATGAAGTCGATCAGCAACACCGCGCTTCGCGCGCGGCTTCGGCGCGCGGAAGCGATCTTTTTGCGGGGCATGTTTCGCGTGGGCAGCAAGCCGCATGCCCTCGCCGGTGTCATACGGACGCGCGCGGTAAGACTTGCCATCTGACCGCCGCAAGAATTGCTCGAACGGGATCGTCGGTGCAACACGCTATCGCAGAGCGATCGACCGGTTCGATGGCATAGGCGTTGCATGGCAGCGTATGATCGATGGGCGTCGCGTCCGGCAGCCGCGGGCGATGTCGTCCGTGCCGCAACGAAAGACGGAAGCGAGCGATGGATCCCACGTACGCGCAACCGCTTCGACCGACATCGATGACGACCGGATCGCGCCTCTCCCTCGCCTTCGCTAACCTGAAGGCGCTCGTCCAGGATCACGCGCTGCTCGCGGTGCTGGAGGTACAGCGCGCGGGCGTCTCGCTTGTCAAGATCGTCATCGCCGGGATCGTGATCTCGATCCTCGTCGTGTCCGCGTGGATGGGCATCGTCGCGGCAGTCGTCGCATTCGCGATCGGACAGGGCGCGAACTGGGCGCTCGCGATCCTGATCGCCGCGCTCGTCAACATCGGCATCGCGGTCGCGCTCGGGTTCTACGCAAAGAAACAGGTGCCGGACCTGCTGTTCGCGGCCACGCTCCGGCAGTTGCGGCGCGACATGCCGCGCAAGGAGGACGAGCATGGCTCGTAACGGCCGCTCGCTTGACGATCAGATCTCCGAGGTCGAGGCGCGGCTCTCGCGCCGCCGCGCCGAGTTGCGCTATCTTGCCGCCGAAGCGCGCAGCCGGTTCAACGCATCGAAGGCGATCCCGGTCGCGGTCGTCGCCGCGCTCGCGATTGGCTTCGCGGCGTCGCGCTTCGTGCGCAAACCCGCGAAACCCGAACCGGTGCAGCGGGGAACGCGTCCGACGCGGCTTCTCGGCGCCGTGGCCGCGGCGATGCTGCCGTCGCTGATCCGCCCGCTGCAGCACGCAATCGCCGACTGGGTTGCGCAACGGATGCATCGCGCGGGCGCGCACTGAACTCGCTTCCGGCCGGTTACAGCCGTACGGCTTATGCACGGTGCACGTCGGCTGCGGCGGCGGCACCGCCGTGTGCGCGGCCGAATACGCGACCTCGCGAAACGCCGGTTGCCGCTCGCGGATCTCGGCGACCGTGCCCGCATCGACGACGCGTCCTTCCGCCATCAAAGTTCACGCGATCGAAATAGACGAGCGCCGCGAGGCGGTGGATCGGCGCCGTTGCATTCCAGATGAGCTCGGAGCTCGCGTAGTGAAACGCGAGAAGTTCTGCAGGTTCGACGCCATCGACCCGGACGCTGCCCGCCCGCTGCGCGTACTGGTAGACCATTAACAGGCCGCCGAGCAACAGCGGCGTCCCGGCGCTGGCGTCGACGCGAACGCGCCGCACGTACATGCCGACGAGCAGCCACGAAAGCCCGACGTCAATAGATCGACCGCACACCATTTCGCTTCGGTGAGCGCGATCATCCTTCGCGTCGGCTCGAACGCCTCGAGCAACCGCTCGCCGACCAGGCGGCGCGACACGTTCTGCCGTCGCAGGCTCAACACGGTGCCGATGTTGTCGAGAAAATCGATCATGCGCGCCGTGTAGCGGCGCTCGAGCACTTCTGGCGGTGCACGAGGCACAAGAGTTGCCGGTCGAAGCGAATGATGACGAGCGCGACCGCGATGTAGCCGAGCGCCGCGATCTCGCCGGTCCACGACGACATCGACGACAGCGCGACGAGGCGGGCCGATGACGTTGGACGAAGTTCTGCAGGTGGACAAACTGGCTTTGCGCGAAATCGGACAGGCGAGGCTCGCCTGCCGTGCGCGCTGCTGCATGTTCGCGGAATGGTGCGTCTCGTGCCATGCGAGCGGCAGGCTCGCGAGCTTCGCGTAGAGCCCGTCGGCGACGGCCGCGCGCACGCGCAAGGCGACATTGCGCTCGATGATCCGCCCCGGCCCGTGAATCGACCATGCGAGCACGTATACGAAAAAAATCGCCGCCGTGACGAGGGCCGGAGCGCGATGCGCTCGGTGCGTTTGCACGCTGTCGGTCAGGAGGTTGCAACTTCATCGTTCGTTGAATGCTCGATCGCGGTTCGGCACGGCTTTATCGCAACACGCCGGAACCGGCTTCGGAGCCGAATCATGTCTGGCGCGAGCGACAAATCATCATTGCACGCTCGCTCCGCTCTGGAGGCCGGGTCGGTTCGCCTGGGGTCGACGACATCGCGCATCGTAATTCTTACCAAAGCGGCGGCGTAACAGTTTCCGTCGCGCGCCGCTGTGCGCGCACTCATGGTGCTCGCTAATCCGCGACACGACGCGCGCGCCGCGCCCTCGCCGCGCCGTCCGTTGCACGGCATGGCGATTGCTAAATTCGTCAAAGTCCATGAGCTGGTTTCGTCAAAGCGCATTCGTGCTCACGATCGCGATCACCGCGACGGTCCAGGGCGGTTGCGATCGGATCGAATTCCGCACCTTTCCCGTAGAGTCGATCCGAGACAGCATCGTAGCGAAGATCGCATCGCCGTCGGGAGCACTCGGCTCGCTCACGCGCGAGTTCCTGACGCAGGCGGCGCAATCGAGCCTCTTCGAGATCGAAGCGAGCCGCGTCGCGCTCGCGCGTGGCGGATCGGCCGCGGTGCGCCGCTACGCCGAAGCGACGCTTCGCGATCGCGTCGCGGTCGACACGGATCTCGAGCAGCTCGCCAAGAGCGTCGGCGTCGTGCTGCCTTCGCGGTTGTCCGATGAATTCCAGGCGCGACTCGCGGTCCTCGAGCAATTGACGGGCAGCGAGTTCGATCGCGCCTATGCACGAAACGTCGGCGTGCTCGCGCAAGAGCAGGCGCTCGCCGCATTCGAGCGCGCGGCCGACCCGGACGGTGCGCGCGTGCAGCGGTTCGCCGCCGATCAGGTTCCGACGTTGCGCGAGCAGCTCGCGCAGGGACGAAGGCTCGCGTCGGAGGTCGAGCGCCGGAACATGGCGTAGCCGTGTCGTCGGTCACCGCATCGCAGCGCGTATCGCCTCTCGCGGCGGACGAGCGCGACGAATCGCTCGTCGCCGCGACTCGTGCGCTCGACGTCCTCGCGCCCACGCTCGGCACGCTCCTTGCCGATCCGGCGATCAGCACCGAGGCGGCGATGTACGTGATCGTGATGAAACCGGGCGCTGATCCGACGATGCGCGCGTTCGACGACGCAGTGCTGATCGAGCGAAGGTACGGCAATCCTTCGGCGTGGCAGGCGGATTACGCGTGGTACGCACGCGAGAAGACGCGGCTCGCGTGGCGCGAGCAAACGACGCTTCGCACGCTTTTCGCCGAGCACCCCGAACGACTGCGCGATGGCGACATCCGTGTGGAAGGCGCCGTGCGGCAGGATCGATGGATCGTCGGCGCAAGCGGAGCCCAAGCGTGGTACGACCACGCGGTCGCGACGATGGTCATCGCGCTGATCGAGGCGGCGATCGCGCAGCGCACGCATGCCGGCCAGGTCGAATGAAACGCGGCCGCCGCAAGCGCGGATTCGATCTCGGCGTTGCGGCCGATGTCTCCACCGACGATACGTCGATGAACGCGCGACTACCGCGCGGCAACCGCTGCCAAAGGATGAAGCTGCCCCACGAGCGCGACGAAAGCACGCACGAAACCGGCGAACCCAATCCGGTGACGGCGCAGGCGGCGCGCGATCTCGCCGAAGGCAAGCGCGACACCGACTGCTACGATGCGACCGCGTCGCGCTACGATCGCAAGGAGAAGCGCTGACCCGCGCGTTGGCTCCGGTCAGCGCCAGGCCAGGTAAGCTATTCGCCTTCGGGCCCCCGTGCGCTTTCGGTGAGGTAAGGCGGCATCGCAAGCGCCTGCATCGGCGCCGCGAGGAACCTTGCGAACGCCTGCGCGTCGCCACGGATGGCGCGCGAAGCCTCGGGCCATGTCTCGGTGAACTGCCCCGCGGCGCTTCCCTGACCATCGACGATCATCGGCGCTGCTTCGTCGAACGGCGAAGGCGCGCGCCGTCCCGGCCGGCGTGATGGCCGGCCGGTGTCGGCGCCTCGTACTACCGAGCTACTGGACGCTGCCGCGGTTGCCGTCGCTCGTGCTGCTTTCGTTGCTGTTGCTTGCGTTGTCGGTCGTACCCGTGCTGCTCGCGCCGCTGCTTCCGTTGTCGGTCGTACCGTTGCTGCTCGCGCCGATGGTTCCGTTGTCGGTCGTACCGTTGCTGCTCGCGCTGCCGCCGCTCGTACCACTGCTCGTGTTGCTGCTGCTGCCGTTGTTGCTCGCGCCGTTGCCCGCAGCACCATTCTCGGTGTTGCCGCCATTGCCGCCACCGGCCGCGGGCAGCCGCCGGTTTGCGTTCTGCTGCGCGTTCGCATCGGATGGCGCAGTCTCGTCGTGCGAGCTCTGCGTAACCGCGGTTGCGGCGTTGTCGGCCGCCGATGAGGTCGCATTCGCTTCCCCTTGTTCGGACGCAGACGACGAAGCATTCTCGCCCGTTCCGCGGGTCCCATTCGACGACGCCGATGGCGAACCCTCTTCAGAAGAAGACGTGCCTGGTTGCGAGGCCATCGCGCCGTTGTTCTCGGCGTTCGCCGACGCGGCGTTCGCACTCGGCACGAGGACGAGCCAGTATTGCTCGACGGCGACGGGATAGCCGCTGACGTCGGCGTTGCCGAGCGCGCGGCTCGTATCCATCTGCTCGGGACTCGCGTTCAGCACCACGTCGCGATGCGTGTCGTTGAAATTCAGCGCGGCGATCGGCAGCGCCCACCGCTCGGCGTCGAGACTGGACGGCTTGTCGTATTGCAACAGCACGTAGCGCACGCGGCCATTGCGCATGTTGACCACGAGATCGTTGATCTTGCCGACGTCGTCGCCCTGCTTGTTGTCGACATCCCTGCCGATCAGCCGGCTCGCACGCCAAAGCGCCACCGATGCGTGCGGCCCCGCACCTTCGTGTTTGGCCTGTGCAGCGTCGCTCGTCTGCGATTCGGACGAGCCCTGGCTCGCGTAGTACCGATCGACGCGGCTCGTGTAGTCGCTCGAATTGAAGTCGGGCCATTGATCGCGATTGAAGCTCGGCGCGTGCTCGAGCTTGTCGTTGTCGATATCGACGACGAGGCCCGACCCGTCCGCGGTCGGCCGAAACGCGGTGATTGGAACCGCGAACAGGTTGTCGCCGACGTTCGAAATCCCGCCGTAGTCGAGCACGGCATAGCGGACGCGTCCGTCATGCACGTCGATCAGCAGGTCGCGGATCTCGCCGAGATCGTCGCCTTGCGGATTGGTCACGTCGACGCCGAGCAGCCTGCTCGCTCGAATGGCCTGCACGTGCGAAAGGGGTTGGCCCGCGACACGGGAATACGTCGCCACCGCGCGCGCATTGGCGGGACGCAATGCCGCCGCGAGCAACTGGCGGTGCGCGTCGAATTCCGCGCGGCTGATCTGGCCATCGCCGTTGGTGTCGAGCGCGTTCCACAATCGATCGAGCCGTGATTGCATCGAATGCGTGCCGCGTTCCCACGCATTCGGGTTCGAGGCATTCTGCTGCGAATCTGTACCCGCCGCGGACTCGCTCGGGTTCATCGAACCCGCGACCGCGGGCAACGCGACAGCGACGACCGGAATGAACAGGCTCGCGAGAAGTCGCGGTCTGAAGGTGCATTTTCTCATCGTGGTGCTCCTTGCAAAGAACGAAGTCCAGGACGATTTCCCGGACTCGCCGCTCCGCTGCAAGCATCAGGCCACGCAATCGTTACGCGGGTCGTCCCGCTACCGCGTGCCGCGATTCACGCCACACGTACAACTTGCCGAACGCGACCGACGTTTTCACCATCGCGTCAGGCGATCAATGACAACGTTTCTCTCGCTCGCGGAGTCGAGCGCGAACATCGCAATCGCGCGTTTCGACGGCGGCGGGAAGGCGCGGCCCCAACCGATGATTCGCCGCGCGCTCCCGCTCGATGTGTCAGCCCAGCCTGATCGGCGTGATCTTCGTCCCCTCCAACGACACGCCAGCCATAAGCCCTTCGTTGTTGAGCACGAATTCGATGACCGGACGCTTCGCGGACTCGGTGTCGACGGACGCGTTGGCGCCAAAGCTTGCGACAGCGAGCGTTGCATCCGCGCCAACCGTCCAGCCGTTGCTGTTGCGGAAGTGCTCGAGCGCCTCCGGTGTCATGAACAGCAACACGACGGCCTTGGATTGCGCGCCGGCCTGATAGCCGATCGATCCCCCGCTGATGGTGTAATACCCGACCGGCTCGCGGTGTTGGCGCAACACGCCATCGCCGTGCTCGCCGCCGACGATGAAGCTCACCTTGTTCACATCCGGAAAGATCAGCACGCCATTCGCCCGCGCGACAAGCGCGCGCGCGTTCGGCGACACGTCGTAGAGCCGGGACATGGTCGCGTCGGCGCTTGCGTTGATCTCGCGCCGCGCCGCAGCCGCAGTCGGCTGAGTGTGGAAGCCCGTCGTCGTGCAGGCCGCAAGCAGCACGCAGGCGGAGGCGAAAACGAATGCGGCGCCGAATATGCGCCGTGGTGCGGCTCTCATGTGTTTCATCATCGAAAACTCCTTGCCAATGAGTTGAACCGAAGGCGGCACACGCGCTCGCCCGGTGGAGTGTTCGCACAATCCGACAAGAACCGGCGCAAGACCCATGCCGCCGCCGCATGTATTTGGACAGCGCCGCGGCGTTTGCGTGTCAATCTTGCACTGCTGCCGGGCAGTTGCTGCCCGAGCGTGTCGCGGTCGCGCCCGTACGAACCGTTTCCGTTGCACCGACGGTCCATCACGCTGGGTCGCGCACATCGCGCTCCAGTGCGTCGGATCCGAGCGCTTCGCAGCCGAGCAGCTGGCCGGGTAATGCATGCAACGGACCGGCCCCGCACACAATCCGCACTGCGCCGCGCAGCCGATCGCGGGCTTCTACCGCGCAGGCCCGGATCACCGGAAGCACGGTGAAGCCGTAGGCTGGTAGCTCGAATCGCAGCAAGCGACCTTCGAGAGGGCCGCAAATGCGGTCCCTCTTTTTGCGTCTGCGACAATCCGGCGGCCGCCTGCCTCTCGCCCACTCTTGCAACGCACCGTCCTCATCCCGCTCATCGTCGCCTGCGCGCTGTTCATGGAGAACATGGACTCGACGGTCATTTCGACCTCGCTTCCCGCGATCGCGAAAGACATCGGCGAAAACCCGCTTGCGCTCAAGCTCGCGCTCACGTCGTATCTAGTGAGCCTTGCCGTTTTCATTCCAATCAGCGGCTGGGTCGCGGACCGCTTCGGTTCGCGCAGCGTGTTCGCCGCGGCGATCATCGTGTTCATGGGCGGATCGCTGCTCTGCGCGGCCTCGACGGGCCTGGCGGCATTCGTGATCTCGCGCTTCGCGCAGGGAATAGGCGGCGCGATGATGGTGCCGGTGGGCAGGCTCGTGCTGATGCGTGCGATTCCGAAGCGCGACTACGTCGCGGCGCTCAACTACCTGACGATTCCCGCGTTGCTCGGACCGGTCACCGGGCCGGCGATCGGCGGCGCGATCACGCTGTACGTGCACTGGCGCTTCATCTTCATCGTCAACATTCCCATCGGAATCCTGGGGCTTTATCTCGTGCTTCGGCATATTCCGAACATCCGCGAAACGGAAGTGCCGGCGTTCGACATGCGTGGTTTCGCGCTCACCGGCATCGGCCTGTCGGTGTTGATGCTGGGCTTCTCCGCGCTCGGCGGTCATCTGCTGCCGGTGCCGATAGCGCTCGGCTGCATGGGCGCGGGCGCCATCGCGCTGAGCCTGTTCGTCATTCACGCACGGCGCACGCTGCACCCGGTGCTCGACTTGCGACTGCTTCGACTCACGACGTTCTGGCATGGGGTTGTCGCCGGCAGCATCTTTCGCGCGGGCCTCGGTGCAACGCCGTTCTTGCTGCCGCTCCTGTTTCAGCTCGGCTTCGGGCTGAATCCGTTGCAGTCGGGACTCCTGACCTGCGCGACGGCAATCGGCGCGATGTTCATGAAGACGCTCACGGTCTTCATCCTCCGCCGCTTCGGCTTTCGCACCGTGCTGTCGATCAACGGCATTGCCGCATCGGCGAGCGTCGCCGCGTTCGGTCTCTTCTCGTCGACGACGCCGCATCTGGTGATCGTCGCAGTGCTGCTCTTGTCGGGATGCCTCCGCTCGCTGCAGTTCACCGCGCTCAACGCGATCGCGTTCGCCGACATAGCACCGTCCAACATGAGCCGCGCGGCGAGCTTCTCGAGCATGGCGCAACGCCTCTCGCAAAGCGCGGGGATCGCCACGGGGGCTTACCTGTTGCAGCTATCGAGCGTGGCCCAGGGGCATATGTCGATCGTCGCGGCCGATTTCTGGCCGGCGTTTCTTGGCATCGCGTTGATCTCGTTCGTCGCGCCGATCCTGCATTTGCGATTGCCGTCGGGCGCCGGGATCGAGGTGTCGGGACACCGAACGCGCGGCGCGTAGAAGACGCGGCTATCGCATCATCGCCCGCCACACGCGCTCGGGCGTGAGCGGCATCTGCAGCGCACGAGCCTGCTTCGCGAAACCGTTACGCGCGAGCGCGTCCGCGACCGCGTTCACGATGGCGGGTGTCGCGCCGATCGTGCCGAGCTCGCCCACGCCCTTCACACCCATCGGGTTAGTGCGACACGGCGACGATTCGTCCATCGTCATCTCGAAGGCTCCGATCATCCGTGCGCGCGGCATCGCGTAATCCATGAAGCTCGCAGTGAGTGCCTGCCCCGATTCGGCGTCGTAGACGAAATGCTCGCAGAGCGCTTGCCCGATTCCCTGCAGCGCGCCGCCCTCGAGCTGACCGACGACGACCATCGGATTGATGACGCGGCCCACGTCGTTCACCGACCAGTACGCATCGAGCTCGATGCTGCCGGTTTCCGGATCGATCTCCACTTCGCAGACATGGCATCCATTCGGCCAGCTCGCCGCGCCGACGGCGCTCGTCGACGTGACGACGATGCGCTCGCCCGCCTCGCGCTTCGCAAGATCGAACAGGCCGATCCGCCGATCGGTGCCCGCGATGGCGAAGACGCCATCTCGATATTCGATGTCGGCTAGTGCCGCTTCGAGCGCACGCGCAGCGAGCTTCCGCCCTTCGTTCACCGTGCGCTCGGACGCGACGCGCACCGCCGAGCCCACGACGAAGAGCGAGCGCGAACCCGCGCTGCCGAAGCCGGTCGCGCGATCGGTGTCACCGAAGCGCACGTCGATCCGTTCCGGGGGTACGCCCAACACGTCGACGGCAAGCTGCGTGAACGTCGTGGCGAGGCTCTGTCCCATCGCCTGCGCAGCGCAGAAGATCTCGATGCGTCCGGCGGCGGTGATCGTGACGTCGACGGTTTCCTCGAATACGTCCGCGCCGGTCCATTCGAGAAACGTCGCGATGCCCTGGCCGCGAAATCTTCCCAGACGCTTCGATTGGCTGCCGCGCGCCTCGAAGCCGTACCAATCGGCGAGCGCGAGCGCCCGATCCATCACCTTCGCGAACTGTCCGCTGTCGTACGTCTTCTCCATCGGATTCGTGTACGGCATCTGCTCCGGACGGATCATGTTGAGCCGGCGAAGCTCGGTGCGTTCGATGCCCGTTTCGCGCGCAGCCTCGTCCATCAGCCGCTCGATGATGTAGATCGCTTCCGGCCTGCCCGCGCCCCGATATGGACCGGCCGGCAGCGTGTTTGTCAGCACCGCCTTGATGCCGATGTCGATGGTTGCGATGTCGTAGACGCTGGTCGACACCCAGGGACCGATCAGGAGCTGGATCACGACGCCCGCAGGCGTTGCATAGGCGCCTACGTTCGCGAGCGATGCAACGCGAAGCGCGAGGATGCGTCCGTTCGCGTCGAGCGCGAGCTCGGCGCGCGTCTGCACGTCGCGCCCATGGCCGGCACCGAGAAACTCTTCGATGCGCTCCGCGGTGAAGCGCACGGGTCGCTTCAGCAGGCGCGCAGCGTAGGCGACGACGATATCCTCGGGATAGAGGCTCGTCTTCATTCCGAATCCGCCGCCGACGTCGCCGACGCGCACGCGCACGCGTTCGCTCGCCATGCCTAGCACCGCGCAAAGCTCGTCGCGAAGACCGGTCGGCGTCTGGCAGCTTGCGCGAAGCGTCAGGCGACCCGTGGCGTCGTCGAAGCTCGCAAGCGTCGAGCGCGGCTCGATCGCGGACGGTGCAACGCGCTGATTCACGAGATCGAGCACGACCACATGCTTCGCGCGCGCGAACGCCTTGTCGGTTGCGCGCGGGTCGCCGTGGCGCGCTTCGCATGCGATGTTGTCGGGCGCTCGTTCGATGACGAGCGGCGCTCCCGGCGCAACGGCCGCCGCCACGTCGACGACCGCGGGCAACGGCTCGTAGTCGACAACGATCTGCTCTGCCGCGTCGCGCGCGCTCGTTGCCGTCTCGGCGATGACGGCCGCGACCGGTTCGCCGACGAAGCGCACGACGTCGACCGCGAGGGCGTAATGCGGCGGCGAGGCCGTCGGCGAACGGTCGGCGCGCTTGAAGTCGGCCGAATTGGGAATTGGTTTGACACCGGCCGAAACGAGCTCTCGACCAGTGAGGATCGCCATCACGCCCGGTGCGCGTGACGCGCCCGCCTTATCGACCGTTATGATTCGCGCGTGGGCGTGCGGCGAGCGTACGAAGCACGCGTGAAGCTCGCCGGACTCGCGGACGTTGTCAGAGAAGCGGCCTTCGCCGCGGAGCAGCGCCTCGTCCTCGACGCGCTTAACGGATTTGCCGCTGCCGAAGCGGGCGATGGATTCGGACATCGATGTACGTTTTGAATGCGGCCGAACGCCCATTCTGCCACGCGCTCGCTCGCACGTGCGCTTGCGAAGCGCGTCTTGCGAGGTGCGTTCAGGCGACGGCGGGCTTGCCGGCGTCGATGCGCATCGCGCGCGAGCGAAGAATTTCTTCGATCACGCTCGCCGCTTGCGGTTTCGGATCGTCGTCGATGAAGCCTGCCACGCCGAGCGTTCGCAGGTGATCGGTGAGCGTCGCGTTGCCGGCCACTTCGCGGGCAAGTGTCAGGACGACCGCAGGCGCATCGTCGTGCGGATGGACACGTGCATGCTCGTGTGCGAGCAGAACCCGGTGAAGCTGCATCAGCGCCACGCCGTCCCTCATCGGCAGATCGAGCTCGAGCACGAGGAGGTCGAAGCGACCACGCTCGAGCTCGGCAAGCGCAGCGTCGCCGTCAGCCGCCTCGATGACCGCGATATCGGCGGTCTCGATCAGCGTGCGCAATGCATGACGCACCTCGCCCCTTCGATGCGCGACGAGCACGCGCTGGCGGGCGGCGTGCCGGAACTCGATCACCTTCGGCGACATTAGCTTATGGCAGAAGCGGATAGATACGAAAATGCACGGCGCTTATAACTCCGTGCACGATGACGGCCGCGCGCAGCATAATGCAATCGGCCGCCGCGGGGCCTCCTGTCAATTGTGACAGGTGTCGCGATCGCCGCACAGGGCGCCGGGCCGCCGTCAGCAGATCGATTCGATCAATCGTTCGAGCGCCTGCGGATCGACCGGCTTGACGAAGTGGTGGTCGAAGCCAGCCTCCCGCGAGCGCTCGCGATCCTCGGGCGCGCCGAAGCCGGTGATAGCGGCGAGCAGGACATTGCAACCGGACGCGCGGAGGCGCCGCGCGATTTCGCAGCCGTTCATGCCGGGGAGGCCGATGTCGAGAAGCGCGACATCCGGACGAAGCGTTTCGATGAGGCCAAGGCCCGTCGATGCCTCGAACGCGAGCGAGACGTGATGGCCGCCAAGGCGCAAAAGCGTCGCGAGCGACTCCGATGCGTCGCGATTGTCGTCGACGATCACGATCCGCCTTGCCGCCACGCCTGGTGACGCGCTCGCGTCCGGCGAACCACCCGAAACCGATCGATCCGTTGCGGCGGCGGCAGGCAACGTCACGATGAATTCGCTGCCACGGCCAGCGCCGTCGCTTCTGGCCTCCACCCGGCCGCGATGGCGCTCGGCAATCATCCGCACGAGCGTCAATCCGATACCGAGGCCGTCATGGCCCGCGCCCGCCGTACGTCCCGCCTGCACGAACAAATCGAAGATCGACGCCAGCACTTCCCGCTGAATGCCGATGCCGTCATCCTTGACCCGAAGCTCGACGTCGCCGTTACGTCGGGCAACGCGAAGCGTAATGTGCCCGTCTTCCGGCGTGTATTTCGCGGCGTTGTTCAACAGGTTCGTGAGCATCTGGACGAGGCGCGCCGCATCGCCGTCGACGTGAACGACCTCCTGCGGTAGATCGACGCGAAGCGTATGCCGGCGTCCGTCGGTCAGCGGCCGCGTCGCCTCGACCGCGCGCTGCACGACGTTCGCGAGATCGACGCGCTCGCGTGTGAATCGAATCTTTCCTCGCGTGATGCGGCTGACGTCGAGCAGGTCGTCGAGAAGGCGCGTCATCTGCTGCACTTGGCGCTGGAGCATCAGGCAGAGGTGCTCCGACTGCGCATTGCCGGCACTGGTCCTGCGCAGCACCTCCGCGGCGTTGCGGATCGGCGCGAGCGGATTGCGAAGCTCATGACCCAGCATCGCGATGAACTCGTCCTTGCGCCGGTCGCTTTCGCGAAGCTTCTCTTCCATTCGCCTGCGCTCGGAAATGTCGCGCGCGACCTTCGACGCGCCGACGACCTGGCCGCGTCCATCGCGCACGGGCGAGATGGTCAATGACACATCGAGCCTGCGGCCATCCTTCGTCACTCGCACCGTCTCGAAATGCTCGATGCGCTCGCCACGCGCGAGCTTCGCGAGAATGCCGTCCTCCTCGTGGCGCAGCTCGGGGGGGATGATCGTCGTAATCGGCTTGTCGATCATCTCCTCGGCGGTGTAGCCGAAAAGGCGCGTCGCACCGGCATTCCACGACGTGACGCGTCCCTCGAGCGACTTGCTGACGATCGCGTCATCGGACGAATCGACGATTGCCTTGCAGAGCGCCTGCATGCGATCCGCGCGCTCCTCTGTTTCGCGCAATCGTTGCTCGGCCTGCAATTGACCCGTGACGTCACGCGTGAAGCAGCGCGTGCGAACGAAGGCGCCGTTGTCGAAGCGCACGTTCGACGTGACCTGCACGTCGCGAACAGAACCATCCTTGCAGCGCATTCGCGCGGACGCGTCGCGCAGCGACTCGCCGGTACGCAATCTTTCCAGAATGGAAGACGCGCCGTCGGGATCCAGGTAGGACTCGCCGATCTGATGCCCGATGTATTCATCACGCGCATAGCCGAGCATCTCGAGCTCGGCGCGATTAGCCCAGAGGATCACGCCATCGGCGTCAACGCTATGGATCCCGTAAGGCGCATTCTCGAGAAAATCCGAAAGCTCGTGCTCGCGCATCTCGAGCAACTGTTCGGCCGCCTTCCGCTGCCCGGCCTCCTGCTCGAAAAGCCGCGCACGTCGCGTCAGGTCGCAAAGCTCGCCAAGCTGCATCTCGCCGGACGTCGCATGCTGAGGATCCGCTACTGCATGCGAATGCGCTCCGCACACCGCGTGGAGCGCCTGCCACGATCCGCGATTCATGTCGGCGAGCGGATACGCGCAGAAGAGCGAGAAGGCGCGCTTCTCCCGGAGTGCGTTCCAGAGCTCTTCGAGGCGCACTGCAGCGTCGTGTTTGCCATCGCTCCACAACACGCCGACGATCTCGCCGAAAACCACGATCGGCGCATCACGCGTTTGCGCGGTTTCGATGATCGAACCGATGATCGTCTCGAATCGGCTCGCGTCGGGCCAGCCTTCGATCTGGAGCGACTCGACAGTGTCATCGGCATCGAGCGTCACGTAAGCGCCCATGTTGCGCAGCGCAGGAAGATCGAGCGCACGCGCGTTCATGCGCAACTCGAATTGCGCGAGATGTCCCTGCGTCGCGACGACAATCGCCGTCGCACCCGAGCAGAGCCCGTTGCCAATGAATGCCGAGACGGTTTCGGCAAGCTCGCTGTCGCGTTCGTAGAACTGGACGAAGTGATCGTGCGGGACGACGCGGTTCGCGGCACGATCATGCCAGGCACTCCCGTCCAGTCTTCGTCGCGCGTCGCCGTCCGTGCTGAGCTGTCGAGCTACCGGATCGAGCATGACGTGTTGAACCCGCGTGCAACAGGTTCCCGCTGCCGTTTCTGCGTATTCAAGGTGTACGTTTTACATTGGTAACGGCGCGAATGCTTCTGGATCGCGGTGAGAAGGGTAATGATTGCAAGAATCACGCCCCGCAGTTCGCGTCCGGCCGGGGTAGCGCTGACGGGCAACGGACCGCTTCAGTCCATGGACCCGTCGGACTATGATGCAGTTCGAAATCGCGGCATTGCGCTGCAAACGACGAAGGGAACGACGCATGCGAACGATTCTGTTGTGGTTGGCCCTTGCAGCATTTGTTGCCGGTTGCGCCACGTCGAAGGTGACCAATGAAATCGATCATCGCGCGGCATCAGCCGCGCCATCGATGATTTACGTCGAGAACTTCGACCTTGGCGAGACGGTGGTGAAGAGCGACCCGGGCACGTTGACCGGGCGGCCGCGCCTGATTCAATTCCGGCGGCAGAATCCGGCCGAGGAGCTCCACGAGCTGAGCGATTTGCTCGCGAATTCGCTGGTGGACGATCTCAACAGGAAGAAGCTTCCCGCGCAACGTCTCGTCGCGGGTGCGCCATTGCCCATGCACGGTTGGCTCGTTCGCGGAGCGTTCCTGGAAGTCGCGAGCGGAAATCGCCTGCAGAAGGCGGTGATCGGTTTCGGTGCGGGCAATTCGGATGCGCAACTTTACGTTGGCGTCACGGACCTGGGTGCGCCGCCCGGAAAGCAGGATTTGCTCGACTTCAACGTTGATTCCGCGGGCAACAAAGCGCCTGGCGGCGGCATCGCGACGATCGTCACGCGCACGCCCTACGGCATGGCCGCGAAATTCGTTCTGGAGCGAAACGCCTCCGAGAAGGACATCAAGCGCGCGGCGCAGACGCTCGCCGACAAGCTCGAGAAGCTTGCGCAGATGCATGCCGAGAACGTGCGGTAATCGGGGAGTCGGGGCGGAAAAGGATGCTGTCCGTGGACAACCGGTTCGGCACTATACGACCTGGAGTCGGTCGCGGTCCGAGTAAGGATCGATCTCGACCACGACCTTCTTGACGGCGACGCTCGGTGCCTTGCGGCGGCCAACTGTCTTCATCGTGATGAAACCGGCGGACGCCATCTTGGCCAGTGTGCGCGTGAGGTTCGGTTGCGCGCGCCCGCTCATCTCGACGAGTTCGGCAACCGATTGGGGCTTCCGATCCCGAATGATCGCAAGGAGCTGTCGGTTCTGCGGGGTCAACAGCCGCACCAGGGCATCGACCGAATTGAAGCTCGGTTTCGCAGCATCGGCTGGCGCTGCGCGCACCACGCGCCACCGCCTTCATTTCTTCGCGCAACGAACGAAGATTTTGAACCTTGTACTTGGTCATTACGACCTCCGTGTCTCTTCCACTTCGACGACCGTCGTCTCAACCCCGCGCTCGCCCAAGACTCGTTCCACTTCGTCGAAAAAAGTGTCGATCAGATCCTCGGCGCTCTTGAACTGATACGGGCGGCCTGGATCAGTTTTCGTCCGATGCCAATGATCCCTCGCGGGCGGTTTGGTTTGAACCGGGAACGCCGCCACGCCATGGGCATTGTCAAAGTCGATCAGCCGCTTGCTATCCGGTGCGTGCAGCGTGAACGAGTAGGACAAGCCGGGCGGCCGCTCCTTGGTTGCCTTCACGCGTTCGATTTCGAACTTGATCCAGCAACCCTTTTCGAGATGACGGATGCGCCCGTCGAAAGCCAGCAGAAATTGGAGTGCGTCTTCGGGTGCTGGCTGTTGATGCAGGACCTGCCACGTGACCCAGAAGGCGTACCTATCCGACGAAACCTAGCTGCCCCGAGGGCGCGGACAAATCGCGCGAACGCGACAAGCTTGAGGGGCGGATTTGGCCACGATTTGGGCCACGCAATTGATTGCGGATGCGGAAGCGAAGAAATTCGCGCAATCAAATAAACTATCTGGCGGAGAGAGAGGGATTCGAACCCCCGTTAGGTTGCCCTAAACCTGATTTCGAGTC
>Ga0070731_10001969_pt1 | contig 20319 bp, 21 predicted proteins | sample Coa_R1_2_FD_66448 | JGI IMG/M metagenome (GOLD analysis project Ga0070731, IMG submission 66448) | Surface soil microbial communities from Centralia Pennsylvania, which are recovering from an underground coalmine fire - Coalmine... | ecosystem: Environmental > Terrestrial > Soil > Unclassified ... | reverse complement strand
CCCGAAGAGCTTCTCGGCATCATCGGGCGTGTGCGCAGGCAGGGTTACGCGATGACGCATCAGGAATACGTGCTGCACGTCGTCGGCGCAGCCGTGCCCGTGCAAAGCGAAGACGGCACCTTCTACGGCGCGGTGTCGATCGCCGCGCCCGACGTGCGAACGGGCGCAGCGCGAATGCGCGCATTTCTTCCGGCGATGAAGGATGCGGCGGCGCGCCTCGCACGCGCGTTCCGCGGCGTATGATGCCCTCCGCGACGGTGCTTCCGTCATATGCCACGATCGGGAGGAAGCCATGCCGGAGATCAAGGCCGGATCGATCACGCTCAACTACGATCGCCAGGGCAGCGGCGAGCCGCTGGTTCTGATCCCCTATCTCGCGGCCGACCACGCGTGCTATGCGTTCCAGGTCGCTGACTACGCGAAGCACTTCACCTGCATCTCGCTCGATCCGCGGGGCACCGGAGAATCGGACAAACCCGCCGGGACGTACACCGTCGAGATGTTCGCCGACGACGTGGCCGCGCTGATGCAGGCGATCGGGATCGACAAGGCGCACGTCTTCGGACTGTCGCTCGGCGCCGCAACCGGCATGTGGCTTGCCGCGAAGTACCCCGAGCGCGTGAAGTCGTTGTCGCTGCATAGCGGCTGGACAGCGAGCGACGCGTACGTGACCACGGTGGTCCAAGGCTGGCAGCTCATGGCGCGTGCGCTGAACAGCGCCGCGGAAATGGTGATCCAGGGAATCTTCCCGTGGTGCTTCACACCGGAGCTCTACGCGCAGAAACCGGAGTACATCGAATCGCTCGCCCAGTTCGTGCGCGGCCGCCCTGCGCAGCCGGTCGACGCATTCGTTCGGCAATCCGATGCGGTGATCGCCCACGATGCGCGAGGCCAGCTCGAGAGGATCGCCGCGCCGACACAGATCACGTTCGGACGCTTCGATGCGATTACCTCGACGCGCTTCGCCGCACCGCTAAGGGAGGGTATCCGCAATTCGGAGCTCCATGTCTTCGAGGATTGTTCGCACGCGCCGATTTACGAAAACGTCGCGGCCTTCAACGAAACGACGCTCCGCTTCCTGAGCGCGAACAGCGGCTGACGCCATGTTCGTCACACCGTTGTATGCGGGGCTGCTCGCGTTGTGGTTCGTCGTGCTGAGCGCGCGCGTCATCAACCTTCGCCGTCGCGGCATTCCGTTCGGCGACAAGGGCGACCCGGCGATGACGCGCATCGTGCGCGCGCAAGCGAACTTCGCCGAGTACGTTCCGCTCGCGCTTTTGATGCTCGGCTTTCTCGAAGTCGGCCGGCATTCGATCTACGTTTTGCACGCGCTCGGCATCGTGCTGCTCGTCGGTCGTCTTTTGCACGGCTTCGCGCTCTCGTTCGGCTGGTCGATGCGCTTCGGCCGCGTCGCCGGCATTGCGCTGACGTTCTTCGTGCTGGTCGTCGAGGCGGTCCTTTGCATCGAGCAGGGGCTGCGCGGCCAGGCGCTTTGGGGACGATGAATTCTCTCCGGCGCACGCTTCAATGACCGAGACTCTCGCAATATCCGAAACAGCGTTGCCCGCTTACTCCGAAGAACATCTCGCGCGCCTCGACCCGGCCGCGTTGATCGATTTGATGATCGCCGACGAGGATCGCGTGCCCCGCAACGTGATCGATGCGGCGGCGCGGCTCGGCGATCCGATGGTCGCGGCGCTGCAGGATCGCCTGGCCGGGCCATGGGAGCTTTCCGATGAGCTTGGAGGATGGTGGCTCGAGCTCCACGCGGCCATGACTCTCGGTCTGATCGCCCAGGAGAACGCAGGCCTGTTGCTCGTCGAGTTGATGCGACGAATGTCGATCGAGGAGGACGACGACCTGCAAGACTGGCTGGCCGGCGAGTGGCCCGCGCTCTTCGCGAACAAGCCGCAGAGCGTCATGCCGCGTCTCATGGCGCTTTGCGCGGAACGCAACCTGGATTGGTATATCCGCGCGAATGCCGTCGAGCCGGTGCTCGCCAATGCAGCGCGGCAAGGCAACAAGGCGCTCGACGACGCGCTCGCGTGGGTTGCGACGATTGCGGCGGACGAGCAGGAGGATCGGAATTTACGCCTCTGCTGCGGCAATTCGCTGCTCGATTTTCCCCGCGAAGCGCACCGTCCCCTCGTCGAGGACCTGGCGAGGCGCCAGGGCCGCGGGATGTCGGCGCACTTCGTTCTCGACGATGTCTCGCGCGCTTATGCGAAGGGTCACGACGATCCCGCCTGGCGCGGACATGGCGATCCATGGAAGTTCTACTCGCCGAAAGCGATCACCGAGCGCCAGAAACGATGGGCCGAAGAGCGCGAGCCTTCGCACGATTCGACGGATGACGAGGTCGCTTATGCTTCGCCCTACGTTCGCGATGCGCCGAAGATCGGACGCAACGATCCGTGTCCCTGCGGCAGCGGCAAGAAATACAAGAAGTGCTGCTTGTCGATAGCCCAGGCGTAACGCGCTTCGCTCTTCACTTACGGCGCATTAATGCCGCCTCACGCCGCCGGTGGGAGCGGCGTTCTCTCGGAGAGCTCCACGCATACGTCTTCGGGTCCTCGCAGGAAGACGACCTTGCAGCCGCGAAAATCGAGTACATTGGAGCGGATCTCGACGCCGGCCTCGCGAAGTCGCCGCGCCTCGGCGTCGGGGTCGTCCACGGCCAGGCAGACATGATTGAAGCCCGTTTTGCAAAGCGACGGGATGTCGGGATCGAGCAGCGGATCGGGATAAATGTAGCGCAGGAGCTTGATCTCCATCCTCGGCGTGGCGCCGCGAAGCACGAGCGTCACGTGCTCGGCTTCGAGACCCGGGATGTGTGCTGCCTCGGCGAATTTCCCGAACGTCTCGATTTCCAGCCCGCACCGTTCGGCGCCATCTACAGCGCGCGGCTGCTGCATTTCTTGGATGGCGAACGGATCAGGATGGCCCTCGACAAGATCGTTCGCCGGCTCGTACGTGGCGGCAAGGTCTTCCGCGTGAGCGATGCGGTTTACCGGACAATCTTCAAGCCCCTGATTCCGATTTACGAACGTCGCGTCGCGGACGGCGACGCATGGCCGGGATCCTTCGCCGACGTGAGCGCCTGCATTGCGCAAGCCGTGCGCCCCGACAATTGTCCGAAGAAGATGAACTTCTTCGATCCGGCGGTGCTCACGCGCGCGCTCCGCCACGCGGGCCTTGACGTGAAAACGGCCGCGCTTTATCCGTATACCGGCAGCTTCGCGCCTGGCCGCCTCGACGGACGTGAGCTCGCGGGGGCCATCGCTCGCAAGGCGTGATGGTCGCGGGGTCAGCGCTTTTCCGTCCATTGTCTGCCGCAAGCTTCTGCCCATGAACGAGACGACGAAATTCGTAGGCGAGTCACCGTTCGACTCCGACTCGTTGCGTGACGCAATGCCGGCCCCGTTGCACTGGCGAATACGGAAGATCGCGCGCGATGTCTTCAAGGACTGCGTCGCCGGTACCATCTCGTCGGTCGTGCTGATCGCCAACATCATCTCGTTTGGCGCGCTGATGTTCCCTGGTCCGCTCGGCGACGGGATACCGATCGCCATCTGGGCGATGCTGATCGGCAGCTCGGTCGCCGGTTTGTGGATCGCGCTACGCACATCGCTACCGCCGCTTTCGGTCGGCATCGATTCTCCAACCGGCGCGGTGCTGGTGCTGCTGAGCGCGATCACCGCGTCGTCCGTCGTCGCGGCGGGCGAAACGCCCGATGTTGCCGTGCAAACGGTGATGCTCGTGTTCACCGCCGCGACCGTCGTGTCCGGGGGGTTGCTGTATTGCATCGGAATCCTTCGTTGGGGATCGTACTGCCGCTTCGTGCCTTACTTCGTCGTCGGCGGATTCCTGGCCGCGACCGGCTGGTTCCTGGTCGCCGGCGGCATTCGCATGGCCACGGGCTTTACGCTGTCGCTCGAACCCACGGGCCAATCGTGGACGATGGTTTCGACGGCCAAGCTCGGCGCGGCGGTGACGGCGTTCGGGGTGTTGTTGGCGGTTCGGCGATGGAGCAGATCGGCGCTCGCCATGCCGTTTGCGCTTCTCACGATGTGGTTGATCGGCGTCGTCGTGCTGCACAGCGCCGGTTTGTCGGCGCGTCAGCGCGGTTGGTATTTGCCGTCGCTCGGAGCGCTCGGCGCGTGGATTCCGTTCGTCGCTGTAAGGACGACGCGCTTGACCTGGCCGATCGTGATCGCGCTCACGCCGCAATTCATCGCCGTCGCGATCGTCGCGCTGATCTCGGTCGTCACCAAGGTCGCGAGCATCGAGGTCGTACGACAGACGTCGGGCAATCTCGATCGCGAATTCCGTGCGCACGGCGTCGGCAACCTCGTTGCGGCGCCGTTAGGCGGCATTGCGTCTGCGCTGCAGACCGGCCCGAGCATCCTGCTTACGCAAGCCGGCGGCGCGACGCGGATGAGCGGTGTCGCATGCGCGCTGGTTCTCGGCGTCGTCGCTTTGTCGCATTTCGATCTCGTCGGTCTCATTCCCATTCCGATCATCTCCGGTCTCGTCTTCTATCTGGGCTACACATTCTTCGTCGATGCGCTTTCGCGGCCATATGCGCAACGCGCCTGGCAGGATTTGCTGCTCGCCATCTTCATCATGCTCGTATGCATCGAATACGGGTTCGTTGTCGGCGTGCTTGTCGGCGTCGTCGGCGCATGCGTGCGATTCGCGCTCACTTACGCGCGGCTCGGGACGATACGGCGACATGCGACGCGTGTGTTGTTCGCAAGCAATGTCGACCGCTCGGCGGAAGCGTTCGCCTATTTGCGCGAGTCGGGCGAAGCGATCCAGCTTTACTGGCTTTCCGGCTACATCTTTTTCGGCTCGTCGGAAGGACTTTTCGAGCGCATCCGCGGCGACATCGAATTGCGGCCTCCCCGCACGGTGGCCTACGTCGTTCTCGATTTCGCGATGGTCACGGGCGCTGATGCGTCGGCGATCATGAGCCTGACGAAGCTGCATCACTTCTGCGATCGGCACGGCATCACGCTCGTCTACTGCGCGCTCTCGACCGGCACGCGCACGATGCTCGAACAAGGCGGCTTCTTCGCGGCGGACAGTCCCCACCGCGCGTTCGGCGACCTCGACATGGGACTCGCGTGGTGCGAGGATCGATTGATCGCGGCGCAACGTCTCGATCGCGACACGGAGGTCGCGGGTTTCGAGTCATGGCTTTCGCATCAGCTCGGCCCGTCGACCGACGTTTCCGACCTGATGGCGTATCTCGCGCGCAAGCGAACCGAAGGCCCGGAGATCATCTACCGCGAGGGCGAGCCGGCCGACACCGTCGATCTCGTCGCCGCGGGCAGCCTGACCGTGCACGTTGCACGGGGCGGTGGCGAGCTGCTGCGCGTGCGGCGCATCACGACGCATGCGGTATTGGGCGAGATGGGATTCGTGCGTCGCTCGGTTCGTGCGGCGACCGTATCGTCGGACGGCCCGGCCACCATCTTCACGCTGACCCGCGCCGCATTCGAGCAGATGCGCCGCGAACGGCCGGATCTCGCCGACGCGTTCGACGACTTCATCATGCGAACTCTCGCCGATCGGATGGAAGCGGCGAATCGCGCTGCCGCGGCGTTGGCCGGATAGTCGGCGCACCGCCGATTCATCGTTGGTCAGGCCGAAAGGCACAACGTCGCGACGGACCGGATGCGCACGACCCGGCGCACGCCGTGAAACACACCTTCAGACGAGCGCGTCCTTCGTGCTCGTGACGAGAACGCACGTGCAGCCCGTTTCGCTCCACACGCGCCTGTCACCGGTGCCCGGGTGACCCCGGTTGTAATCTCCGGGATAGAGCTTCCTTTCGTCGATCCACAACTCGCCGTCGAGCAAATGAAGCTCCTCGACCCCGGCGTGGCGGTGCGGCGGATAGTGGGCGCCGGGCGCCAGACGCACGAGCATGCTGACGCGGTGATGCTCCGTGTCGGTCGCGAGCAGCTTGCACGAAATGCCCGGCGCCACCTCTTCCCATGGCGGCTCGCGCCACTGGCGCGAAGCGGGCACCATCGACTGCGATCCCTCCTCCCATGCGATCTCATGAGCGAGGCGCGTGCGCAACGAGACGGGCGGACGCAGGACGTCGTTGGGCAACGAGATGAAAGCGTCGACGACGGACGTCAGCGCATCGAGCTCGCGCGCACACTCGATGCATGACGCGAGATGCGCTTCGATCGCGGCGACGTCGGTCGCCGGCAGTGCACCGAGCGCGTAAGCCGATATCTGCTCGGCGTGCTCGCAATGTCCCTCACTGCGCTTCGCGTTCATGACTTGGCCGCCTCCGCCGCCAGCGCTCGTCGCAACTTGAGCAAGGCCGAACGGATGCGCGTCTTGACCGTTCCAAGCGGCTCGTTGAATTTGGCCGCGACCTCGACATGCGTGAGCTCGGAGAAGAAAGCCGCTTCGATCACGCGCCGCTCATCGCCGTTGAGCACCGCGAGCGCGGCGTGCAGCGCGCGCGCCTGCTCCTTCGCCTCGACAATGTCCTGCGCGTCAGTCGCTTCGAGCTCGGAATCTTCTTGACGCCCGAACGGATCCGCGCGCTTCTTCCGCTGGTCGAAGCGGACGCGGTCGATTGCGCGCGACCGCGCCAGGTTCATGATCCATCCGAGCACGGTGCCGTTCGCCGGATCGTAGTACGACGCGCGCCGCCAGATTTCGTGGAACACGTCGAGCGTCAACTCCTCGGCGGTCTCGCGATTGCAGCTGATCCGCATGGCGAGCGTGAAGACGAGGCGGCTGGTGCGGTCGTAAAGCTCGTGCAGCGCGCGCTGATCGCGCGCTGCAACCGCACGAACGAGATCCGTCCATTCCCGCTCGGGGACCAATGGCTGCCATGGCTTGGCGTACAGAACATCGCCGAGCGTCGCGGGCGCGGCGCCGTTCGAGCCATTGGCACCCGGGGAAGCGCGGCAATCGCCGGGTGCGGCCGCAGGCACCTGAAACGAATTGTCGCGACTGGGTGTGGAAAAGTTCACGCGGTGCCCGAAACGATGACCGTGAATCCGTGTCGCCTTCCGGGGGCCAGCGAACGCGTCGTCTTGCACCGCCATTCTGGCATGGGGCAAGCACGAACGCTACCAAATGAGAGGCCGTCGCGGAAAGCCCGCGACGGATATTTATAACGGCCGATTCGCGAGCGTTCGCCTCGACCGCGCTCCGCGACGGCGCTCGCTTAAGCGACGAGGCGAGTCAATGCGTCGAAGTCGACGGGCTTCACGATATACGCGTCGAAGCCTGCTTCCGCGGCGCGCAGCCTGTCCTCGGGACGGCCGTAGCCGGTGAGCGCTGCAACTCGGACCGACGCGCATTCCGGAATGCTGCGAAGACGCCGCGCGATCTCGTATCCGTCGGCGCCGGGAAGGCCGATGTCGAGCAGCACGAGATCGGGGCAACGCTGCGAAGCGGCGGCGAGCGCAGCGTCGGCGTCATGCGCGACGCTTGTCTCGTGACCGAGCAGCTCGAGCATCATGCGCAGCGTCTGGCAGGTGTCGTCATCGTCGTCGACCACGAGAATTCTTCGTGGGCGCCGCCGTTGCTCGGTCGACGATCGGCCTTCTCCATTGGGCTTGGCGCGACTCACGGGAAGCTTTACGACGAACTCCGAACCCTTGCCCGGCCCGTCGCTTCTGGCCTGAATGCTTCCTTCGTGCATCTCGACGATCGTCTTCACGAGCGACAAGCCCAGTCCGAGGCCGCCCCCAGTGCAGTCGCTCGCGGGCGTGACCCGAGTGAAGAGCTCGAAGATCGCGTTCAGCATCGGGGCGGGAATGCCGACACCCGTGTCACGAACGCGAACGACGACGTCGTCCCCGTCGCGTGAAGCGTCCACTACGATCGTACCGCCATCGGGGGTGTATTTGATGGCGTTGTCGAGCAGATTGCAGAAGACCTGCGCGAGCCGCGTCGGATCCGCATGAACCGGCAACGTTTCCTCCGGCAGTACGACCGAGAGCGAATGCCTCCTTGCCGCGAGCGGTGGCTGCATCGTTTCGATCGCGTCGGAAAGGACGGACGCGATGTTCACGACCTCGCTCTCGAGAACCAAGCGGCCCCACCTGATGCGCGCCGTGTCGAGCAGATCGTCCACCAGGCGACACATGTGCGCGACCTGCCGTTCGAGCACGTCGCTGGCTCTCGTCAGATTGTCGTCCGAATGGGCGACCTTGCGGATGATTTCCGCCACGCTGCGGATCGGCGCGAGCGGATTGCGCAACTCGTGCGCGAGCACCGCGAGAAATTCGTCGCGGTCGCGCAATGCCTGCTCGAGCTCGCGAACCCTGCCTGCGAGCGCTTGCTCGGACTCGCCGTTCAGGAAAGGCGTGGACGCCCGGGCGCGCATGTCGATGGCCGAGGGAACGCGCGGGACCCCGCCCGGCATCGCATGCGTCGCGCGTTGTCTCGCGCTCTCGTTGGGCATCACGTCCGCGTCGCCGTCACCCAAGGACATCCTCCGTGCTCGTGAGAAGAACGCACGTGCAACCTGTCTCGCTCCATACGCGCCTGTCACCCGTGCCGGGCTCCGCCCGGTTGTAGTCGCCGGGCCGAAGCTTGCGGGCGTCGATCCACAACTCGCCATCCAGAAGGTGCAACTCTTCGACCGCGCCGTGCGTGTGAGGCGGGTAGTGCGCGCCGGGTGCCAGGCGGACGAGCATGCCGACCCTGTGTGTTTCGCGGTCCAGGGTCAACAACTTGCAAAATATTCCCGGCCCGACTTCATCCCAGTCCGGCTCGCGCGAGCGATACGCCGAAGGCGGAACGGGTTGCCCTCCCGGATCGGCGGCCAGGCGATCGGCGAGGCGCGACGCAAGCGCTCGCGGCGGCCGCAACACGTCGATTGGCCAGAAGGCGAACGCATCGACGAGCGGGCGAAACGCTTCGACTTCGTGCCTGCACTCCTGGCACAAAGCCAGATGCGCTTCGATTGCGCGCGCCTCGTCCTCGGAGGTCGCCTGCAGCGCGTGAGCGCGGGCAAGCGCCGCCTGGGGACAACGATCGGGGTCGGACGGGCGGGTCATCGACGTTTGCTTGAAAGCTCCCTCAACCACGAAACGTCGATCGCGCGTATTTGGATTGGCTTGCAACCCCGAAACCTCCGGCGGCCGATGAGCGGTATGCGACGCGTCCGAGCCGATCGCCGGAAAGCGACTGTCGCCACGCGGGGGGATGACCGGCTGCCGTTCGCCGCGTAGGGTCAGGCAACTGTTCGGTCGCGATGCGAAACGAATCTGCCGCGCGGTGCGGTCATACAGCGCCTTCTGCAGCGCGGCGCCGCGCAAGCCCGTCGCTTGCCGGCGCGCCGGTCGGCCACGACCAGCCGTCGTCTCCGATTTCGATGCGAAACGCGGGACCCGTCGCGCGCCAATCGCCAGCGCGCGGATTTTCGATGCCTGACGTCGACATGGGCCCGCGATACGGATAGACAGGCGATTCGGTCAGCGGCCACGACAACTGGACCGGGTGATCCATGAGGTTTCGCCCTACCTGATCGCTCGAATTGGTGACGCCGTTCGGCGCATTCGGTCCGCGCGACATCAGAAGAAGCTTGGGAATTTCGATCGCATGCGCCGCTAGGAAATACACTTTCGCGGTGGCGCGATGATCGCTGCCGTTCGGGCGCTGGTATCGAATCGCGCCGACGTTGCCGTCACTGCACCATGTAGTCGGCATGCCTGCGGCTTATGCGCAGTCGGGTCGATGATTTCAGCGTCGGTCCGGATTCGCTCGCCTGCGGGCTGGCGGCGTACACCGGCAAGGCGATTCTCACCGCCGACATCAAGGAGGACGAACGGTGGGCACGCTGGCGATGGATGGCCGAATGGTTCGACTATCGCGGCTGCCGGAGCTTTCCCATCCGGGCGTCGGGAAGAAAGGCCATCGGTACGTTGACCATCTATACGAGGCAGCCGCGCAAGGCAAAAGAACGAGATGTCCGTGGCGCTCGAACCATGCGCACCAAGGGAAGCCGGAGCGTCGCGATTACAAAATCGTGAACGTCGTAACGCGCGGTGATCGCGAATGCGACGCGACGGCGCGCCCGCGGCTAAACCTGTCGGGGACGCTCCCCGGGTCCTCCCGCGGGTGTTCCGCGCGCCGGGCACAGTCTGTCAGTGGCCGTGGGCAGCTGAGGGGCCTGCGTAACGAAGCCGGCTTTTCGGTTTGATGGCACGGTGGACGTTAAATGATCACCGCTGCGACGCGCTGCCATGCGGGGACAGCGCGCGCAGGAGCACGTCGAGCGCCGCGCCAACCGCCTGCATTCGGACCGCATCGCGATCACCGCTGAAAACATGACGCTCGACGAGCGTCTGCGCGCCCTTCGTCGCGGCCGCGACATACACCGTGCCGACCGGGTTTTTCTCATTCCCGCCACCCGGACCGGCATACCCGGTGACCCCGACGGCCCCTCCGGCCGTCGAATGCGACAGCGCGCCCTCGGCAAGCGCCTTCGTGACTTCGGCACTGACGGCACCATGCGTTCTCGAAACCGACTCGGGAACGCCGAGGCCGGTTGCCTTGGCCGAGTCGTGATACAGAACGAAGCCACGCTCGAAAATCTTCGATGCGCCAGGCACCGACGTGAGGCAACTCGCCACGAGCCCCGAGGTGACCGTTTCGGCGGTCGCGATGCGAACGTCCTTCGTTCTCGCCGCCTCGAGCGCCTTCGCGGCGCGCTCGAGCAGTTGCGCAGGAAACATGAGCTCTCTCCTAGTTCGTCACGGCACGCAACCGCTCGATCGTGCGCAGCGCGCTCGGCTTGATGTCGCGAACGTCGAGGCTGACGTCCACGGCCTTGACCGTGTGCGTCAGGTCGCCGACGGAAATGATATCGACGCCCGTCTCGGCGATCGGCACGATCGTCGATTCGTTGACCCCACCCGACGCTTCGGTCATCGCCCGGTCCTTGACGAGCTTCAATCCGTCCTTGATCTCGTCGAGATCCATGTTGTCGAACATGATCACCTCGACGCCACAATCGAGCGCTTCCTGGACCATGTCGAGCGACTCGCATTCGACTTCGAGCTTGAACGTATGCTGCGCGCGCGCGCGGAGGATCTCGACGGCGTTACGGATGCTCCCTGCGATCTTGATATGGTTGTCCTTGACGAGGATGCAGTTGGTCAGGCTGAAAATGTGATTGTGAGCGCCTCCGACGCGCACCGCGTACTTCTGCAGCACACGGATACCGGGCCATCCCTTGCGCGTGTCGGTCACGCGCACCTTCGTATGCCTGACGAGATCCACGTAACGCCGCGTCTTGGTTGCGATACCCGACAACTGCTGGATCCAGTCGAGCGCAGCCCGCTCGATCATGAAGAACGTCGACGCCTTCGCCTTTACGTTGAGCAGCGTGGTGCCAGGTCCTATCGGGTCGCCGTCCCTGACCATGTGCTCGATCTGCGCATCGGGGTCGACGAGCCTGATCGTCTCGTCGGCGAGGAGCAGCCCGCACGCTATGCCATTCCCCTTCGCATAGATCTTTGCGGTTTGCACCGGATCGTCGCCCACGAGGAACCCGCCCGTCGTGTCGCCCTGGCCGAGCTCCTCGCGCAAACCCTGCTCGACGAACGGGCGAATCATGAAACGGTTCAATTGCATTGCCTGCCCCCTGACTATGACTGAAACGTGTTGCGAAACGGTTTGCCGTCCTTGATCACCAATTTGATGCGCGAACGCTGTTCCAGCACGCGGATGTCAGACAGTGGATCGCCATCGACCGCCAGCACGTCGGCGATCCTTCCGGGCACGATCGTGCCGAGGTCGGGCCGTTCGATGCATTCGGCGGCGCGGCGCGTGGCCGCAACGATTGCCTCCATCTCGGACATCCCAAGCCGGTCCACCATGAACGCCAGTTCCACCAGATTCTCGCCGACGAGCAGCCGGTGGGACTGATCGGTGCCCATCGCCACCTTGATGCCCCGCTTGACCGCGTGCTTCCAGAGCGGGATCTGCTTCTTCATGGCGTCGAAGATCACCGAATCCTTGTCGTCTTCCTTTGCGAGTTGCTGGCCAGTCCACGCGGGGTCGCTCTTCCGGCGCTCGATCGACAGCGGCACGAGTGCAAGCGTGGGCACCCACCAGATACCACGCTCCACCATCTTCTCCACGCACTGCTCGTCCAGGAACCAGCCGTGCTCGAGCGAATGGATGTTCGCTGACAACGCCCGGCGAATGCCTTCGATCCCTTCCGCATGCACGGCGACGCGCTTGCGCTTCCCGGCGGCCTCGGCGACTGCCACGCCGATTTCCTCGGTCGTGAATTGCGGCTCGTCCCAGCTATCGGTCACCGACGTGATGCCGCCGCTCGTGCACACCTTGATGAAATCCGCGCCCTGCATCAACAGCGTGCGCACCAGCTTGCGCATCTCCTCTGCGCCATCGACGACGCCGCTCGGCAGCCAGGCGCGCTTCTGCAAGCGGAGACCCGCGGGAACCCACGAGTCGCCGTGTCCACCGGTCTGCGAAATCATCACGATCGAAACGAGCAGACGCGGTCCGGTCACGTAACCTTCGGCGATCGCGTCGCGAAAGCCCGCGTCCGCGCCGCCCATGTCGCGCGCCGTCGTTACGCCGCATGCCAGCGTCTCTTCGAGAATTCGCGTAGACCTCAGCACGTTGTACGTCGGCGCGTTCAGCAGATGCTGTCGCATGTCCCGTGCGCGATAGGTGGCGTGCACGTGACAATCGATGATGCCGGGCAGCATCGTGCAGCCGCCCACGTCGATCACCGCGGCTTCCCGCGGAACGCGCACCTCCTTGCCGACAGCCGCGATGCGGTCGCGCTCGATCAATACCGTACCGTTGGCGATGGGGTCGCGACCAAGCCCGTCGATGATGCGTCCACCGACGAGCGCAAGGGTCGAGGTCTCAGGCGTCACGCGCGGCCCGTTCTCGGGCTAGCTCTTTTGCCGCCAGCGCACCGGGTTCTCCTTGGGATCGGCAGGCGGCATGAAATCCTTTTCGACCACGTCGGCGGCGTACGTCTTGACGGGCTCGTAGATCGGGATCGGGAAATCCTTAGTCGTGGCGCCCTTGCCGATGTAGTAGGACTGCACGGCCTGGTGATCATAGGCACGCAGCAGGATAGGCCCCTTGATCGTGTCGAAGGTCTTGCCTTCCATCGCCGCGATGACGGCATCGGCGTCGGTGCTCTTCGCGTTCGCAATCGCCGAAAACAAAACCTGGGCCCCGATGTAATGGATGCCGGCCGCTTCGGAATACCCGTTGTGCTTGTCGTAATACGCCTTGACGAATGCGCGGCTCGCCGCCGAATCCGCGTTCGGATACCACATCACGAAGGAATACGTGCCGTCGAACACGCCGGGCTGCATGCCGGTGACCTGTTCGGTGTTGGCGACGGCGAGACCGACCGCCATCTTGCTCTTGAGGCCCATGCTCGCCGCCTGGTTGAGGGCGACGGTCGCGTCCCGACCGTATTCAACCATCCACAATACGTCCGGGTTGCCGCTCGACGCCTGCTGCAAGTGCGACACGAAGTCCGTCGTACCGAGCGCCGGAAACGCTTCCGAGACGATCTCACCACCGAGCTTCGGCACGAACCGGTGCAGATGCTTCGAGTAATCCTGCCCGTACGCATAATCGGCGGCCATCACGCCCCACTTCTTGCCGATGTTTTTCGTCACGTAGTCGGCGGCGATCGCGGCCTGGATGTACGCGTTGCTGTACGTACGGAACTCGTAACGGGTGCCCCGCGTGCCGGTCACCGCCTCCGGCGAGCTGTACGGCGTCACCATCACGGTCTTCTCGCGATCGGCGACTTCGAGCAGCGCGAGCGTCGATGCGCCGCTGATCTCTCCCATCAGGAACTGACAACCATCCTGCTTGATGAGCTTCGTCGCCTTGATGACCGCCGTCTGCGGCTTGAGCTGCGAATCCTCGACCAGCACCTCGACCTGACGCCCAAGCAGGCCGCCCTTGGCATTGGTCTGCTCGGCGAGTAGCTGGATGCCGCGAGCGCCCGCGGTGCCCTGCGCCGCATAAGCGCCGGAGAGCGGGAGCACGACGCCGATCCTGATCGGTGCGTTGCCTTGGGCGAAGACACGAGAGACGCCCAACGTGCCGGCGAACGATGCAGCGCCCGTTGCGACGAGCGCCTTCAACGCACGTCGACGGCTCGTTTCATTGCGCGTGGTCATCTTCGCTCCTCGAGATTGGAACCGGGATTCGACTTTGCGGATCGGCGCCCCCGGACGGCCCCCGCATGCGCAGCGGCCGTTACCCACCCACGCCTCATGCGTCCGAAAATGCCTACGAGTCCGGCAGGCTCGAAGACGATTATAAGAAAGAAGAGCAGGCCCATGAACAACGGCCAGTGCTCGCCGAGCCGCGCGACCGGAATACCGGCGATCACCGTGCCGCTCGCGGACCAGCTCGATATGGCATCGCGCAGTACGACGAACAACGCCACGCCCGCGAGCGGGCCATAGAACGCTCCCGAGCCGCCCATGATCGCCATGATGATGACCTGCCCGGAAAACGTCCAGAAAAGGACGTCGGGCGACACGAAGCGAATGAACGGCGAATACAGCGCCCCCGCGATACCGCTGAAAGCCCCCGAGATGATGAAGGTCAATGCGCGGTAAACGTTCGTGTTGTAACCGATTTGCGTTGCGCGACGCTCGTTCTGGCGAATTGCCTGGATGACATGTCCAGCCGGCGAATGGATCGCGCGATGCAGTGCGGCCAGCGCGAGCGTGACGATCGCGAGCGTGAACAGAGCGTAACGTCCCGGCGCATCGAGGAACGCCGGGCGACTCACGGGCAGTCCGTTGTCGCCGCCCGTGAAATCCGTCCACTTGATTGCCACCACGTAGACAACCTGCGCGAGCACGAACGTGAGGACGGCGTAGTAGACGCCGCGGGTACGGCGCAGGATGACGCTCATCGCAGCGGCGAAGAGTGCACCGAAAATGAAGCCGCCGGCGAGCGCGAGCCCGAAAGGCCATCCGCGCTGAGCAAGCAGCGGGACGGCGAATGCACCGACACCGAAGAACGCCGCATGGCCGAACGAGATCTCTCCCAGATAACCGTACACGAGATTATAGGAAACCGCCCATAGCGACAGGATCACGATCTCGGTCGCCAGGCTTACCGCGTAGTCGCCGCCCAGTTCGAAGGCCAGCCCGAGCGCGAAGGCGCACCAGGCGATCGCCAAGACGGCGATGCATGCATGGCTGCTCGCGAACGAGCGTCCCTTTTTCATGCGCGCCGCCATCCGCCGAAGATGCCCGCGGGGAATACGACGAACACGGCAGCCATCAGCGAGATCGCGAGCACGTCCGAATACTTGCCGACGGCGAGCAGACCGAGGCTTCCCGCTTCACCGATCACGAGGGAGGCCAGAATCGTCCCGCCCACGCTTCCGAGTCCCCCGGCCGTGACGACGAGAAAGGCGACCGTGATGAGCTCCTCCCCCATGCTCGGATAGACGCTGAAGATCGGAGCCGCGAGCACGCCGCCGAGGGCGGCAAGGGCGCTGCCGCCGGCGAAGACAAATGTCGAAACCGCGCCGGTGTTCACCCGCAACAGCGCAGCCATTTCCGGGTCCTCGGACACGGCGCGTATGAGGGCGCCGATGCGCGTTCTGCCGAGCAAGGCGCCGAGCGCAACACAGACGAACGTTGCCGCAGCGACGATGAATACGCGATACGCGGGAAACCGGACCGAGCCGACACTCAGGCTTCCGGCGAATACGGATGGCAGCGCAACGGGATAGGAATCGTTGCCCGCGACGATCCGTATCACCTGCTCGATCACGAGCGCAACGCCATAAGTTGCGAGGAACTGGATGAGGTGCCTGCGCTCGGAGAGCGGCCGGATTGCCGTGCGTTCGATGACAACCCCGATCAGGGCGACGCACGCGGGCGCAGCGACGAGCGCAAACCAGAAATTGCCGGTGAGCGTCGCAAAAAGATAGCCGAAGTACGCGCCCAGCGCGTACAGCACGCCGTGCGTGAAGTTGAGCACGTTCATCATGCCGAAGATCATCGTGAGCCCGAGCGAGACCAGCACATAGATCGACGCCGTGGAGAGCCCGAGGAAGAACTGGTTGATGATCGACTGCCCAGTCACGCCGCGCTCACGCCGTGACGCCGAGGTATTGCTCGACGAGCGCCGGATTCGCCCGCAGCCACGGCGACGTGCCGTGCAGGACAACCTGCCCGTGATCCATCACGTAGTGGTAGTCGGCGACGTCGGTCAGCCACTTTAAATTCTGCTCGACGAGCACGACGGTCATCTTGCCTCGCAGCGCGCGCAGCGTGTCGGCGATGCGTTCGGCGATGATCGGTGCAAGCCCTTCGAGCGGCTCGTCGATCAGCACGAGCGTCGGGCTCGCGACGAGGGCTCGCGCGATGGCGAGCATCTGCTGTTCCCCGCCCGAGAGGCGATCACCGGCGCGACCGAGGTAATTCTTCAACGCGGGAAACCACACGAGCGCTTCTTCGACGGCGCCCGCGCGCGCGCCGGCTGCGAGCAGAATGTTTTCGCGCACCGTCAGCGAGCTGAAGATTCGGCGATCTTCCGGAACGAGCGCGATGCCACGGCGCGCGATCACATGCGCGGGCAGCCGCGCCACGTCCTCGCTGCGCAAGAGGATACGGCCGCGAGCGGCGCGAACGATTCCGCATATGGATTTGAGCGTCGTGCTCTTGCCGACGCCATTACGTCCCATCAGCGACACGACGCTGCCCGACGGAACCGTAAGCGATACGCCCTGCAATGCATGGCTCTGGCCGTAGTAGGCGTGAACCGAATCGAGTTGGAGCAGCGGCTCGTCATTCATAAAGACTGCCGAGGTACGCGCGGCGCACGGTCGAGTCGACGCGAACTTCCGCCGGCGACCCCTGCGCGATCACCTCGCCCGACTGCATCACGACGATCGACCGGGAGATCGCCATGACGAATTCCATGTTGTGCTCGACGAACAAAACCGTACGGTCGCACGCAATGTCGTGCAGCAACGCCATCGTCGCGCGCGCTTCTTCGCGCGACATCCCGGAAGTGGGCTCGTCGAGCAGCACGAGAGCCGGATCGGCCGCGAGCACGATGCCCACCTCGAGTCGCCGCTGGTCGCCGTGGGAGAGAGTACTCGCCGGGGCTCGTTGGTAGCGCCCGAGTCCGATCGTCTCCAGGATCTGCTCGGCCGCCTGCCGCGTGTCGACGAGCGAAACGGCGCGGCGAACGAAATCGTAATCGCGATGCAGCCGTGCCTGGATCGCGATGCGCACGTTCTCGAGCACCGTCAAGCCGCGAAAGACGTTCGTGACCTGGAACGAGCGTCCGATGCCGAGATGCGAGAGGCGGTACGTCGGGAGCTGCGCGATGTTTTGTCCACGATAGAGAACGCGCCCGCGCGACGGCTGCAGCTGCCCCGAAAGCATGTTGAAGAGCGTCGTCTTCCCGGCCCCGTTGGGACCGATGATCGCCGTGAGGTCGCCCTGGCGGACGTCCAGCGATACTTCCCGCACCGCGGTGAAATTGCCGAAGTCCTTCCCCAGGCGATCGACACGCAGCAAGGGCTCGCGCGTGCCCGTTCCGGCGTGCGGAGGACCGCGCTCCGCCGTCGCGTTCGGCTCGGCTGGATTACCGGGCGGGCGCGTCAACGACCGCCCTCTACCGTTCGCGCGTCTTGGCCGGCGAGGCCGGTTCATCGGCGAGATCGATGAACACGTTCTTCACTTCGGTGTACAGGTTGAGCGCATACATTCCGAGCTCGCGTCCCAGGCCCGACTTTTTGTACCCACCGAAGGGGGCATATGTGCCGTAACGGCTCGCGCTGCCGTGCGAGTTGATGCTGATCATGCCGCTGCGAATATCGCGTGCCACACGGAGTGCACGACCGATGTTCCGTGTCCAAATGGATCCGTTCAGTCCGTATTCGCTCTCGTTCGCCATCTGCACGACTTCCTGCTCGGAGTCGAAGGGGATGACGACCACGACCGGTCCGAATATTTCCTCTTGGGCGATGCGCGCGTCGTTGCCCAGCCCGGTGATGATCGTCGGCGAAAAGTAGCTGCCGGAGTCGAGACCGGATGGCCGGTCGCCGCCCGTGACGATGTGGCCGCCGGCGGCGAGACCGTCATCGACCATGGCCTTGACGTTCCGCCATTGCGTCGCTGAGACCAGGGGACCCATGTCGGTGGCCGGATCGAGGGGATTGCCCACGCGATAGCGAGCCGTGCTCTGCGCGAACTGCGTGACGAACGCATCGTGCGCCGCACGTTCGACGAAAACGCGCGTACGTGCCGAGCAACTCTGGCCCGCGTTGCCGAAGCCCGCCTTGACCGCGGCGTCCGCTGCCTTGGCGATATCGGCGTCCACGAACACGATGTTCGGACTCTTTCCTCCAAGCTCCAGCGAAACACGCTTGATTGCGTCGGCGGACGCCTTCACGAGTTGTGCTCCGGTCCGCGTCTCTCCGGTGAATGCAATCTTGTCTATTAGCCGATGCGCCGCGATGTGATCGCCGAGCACTGCCCCGGGTCCCGGCAACACGTTCAACACGCCGTCCGGCACGCCGGCTTCGAGCGCGATGCGGCCAAGCAGCAGCGTGGTGAGCGGCGTGTAGCTTGCCGGCTTGAGTATCACCGCGCAGCCGACGGCGAGCGCCGGTGCGGCTTTCCACGCGGCCGCAAGAAATGGAAAGTTCCACGGCGTGATCTGCGCGACGACTCCGATCGGCTCGCGCAGCGTGAAGTCCAGCACGTCGTGTCCCATCGGGATCGTTTCCCCGAAGAACTTGTCGGCTGCGCCGGCGTAATACTCGAACACGCGCGAGGCGGCTTCGACCTCGTTACGCGAATTGGCGATGGTCTTGCCGCCGTTGCGCGTCTCGACTTCCGCAATGTCATCGATGCGCTGTCGGATGCCGTCGGCAATCCTGCGAAGCACGCGCCCGCGCTCGGCGGGCAGCGACTTCGGCCATGGTCCGTCGTCGAATGCAGACCGCGCCGCGGCAGCAGCACGATCGACGTCCTCGATGCCCGCGCGTGAAACCTCGGCAAGCGCCGCGCCGTCGATCGGGCTTGACGTGGTGAACGTTGCGCGGTCGGCGGCGTCGGTGAACTGCCCGGCGATCAGAAGGCGCGTCTCGATGTCTCTCACGAGCGCATTCTCACGCATCGAGATGCTCGCGACACCATGGGAGCAGCTCGCGCAGGTCGAGGATATGGCCGTCGGCATCCGCAGCGTCGGCCGATTGGCTGCGTGGGGCGAACCAGAGCGCACGCATGCCCACCGCTTTAGGTCCCCTGACATCGTTCGCCAGATTATCGCCGACGAACAGCGCGCGCTCGAGCGCCACGTCGATCCGGCGCAGCGCTTCCCGGTAGATGCCGGGGTGCGGCTTGGTGAATCCCCATTCGCCGGACACGACTATCGCCGAAAAGCACTCCAGCAATCCAAAGCGTTCCATGCTACGGGCCACGAGCGGTGCGCAGGGATAATTCGAGACGATACCGAGCCGGTAGTGTCGCGCGAGCTCGGGCACTACCTCGCGCACGCCGTCCACCAGCGTCACATCGGCCACGATGTGCTCGCCGAGCAAATCGACCAGGGCCGACAGCTCGCCTGTCGACGGCCTCTCGATGCCGAGCTGCGCGAGCGTGCCCGCGAGCCGGTCTTCGAACGAGTGCTCGCGTCCGCTTTCCGTCGAGCGCGCGATTTGCCGCGCGACTTCCTGAAGATAAGCCTCGCGAAACGCCGGCCACGCGATGCCATAGCGTTGCGCCGCGCACTTCGTCGCGCCGCTAGAGTACATTCGTTCCACACACGCCAGATGACGCTCGGCGCTGTGGATCATGCCCGGCACGTTGACGAGCGTTTCACCCCAGTCGAACAGAATGCCGGCAACCGGCCGTTTTTCAGCCATCTATCCTCGATCGACCTCGCTTATCCGAACCGCAACGCTTCGGCGGCAAGCTCGCGCGCTGCCTTCGCGGGATCCGCCGCAGCATAGATCGCGCGTCCGGCGACCGCGTAAACGCGACACCCGGGCGCCGCCGAGAACGCATCGTGGATGCTACCGCCCGATGGGCCGATGCCGGGCACGAACAGCGTCGGCTGCTCGAGCTTCTGCACGAGCCAGCGGGCGTGATGGCGCACCTTGTCGGGCGTGTTACCCGGGATGACAAAGTGATCGACGCCGATTTCAATCGCCTTGCGAAAAATCTTGTCGAGCGCATCGTCGATGACGTACCCGCCGCCCGATGCGTTGTAGTCGGGGAACGGCAGGTCGCCGCCGACTATCGGCATCAATCGCTGGTT
>Ga0070731_10001967_pt1 | contig 20338 bp, 20 predicted proteins | sample Coa_R1_2_FD_66448 | JGI IMG/M metagenome (GOLD analysis project Ga0070731, IMG submission 66448) | Surface soil microbial communities from Centralia Pennsylvania, which are recovering from an underground coalmine fire - Coalmine... | ecosystem: Environmental > Terrestrial > Soil > Unclassified ... | reverse complement strand
CGACGATGGCGCCGGCGACCGGATCCTGCGCCGCCGCCGGCTGCACCGGCAGGAGTGCCGCAAGCGCCAAAAAGATCACCGCGCCGATCATCCGCTTCATGTTTGCTCTCCCTTCTGCTCGGCCGCCCCGGCCCGGCTTCAAAGCCTTCGTCGGCGGCAAACTGAATCACGTTGCAGCATAGAACATTTGCTCGCAAATGTCCGACCGATATGCTGCAAAGTCGCGGAAGAGAGCACAATACGCGGCCGCGCGTAGCATGATAAAGTGCCGTCGCATGGGCCTTTCCGACACGCCATTGCGCGGCGTCAACGCGCCGCACGGGCTATTTCGCGCTTACAAAGATATGGTGTCGCACGCCACCGGGCGACGATCGTGACAAAGCGTTAAAGGTTTTCTTGCAGAATCTTCTTGACTCCGTAGTGATTGCATTTAAGTGGGGAATTTGCCGCTGTTGGTCGGTTCGCGTGGACTGATCGGGCGGCTTTCGCTTTCCGTGGCGCCGGCTTGCCGGCATCTCGGGTTCTGATCTCTGGTTGGGGAGGACGGCATGAGCCAACACGCCCTCTTGCGATCGGTGAAGGGCTTGGGGATCCCAGGTACCGCCCGAAAGGAAGACAGGAAGGCCAAGCTGAAAGTGGCGACTCCGCCGTCTGAGGAGGATCGCCAGCAGTCGGACTCCAAGGATCATTTCGCCACTCGTAACGGCGTCCGCTGCGCCGGCGTGCATCTGATCGTCGATTTGCACGGCGCCAAGCGTCTTGACGACATCGAGCACATCGAGGCGACGTTGCGACGTTGCGTCGAGGCCGCCAGCGCGACGCTCCTGCATATTCACCTGCATCACTTCCAGCCAAGCGGAGTTTCCGGAGTGGCGGTGCTGGCCGAAAGTCACATCTCGATCCACACCTGGCCGGAAGCCGGCTATGCCGCGCTCGACGTTTTCATGTGCGGCTCGGCCGATCCCGACCGGTGCATCCCGGTGTTGCGCGAGGCCTTTTCCGCCAAGCGCGTCGGCGTCAACGAGTTGCTGCGCGGCCAAAACACCTGATCCAATTGCCGATTTCCGGTTGACAAAGCTTGAACGGCCGGGCCGAGTCCCGGCCGTTTCCGCATCGGATTCGTCCTCGCACCGGGGGGGTGTCGTGACGGAAAAATTGCCCGCGAAGCGCTGGATTGCCGAGACGCTGTTCGACGATCTCGGTTTCCGCATGAGCTACCAAGTCGACAAAGTGCTCTATGAATTGCAGACCGAGCATCAGCATCTGGTGCTGTTCGAGCAGCCGTTCTTCGGCAAAATGCTGATGCTCGATGGCGCTACCCAGATCTCCAAGCGCGACGAATTCATCTATCAGGAGATGATGTCGCATGTACCGCTGTTTGCTCACGCCAATGCACGCGACGTCCTCATCGTCGGCGGCGGCGACTGCGGCATCGCCGAGGAGGTGCTCAAGCATAAGACTGTCAGGCGTCTCACCCAGGTCGAGATCGACGCCAAAGTGATCGAGTTTGCCAAAGAGCATTTCCCCGAATTCACCGGACCGGTCTTCGCCGACCAGCGCTTCGAATCCGTGATCGACGATGGCGCCAAGTATGTCGTCAAGACCGACCGCCGTTTCGACATTATCATCGTCGATTCCACCGATCCGCAGGGGCCGGGAAAAATCTTGTTCGGCGAAAAGTTCTATTCAGGCTGCAAGCGCTGTTTGAACAAGGGCGGCGTACTCATAACGCAGAATGGCGTCCCATTTTTCCAGAAGAACGAATTGACCGCGACGATGACCAGATTCCGGCGGCTGTTCGCCGACGCCACCTGTTATGTCGCCGCAATTCCGGTCTATGTCGGCGGTCATATGGCGATGGGCTTTGCCACCGATGACAAGCGCTTGCGGCAGCATTCGGTGCAAACCATCGCGCAACGCTATCGCAGGGCCGGCAGTTTCAAGACCAAATATTGGTCGCCGGAAATCCACGTCGCTGCCTTTGCCCAGCCGCGCTTCATCGCCGAACTGGTCGCGCGAGCCAAATCGGGCAAGAAGTCGCGGCGCTAGACTGCCAGATGCGAAGGCCTCGAGTCAGGGCCACGGCGGTAAAATGTCCGGCGCTAATACAATCGTGAATGGCGCAAGTGACGGCCAGTTATTAAGCTCGCACGGACAATGCCCGTTGTGGGGATGATATTGTCACGACGACGAGGTGTTCTACGGCCCGGTCGCCTCGGTGAAAGGCCAACAGTTCTACGCCATCTGAGGCAGCCGTCATGAGCTTCTTCCCCGGCAAGGACCCCACCCTGGGCGACGCGCGCGCAAGCGACGCCGTCGAACAGCTGATCGTGCCGCGCACGGTCGATCTCGGCGGCTTTCAAGTGCATCGCGCGCTGCCGTCGGCACGCTCACGCATGGTCGGACCGTTTATTTTCTTCGATCATTTCGGGCCGGCGGTGTTTAAGGCCGGCGACGGCGTCGACGTGCGCCCGCACCCGCATATCGGGCTAGCGACCGTCACCTATTTGTTCGACGGCGAGATCGTGCATCGCGACAGCCTGGGCAGTGCGATGCCGATCCGGCCAGGCGCAGTCAATTGGATGACGGCCGGGCGCGGCATCGTGCATTCCGAGCGCACCGCGCCCGACCATCGCGACGGCGGCGAGCCGCTGCATGGCCTGCAATTATGGGTCGCGCTCCCGGTCAAGGACGAGGAGACCGCGCCGGCCTTCGCCCACACCGCGGCGGCCGATATTCCCGAACTGCGCGAGAACGGTCTCACACTGCGCGTCGTCGCCGGCGCGATGCACGGGCTGCGCTCGCCGGTCGCGACGAATTGGGAGACTCTGTTCGCCGAAGCGCATCTCAAAGCCGGCACGATCTTGCCGCTCGACGCCGAGCAGGAGGAACGTGCGCTTTATGTCGTTGCCGGCGCGATCGAGATTGCCGGCGACCGCCATGGGCCGGAACGGCTTCTGATCCTCAAGCCCGGCGAGCGTATCGACGTGAAGCCTGTAAGCGACGCGCATGTCGTTGTGGTCGGCGGCGCCGCCATGGATGGGCCGCGCCACATCTGGTGGAACTTCGTCTCCTCGCGCAAGGACCGCATCGAGGCGGCCAAGGCCGATTGGAAGGCCGGCCGTTTCGCGCTCGTCCCCGGCGACGCCGCGGAGTTCATCCCGCTGCCGGAGTCCTAACGACGCCAGGCGCGCTTAAGCGCCAATCGCCGCCTTGATCCGCGCGCGGGTGATCGGCAGATCGCGAAAGCGTTTGCCCGTCGCACTGGCGATTGCATTCGCTATCGCCGCCGCCGCCGGGCCCTGGCCGGCCTCACCAGTGCCCAGGAACGGCATGCCGGGGCGATTAATCAGATGAATTTCCATGCTTTCGGGCACGGCGGAAAAACGCAGGATCGGATAGGTCGACCAATCGACACTGGTGATGCGAGTGTCATCGAAGGTCACGCTTTCATAAAGCGTCCAACTCATGGATTGCAGAATGGCGCCCTCGATCTGGTTGGCGATGCCGTCGGGATTGACGGCCTGGCCGCTGTCGACGGCGGCGACGGCGCGCACCATCCGCGCCCGGCCGGTCTCGCGGTCGACTTCGACCTCGCAGGCGATGGCGCAATAAGCCGCAAGATTCTTGTAACGCGCAAAGGCAAACCCTTGCCCACGCCCGGTCTGCCCGGCGTGCGGATTGTTGGTCCAACCGAAGCGTTCGGCGGCGGTCGAGACCACTTCGCGGGCGCGCGGATCATCGAGATGTTTCAGGCGAAACGCCACGGGGTCGGCGCCCGCGGACACCGCGAGTTCATCCATAAAGCTTTCGATCGCGAAGACATTCATATAGCCACCGAGCGCGCGCAAAGCGGAAACGCGCACCGGCATGTCGGGCAGGAAGTGATAGATCACCCGGATGTGGGGAATTTTGTAAAGCGGAATGGAATTGCGATCGCCGCCGCCCTCCGGCATCGGGATCGGCTTGGGCGCCGGTTCGGGAAACCGCTCGGCGAGGTAACGCGCGGCGAGGAGCGAGCCGGCCGATCCGGGCCGCGTCGAGTGAGTATTGCTCCAGACGCCGTAATCCCAATTTGCGACTTGACCCGCCGCGTCCAGCGCCGCGGTCACTTTGACGGCCATTGCCGGACCGTAGGGCTCCCAGGCGTGCTCCTGCTCGCGGGTCCACTGCACGCGCACCGGCCGGCCCGGCATCGCGCGTGCCAGCAGCGCGGCGTCAGCCGCAGCATCGTCGGCGCCGTTGTGGCCATAACAACCGGCGCCCTCGCTGTGGATGCAGCGGACCTTTTCTTTCGGCATGTGCAGCATTTCGGCAATCGCATCGCGATCCGGAAAAACGCCCTGGGTATGGGTCCAGACCGTCAGCGCATCGTCGTCGAATTGCGCCACCGCGCAGGACGGGCCGATCGAACCGTGGGAAAGGTATGGGCGCGTGTAAGTGGCCGAGAAGGATTGCTTGGCGAACGCGCTGGATTGCTGGCTGAGTACAGTGATGTCCTGCGCCGGCAGGCTCGTCAGGAACGCGGGCAATGCGGACTGGTCCGGCAGCTTCGCGGTTTCCCGCCAGCGCGCGGCGGCCGCGAGCGCACGCATCGCTTCGATCGCCTGAAATTCCCGTTCGGCGATCACGGCAAGGAAGCTGCCGTCGCGGACGACCTTCAACACGCCCGGCATTTTCTGCACGGCGGCATCGTCGACGCTCACAAGCTGCGCGCCATAACTCGGCGGCCGGACGATACGAGCATGGACCATGCCGTTGGGACGCAAATCCTGCACGAAGGCGGCGCCCCCGGTCATTTTGGCGGGAATGTCGACGCGTGGAATACGTCGGTTCATGATTTTGAACTGACTTGGATCCTTCAACGGCGAGTGCGGCGCCGCCTCGACGTGCAGCAGCTGCGCCGAAACGAGCTCGCCATAACCGAAGCGGCGGCCGTCGGGAGCGAGAACGGCGGCGTGTTGCGTCTTCATTTGATCCGCCGCCATCCCGGCGCGCGTCGCTGCCTCGGCGATGAGAAGCTGCCGCACCTGCGCCGCGGCATTCATGACGGCGGTGCCGGAGTCCTGCATCGAATGGCTACCGGCGGTGTAACCCTCATTCGGGGTCAGCGCGGTATCTGCGGTTTGCAGCTTGATCTGATCAAAATCCGCATCGAGCTGTTCGGCGGCAATTTGTATCAGCGCCGTGTTGATGCCCTGACCGAGCTCGGCTTTGCCGGTAAAAACGGTGATGCTGCCGTCCGCGTCGATGCGAATCCAGGAATCGAGCAACGGCGTTTTGTTGAGGCTGCTGGGCAATGCAGGCGCAGGCGACGCGGCCGAGAGCGGCGGGACATTCTGCTGCGCGAGCAATCGGCCGGCGGAGGAAAAGCTGAAGACGAGCGCGCCCGACCCGGCCAACACCGCACGGCGCGAGACGACGACCGCGTCGATCATCTACCGCCTCCCGCACTCGCCGACATCAACATCGCTTGCGCGCGATGGATCGCGCGCAAGATTCGCATATGCGTGCCGCAACGGCATAGGTGAGGCTCAAGCGTGGCGCGGATTTCCGCCTCGCTGGCGCGCGGATTTTTCTGCAACAGTGCATGCGCGCGCATGATGATTCCCGGTATGCAGTAGCCGCACTGCGCCGCCTGGCCCTCGATGAAGGCGCGCTGGATCGGCGCGGGATCCTCGATCGTGCCGAGACCTTCGAGCGTTGTAATTTTCTTGTCGGCCAACAGCGCGACCGGTGTCACGCAGGAGAATACCGGCTCGCCATCCACCAGCACCGTGCAGGCGCCGCACTGACCGAGGCCACAGCCGAATTTCGCCGCGTTGAGCCGCAAATCCTCGCGCAGCACATAGAGCAGTGGCGAGCGCGGATCGACGTCGATGTCGTGCTGCGCGTTATTGACGTTGAGCTTCATTGTTCGTCCGTTGTGCTGTGCCAGACGGCGCCGGCGCATCTGCCGGCGCGTGACTGGCCGTAGCGACGCGCTGGCGGCTGCGCGCGTCGTGAATGCGCCTGGCGATAGCGGTCCACGGGCCTTTGTCGGAGAAGCGCGCACGCAGATAGCGCGCCAAGGCCGCGACTTGCGCATCGTTCATGGCGGCGGCGAAGCCCGGCATGATCGGAGCGCGAACCGCCTCGGCGGCCGGCAACCCGTAGAGCACGATATTGACGAGATTGCCGGCGCTCGGGCCGCTGATTGCGCTGGAAAGCGCGAGGTCTATGCCGCCATACGGCAGCGCCCGCGGCCCTTCATGACAACCGGCGCAGGCGCCGGCATAGATGACGGCGCCCTCATCGTTCTCGGTGTCGACGGCGCGCAACGTGTTGCTTTGGCTGTCGGCACTGGCGTCGGCGTGGCTCTTGTCGCGCGCGTCCTGCAGCTCGACTTGCTGCACCACCTGATCGTTTTCCGGGACGGCATGGTTCATGTGCTTGGCCACGTAGGTCGCGATGGCGCGGACGTCCTCCGCGGAGGCGGAACGAAGGTCGTCGGCAACATCGGACATCGGGCCACGCGCTACGCCGTGGTTCTCGTCGAAGCCGTGGCGCAAATAATGATCCAGCGCCTCGGCGTTCCAGGGTACCGGCGCCGGCGAGGCAGCGTTGAGTGCATAGGCGGTCCAACCATCCACCACGCTGCCGGCGAATTTTCTATTCGGCTTTTCCGCGCCCAAGGCATTGCGCGGCGTATGACAGGCGCCGCAATGGCCGAGACCCTCGGCGAGATAGGCGCCGCGATTCGACGACGCGTCGTGCGCAGCGCCAGCTCGGTAAGGGCCCGGATGCAGAAACAAAAGATTCCAGCCGAACATCACAAGCCGAATGTCGAGCGGAAACGGCAGCTTGTCGGCGGGCGCCTGCGCGCGGATCGGCTGGCGCGTCATCAGATAGGCATAGAGCGCCTTGTCATCGTCATCAGACACCAGCGTGAAATGATCGTAGGGAAATGCCGGGTAAAGGTAGGCGCCGTCGCGCCGCACGCCAAGGCGCATCGCGCGCCGGAACGCCGCCTCCGGCCAATTGCCGATTCCGGTCTCGTCATCCGGCGTAATGTTGGTGGAATAGATCGTACCGAACGGCGTCGGAACCGCGCGGCCGCCGGCCAATTCGCGCCCGCCCGGCACGGTATGACAGACGTCGCAATTGCCGATCGCCGCAAGTTCAGCGCCCAGCTTTACCAATCCTGGGTCGAAGCTCGTTGCGGGCGGCCGCACAATAGGTGCGATCGCCGGTTGCCACGCAATGACCGCGAGGCCACCGGCTGCCAGCGCCAGAAAGCAGCAAAAAACGACCGCAAATCCTAAAAGTCTTTTGGCCCGCATCTGTCGGCCCAATCGCGTCGGACCCGGCATTTCTGGAAACTCGGTCCCCGGCATTCCTGCAACGGTCCGGGAATAGCGAAGTTCCGCCGGCAACCGTGTCGCGATAAGTTAATGAGAACGATCGATGAGAGGAGAAGTTCGATGGTCCGCTTCGTTCATGCTCGAGCAGCTTACCTGTTGTTCGGAGGGATTTGCTCATTGCTGGCGATGGCCGCGCCCGCGCAGGCCGAATCCGACCTTGCGCGCGCCTATCGGATCATCGCCGCCAAAAACTTCGTCGATCTTACCCACGCTTTCGGACCGGACACGCCGGTGTGGGCCGGCTTCGGCCAAGCCAAATTCTCGCCGGCCAGCGATCCCAAGACCGGCGAGGCCTATACTATTCCCAAAGATGAATTTCGCGCCACCTATTACCAGATGGTCGGGCAATACGGCACGCATGTCGATCCGCCGGCGCATTTTGCGCAAGACGGCATCACCATGGATAAGATTCCTCTCAAAGAGATGATCTTGCGACTGGTCGTGCTCGACGATACGCCCTACCTCGACAAAGATCCGAACCACGCCTTCTCGGTCGCCGATCTCAAAGCCTGGGAACGCGTGCACGGCCGGGTGCCGAAGGGCGCATTCGCTGCGCTGCGCACCGATATGTACAAAGATTGGGATGCCAACCCCGACCGCTTCAAGCGTCAGCCGTTCCCGGCATGGTCGTTCGAAACGATCAAATATTTATACGAAAAGCGCGGCGTGACGGCGACCGGCCACGAAGCGATGGATACCGACACGACCGAGAAGATGGATTCGGAAACCTGGTTATTGCAGCACGGTCATTATCAGATCGAGGTCATGGCCAATCTCGACAAGGTGCCGGAAACCGGCGCGCTGATCGTCGTGACCTGGCCAAAAGTAAAAGACGGTCTCGGCTTTCCGGCACGCGCTTTTGCGATTTTGCCGTGAACGCGACTTCTCCTCGTCGCGACCTATCCAAGGACGGGAAGGGAGTTCAACCGCAGATAATGCTCGATTTCCGCGCTCGCAAAGGCGATGCGGCTTTCACATTGGCGCTGTGCATTTTGACGTCGCAAATCTTGACGTCGCCCGTCTTGGTGTCGAATGCCGCGTCGGCAGCGCCGCAAATCGCCATCGAGAAAAAATATGTCGAGATTTCCGTCGTGGTCGATCCGGCGCTCAAGCCGTTTGCCGGACTATTTGCCGACTGTCTGGCTGAAGGCAAAGCTTGGGCGACTAAAATGCACGGCACTGCCGCGGCAAACTGGCGCGATGATCCAAAATCGTTCCGTGGTTTGCAGTGGAGTTATGACCGGGACTACGCCCTGCGCTCGGTGGTCGGGCACTATGTGAGCGTCGTGCGAAGTGACGGCACATTCGAAGGCGGCGCGCATCCGAACCAGGAAATCGACACCATCCTGTGGGACAATGTCGCACAAAAGCGGATCAGTATTCGCCCGTTCTTCACCGAGACGACCGATAACGGTCCGACCATGACCGCGTTAGCGCGGCTCGCCCGCCTCGCGGTCGCGGCCGCCAAACTCGCCAACGGCATCGCCGGTTATGGCGACGACGATACGCCTGCGTCGAAGATGACGCCGGAACAGGAGCTGCAGAAAGACAATTTTATCAATGACGGGATCAAGCCGGCTCTCCTCGAACTCGGCCCGGTGACGCTCGCTCCGTCGACCGAACGCGGCAAGAGCGCCGGTTTGACGTTCCACTATTCGCCATACGGCGTGGGTTCCTATGTGGCGGGTCCTTACACCGTGTTTGTTCCGTGGGCCGCGTTCCGACAATACCTGTCGCCCGAAGGCGCAGCGATTTTCGGCGGCACGCGACCGAATAGCGACGAAGAAAAACAGTGACAACTCCCTCTCCCCGACCCGAAAGGGAGTTGTCGGCCGATCAATCAGGCGGCGTGGCGCTGCGCCTTCATCCAGGCTTCGATCTCGCGCTCGGCCTCGGCCTTGGCAAAACCGTATCGCGCCTGCAGCCGGCCGACGAGCTCGGAGCGGCGACCGCCGACGCGGGTGAGATCCTCGTCGGTGAGCTTGGCCCAGTTGTCGCGAACCTTGCCCTTGAATTGCATCCAATTGACCTGAATTTGATCCCAGTTCATCGGTTGCCTCCTTTTCTAAAGGCTGGAAAAATGACGCCTCGCCGCGTCGTTCTGGAGCACGTCATCTCAGCGCGCGGATGCGGCTTGAATTCGGCAACGGCAGGGTCATTCCAAGGTCAATCTTGGCGTCCCGCGGGCGGATTCGATTTGTCAATTCAGAATGCCGCTATTCCGTCGTCGGCAATAATTTTCGCGCCGGCGTGGTTGCAATTCGCTAAATCACGACGCCGAAACACGCGGGCATCATGACCAATCGTCAGCTCCGGCGCGCCCGTGCGCCAAAAATTCTGGCATTGATCGGCTTCCTGTTGCTCGTCGGCTGTATCGATTCGGCAAAGCCGCTACTGACCGATGCTCAGCCACTCCTCGGCGAACGGCCCCGCTTTGAAATCTACGTGCTGCGCGATGGCGCGGCGCGCGAGCCCAATAGCGAAGCTTTCGCTTGGCGAAACGGCCGCTCACGCCGGTCCGCGGCTCCACCAGCGATATTTACGATTTCACGCTGCACAGCTTCGAGGGCGACGATTTGATCGTGCAGAGCCTCCGCCCCGGCCATCCGGCCGAATACGGCATTGCGCGGAAACTTGCCGACGGCACCTATCTACTTTTTGCCGTCGACGAAAACGACGCCGAAGCGGCGACGCGCGACAAATATTGCGGCAAAGAACCAGACGCTGCTTGCCGCGTGGCGACGCGCGAAGCCGTATTGGCGTTTGCGCACGCCAGTGCCGCCAAGCCGCATCCGACGGGTGGCCTCGCCGTGCTGCTCGCAAGTCATTAGCTTGACGGACCAAGCGCTGTCGCCGATGACACGGTATGCCTTCGTCCTCCTCGCCTCCTGATGTCGAACGGCTGGCGCGCGACCTGCGCGGCGGCGATCGCACCGTGCTGTCGCGCGCCATCACGCTCGTCGAGAGTAAGCGCCCCGACCACCGCCACACAGCTGCGCCCCTGATTCAGGCGCTGCTCCAGGACACCGGCAAAGCGGTGCGCGTCGGCATCACCGGCGCGCCCGGCGTCGGCAAATCCACCTTGATCGATGGGCTCGGCAGCCGGCTCACCGCCCAAGACCGCAAAGTGGCGGTGCTGGCGGTCGATCCGTCGTCGCGGCGCACCGGCGGATCGATTCTCGCCGACAAAACGCGGATGGCGCATCTCGCCAACGACGCCAACGCCTTCATCCGGCCCTCGCCCTCCTCGGGCACGCTCGGCGGCGTCGCGGCGAAGACCCGCGAAACCATGTTGCTCTGCGAGGCGGCCGGTTACGACGTGGTGCTGGTCGAAACCGTCGGCGTAGGGCAGTCCGAGATCGCCGTCGCCGACATGACCGATTTTTTCCTGGTGCTGGCACTACCGGGCGCCGGCGACGAATTGCAGGCGCTGAAAAAGGGCGTCGTCGAACTCGCCGATATGATCGCGGTCAACAAGGCCGACGGAGACAATCTGCCCCGCGCCAAGCTCGCCGCCTCGCAATACGGCGCCGCGCTGCACATCCTGTCGCCCCGCTCGCCGAACTGGTCGCCGCCGGTCGTCACCTGCTCGGCGCTCACGGGCGACGGCATTGAGGCGCTGTGGCAACACATCCTCGATCATCGCCAGCGGCTGACCGCGTCCGGCGAGCTTGCGGCGCGCCGCGGCGAGCAGCAGGTGAAGTGGATGTGGACCATGCTGGAAGAGCGTGTGTTCGCGCCGTTACGAAGCGATCGCGCGCTGAAAGCCGCCTTGCCGCGGATCGAGGCCGATGTCGCCGCCGGCCGCTTGGCGCCGGGAACGGCGGTCGAAGAAATTGCCGACATGCTCGGCCTGTAACGACATGCGCATCGTCATTGCCGGTTTCGGACCGTTTCCCGGCGCGCCGTGTAACCCGAGCGCGTTGTTGGTCAAGGCGCTCGCCCGGCGGCGGCGACCTGCCCTGGCCGGCATCACGCGCGTCACACACGTCTTTTCCACCGCTTATGCGGCAGTCGATCGCGATCTGCCCCGATTGTTCGCGGCACAGCCCGACATCGTGCTGATATTCGGTTTCGCCGGGCGCCGCCGCCGGCTTTGCATCGAGACGCGCGCCCGTAACGCCGTCTCGGTTTTATTTCCCGATGCCGGCGGACATCGGCCAAATTCCGGCGTCATCGCGACGCGCGAGCCGCCATCACGCGCCGGCAACGCGCCGTTCGCGCGCCTTCTTGGCGCGCTCCGCCCAAGCGCGTTTCCGGCGCGCCTATCGCACGATGCCGGATGCTACCTTTGCAACTATGCCTATTGGCAGGCCTTGTATCACATACGCGGTAACCGGCCGCTGGTTGTCTTCGTTCACATCCCTCCAATCAGGCTCGCGCCGCAGCGGCGGTCCGGCCGGCGCCATTTGCCGACACTTGCCCGCCTCATCGCCGCCGCCGAGGCGCTCTTGATCGCGCTCATCGCCGCAAACCGCCGTTAACCGTCACCGCGAAAACGGTAGGCTGTATCGGACCGAAACAGGGTCCTGGCACATCATTTGATGCAATGGAGAATGCCGCACAAGGAACCGCTTATGACTATGAACCGCCGCCGCCTGTTTGCGGCATTTGCCGGCCTCTCGGCCGGGGCTGCGACGCCCGCGCTGGCGCGCGAAGCGTTACGCAACGATTTTTGGCAACACGAACCTTGGCAACGCGAAACTTGGCAACACGATTCTTGGCAACGCGAAGCGATGCCGCGCGCCGAAATCGATGCCGTGTCGCTCGGTGTTCGTGCGAATGACGAGACCGATCAATCCATGGTCTTGCAGCGGGCCATCGCGCGCGCCGCGGCGGCCGGCGCGGTCTTGCGCTTGCCGGCGGGAAATTATCGCGCCGGCGGATTGCAATTACCGCCTTTTGCCGCCATCGCTGGCGTCGCGGGTACGACGCGGATCGTCATGGCCGGCGGCCCGTCCATGCTCGCCTCGACCGGCAGCGACCATGTCAGCCTCACTGGCCTCGTGCTTGACGGCGGCAATCTGCCGCTGCCGGACGGCCGCGGCCTCGTGCATCTGACGCAAGGCCGCGGCCTGCGCATTGCCGATTGCGAGATCACCGGCGCCGGCGGCGACGGCATCAAGCTGCAATCGTTCGCCGGTGAGGTGACAGGCAATACCATCGATGCCGCTAACTTTGCGATTTTCTCCAACGATGCCGCCGGGCTGAGAATTTCCGGCAATACCGTGCGCGGCGCCGGCAATGGCGGTATTTTGGTTTGGCGAGGAACCCCAGGCGACGACGGCACGCTGGTCATCGACAACCGCATCGAAAATATCAGCAACAAGCTGGGCGGCTCCGGACAATGGGGCAATGGCATCAACGTTTTCCGCGCCGACAACGTCATTGTGCGCGGCAACCGCATCAGCAATGCGGCGTTCTCGGCAGTGCGCGGCAACAGCGCCTCAAACCTGCAGATGGTCGGCAATACCTGCACCGGCCTTGGCGAGACCGCGCTGTTCGCCGAATTCGGCTTCCAGGGCGCGGTCATCGCCAACAACATCGTCGACGGCGCCGTGACCGGCGTGAGCGTGACGAATTTCGACCACGGCGGCCGGCTCGCCGTCGTGCAGGGCAACCTCGTTCGCAATCTGCATGCCGACCGGCCCGCCAGCATGAATCCGGCCCCTGGCGGCGCGACCGGCATCGGCGTCGAAGCCGACGCGGTGGTGAGCGGCAATGTCGTTGAGAACATACCGGGCGTCGGCATCAGCGCCGGCTACGGGCCCTATCTGCGCGACGTCGCGATCAGCGCCAACGTGGTGCGCAGCGCCGATTACGGCATCACCATTTCCGTCGTGCCGGGAGCCGGCGCTGTAGTGGTCGCCAACAATCTCATCGCCGACGTCCGGCTCGGCGCTATCGTCGGCATGGAATGGAACAAGCCGGTCACCGGCGATCTCAGCAAGGACGGCGCCGAACGCTACGCGCAATTGTCGATCGACGGCAATCGCGTGCGGTAACGCGAGGGGCCGGCCGAATAATCTTCTCGTCACGTTCTGCTAAGCGATTGGCTCGGTCACGTGGAGCGCGCCGACCTCAAAGCCGTTCCAGTTGCGCAATACGGGCCTCACGAACGGCGCCAGCGCCCCGCGCTCGGCGGCGTCGGCCGGCAGAAAACGCGCGATCATCGCCGCCATGATCGCCTGCGCGGCGCGGCTGGAGCCGTCGTCGCATTTGAGCGCGATACCGAGCCCTTGTTGCGGCAACGCGCCGCAAAAGACGCCTTCGGCGCCGGTTTTGACGAACACGCGCGCACCGAACAGTTGCATGATCTCGGTGCAGAACCGGCCGGTGCCGGCCACGAACCATGGTTTTGCAGCGCAGGCCTGCCGCAACCGTTCCGCCGCAGCGGCGCGCGCTGGCGACAGCCCGCGGCCGGTCCCGAATTTGGCGAAGCCATGAGCGAGGTTTGCGAGCGGCACCGCCCAGGTCGGCACCGAGCAGCCATCGACGGCGCAAACTTCCTGGCTCAGGACCGCGCCGGTGAAATCCTCAAGCACGGCGCGCGCCTGCCGCTGCACCGGGTGCTCGGGCCGAAAATACTCGTCATGGTCAAGGCCGATTGCGCAGGCGAGGCAGAGGAAGCCCGCGTGCTTGCCGGAGCAATTGTTATGCAGCGGCGACGGCGCGCCGGCACACGCCGCGGCGGCTGCGGCGGCTTGCGAGATCGGGTAATGCGCGCCGCAACGCAGCGCCGACGGAGAAAGCCCCGCTCTCGCCAACATGCGCTCGACGCCGGCGACGTGCGCCGCCTCGCCGCTATGCGAGGCGCAGGCAAGCGCCAGTTCCTCGTCGCCGAAGCCGTAACGCTCGGCCGCGCCCTGCTCAACGAGCGGCAAGGCCTGCCAGGCCTTGATCGCCGAACGGGGAAACACCGGCACCGCCACGTCGCCGACGGCGAAGACGGTCTTGCCCTCGGCGTCGACAACAGCAACCGCGCCGCGATGGCGGCTCTCGACCAGAGCGCCACGCAGGACTTCGACGAGAATCGGGTTGGTCATACCAAGTTCGCGAGTGTAGGTTTGCATCTGACGTTATTCGCTCTTGTGGGCGTAGGCCATGCGTCGGCTCACCATTGTCGTTCCGGTACTCAATGAGGCGGCAATCATTGTTGCCGCGCTCAACGCACTTGCGCCGCTTCGCGCCCGCGGTGCCGAGATCGTCGTCGTCGACGGCGGCTCCAGCGACGGCACGCCCGATCAGGCGCGTCCGCTCGCCGACCGGGTCATCGCCGCTCCGCGCGGACGCGGCGCGACCATGAATGCCGGCGCCGCGCAGGGCGACGGCGATGCATTCCTTTTTTTGCACGCCGACACGATGCTGCCGCAAGACGCCGACCGGCTGATCGCGACCGCGCTTGAGGATCGCGCATGGGGCCGCTTCGATCTACGCATTGCCGGACGCCATCCGCTTTTGGCGATCGTCGCCCGCATGATCAATTGGCGCTCGCGGGTGACCGGCATCGCTACCGGCGACCAGGCCATCTTCGTCGCGCGCCAGGCATTTTTTTCAGTCGGCGGCTTTCCCGACCTGCCGCTGATGGAGGACATCGCGATTTCAAGACGGCTCAAGCGCCTGTGCCGGCCGTTTTGCATCTCAATGCCGGTCGTTACGTCGGGCCGGCGCTGGGAGCATCACGGCGTCCTGCGCACCATCGTGCTGATGTGGCGGCTGCGATTAGCCTATTACTTCGGCGCCGAGCCGGCGCGTCTCGCACGGCATTACGAGCCGGTGCCGCCGTCACCCGCGCAGAGCCCCGCCGGGCCATAGCTTCGGCGCCGTCCGCGTATATTGGGGCGGCCGCGGCACCTCGGCGCCCAGCGTCTGCGCGGCATGCCAGGCCCAATGCGGATCGTCGAGAAAGGCGCGCGCCATCGCCACCATGTCCGCCTTGCCGGTGGCGATAATCTCCTCAGCCTGTTTCGCGCTCACGATCATGCCGACGGCGCGCACCGCGATGCCGCATTCGCGGCGTACCCGTTCCGCAATCGGAATGTTGAAACCGGGCTCGCTGGGCCAGCGGCTGTCAGGCGTGATATTGGCCGATGAAATGTCGACATAGTCGAGGCCGGCCGCTTGCAGCGCCTTGCCCATCGCGACGGCGTCGTCGGCGGTAAGTCCGCCCTCGACCCAATCGGTGCCGGTGATCCGCGCGCCGAGCGGGATGGTCCGCGGCACCGCGGCGCGGACCGAACGCACCACTTCGAGCGGAAACTTCATGCGGCCTTCGAACGATCCGCCGTAGGCGTCGTTGCGCTTGTTCGCGAGCGGCGAAACGAAACTGTGCAGCAAATAACCGTGGGCGAAATGCAATTCCACCGCGTCGAAGCCGACCCGCAGCGCGCGCTTGGCGGCATCGGTGAAAGACACGGTGACATGCGCCATGTCATCCTCGGTCATGGCGCGCGGCGTGTGCCAGCCCGGACCGAACGGCAGCGCCGAGGGTCCAATGGTCGGCCAGGCGTCTTCGGCGTCCGATAGCGCCTTGGCGCCCTCCCAGGGGCGTTGCGAAGACGCCTTGCGTCCGGCATGCGCGAGTTGAATGGCGAGTTTCGCGCTGCCGATGCGGTGGCAGTGATAAACGATGCGCTCGAGCGCCGCCTCGCAGGCGTCGGAGTAGAGGCCGAGACAGCCATGGGTGATGCGGCCGCGCCGCTCGACATGGGTGGCCTCGACGACCAGGAGCCCGGCGCCGGAATTCGAGAGCATGCCGAGATGGGTCATGTGCCAGTCGTTGCCGACGCCGTCGTCGGCGCTGTATTGGCACATCGGCGCAACGACGATGCGGTTCGGCAAAGTCAGATCGGCAAGTTTAATCGGAGAGAACAAAGCGCTCGGCATCGATGCTCACATAGGGTTTGAGGAACAGAAATTTGCGGGAGAAGGCGAGCGCATGACCACAGTGACGGCGCTCGCCGCCGACAGTTTCGGGCTGTGGATAACCGGTCTGGCGCGCGGAATCTAGCCGGGCCAGGGCGATGGCGGCAGTCCAGGCGAGGGCGTCACTTGCGGCGCTATACCATCATTGTACGCCGCCCATTCCTCGCCCTCGAGCGGCAGCCCGGCGAGAGCGGCCCACTGGTCGCGCAGACGCAAGACTTTGCGCATTTCGTCGAGAAATTCGCCTTCCGTGTAATAGTGCCGCCAGCGCCCGGTATCGCACAGATCGAGGAGATTCTCCTGCCGACGCACGATCAGTGCTAGCCATCGGCGCGCGATACTGTCGTACCGATCGGATTGCAGGTCCGACATGAAAAAGCAGCCAGAAGCGCCGCAAAATCGGCGCTTGCGGATAAACGACCTGTGTTTGTTGATTCGGCAACAGAAATGAATGTGGCCACAACACGGACTATTTGTTGACTTTTAGATTGTTGATAACAGCGTGGAAAATGATTCGGCCTACAGTTTCACGCGCAGCCAGTTGGCGAGCTCGCCGACGATGCCGCGCCGGAAGACGAGCACGCAGACGACAAAGATCGCGCCTTGGATCACCAGCACCCATTGGCCGAGCGGAGCCAGATAATTCTCCATGGCGACGATCAAAAAAGCGCCAACCACAGGGCCGAAAACCGTACCCATTCCGCCAACCAGCGTCATCAGCACCACCTCGCCCGACATGGTCCAATGCACGTCAGTCAGCGAGGCGAGCTGAAAAACGATCGACTTCAGCGATCCGGCGAGCCCGACCAAGGCGGCCGACAGGACGAAGGCGACGAGCTTATAACGATCGGTGCGATAACCGAGCGAGATGGCGCGCTGCTCGTTCTCGCGGATCGCCTTGAGCACCTCGCCGAACGGAGAATTAATGATCCGATAGATCAGAAAAAACGCGGCGAGAACCACGACGAGTACGAACGCATACATCGTCATTTCGTTATTGAGATCGAGCACACCGAACAATCGCCCGCGCGGCACGTCTTGAATGCCGTCCTCGCCGCCGGTGAGTTTTACCCGCAGCGCGACCAGATACATCATCTGCGCTAGCGCCAACGTGATCATGGCGAAATAAATGCCCTGGCGGCGAATGGCGACAACGCCGCCGAGCAAGCCGAGCACGGCGCCCGTCGCCGTGCCGATGCCGACCGCAAGCTCGGGCTGCAAGCCCCATACCTTGGCGGCATGGGCGGCAAGGTAGCCGGCCCAGCCGAAATAGAGCGCATGGCCGAACGAGACCAGCCCGACATAACCGATCAGAAGGTTGAAAGCGCAGGCGAACAGCGCGAAGCACAGCGCTTTCATCAGAAAGACCGGATAAAGCACGAACGGCGCCACGATCAGACATGCCAGCAATGCCGCGGCGGCGACGGCGAGGCTTAAGTCCGTATCGCGACGAAGCTTTATCGCCGATATATCGGCCGCGCTCGCCATCAGGCGCTCCGTCCGAAGAACCCGGCCGGCCGCACCAGCAGCACGATGATCATGATGAAGAAGATCACCGTGTTCGACGCTTCCGGAAAAAACACCTTGGTCAGCCCCTCGACGATGCCGAGCGTGAAGCCGGTAAGGATCGCCCCCATGATCGAGCCCATGCCGCCGATGACGACGACGGCGAACACCACGATGATGATGTCGGAGCCCATCTGCGGCGACACATTGTAGATCGGCGCCGCCATCACCCCGGCGAGCGCCGCAAGGCCGACGCCGAAGCCGTAGGTCAGCGTCACCATGCGCGGCACGTTGATGCCGAAGGCGCGCACCAGCGTCGGATTTTCCGTGGCCGCGCGCAGATAGGAGCCGAGCCGCGTGCGCTCGATGGCGAACCAGGTGCCGAAACACACGACAAGCGAGAAGCCGATCACCCAAGCGCGGTAGTTGGGAAGAAACATGAAGCCGAGATTGTGCCCGCCCTGCAGCGCGTCCGGCACGTCATAAGGCTGGCCGGAGGAGCCATAATAGTCGCGGAACAGGCCCTCGATGATCAGCGCCAGGCCGAAAGTAAGGATAAGACCGTACAGGTGATCGAGCTTCTGGATGCGTTGCAATAACACCCGCTCGATGAGAATGCCGGTCAGGCCGACCAGGATCGGCACGATGACTAGTGCCGCCCAATAATTGACGCCCAGATATTGCAGCAGCATGTAGGCGACGAATGCGCCCATCATGTACTGCGCGCCGTGCGTGAAATTGATGATGTTGAGCATGCCGAAGATGACAGCAAGCCCGAGACTCAACAGCGCGTAGAACGAACCGTTGATCAGCCCGAGCAAAAGCTGCGCAAACATCGCCTGCGACGGGATGCCGAAGATCTCGAACATGCGCTCGCTTCGTTCTTAACAGCCCGCTCCCCCCTTCCCCACCCAGGCGCACACAAGCGCGGCCCGGGCGGGGCGAGGTGGCAACTCAGCCGCTCACCAGCGGGCAATTGTCGTCTTTCATCGGCCGGAAGGCCTGATCCGCCGGGATGGTGGCGCGCAGCTTGTAATCGTCGCCCGGATATTTCGATTCCGCCGGCGACTTCACCTCGAACAGATAGGCCGGGTGAATCTTGCGGCCATCGGCGCGGACTATGCCATTACCGAACAGCGGATCGTCGGTCGGCAGTTTCTTCATCTCGGCGACCACGGCCTTGCCATCGTCGGCGCTTTTGAGCGCGGCGACCGCCTTGAGATAATGCAGCACGGCCGAATAGACGCCGGCCTGGTTCATGGTCGGGAATTTGCCCGGCCGATCGACCTGCCAGCGCTTGGTCCAAGCACGGGTGGCGTCGTTCATGTCCCAATAAAACGTCTCGGTCAGGACGAGGCCCTGCGCCGTTTTCAGCCCGAGCGCCTGGACGTCGCTGATGAAGACGAGGAGCCCGGCGAAGTGCTGGCCGCCGGCGGTGATGCCGAATTCGGCACCCTGCTTGATCGCGTTGATGGTGTCGCCGCCGGCATTGGCCAGCCCGATGATCTTTGCTTTCGACGCTTGCGCCTGCAGCAAGTAGGACGAGAAGTCCTGGTTGTTGAGGGGATGGGCCACGTGACCGAGAACCTTACCGCCATTGGCCAGCACGACCGCGGTGGTATCGCGCTCCAGCGCATGGCCGAAGGCGTAATCGGAGGTGAGAAAGAACCAAGTGTCGCCGCCGGTTTTCACCACCGACTTGCCGGTTGAGTTGGCGAGCATCCAGGTGTCGTAGGTCCAGTGGATCGTGTTGGGCGAACATTTCGGCCCGGTCAGATCGGAGATCGCCGCGCCGGAGACCAGGAACACCTTGTTCTTCTCCCGGGTGACGTCGCTCACCGCAAGCGCTACGCCCGAGTTCGGCACATCGACGATGGCGTCGACGTGATCGACGTCGAACCATTGCCGCGCGATGTTGGAGCCGATGTCCGGCTTGTTCTGGTGGTCGGCGACTACGATATCGACCTTCATGTTGTGGGCGGCGGGATCGAAATCCTGCACCGCCAATTTCGCGGCGGCCACCGAGCCGGGACCGGTGGCGTCGGCGTAAAGGCTCGACATGTCGGTAAGCACGCCGATCTTGACATTGGTCGTTTGGGCATGCGCCGCCGTCGTTATCAACGCGGCTGCGGCAAATGCCAGACTCGCAGCAAATTTCATCACACACCTCCCTCTGTGCGGGCTTTTCGGCCCTCTTCTCCCTATATCAGACTCCGAGATATTCGTGCAGCTTTGCCGTATTGGTCTTTAGTTGCGCCGTCGAGAATTCATCGACGATGCGGCCATGCTCCATGATGTAGTGCCGATCGGCTACCGCCGCGGCGAAGTGAAAGTTCTGCTCGACCAGCAGAATGGTGAAGCCCTGCGCCTTGAGCATGGCGACGGTCTCGCGGATCTGCTGGATGATGACCGGCGCCAACCCTTCGGTCGGCTCATCGAGTAACAGCAAGCGGGCCCCGGTGCGCAGGATGCGGGCGATCGCCAGCATCTGCTGCTCGCCGCCG
>Ga0070731_10001966_pt1 | contig 20348 bp, 17 predicted proteins | sample Coa_R1_2_FD_66448 | JGI IMG/M metagenome (GOLD analysis project Ga0070731, IMG submission 66448) | Surface soil microbial communities from Centralia Pennsylvania, which are recovering from an underground coalmine fire - Coalmine... | ecosystem: Environmental > Terrestrial > Soil > Unclassified ... | reverse complement strand
GACGCCCGGTTTGCGCCGTCGCCGGCGATGTCGCGCGCGGTCCGCGCGGTCGCGCTGTCGGCGGAGCGGCAGCTCGCCTTGGCCCGGGCCGCCCGGCCGCCGCGCACCGCCCTCCCGGCGCTGCTGCCAATGCGCGTCGCCGGCGTGTATCTCCGTACGCTGCGCCTCGCCGGCTTCGATCCCTGGGCTGCCGCCGTCGCCCGGCCGGATGTGTGGGCTGCGGCGCGGATGTGGTGGGGGGCAATCGCGGGACGGCCGTGACCGCCGCGCCGGTCGCAGTGGATCCGAAATCCCGTCCGAACTAAGGTCATCGAGGCTTGAGGAAGCCGGTGGCTTTCTCGGATATCGGCGGGCTTGGTCGGTTCCGCCGGATGGCTGGTTGGGGGAGGCTTATGCCGAACGGGACCTATTCCGGTACTTATACCTACGGCCTGACCCTCGCCTTCACGAGCGCCACCTTCACCGCGTCGGCCGTGGTGGACGCCAGCGCCGGGAACGCCGTCACCGGCGGCGCGGCCCATGCCTATACCGTCTTCAACGACGGCAGCCTGATCTCCAGCGGCGGCGACGGCATCTTCCTCGCCGCCGGCGGCGCGGTCACGAACGGCAGCACGAGCGACACGGCGGCGCTGATCGAGGGGCAGAACATCGGCCTCAGCCTCGCCACCGGGACCGTCGAGAATTACGGGACGATCATCGGCTCGACCGGCGCAGGCGTGTATGTCCCGGCACCGCCGCCGCTGACGCAGTACGCGCCGGTGACGGTCGTCAACGCCGGCACGATCGAGGGCGTCGCCTTCGGCCTCGAACTCGGCAAGGGCGGCACGGTCGGCAATGCCGGGCTGATCGAGGCAACCGGGTCAACCGGTATCGGAATCGCCGTCACGGGAGCCGTGGCGACGATCACGAACAGCGGCATCGTCGAGGGCGCCGGTGCCGGTATCGAGATCGTCTCCGGCTCGATCGACAACCAGGGCACGATTATGGCCACCGGCGCCGGAGGTTTCGGCGTCGACATAACGGGCTCGACCGGCATCGTGACCAATTCGGGAGTGATCGAAGGCTACGGCGGCGTGGTTCTCAAAGGCGCGGGCACGGTCGAAAACGATGGAACGATCGTCGATACCCACTTCAGTTCGCCTGCCGTTTCGCTGAACCAGGGCCTGATCGTCAATAACGGCCTGATCGAAGGCTCCTATCTCGCCATCACTTTAAGTGGAATCGGCACGCTGGACAATGGCGGCACGATTCAGGGCATGATTTCGTTCGGGGGCGGAGAGATCACGAATACGGGATTGATCTACGGCAGCGCCATTATCCCCGGCGATGGTACAATTATCAACCATGGAACGATCATTGGAGTGACAAGGTATGCAGTAGCAGTCGGGGGCAATTCTGGCACGATCATCAATTATAACCTCATCCAGGGCGATCTAGATTCAGGTAACGGCTTGCTAGATAATCGCGGCACGATCGCCAATGACGTATTAGTGCATTCGACAACAGGAACGCTCGTAAACTCCGGGATAATCAATGGCACCGCGTCGCTTTGGTTTGGCACCGATCTCAATAACTCAGGGTTCATGGGAGGAGGTATCACCTCTATTTATTATTTTAGACCTGCCACTGCAGCGGATACAATCACCAACAGCGGGACAATCTATGGCACTCGCTACAGTGTCGATCTCTCCACGTCAGCGACCATCGATAATCTCGGGACGCTGGCTTCTCCTTACGGGCTCCTGCTGCGTGGAGGCACGATTACCAATGGCGATTCGAGCAGTTCAACGTCCGCCGTTATCGAAGGCCCGATACGCGATGCCGACGTCGTCATCAACTATGGGACCATAGGCGGCATCTACGGTCCCGCCAACGTCAGCAATTTCGGGACGATTGTGGGCGCGCGTATTGGCGTTTACCTCGGATACCGCGGTGCCGTCGTGAATCGGGGCACGATAGCCGCGACCCTCAGCGGGTCGGGCAACGGCATCGGGATCCGGATCAGCGAGAGATACGGCACGATCACGAACTACGGAACCATTGAGGGAACAAGTTACGGCGTTTATTCGAACGTGGGAGGAACGGTCAGCAATCTCGGCGCCTCGGCCGAGATCGAGGGCGGGATCGTCATGCCCCGCTATACCGGCATCGTCACGAATACCGGGGGGATCACCGGCGGCCGTTATGGAGTTTCGGCCGGCGAGCTGACGCTGACAAACATTGGGACGATCCAGGGGGTAAGCGTCGGCGCGCTGGGCGGCGCCGACAGCACGCTGACCAATTCGGGCGTGATCGAGGGCGGCCTCGGCGTGGCCCTTACCGCGGCCGCGACACTGGAGAACAGCGGCACGATCATCGGCACCTACGCAAGGGGAGCCGGCGTCTCCGCGGTCGGCGGCACCGTCGAGAATTCCGGCGTGATCGAGGGCGCGGCCGAGGGCGTGGTTCTGAGCGGCGCCGGAACCGTGATCAACGGCGGCACGATCGAAGGCGGCACCTACGCGGTCGAGTTCCTCGGCACCTACGCCGACCGGCTGGTCATCGATCCGGGCGCCGTGTTCATCGGCAAGGTCGAAGGCAGCGGCAGCCTCAGCGTGCTGGAACTGGCCTCGGGCAGCAGCGCCGGCACGCTGAGCGGGCTCGGCACCACTCTCACCGGGTTCGGCACGATCGCCGTCGACGCCGGTGCCGCCTGGGATCTCGGCGGCGCCACGGCGATCGGCACGGTCATCGACGCCGGCACCCTCGAAGGCGCCGTCTACGCCCTGGAGTTCACCGGCGCCGGCGCGCACAGGCTGGTGCTCGATCCCGGCGCCGCCTTCATCGGCAAGGTCGACGGCGGGGGCAGCCTCGGCGTGCTTGAGCTCGCGTCCGGCAGCAGCGCGGGCACGCTGGTCGGGCTCGGGACCAGCATCACGAATTTCGGTTCGGTCGAGGTGGATGCCAGCGCGGCGTGGACGCTCGTCGGCAGCGTGACGATTGGCGCCGGCGAGGCGCTCACCAATGATGGGACCCTCACCGTCGCCGGCACGCTGGATGTGGAGACCGCTGTCCACGGCACCGGCACGCTCGAAATCGGAGCCGGGGCCACGCTCGAACTGGCGGCCGCGTCGACAAACACGGTCGAGTTCGCCGGGACGGATGCGGTGCTGGACCTGGCCGACACCGCCGGCGTGACGCTCGGCCTCGGCGGCTTCGCCGCAGGCAGCACGATCGACCTGACCGGGGTCGCCTATTCGAGCACCGAGTACCTGGCCTACAGTGGGGGCACGCTGAGCATCGTCGAGAACGGCGCGACCGTGGCGAGCCTGACGCTCGAGGGCCTGCCCGCCGGGACGGTGCTGGCGCTGGCCCCCGACGCGAACGGCCATGCCGAGATCCTGGTCGAGACCTCCGCCGGGAATCCCAGCCTGTCGGTCATGGTCGAGGCGGTACAATCGGCGACGCTGAGCGACGCGCTGCTGAGCCTCGTTCACACGCTCGATGCGGCGGCGGGAAACCAGCATCTGGCGCTCAACTTCTTCACGCCCGCAAGGCTCGCCGCGCCGCAAGCGGCGCCCGCCAAGGAGATCTTCGGTGCCGGCAGGATCGCCGGGGACATCAACATCGCGAATGGGGCCCCGCGTCATGCCGGCGAGAGCCTCGCGCTCGGCGCCGGCATCGCGGGGATGGTGTTGACCGGCGCGCTGGACGCCGCGATCGTAGGCCGTGCCGGGCCGGAGCTGCTGGTCGGCAACCAGGGCGACGACACGATCCGCGGCGGCGGCGGTTCCGGCACGATCATCTCCGGCTCCGGACGCAACCTGATCCACACCGGACGCGGCGACATGGTGGTGAGCGCCGGCGGCACCGACACGGTCTATGCAGGGGCCGGGGTCGACCACATCATGACGCTGGGGAACGCAACCGTGTACGCCGGGTCGGGCTTCACCGAGTTTACCGACGAGGGCACCGCCCAGAGGGGGACGAAGGTGGTCGGGGGCTCGGGCGTGACAGAGATGACGAGCGGCCTTGGCAACGATACGTTCATCGGCGGCTCGGGCACGTCGTTCATGACCGATTCCGGCGCCGGCGGGCACGTCGCGTTCCAGTTCGACAAGGGCATCGCCGGAATCGACATCGTCACCGGGTTCAATGCGGCGACCGACTCCATCCGCGTGACCACGCGAAGCGAGGGCTGGGCGGCTTTCCAGGGCCATATCACCGTGGTGGGCGGCAGCAGCTTCGTCGACCTCGCCGGCGGCACCAGGATCGAGTTCGTCGGCGTCACCAATCTGTCGAGCAGCGATTTCCGCGGCTGAAGAACGGCGGCGCCTTACGTAGATCCCTCCGCCGGCGGCGCTACCGCCGGCGGAGCAGCCGGAAGCGCCACGAAGCGGCGGTAGATCGCGCCGAGGCCGATCAGCACCAGGCCGAGGCCGAGGAAGGACAGCACGCGCCAGAGGCCGCCGATCCCGCCGATATCGACGAGGAAGGCCTTGCAGGCGGTCAGCCCGATCACCGCGAGCGCGATCAGCCGGAGCCGCGGCGCGTTGATGCGGATGCCGAGCGCCATCAGCCCGAGCCCGTAGGCCAGCCAGATGCCGGAATAGGCCCAGATCTCGGCATCGTTTGCGTTGCCGTATTCGCCCATCCGGTCGCCGTGGAACGCGTGCCGCACCTCGAGCGTCAGCCATATGAAGCCCTCGACAACGGCGAGGCCGCCGAGGATGCCGCGCCATGCGCCGGCACGGGTCCCGCGCAGTTCCGGCTGCATCGCGGCGGCCACCGCCAGCAGTCCCGGCAACGCATAGACCGCGAAGAGCGCGTTGATCACCGGCAACGAGCCGTCGACATGGAGATCGTTGGCCCATGGATTGTCTAGGATGAAGAAGGCCGCGCCGACCATCGCCAGGACGCCCTGGATCGCCCAGGCCCAGCGCAGCACCGGCGCGTTCACCATCCGGTTGACGCGCATCACCGCCAGCGCCAGCACGCCCAGCGCCGAGATGTGCAGGCCGGCCTCGAGAACGACGCCGTTCTCGCGCGACACGCCGCCATGGGTCGCCCAGTGATGGATCTCGGCGGCGACGAAGACCGTGCCGAGGGCAGCAGCGCCGCCCAGCAGCACGGCCACCGTGAGGTCGCTGCCGCGGCGGCGGAAGAGCCAGGCGGCGCCGGCGAAGCAGGCAGCCGGCAGGGCATAGGCGGCAATCAGCCCGTTGACGATCGGGAAGTCGCCGAAGACGTAGTCGACGACGTACCAGTTGAGGAGGAGCCGCGCGAGCACGACGGCCGCCACCGCCAGCGCCACCTTGCGCAGTGCCGCCAGGTCGGTCGCCTGCTCGATCCAGGCCAGCGGCGGCAGCATCAGCGCGATCGCCAGCGACAGCCACTGGTCGGTGAGCTGCATGGCGCAGGCGAGGCCCAGGGCCGCGACCGCCCCCGCCGCATGGGCGCCGGCCCGCCGCCGATCGCCCTCGCGCATCGCCAGCGTGGTGGTGCCGACCAGCGCCGCCATCACGGCGAGCCCGGCGAACGCCCATTCGAGATCGGTGCGGAACCGCTCGACGCGGGTGAAGGTGAGCGCAAGTACCAGCACCGGCACCCCCGCGACCAGGGCCGACCAGACGAGCGGCCGCGGCGCCCGGCGCTCCAGCCAGAGGCCGCTGAGCGCGAAGAAGGCGGCGGCGATGGCTGCCGTCTCGAGGAACGGCACGATCGCGGCCGGCGCGAAGGGGCCGGGCAGGATCGCCTGGATGCGCTCGTTGCTGGTCACCGCCTCGCCGGTCGGCTCGACCAGCGGCAACGCCCAGATCGCCAGCAGCAGCAACAGGAACCCGGCCGCCAGCCACGGCAGCCGGTCGAGCGCCGGCCGTTGCCAGCCGGCCCACACCGCGACCGGGCCGAGCAGCAGCACGCCGGCCTTGGGGAGCGCGTCGTCGAGCGAGCCGACCAGCAGCAGGCCGGAGAAGCCCAGCACGGCAAACGGGATCCAGGCCAGCCGCCGCCCGACCTTCGAGTCGAGCGCCGCCGCCGGCAGCAGGCCGAGATTGAGGATCGCGGCGGCCGGCACGAAAAGCGACGGCGCCCAGACGTTCTCGGGACTGAGCACGTCGCTGGCGATCATGACCCAGACGGCGGTCGCCACGGTCGAAGTCCAGCCGAGCCAGGTCCAGGCAGTGTAGCGCACCACGGCCAGGGCCGAGGCCAGCACGACCAGCAGGAAGGCGAAGAGGCCGGGCAAATTGGGCGTGTCGGTATGGACCAGCGCCGGCGTCAGGAAGGCGCCGGCGACGCCGACGACGGCGACCAGCGGCCCCTCGCTCAGCGACAGCACCAAGCCGAAGAGCCCGGCCGCGCCCATCACGAGGAAGGCCACAGGCGGCAGCACGAGCCCGTAGAACGGGCCGATGCCATAGGAGGCGGCGAGCAAGGCGGCGACGCCGCCTGCGGTGAGCGCCGGCGGCACATGATCCTGAACGCCCGCGAGCGCGCCGACCGCCGGGATCGAGCGCCGCTTCGCCCAGTAGCCGCAGCCGATTAGGGCGAAACCAAGGCCGAATGCGAGCGCGCAACGCATTGCCGGCCCGAGAAATCCCTGGTCGACAGCGTAGATGACAAGGAATACCCCTGCCAGGAACAGTGCGCCAGCACCGAGCCAGACCCCCCAGCGCAGCGTGAGCAAGGCTTCGAGGTCGAGCTTCGGCCGCGGCGGAGGCGGCGGCCGGACCGCGGTCGGCGGCAGCGACGGTCGCGGCGGCGGGGCTGGCGGTTGAGGTGCTGGCGGCACGGGTTCGGTCGACGCGGGTGCAACGGTCACCGGTTCCGGCGGCGCCGGCGTGGTGGCCGGCGTCACCGCCGGTCTCGGCGGCGCGGCGGTGGCCGGGCGCGGCGCCGTTGCAGGTTGCGCGCCCGCCAGCCGGGCGCGCAGGACGCGGACCTCTTCGAGGGCGCGATTGGCACGGAAGAACCCGACGATGCCCATCACCCAGCCGACAAAGCTGCCGCCGATGACAAGCAATGCGAATCCGAGCCAGTCGTCGTCGCTCATGGACTCTCCCGCCTCCCCCCCATCGGCTCAACCTTGCGGTGCGACCGCCTGGCCCACCATAGCAGCTTCCGCGCGAAGGCACGAACGCCGGATCGCAGCTCTCGACCACCCCCACCCCGGCCCTCCCCCGCTGTCGCGGGAGAGGGAGGAAATGAGCCCTCTCCCGCTTGCGGGGGAGGGTTCGGTGGGGGTGCGTCCGGCAAGACCATGACCGAGCCCCAGAAGAACCGGCCGCTGATCCTGGCGGCGGTGATCGCCGCGATGTTCATGTCGTCGATCGAGGGTACGATCGTGGCGACCGCCATGCCCACCATCGTCGGCGAGCTGGGCGGTTTTCCGCTGCTCGGCTGGGTGTTTGTCGCCTATCTGCTGCCCCAGGCCGTGTCGGTGCCGATCTATGGGCGGCTCGCCGACCTGCACGGCCGCAAGCGCATGTTCTTCATCGGCTGCCTGACCTTCCTCGCCGGCTCGGTGCTGTGCGGCTTCGCCTGGAACATGCCGTCGCTGATCGTGTTCCGCGCGCTGCAGGGAATCGGCGCCGGCGCGATCATGCCGATCGCGCAGACGATCATCGCCGATACCTACCCGCCGACCGAGCGGGCACGCATCCAGAGCTGGCTCGGTTCGGTCTGGGGCATCTCCGCGATCGCCGGGCCGGCCCTGGGCGCCGTCATCGTCCAGCACACGAGCTGGGCGCTGATCTTCTGGGCCAACGTGCCGCTGGGCGCGCTCGCGCTGATCCTGCTCGGCCTGTATCTCCACGAGCATGTGGGCGAGGCGAAGCACCGGCTGGATCTCGCCGGCGCGGCCCTGATGGCGACCGCGACCGGCGCGTTGATGGTCGTGCTGCTCCAGGCCGCGGAACTCGGCTGGTGGATCCTGCCGCTGCTGGCGCTGAGCGTCGCCGCCGCGATCCTGCTCGTCCTGCAGGAGCGCCGCTCGCCGGAGCCGATGCTGCCCCCGGTCGTGCTGAAGAACCCGGTGGTCCGCGTGGGTGCGCTCGGCAATGCCGCGATCGGCGCGCTGATGATGGGCGTGATTGCGTTCACTCCGACCTACGTCCAGGGCGTGATGCAGCGCGGCGCCTTCGAGGCTGCTCTCGGCCTCGTGCTGCTGTCGCTCGGCTGGCCGATCACCGGCTCGATCGCGGCGCGGCTGATCGTGCGGATCCCCTACCGCAACGTCTCCACGGTCGGCGGCTGCGTGCTGGTCGGCTCGGCGGCGCTGCTGCTGGCGGTGCGGCCGGACCAGGGGTTGGCGCTGCTCTGTATCGCCTGTTTCGGGCTCGGGCTCGGGCTGGGGCTGGTGAGCCTCACCTTCCTGCTCTCCGCCCAGGCCTCGGTCACCTGGAACGTCCGCGGGATCGCGACCTCCTCGGTGCTGTTCATGCGGTCGCTGGGCCAGTCGCTCGGCACCGCGGCGATGGGGGCGGTCCTGAACCTCGGCATCGCGCATCGGCTGTCCGGCATCGCCGATCCGGTCGAGACGCTGATGGATCCGGCGCGGCGGGCCGCGCTGGCGCCGGCGGATCTCGCCCGGTTGAGCGACGCCGTCGCGGTCTCGCTTCAGGCGGTTTTCGTCGTCATCGTTCTGATGGCCGTGGCCCTGCTGGTGGCCGCCCGGATGATGCCGCACGGCACGCTCGCCGATCCGTTCCGGCATCTGCCGGTTGACGGGACGCCGGCTTCCGGCCAAATCAAGCCTTCGAGGTAGAGTGCGATGGCCCAGAGCTGGAAACCCGATTCATGGCGGCAGCGCCCGGCACAACAGTTGCCGGACTATCCCGACGCGGGCGCGCTTGCCCAGGTCGAGAGCGTGCTCTCGCGTTTTCCGCCGCTGGTCTTCGCCGGCGAGGCGCGGCGGCTGAAGAAGGCGCTCGGCAACGTCGCCGAGGGCCGGGGATTCCTGCTGCAAGGCGGCGACTGCGCCGAGAGCTTCGCCGAGTACCACGCCAACAACATCCGCGACACGTTCCGCGTGCTGTTGCAGATGGCGGTCGTGCTGACCTATGGCGCCGCCTCGCCGGTGGTGAAGGTGGGCAGGCTCGCCGGGCAGTTCGCCAAGCCGCGCTCCTCGCCCCTGGAGACGCAGGGCGGCATCAGCCTGCCCTCCTATCGCGGCGACATCGTCAACGGGCCGGAATTCGATGGCGCCTCGCGCGTGCCGGATCCGCAGCGCATGGTGCAGGCCTACAGCCAGTCGGCGGCGACGCTGAACCTGCTGCGCGCCTTCGCCCAGGGCGGTTATGCCGACCTTCAGCAGGTGCATCTGTGGAACCAGGGCTTCATCGCCCGCAGCCCCGCCGGCGAGCGCTACCGCGAGCTGGCCGAACGGCTGACCGAGACGCTGGACTTCATGGCGGCCTGCGGCCTCACCTCCGAGACCAGCCCGCAGCTGCGCGAGACCGAGTTCTTCACGAGCCACGAGGCGCTGCTGCTGCCGTTCGAGCAGGCACTGACCCGCGTCGACAGCACGTCGGGCGACTGGTACGACTGCTCGGCGCACATGGTCTGGGTCGGCGACCGCACGCGCCAGCCGGACGGCGCCCATGTCGAGTTCCTGCGCGGCATCAAGAACCCGATCGGGCTGAAGGCCGGGCCGAGCCTGCCGGCCGATGACCTGCTGCGCCTCATCGACATCCTCGATCCCGAGAACCAGCCGGGCCGGCTCTGCGTCATCGCCCGCATGGGCGCCGACAAGGTGCAGTCGCACCTGCCGCCGCTGCTGCGCGCGGTGAAGCGCGAGGGCCGCAAGATCGTGTGGGTGTGCGATCCGATGCACGGCAACACGGTGGCGGCGGCCGGCGGCTACAAGACCCGCTCCTTCGATCGGATCCTGAAGGAGGTACAGGACTTCTTCACGGTCCACCATGCCGAGGGCACGCATCCGGGCGGCGTCCATTTCGAGCTGACCGGCCAGGACGTGACCGAGTGCACCGGCGGCGCCCAGGCGATTACCGAGGCCAGCCTCGGCGACCGCTACCACACCTATTGCGATCCCCGGCTCAACGGCAGCCAGGCGCTGGAGCTGGCATTCCTGCTGGCGACCGAGTTGAAGCGGCTGCGCCAGGAAAAGGGCGCCCGGCCGATGGCGGCGGCCTCTTGACGGGGGACGGCACGGCGCCGCCCCGGATCGGCGACGTTCCGGCGCTCACCGACGAGTATTTCCGCAAGACGAGGGCGATCGTCGACAGGTTCGGCGACCGCGAGGTCACCTATGCCGTCTTCATGCGCCGCCCGGTCATCTCGGCGCCGCGCCTGATGCTGGAGTTCATCGAGGCCGCTGCTGCCGGGCGCGGCACCAGCTTCGCGATCGACCTCATGCATCAAGAGGGCACGCGGGTGGGCGCCGGCGAGCCGGTCGTCTACATCACGGGCTCGTTCAGCCAGCTGGTCGAGCTCGAGACGCTGTGGCTGCAGCGCCTGGGTGCCCCCTGCGTCGCCGCCGACAATGCCTATGCCATGTGCTGCGAGCTGCCGCGGACGGCGTTCCTTGCGATGGATGCACGCCACTGCGCCGGCCAGGAGATGGCCGAGATGATGGCTTATGCCGCCTCGGTCGGATCGGCGGCGGCGAAGCGCGACGCCGGCGCGGTGGGATTTATCGGCAACGCGACGCAGGCGACGGCCGGCTGGTTCGGGCGGACCGTCGGGCTGGGCACGATGCCGCACGCGCTGATCGGCTATGCCGGCTCGGCCCTACGCGCCGCCGAGCTGTTCCACGAGACCTTCCCCGACGACGACATGACCGTGCTGGTCGATTATTTCGGCCGCGAGATCGCGGATTCGCTGGAGGTTTGCCGGCGCTTCCCGGATCTCGCCGGCGCCGGCCGGCTCGCCTTGCGGCTCGATACCCATAGCGGGCGCTATGTCGAGGGGCTGGATCTGGCGAAATCCTACGACGTGCTGGCCGCGGCGGCGCCGGAATCGATCCGCGGCTACCGCACCGAATCCGAGCTGAAGGATCTGGTCGGCACCGGCGTCTCGGCCGCTGCGATCTGGCATCTCCGCCGGGCCCTCGACGGCGCCGGGTTCGACACCGTGAAGATCGTCGCGTCGAGCGGCTTCTCGCCGGCCAAGTGCCGGATCATGCGGATCGCCGCGGCGCCGATCGACGTGGTCGGCACCGGCTCCTATCTGCCGGAGCGCTGGTCGGAGACCTACGCCACCGCCGACATCGTCGCCTATGACGGCGTGCCCTCGGTCAAGCTCGGGCGGGAATTCCTGCTGCGGCCGGCGGATATCTCAAGATGACGCTCCCTCTCCGCCCGCTTGGGGGGAGAGGGTCGGGGTGGGGCTTGATTCCGAGGATGGATTTGGTCGGAGTGTGCCGTTGCTTCGCTGGTGTCCTCCGACAAAATGCAGGGGAAGAGCCGGCGGCGGGAAGCTGAACCCGATTCCGGCTTTGGAAGTCGAACCCGTGCCCGGGCCGAAATCGGCACTCACCGACGCACGCTCCCGCTCCGTCCTCCTTCGTACAACTCCAGGAATTTGGCTTTCACCTGGGCGAACAGGCCGGGCGGGATGAAGCCGTAACCGAAGACACCCGGCCGACCCAGGAGCGGCGCCAGGCCGCCGTTCGGCCACTCGTCGACATTGTGTTCCGAGACGATCACCCAGTTCGGCGCGTCGTCCAGCCCAAGCGCCTGTAGGACCTTTGCCGGGATCTCCACGCCAACCGTATTCTTGTCGGGCCGCGCGTGGGTGATCGGAAGAATGACGACGAAACGCGGCGACGCCGGGGAATCCATAGCGGCGACCAGACATGCCGGTCGCTCCTTCCCTTGATCGCGGCCGGCGGCGGCCTCGTGGGTCCACAGATAATCGTAGCGGATGACCAGACCGGGCCTGGGCTCCGGAAGCGACACCGCAATCGCCTCATTTCAGAAGGTCGTCGAGCCTCGCGTGCTCCGGGTCCATCTCTGCACGCCGCACCGCGTCCGCCACGACCGGAACCGCTTCCGTCGTCCGGTGGGTCCGGCGTGCCGCGGCGACGAGCCAATCGTAATGATCAGCCGACATCAGCACCAGCTCACGCCGTCCGTGCCGGGTGATTTCCACCGGCTCCCGCTGCGCCTGATGCTGGAATTCGCCGAATTTGCGCTGAAACTCCAAGGCAGTCGTCAGAGGCATGGCTCTCTCAATGGCATAAGAACGGGTTCTCTGTATTTTCCGTGTTATCCGTATAAGGTCAAGCGGCCCGAAAGTCTGAGATTTCGGCCGTGCAATCACCGTGGCGGTAGATTGCCGATTGCCGGTCGCTCATTCCAAGCAATGACCGTTTCGCTCAAATGGCGCCGGGTCTTGAGTCGGCGGCCCCCACGACAGTCCGCGGTCTGGAACGGCGGAGAGGGAAGCCCATCACTCCCCGAACCGGTAGAGCCGGGCCGGGTTCTCGACCAGGACCAGGCGGCGGAGGCGCTCGTCGGGCGCGGCCAGCCGGAGCAGCTCGAAGACGTCGCGATCCGCGGGCGGGCGGGAGCGGACCGGCTCGTGCGGCCAGCCGGAGCCCCAGAGGAGCCGCGTCGGGTCGGCCTCGACCACGGCGCCGACGAACGGCACGAGGTCGGGCCAGGGCGGCGCCATCGCCGAGATCCGCGCTGCGCCGGCGAGCTTGACCCAGGTGCGCCCGCCGCGCACCAGCCGCAGCAGCGCCTTGAACCCGGCGCCGGCGAGCCCGTCCGCAACCGAGGCGAGGCCCAGGTCCTCGATCACGGTCTCGACCGGCAGGTCCGCCAGGAACGGCACCATCCGTTTCAGCGCCGGCGGGTCGAGGGCCAGCTGCAGATGCCAGCCGAAGGGCTCGATGCGTCGGGCCAGGGCTTCGATCCCAGCCACGTCGATGCCGACCGCCCGCCGCGCGTCGAGGCGGACGCCACGCACGCCAGTATGGGCCATGCTTTCGAGCGTATCGTCGCCGCAATCCGGCCCGATCGCCGCGACGCCGCGCAGGATGTTGCGGTGGCGCGCGAGCGCCTGAAGCATGCAGGCGTTGTCGGTGCCGAACTGGGCCGGCTGCACCAGCACGGCGCGCGCGAGGCCCAGCGCGGCGAGCCGCGTTTCCAGCTGGTCGAGCGTCGCTTCCGGCGCCACATCGTCGGTCTCGGCGGGAAATAGCGCGAGCGGGCCGGTCAGCCGGACCTGCGTGTCGCAGGCGCCCTCCGGCAGCGCGAAGCGTCGTGCGGTCCCTGATCGATGCACAGCCATTCCAGCCTCGACCCCGCGGTCCCGGCGATCCTACTCCCAGCCGGCCGCGCCGAGTACCTGCTGCGCATCCATGTCGAGCTTGCCAAGGCTGCGCACCGCCGAAAAATCCGCCTTGAACGAGCCCAGCGCCTTGAGCGGCGGCGCCACGGCGGCATCCGGCCGCGCCGGAAAATCGGGCTCGGCCGCGGCCAGCGTCGCCTGGATATCGGCGCGCAGCAGGTAGTCGAGGAGCAGCTGCGCCGCCTTGGCATGCGGCGCCGTGCGGACGATGCCGGTGCCGACGAGGTCGGCCGCGGCGCCGCGATCGGCCTGGTTGGGACAGACGAGGCCGAGCCCGTCCAGCACCGCCTGGTCGACGATCTTGTCCGAGCCGGCGAAACGCGCCCAGTAGCGCGTGTTGACGATCGCGACGCCGCCTTCGCCGTCGGCCAGCGCCTGCAGCTGGTCGCTGTCGCCGCCCTGCGGCGGCCGGGCAAGGTTGGCGACCACGCCGCGTGCCCAGATGGCGGTGTCCTCGACCCCGTCGGCCGCGATCATGGCAGCGGCGAGGGCGTGATTATACGGGCTCGAGGCCGAACGCACGAGCAGGGCGCCCTGGAATTTGGGATCGCCCAGATCCTCGTAGCGGCCGATATCCTCGGCCTGGAACCGGTCCTTGCGATAGGCGACGCAGCGCGCCCACCAGCCGAGACCGACCCACCGCCGCCGCGGATCGCGCAGCGCCTCGGGCACGGCGCGCAACGGCGGGTCGTCGGCCGCCGGCGCCAGGACGCCGCGCTCGGCCAGGCGCGACAGCGAGGCGGCGCCGACCAGGATGACGAGATCGGCGGGCGAGTTCGCACCCTCGCGGGCGAGACGGTCGAAGAGCTCGTCGGTCTCGGCGTCGACCAGCGTGACCTGCATCCCCATCTCGGCGGTGAAGCCGGCGAAGACCGCGGCATCGCGCTCGTGGTGGCGGTCGCTGTAGACGGTCAGCGGCGGCGGGGCCGCGGCTGCGAGAACCGGCAGCCACGCGGCCAGGACGAGCACACGGCGGATCATGGCAGCGCGATCGTCCCGGCGGCGATGGCCTGCAGCGTGCGGACGAAGAGTCCCGGCTCGACCGCCATCACCCGCGCCTGGAGCGTATCGGGCGTGTCGTCCGGCCGGACCGGGACGGGTTCGACCGCGATGATCTCGCCATGGTCGTATTCGCCGTCGACCAGATGCACGGTGGCGGCGCTCTCGGGCACACCCGCGGCCAGCACGGCGGCGTGGACGTGCCGCCCGTACAGGCCGCGCCCGCCGAAGCGCGGCAGCGGACCGGGATGGATGTTGAGCACGCGGAAGCGCCCCAGCACCGCCGGACCGACCGGCCGCAGATAGCCGGAAAGGACGACGAGCCCGACGCCGGAAGCGGCCAGCGCTTCGGCGATCGCGCGGTCTGCCACATCGGCTCCGCCGGCGATGGCGGCGCTGATGTGACGGGTCGGGATGGCCTGCGACCGCGCCCAGGCGAGGCCCGGCGCCTCGGCATTGTTGCCGATAGCGATCCGCGCCCGCGCCGGCAGTGCGCCGGAAGCGATCGCCCCGACGATGCCGCGCATCGAGCTGCCGCCATGCGAGAGGAGAAAACCGAGATCGAGAGGCTGGGGCACGAGGGGCTGGGACGGTAACGGATCGATGGCCGATATCCGCCAGATTGCCGATGGCGGCGCAAGAGGCGATCGGCGTTGCGGCCTCGACGTCGTACTTGACCGTGTGACCCGGTAGCTATGTTGACGACAGCAATTCAATTATATATTTGTATAATTTATTCAGAGGTTCATCGATGGTAACCACGAAGCTCCGGAAGGTTGGCGGTTCGGTCATGCTGACTGTTCCGCCGACGATCCTCGACCTTCTCGATCTGGCACCGGGCGCCGAAGTGGCGCTTGCCGTCGCCGGCGGTCGCATCGTGATCGAGCCATGCGTGCGGCCGCGCTATGCGCTGGACGAGCTTCTGGCGCAATGCGACGCCTCTGCCCCGGTGGATGAAGAGACTCGTGACTGGCTGGACGCGCCCGCTGTCGGCGACGAGCTGCTCTGATGGAGCGCGGCGACATCTATGTCGTGTCGCTCGATCCAACGGCCGGACATGAGCAGCGCGGCACCCGCCCGGTCCTGGTCGTCTCGCCCGGAAGCTTCAACCGGCTGACCGGGACGCCGGTGGTTCTGCCGATCACGAGCGGCGGAGGCTTCGCGCGAACAGCAGGCTTCGCGGTATCGCTGATGGGTGCGGGAACAAGCACGACCGGGATCGTCCGCTGCGACCAGCCGAGAGCGCTGGACTTCGGCGCACGCAAGGCCCGTCGGGTGGAGAGCGCACCGGACTGGATCGTCGACGAGGTCTTGGCGCGTGTCGCGACGCTGTTCGAGTAGTGGCGCCTCCAGGCGCTGCGACCGCCGGCATCGCAAGGAAAACCAGACTCATGTAGCCTATGCCGGCTCTCGATCCTGGATGATTGTTCGCCGGCGGGCTCCTATGCAGCATCGAACGACGCCCATGCCTTCTTCATCCGTTCTGTCGGCGCATATCACGCTGGGCATGCTTGCGGCGGCCATGTGCATTTGGCCGGCTCCGGCAGAAGCGGGCCCCACGGATAGCGGCACGTCGGTTTCCGTTCCCTACGTTGGATGTCCCTCGGATGGGCAGGTCGGCCCATTCCCGGCTCCCACCGGTCCCGGACAGTCGCTTCCGCTCGACAAGAAGATCGCGGAGCAGCTTGCCGTCTATTCCGAGCATCAGGGGCTGCGCGTGCTCGGCCCCGCTGGCTGGCACTGCGCAGGCATCTACGGCTCGAACGGTGCAGCTCTCCTCGTGACGCCCCAGGCGATCACTCCGCAAGAGCTCCTCTCGTCCAAGAGCTTCGATGGCCCGGCGATTCAACTGTCCTGGCGATCCGGCGGCACGTCCGGTCGTTTCGAGGTGGCGCGCATCATTGCGCGGGTGTTCCCGGAGGAGCGGGCGTTCGTCGAGCGTGTGATCGCCGAGGGCCTCCAGCCGGCAAGTGATTTTCCATTCGGGCCGTTTGCGAAGGATCAGCTGACGCGACCCACGAACCAGCTCGTGGAATTCCTGACGCCCGCACGATCCGAGGGCCTCGGCACCCAGAGCTGGCTGAGAATGAACGATCGCCCGATACAGGGGTTCGCGATGCTCCACGGGGAGTATCCCGACCTAATCTATCTGGCTGTCAGGCTACCGCCGGATCTGACCGACTTGACCGTGGCGATTGTCAGGCAGGGCGAGCGCCTGCCCAAGGTGGCGGGGCTGACCGCCGATTGATCGTCCCGTTTCGACTCATCGGCCGCATTGCCTGACCGGCTAGATTCCTACCCGCACACCCAGTCCCCGCTTCTCGGCCTCGGCAACGACGTGCCAGGCGCTCGCGAGATCCTGCACGATCGAGCCCAGGGATTTGTAGATCGTGACGTCGGCGGCCGAAATACGACCCGGCTTCACGCCGGCGAAGACCTCGCCGATCTCCGCCACGACATGATCGTCGCCGATGAGACCGGCTGCCTTGGCGTGGAGGAACTCGGCGCCCTGTCGGAGCACGCCGTCGCGGTGGTCGGCGATGAAGCGGGCGCGGCAGACGAGGTCGTCGCCGATCTCGCGCGGTCCGGCGCGGCTGGATCCGACGAGGTTGATGTGCGTGCCGTCCGCCACCCAGGCGTTGTCGAGGATCGGCTCCACGGCACCGGTGACGGTGCAGATGATATCGGCGCCGGCGGCCGCTTCGTGTGCGGTCGGGGCAGCGAGAGCCGTAAGGCCGAGCTCGGCACCCAGCTGCGCGGCCAGCGCCGCCGCGCGATCGAGAGACCGGCCCCAGATGCGGATCTCGGAAATCGCGCGGACCTTGGTCATGGCCACCGCGTGGGCATGCGCCTGCTCGCCGTAGCCGATTATGGCGAGCCGCGCGGCCTCCGACCGGGCGAGCGCGTCGGTGGCGGCGGCGCTGGCGGCGGCGGTGCGGATCGCGGTGATCTCGCCGGCATGGAGGATGGCGGCGGGCGCGCCGGTCGCGGGGTGGAACAGCGCCACGAGGCCCTGATGCGACTGGATGCCCTTGGCGAAATTCTCCGGGAAGATACTGATCAGCTTGGCGCCGAACGCCTCCTCCATCGCGCCCGGCATGATGCCGAAGAGGTTGCCGCCGCCGAGATCGAGGATCTGCCGCAGGAGCTGCCGGGTCCCGCCCGTCGAGAGGGCTGCCATCGCCCGCCGCATCAGCTTGATGCAGTCTTCCATCGGCAGCAGGCGCCGTACCGTCTCGCGGTCGATGACGAGGAGGCCCGTCCCGTCAGTCACCCCAGACCTCGCGGGCGAAGGCGACGAAGTTGAGGCCGAGGATCTTCTCGATGCGGCTCTGGGAGTGGCCCCGCGCGGCGAGCAGCCCGGCGAGCTTGCGGAACTGTTCGACCCCGCGCAGGTCGATCACGAAGGGCAGCGTGTCGGCGCGTTCCCCCGCCGCCCCGATCCCGGCCTTGGCGCGCTCCGCCACCTCGGCCGCGAGATGCGCCTTGTAGCCCTCGAGATCGTCGATCGGCGTGACGGAGCCGTCCGTGCCGATGCCGACATGGTCCTCGCCGCAGACATTCACCGCGTGCTCGATATGGGCGACCACGTCGGCGGCGGTGGCGTGGCCGGTCGCGTTGATGAACGGCATGAAGAAGATGCCGACGAAGCCGCCCTTTTCCGCGACGCCGCGCAGCTCGGCATCGGTCTTGTTGCGCGGCAGGTCGACCAGCGCGCGGCAGCCGGTGTGGTTGATCGAGATCGGCGCCTTGGAGGCGGCGATCGCGTCCAGGCAAGTGCGCTCGCCGCTATGCGAGAGATCGACCATGATGCGCCTCTGGTTCAGCCGCTCCACCACCTGGCGGCCGAAGGGCGTGAGGCCGCGGTTGCCGGGTGCCATCGAGCCGTCACCCAGCTGGTTCTCGGGATTGTAGGTGAGCTGGATGACGCGCACGCCGAGATCGCCGAACGTGTCGATGCGGTCGGGCTTGTCGCCCACCTGCGCCGCGTTCTGGAAGCCGTAGATGATGCCGATCCGGCCCTCCCGCCGGGCCCGCGCGATGTCCGAGGCGCGCTCGACGCGGAGCAGATCCCCGGGATGGTCGCGCAGCACCGCGTCCCAGCTGCCGATGGTGCGGATCGTGTATTCGAATGGCTCCTCCGGGCCGGCGACATAGCCCAGCGTGATGTTGACCGCGGTGAGGCCGGCGGCCTTGGCGTCACGGATGGCGCGGGCGTCCACATCCGGCTGGTCGGTATCGGCCGGGCCGGCTTGCGGGCGGCCCAGCTCGATATTGGGGTTCTCGAGCCCGCCCAGCGCGTTGACGATGATCGAGCCGGACGGCGTCGCGGCCCGCGCGGCGCGCCGCCACAACGGTGCGCCCAACGCCACCGCCGCCCCCGACAAGATCGAGCGCCGGCCCGTCCCGCCCGCCGCCATCGAAGATCCTCCGCCTGCCCGCCCCCGGACGCCCATCCTGCGCAGGCCGCGCGGCGCGTCCAGCGGATTCTGGCTGGCCTGCACCCGACGGGCTTCCCTCGCCGGACGCCGCATGCTAAGTCCCCGTCCCCGCGCGATCCGGCGCCGCCAGCGCTTGGGGGATCGTCCAACGGTAGGACAGCGGACTCTGACTCCGTCAATCTAGGTTCGAATCCTAGTCCCCCAGCCAATTCTTTCAAAGAGTTGTGCATACGGGCCGAGCGATCCGGCGCAAGAAATACCCCCCGAGTAACCCCGGTAGCAGAATGCGGCGCCTGCAGCTGCTTCGCGTCCTGGATGGCGTGCGCCAGCGAGTCGGCGCCGCCCCGACCATGAGGCAAATGCCCGGCGAGCGTCGACTGGCCTCGGCATCTGCACCCCGCGTCGCACGTCCACTTCAATCCGGCCCTGTGAATCCCGTGGATTAGGCGCTCTCTTAGCCCGGTTCGATGGGCATGATCTTGAAATCCGATTTGAGCGTGGTACCGCTGACAAAGTCGCTCAGGAACCGACGTGGTTCCGACGAGCCAGATTGGAGAAGACATGGAAGTCCTCATCCCCACCGACGAAGTCGCGCGCCGGACCGGCCAGTCGGCACGCACGTGGGAGCGGCGGCGTATCGCCGGCACGGGGCCGGAGTTCATCAAGATCGGGCGCCGCGTCATGTATAGCGAGTCCGCCCTGTGCGCTTGGCTCGCCGCGAACACCTTCCGCAGCACCTCGGAAGTCGACCAGCGTCCGGCGTGATCACCATGCCGAACGTCCTCGACTACGCCGTCGAACTGGCGACGCAGGGCTACCGGGTGCATCCCTGCGGTGCGGACAAGCGCCCGCTGTGCAAGGGATGGCCCGACTTGGCGTCGAGCGGCACCGGCGAGGTGCGCGCCCTCTGGCGCGAGCACGGCGGCCCGCTCATTGGTGTCGTGACGGGCGAGAAGAGCGGCATCGACGTGCTCGACATCGACATGCCGCGCCATACCGAGGCCGCTGCCTGGTGGCGGGAGATCGAGCCCGCCTTGCCGCCGACGCGGATCCACCGGACGCGGTCGGGCGGCCTCCATGTGCTGTTCCGGCACGCGCCCGGGCTGCGCAACTGGACGGGCCGGCCGGTGCCCGGCGTCGATGGCCGCGCCGACGGGGGGTACGCGATCTGGTGGCCCGCCGCCGGCGAGCCGGTGCTGTCGAACGCCGAGCCCGGAGACTGGCAACCGGGGCTCCTGGACGAGGTACGGCGCACGGAGCTGCGCCGGATTCGGTGGCCGGTGGCTGACCGGAAACCGGCGGTCGGCGACCATTCCACGCGCTACGCCCGTGCGGCACTCGACCTGGCTGCCGAGCGAGTCGCCAATGCTCCGGCGGGGTCGCGGAACACGGCATTGAACCGCGAGGCCTATATGCTGGCCCGATTCGTCAGCGCAGACCTTGTGGGTGTCGCCGAGGCAGCGGAGGTGTTGGCTACGGCGGCGCTTGCTGCCGGCCTGTCGGCACGGGAGACGGCGGCCACGATCACGAGCGTCCTGAGAGCCGGAGGCGTCGCATGAGCGTCGCACAAGTCGTGCAACTTGCCGTCGCCGATGCGTCAGCGCCTCC
>Ga0070731_10001964_pt1 | contig 20364 bp, 22 predicted proteins | sample Coa_R1_2_FD_66448 | JGI IMG/M metagenome (GOLD analysis project Ga0070731, IMG submission 66448) | Surface soil microbial communities from Centralia Pennsylvania, which are recovering from an underground coalmine fire - Coalmine... | ecosystem: Environmental > Terrestrial > Soil > Unclassified ... | reverse complement strand
TTTTGCCGTTGCAATGTGCATCCGTCACGAGCGCCCCGAAATCCCTATTGCGTTTGCGCTCTCGCCGTTCACGCCGCGCGAACAAGTGCGTGCCGGAATCGAGGCCGGCGGCCATCCCCGGATGTTCGGACGAGCTGGTTTGCTCGTCGGCGACGATACGGGCGACTATCTGACGACGGCGTCGGGCGACGTACGAATTCCGGTGCTCCGCAACGCGCTCTCGGCGGCACGGCAGGCTCGTCTGATCTTAACGATCCCGGGAACCAAAACGATCGAGCTGGCAGCGCTGGGGCGGCCCGTGGTGACGATCACCCCGCTCAACGCGCCGGAACTCGTTACAATTAATGGGCCGCTGACCTATCTCAATCGCATTCCTCTGGTTGGAATTCCGCTCAAACGCGCGGCCGCCGTCGGCGTTTCTCGGCGTTTCCGGCATCACACGCAGCCGAACATGGACGCTGGAAGAACGCTCATCCGCGAGATGCACGGAACGGTCACGCCGGGCCGGGTCGCGCGCGTGACACTCGAGGCGTACGACGACCGCGTCTGGCAACACGACTCCGCCGCGGCGCTGGCACTCCTCTATCGCGATCACGCCGGCGCGTCGGAGCGCATGGCCGACTCGCTGCTGGCACTCGCCTCGTAACGCAATGGAGTTCTCCGTCGTGATCGCGACGAGAAACCGCGCGAGCTACTTGCAGCGCGCGCTCGTTTCGTTGCAGGCACAGCTTGCCCCGCCGTCCTTCGAGGTCATTGTGGTCGACAACGGATCGTCCGACGGTACGCGCGATCTCGTCGAGCAGATCGCCGGAGCCTTCGAATCGCTCCGTTATGTGGCATGGCCGCTCCCGAATCGCGGTCAAGCACGCAATCGCGGCGTTGCCGTCGCGGCGGGCCGTTATCTGCTCTTCTGCGACGACGACGTGGCGCTCCCCGAAGGTTGGCTGGCCGCGCACGCGGCCTCGCACGGCGGCGGAACCGCACGCGTTGTGAACGGCCCGATTCTCAACGTTCCGTCGTATCTTAGCCGGCCCAGGCCCGGAGCGGCGAACTACTCGCGTGCGTTTTTGTGCACCTGCAATGCATCGCTGCCGAAGGCAGCGTTCGATTCCGTCGGCGGATTCGACGAAGACTTCGACCTCTATGGCTGGGAGGATACCGAGCTGGGTATTCGGCTGCGCGCCGACGGACTTCAATGGAAATTTTCGTGGGATGCTTTTTTATGGCACATCAAGCCGCCCGAGGAGCAGACGCTCGAGGTCGAGAGCCGAAAAGCCATCGAGAAAGCGCGAATGGCCCGAAGGTTTCTGGCGCGGCATCCTACTTCGCGGGTTCGCTTCGCGACGGGAGCGCATCCGTTAAACGTATTGCGAGGCCGTTACTTGATTCGGGAGAGTCTGCTCGCGATGTACGCCGGTCTGTCGACGAGCCGCCGCGTTCCCGCGTGGGTGAGTGCCGTGGCGCGCGCTCACTTTCTCGACGCGCTGTACACCCGCGAGCTGACTCGAGAATTGGACCGCGATGGTTGACGGCCGCGCGCTGCTCTATTGTGCCGGCGGCGGCGCCGGAGACTCCCTGGTCGCTTCGGTCGTGGCGCGGGCGCTGCGGCGGCGTTTTGGCGTTGTCGATGCTCTCACACTCGAGGCGCATCGCGCAATGCTCGAACGCGTGCCGGACGTCGACGATGTTTTAGTCGACGAGGGTGACGACGAACGGACGCTGGCCCAGCGACTTGGTCAGAGCGGCTACGCGGCCTGTATCGTGACGTGGGCAACGCCGCGAACCGCGCGCATCCCGCAGCTCGCCGCTATTCCGGTCCGTGTCGGACAAGCTCGGCGCTTCTATTCGTTTCGGTTCACGAAGCGCGTCGTCGTTCGCAGTGAGACCGGCGATGTTACCTCGCATTGGTCCGACATTCTGCTCGACTACGCGCGCTCCATCGGCTGCGATACGGAGGATCGGCAGTATCGGTTCGTTCCGACGCCGCACGACGAGAAGGAGGCCGGCGACTTGCGACCGTCAACGCGGTTCTTGATCCTCAATCCCTGTAATGCGGTCGCATCGCGGCGGGGCATATGGCCGCTCGACGGCTGGGCAGCGCTGGCGCGCGCCTTGCGTGAGAAATTTAATGCAAACGTGTTCATCAGCGGCTCGCCGTCGGACGCTCGCATGACCGACGCGATTGCGCGCGGGGCGAACGACGACGCGATCGTCTCGATTGCGGGTCGCACCTCCCTCGGCGTATTCGGCGCGCTGGCGCGGATGGCGGAGGCGTTCGTTGGTATTACGACCGGTTCGATGCACGTTGCAGCGGCCGTCGGCTGTCCGACCGTCGGGATCTTTCCGTTTCAATCCGACTTTCCGGACCGGTGGGCGCCGCTCGGGCCGCGGACCGCGGTCGTACGTCCCTCGTTTCCTTGCCATAAGGGTGACACGAAAGAGCGCTGTGTCGACTACGTCTGTATCGCGAATCTCGATTTGGAACGGATTCTTGCCGCTGCGGAGTCTTTGGTCTCGTAATGCGCGCGACCATCCAGCTATGCACCTACAATCGAGCGGGCTTACTGGCGCGCGTTCTCGACGCGTGCTTCGATCAGACGATGGGGAAGAATCAGTACGAGGTCGTCGTCGTCGACGACGGATCGACGGACGAGACTCCCGCCGCACTCGAAGCGGCTCGCCGCCGCGCGACCTGTGCGTTGACGGTCGTGACGCAGCCCAACGCGGGACTCGCTCGCGCACGCAACGCCGGCATTGCGCGAGCCGGCGGAGAGCGCATCATTTTCATCGATGACGACGTCCTGCCGATCCCGACCTTCGTCGCAGAGCATCTGCGCGCTGCGGATCGTCATCCGGCGTTTATCGTGCGCGGCGGCGCGATCGAAGTCGAGGACCCCGACGTACTTCCGCCGCCGATTTGGAACATCAGGAATTACAGCGGCAACTACTTCTGGACGACGAACGTTTCCGTGCCGCTGGCGACGATCCGTGCGATCGGCGGATTCGACGAATCGTTTGCCGAGTATGGGTGGGAGGATATCGACGTCGGATTGCGGCTGCGAGCGAGCGGCGTTCGCGCGACCTTTCATCCGAGCGCGTTGGTCTACCATGTGAAGCCGCGTCCGAACGGCGCGAGCATCGATAAAATGATCGCGCAAGCGCGAGCGCAAGCGCGTACTGCGGTTCGCCTCGTACGCCGGCATCCCAACTGGCGGGCGCACCTCGCTACCGGCATCAATCCCGTGCAGTTGCAGTTTCACGCCGTGCTGCGACGCACGAAGGCGGAAGACCGTTTGCGCCGGCGGCTCCAGGGCGTCGCGCCGGATCGGCCGCTCGGCCGCAGCGAGCTTCGAGCGGTCCGTGCATTGGCAAATGAAGCTTACTTTGCGGAACTCGAACGCGCGCTGCAGTCGGATGGCACGTGAGAATTCTGCTATCCCGCACCGACCGCATCGGCGATCTGGTGCTCTCGACGCCGGCGATCGCGACGGTCCGCGCTTCATTTCCGGATGCGCACGTGGCGATCGTGACTAGCGAATACAATCGCGTCGTCATGGAGCGCAACGACGACGTCGACGAGTTGATCGTGATGCCGAACGGCACTCGCCCGCAGGCGATGGGGCATCGGCTGCGCGGCTACGACGTTGCAGTAGCGCTTGCGCCGCGTGCGGTCGATTTGAAGCTCGTCGGCGCCACGCTTGCGCCGATCCGTGTTGGCTACACCTACGAACGCCGCTGGTTCGCTCGATTGACGGCGAGGATGTACGTCAACCGGCTGATGATCTCCGAGGCCGATCCGGAGCGGTGCGACCGCGATCCGCATCGCGTCGTTCGCCATGAGGTCATGCAACTGCTCGATTTGGTCGCGTTGGCCGGCGCGCGCCGGCGTATCTCGCGGCTGCGTTTGGATGTCAGCGACGTCGACCGTGCGGCAGTGCGCGATCTGCCGCGCGATCCGATCGTCGTGCACTTGGGCCGGCGATGGTTCGCCGACGGCAGCACGCTGGCTGGAACGATCGCGATCGTCGAGCGACTCTCGGAATTCGGACCCGTGGTCATCACCTGCGCGCGCGACTGTGAGGATGTCGCCGGTGCGTTCGAGGCAAGCGGCGCCGTCTCGCGCCTCCTTCGCGCCCTGCCGTTTCACGAGTGGGCCGCGGTCTTCGAGCGGGGACGCGTCGTCGTCACGGTGGATACGGGAGCGACCCACGTAGCGAGCGCCGTTCACCGGCCGACCGTGGTTGCGTTCGAGAACCGTTACTTCCGGCTCAACTCGCAAGAGTGGTCGCCGTACGGCGTGCCGCACGTCCTCATTCGCAAGCCTGCAGACGAGCGCCCTGAATCCATCGCTCGATTCGGCGACGACATCGTCGGTGGTGTCGCGCGCTTGCTGAAGGTTTGACGCGTGGAAATCTCCGTCGTCATTCCGACGTATAACCGGCTCGATACGCTGCAGCACGTGCTGCCGACGCTGCTCGCGCAGGATCTGGAACCGGAGCGATACGAGCTGCTGGTCTGCGATTCAAACTCGAGTGACGGCACCGCGGAATATATGAGAGGCCTGCAGGAGGCGTACCCAACCGTGCGCCGACTGGCGGACGCATACGGCGGCCGAGCCGCGGCGCGCAACGCGGGGATTCGCGCGGCCAAGGGCGAGATCGTGCTCTTCAACGATTCGGACATTCTCGCATCGCCGGATCTCCTGTCGACCCATCTGCGCCGCCATCGAGAACGTGCCGGCATCGCCGTCGTCGGTTTGGAAGTGCAAGTCGAGAACCTTTCCGAGTACGTTTATAAGCGCGACCATCCGCAGGCGCGCGGGCGTCTCCATCCGCCCTCACGAAAGAAGCTTTCGTGGCTCTATTTTTTGACGGGCAACGCATCGGTGCGCCACGTGGACCTGCTTCGCGCTGGTTGTTTTGACGAAAGCTTCACCGGTTACGGACATGAAGACTTGGAGCTCGGTTATCGTCTGTGGCGCCTGGGGATTGAGATCTGCTACGAACCCAACGCAGTGAACTATCACTGCCAAGCCGTCGGATACGAGGATCAGAAGGAGAAGATGCGGCTCGCGGGCCGCTCGACCGAGCGCTTCTACCGCAAACATCCCGACTTTGAAGTGATGCTCAAGCTCGGAATGACGCCGCTCTCGTTGGGCGCCCACTCGCTCTTGACTCGAATGCCCCGTCTCCTTGGTTTCATCGACCGGCAGGCCGGCCGGTCGCGGTTCGCTCGCGAGGTGCTTTTGCAGTACTATTACGTTTCGGGTATAAAAGAGGCGCGCCATGCCCAATAGAGTCTCGTGCGGCGCGTTGCGAGCCGCTGACGAAGGCGCGGAAGTCGAACTCAACGGCTGGGTGAATCGGCGCCGCGATCACGGCGGCCTCATTTTCGTCGACTTGCGCGACGCCGAAGGCATCACGCAGATCGTCTTCGATCCGCAGCATCCGAGCTTCGCGCAGGCCGAGCATCTTCGCAGCGAGGACGTGTTGCAGGCGGCCGGCGGGGTGCGCCGCCGTCCGCCGGGCACGGAGAATCCGCGGCTGGCGACCGGCGAGGTTGAAGTTGCAATTGGGTCGCTCGAAGTCCTCAATCGCTCGCAAGTGCCCCCGTTCCAAGTGAACTCCGAAGAACCGGTCGACGAGAACCTTCGTTTGGAGTACCGCTATCTCGATCTTCGCAGACCGCGAATGCAACGCAACATCCGCACGCGCCATCAGATCGTAAAGGCGATGCGCGACTTTTTCGATTCTCGCGGCTTCTTGGAGATCGAGACGCCGATGATGATCAAATCGACGCCCGAGGGCGCGCGGGACTACCTCGTTCCGAGCCGCCTCTATCCCGGTCACTTCTACGCCTTACCGCAATCGCCGCAGCTGCTCAAGCAGATTCTGATGATCTCGGGCTTCGGCAAGTACATGCAGATTGCGCGCTGTATGCGCGACGAGGATCAGCGCTCCGATCGGCTCGTCGAGTTCGTTCAGCTGGACGTCGAGTTATCGTTCTGTACGCAAGAAGACGTTCTCGAGGTCATGGAATCGTGCATGCGCTACGTCTGGCGGACCGTGCTCGGTGTCGAGCTGGCGCCGTTTCCGCGGCTGACGCACCAAGAGGCGATCGCGAGGTACGGCGTCGACAAGCCCGATTTGCGCTTTGAACTGGAGCTCGCCGACGTTTCACAGAGCTTTGCCGGAACGGAGTTCGCCGTCTTTCGCACGGCGATCGAGTCGGGCGGCGCAATCGTGGCGCTGCGCTACCCCGGCGGAGCGGCGCTATCGCGGCGCGAGTTCGATGCGCTGACCGAAACGGCGAAACAGTTCGGCGCCAAGGGCATGGTTTGGATTGCGCTTGCGAATGACGGAACGAAATCGTCTGCTGCCCGATTCCTGAGCGAGGGGCAGATCGCTGCGGTTCGAAACGCGCTTGGGGCGCAAACCGGCGACGCGCTGCTGCTCTTCGCCGACTCCGCACCGCTTGCATATGCCGTCGCCGGTAAGATGCGCAACGAGGTCGGTGACCGCTGTAATTTGCGCGATCCCAACGTCTACGCATTCGCTTGGGTGACGGGCTTTCCGTATCTGGAAATCGACGAAACGACCGGGCAGGCCGCGCCGGCGCACCATCCGTTCAGCGCACCCGCTCCGGGTGACTGGGAACTCATCGATCGCGATCCGATGGCCATGCGAGCGCAGCATTACGATATGGTGCTCAACGGATACGAGTTGGGCTCCGGTTCTATCCGCATTCACAAAGCGAACGAGCAGCGCAAGATCTTCGAAATGCTCGGCCTAACGCCCGAGCAAGTCGAGGAGCGCTTCGGCTTTTTCGTGCGCGCGCTCGAGTATGGCGCTCCGCCGCACGGCGGGATGGCGCTTGGCATCGATCGCATCGTGATGATCGCTTGCGGCGAAGCGAACCTGCGCGAGGTGACCGCCTTTCCGAAAAACTCCGTCGCGCGCGACGTTATGATGGATGCGCCGAGCGCCGTACCCGAGCAGCTCGTCCACGATCTCCATCTCCGGCTGGCTCCAAAAGCTCGTTTGCCCGACTGAAGATCGCGTCGAACATCGGCACCGTGAGCTTGCCCGTGTTCGTGTTTTGGCGGCTCGGATGGTACGACGCGATGACGACGATGGAGCGCGCGCCGTTTGTCGCGACGAGCTCCGCGCCATGCGTGAAGACGGCCCCGCGCGCGTCGAACGAGAACGCTCGCTCGCGCAGCAGCTTGAGAATTGCACCGAAGGCGATCGCGCCGAGCGCAACGATGACGCGCAAGCGCTTCAGGGCATCGAACTCTTCGACGAGATAAGGAAAACAGTTGCGCAGCTCCGCCGGTGACGGTTTGTTTTGCGGCGGCGCACACCGCACTGCCGCGGTGATGACGCAGTCGCGCAGAACCAATCCGTCGTTGCGGTCCACGGCTTCCGGCTGCGAAGCAAAACCTGCACGGTGCAGCGCCGGGTAGAGAAACCCGCCCGACGCGTCGCCGGTGAACGGCCGCCCCGTGCGATTGCTTCCGTGCGCTCCCGGCGCGAGGCCGACGAGCATTACGCGCGCGTACGGATCGCCGAACGACGGAACGGGCTTGCCCCAATACTCGCACTCGCGATGCGCCCGTTTGCGCTCGCGCGCGATTTTGGCGGCATACTCGCGCAACCGCGAACAGCGGCGGCAGCGAACGACCCGTGATGCAATCTGGTCTAAACGCATTGCAAAATGTCGGCATATTCGATGCCGACCGGTGCGACGACGTAGGCAACGCCTTCGTTGCGCTGCCAGATACGCTCGATTGCGGCACGCGGATAGACGACGCGCACGTTTGGCGCCGCGGGATCGTTGATCGCGCAGTCGCCGGCACGGGTAAAGCCGCACAGAACCGCAAGGTGGCCGTCGGAGTGCGGCAGCGGCGCTCCAGGAAGCTCTTCCTCCCGCCACGAGTACGAAATCGCAAGCGGAAGATTGCGCTCGATCAGTCGCTGCGCGTGATCGAGATTGGCAAGATGCGCCACGACGGCGCGAAAGCCGAGCCGGCCGCTGTAGGCAACGTTGAACGACCAGTTTCCCGTACCGTTATACGCTCGATCGAAGACGGCTCGTGCGGTTTCGTCGACGGAGCGGTCGATGCCGTGAAAAGCATGAATCATCGCCAGGCTTGCGGGGCTGCACCAGCCTCGCTCCTCTTCAAGGATGTATTGGGAACGGCCCGGCACGTCGAGAATGAGCGCGTCGCGCGCGTAGGGAAGCGAAGGCCGCGCGCGTACCGGCGAGGAGAATGCGATGAGCTCGAATTCGATGCCGCGTGCGCGAATCTCAATGCCGTCGAACGGCTGTGCCGCGCGGATCACGTCGATCTCGACACGCGTCCCTTCGTGCTCGGGACTGAACGATTTAGTTCCGGCCGGACGCCACTCTGCGTGATCGAGCCAATCGCTCGCGGGTTGACGCGCTCGCAGCAAGCGAAACGAAAGTCGACCGCTCGCCGCATGAGTATTCCAGCTGAGTACGCCGCTGCGGGCCGGCTCGAAGAAGAGCTGCGCCGATTCGGCGACGCGCAGCGCTTGTGCGAATGCGGCGTCGCTCAAATCCGCCATGTCCACGCGTTCCACGTGTCGCCGATGAACGCTGCTGGAACGTAGTTCTTGAGATCGGAATTCATTGCGGTGTAGTTCATCCGCCAGCTGAAGAAGACGGCGGGAACGAGGGCCCGAAGGCGCTCCTCTTCCCGCTGATAGAGCCGCCGTCGCACCGCGACGTCGAACGTGCCGGCTGCCGCCGCGCTCGTCGCGTTGACGATCGGGTCGTCGAGCCACGATGTGTTGGCGCCCTGCGGCGGAATGAAGGCTGCGTTCCAGCTGCCCGAATTGTCCGGGTCGGGGCCGTTCGTCTCGATCGACCATTCCAAATCGTACTTGCCCGTATATAACGGGCCGTCCATTGCAAACAAATAGCTGCCGGGATAGTTTCGGATCACCACGTCGATTCCGACCGCGCGCAGCATCGATTGAATCAAGAGCTGGGATTCGGCGTTCTCCTGATGGCCGGTCGTGGCGTAAATCGTCAGACGCAGCGCGAGCGGGCCTTTGTGCAGGACACCGTCGACGCTCGGCGTCCAACCGGCTTGCGCGAGCAGCCGCTTCGCATCGCCGGGATCGTATCGGTAAGGAGGCAGCGCCGGCGCGGCCCAGGACTCCGGAAAGATATCGGAGACGGCGAGCCGATCGATGCCGTGAAAGACGGTATCGTTGATCCGTTTCCAGTCTACCGCTTCGGCGATCGCACGTCGTACCCGGACGTCGGCGAGTTGTGGCCGGCTGCAGTTGATACCGAGATGGCGCCAATCCGCGATCAATCGGCGGTCAACCGTTATTCCCGCGATACTCCCGAGCCGAGCAATTCCATTTGGATTCACGTTCGGATAGACATCGATCTCGTGCGTAGCGAGCTGATTGAAGAGCGTATTGACGTCGGGGATGATCTTCCAGATCACTTCCTTGACGCGGGGCGCTCCGCGAAAGTAGCGCGGATTCGGAACGAAGTCGAGCGACGAACCGTGAGTCCATGTTTTCAGAAGGTACGGGCCGCTCGAGAGGGGTCGCTCGTTGAAGGCAGCCGAGTTGAGGTTCGGCAGCTTCGCCAGCAAATGGGCCGGTAGCGGCGGATAGCCCGCGCCCCCCATTGCGAGGATGCCGAGCACGGCGACGTTGGGACGTTTGAGCGTGATACGCAATGTATATGGGTTCGGCGCGCTTGCTGCTGCAATCGCATCCCACCCGTAGCGCGTCTTGACATTGTTCGCCGAATTTTCGACCGCGTGATAGGTAAAGAGCCAGTCGTCCGCTGTCAGCGGTGCGCCGTCGGACCAGACGGCGCCGCGCCGCAAGTGCACGAGGATGTGTTTTCCATCGGCGCTGATTCCGCCGTTGCGCGTGGTAGGAACTTGTGTCGCGAGATCCGGCACGTAATCGCCGCGCGCGTCGTAGCGCAAGATAAAAGAGAAGAGCAGTCCCGATATCTCGTCGGTCGCCGCGGTGTGAGCGAACATGAGATTCAGGTTGTCGGGTTCTTCGTTTTCTCCAAGTCGGACGACGCCCGGCACCGTCCATGCGTTGCGTTCTCCGGTGGGTCGTTGCGCGCGGGGACCGGCGCAGCCGCACGCCGCCGTCAGCGCGATCAGCACCGCGACGGCACGGAGACCGCCGGTCACGTGCGCGCGGCGGCGGTCGGTGCCGTTTTGACGAGGCGATCTTTGATTGCCGCATAGAACCGGTCTGCACCGAAGCGGACGAGATCGTCGCACGGGAGGCCGATCTCAGAGCGAGCGCGCTCGACCTCCGCGAGCGCCTCGTTTTCATTGAGGCCGTGCGTGTTGAGCGCGATGCCGACGACCGGCGCCGGCTTAACTGCCGCGAGGAACCGCTCGTGGAGTGCGATCGATGCTCCGTAGCTCAATGTCGGGGTCGGATACGTCTCAATCCGGCGGCGGCGCGGATCGGCGACTAAGACGAGCGCGTCGGGAGCGCAGCCGGTCATCAACGCGACGGTTACGGCGGCGTATGCCGGATGGTTGATCGCACCCTGGCCCTCGACGACGATGAGTTCGGCACCTTCGTGCGCCGCGTAGAGTACCAGCTGCTCCGCCGCACCGGCCGCAAAATCGGCAATGACGCGGTCGATGCTTATACCCCAGCCGGCGATGAGCACGCCGGTCTGCCCGGTCGGGACGAAGCGCGCCTTATTGCCGGCTTGATTCGCCGCACGCACCAGCTCGAGCGATACGGTCATCTTTCCAACTGCGCAGTCGTTTCCAATAGTCAGGATGATGGGCGGGGCGGCGTTGTACGCTTCACCGGAAAAGAGCGGCACCCCCGGAGGTTTGCGCACGTCCCAGATTCGCGTTCCGGCGGCGCGGGCGGCGGTGTGGAACTCGCGATCCTCGTCGAGCATCTCGTGCAGACCGCTCACGATCTCCAGGTGCGCGGCGATGGCTTCTAAAATCGTGCCGCGCCACTCTGTTGGAAGCCCGCCGCCTTTCGGCGCGGTGCCGATCAGCAACGCGGTCGGCGCGTACTGCAACGCTTGCGAGAGGCTCTCGACGATGGGCGTGTCGCTTTCGAGATAGGGCAGTACGTCGCGAACGCGCCGCCCCGCGCACGACGGATCGATGACGGCGACGACTTCATCGTTCCCATAACGGAGTACGCCGTGGGCCGTCTTGGCATCGTCTTGGAATCGATCGAGCGCGAGAATCGCGTAACGCCGTCTCACGCAAGCGCCCTTACCTGTACGCCCAAACCCGGCGCATCGGGCAGTACGAGCTTGCCGCGATCGTAGGTCACTCCGACAAACGGGTCCGCGGCGGTCAGAAACGGGCCGTCGATATCGGCCCAATCGACCAGGGGAGAGAGATGCGCTGCGGCCGTCGCCGCGACTGCGCTTTCGACCATGCATCCGAGCATGATCTTCAAGCCCATCGCACGCGCCGTGTGAATCATCGCCAGCGCGCCGCGGATGCCGCCGGTCTTTGCGAGCTTCACGTTGATGCCGTCGACGCAGCCGTACAAGCGTGGAAGATCGCTCGCCACGAGCGCATCCTCGTCGACCACGATAGGGATGCGAACGCGCTCGCGAATCGCTCGAAGCTGTTCGGGATGTCCGGCAAGAACCGGTTGTTCGCAGAGTTCGATGTCATAGCGCTCGAGCTCGCGCAGAATCGTAACGGCGGTTTCGACATCCCAGCCTTCGTTGGCGTCAATGCGCAGCGCACCGCGATACCGCGCGCGTATCGACGCGATCGTTTCAACTTGTTGCGACGGCGTGCCGAGGCCGAGTTTGATCTTGAGAATCGGATGGTCGCCGACCTCGGATAGCTTGCGAAGCGTCGTCGGCGGGTCGGCAATCCCGATCGTGAATGAGGTGACCGGCGTTTGCGCCGGATCGAGACCGAGCAGCGCGTAGAGCGGCTTGCCGAGATCTTTGCCGATCAGATCGTGCAGCGCGATGTCGAGTCCGGCGCGAGCTGACGCCGGAACACCCAAATGGAGGAGGTTCTCGAGCCGATACGGATCGTCGGCGGCGAGCGGATGCGACGCAAAGTATGTAATCACGCTCTCGACCGATTCACCGTAGCGCTCGATCGGCGTCGCTTCACCAATACCGTCACATTCCTCCGCGACGACACGGACGATCGCGGTACGCGCGACGGATTCTTCACCACGAGCGATCTTGAAGGGATGGACGAGGGGCAGATCGAGCGGCGTCACCGCGACGGAGAGCATCGTCGTCGCTTTCAACCGTGCATGGAGCCTTCCTCGGCACGCCGGTTTACGGCTTGACTCGAGGTGGTACGGTATAGGAGCTCGACTGCGTATAGCGCGCAGCCTGCGATGGTACCGAACCGACTTATTTAACCGAGGGAGCATCAGCTCCGGACACGACGGACCGGCTTGGGCAGCATGCCTGCCGGCCCGGCGCCCGGGCCGCACCCACCTGCGAGAACGCAGGTTCGTTCCACGCTTGCAAGACGCTATGTGCGGTTGAGCATCGCCTTTCGCCAGGCCGTAATTGCGACTGCAACCTGCTGCGCCGTTGCGGCACCGTGCGCTTCGTCGAGCACGAGGTGGCCTCGGAACTCGTCGAAGGCGTCGATCGTCGGCGCAACAGCTCGGTCGGAATCCGCCGCATCGCTCCACAGCAGAACGATATTAGGCGCCAACGCGCGCGGATCGCTCGCGGCATCGAAGCGTGCCGGCTCTGGCCCGAAACGCAACCACGCTGAGTCGGCCTCTTTGGCGACGCGCTTGCAATCGTGCGTCGTGGACGCGAACGTTTGCGGCGCATTCCGCAAGGCAAGCGTGACGTTAAAGGCCTTTGCGCGCGACGTCGCAACACCGATCCGTTCCAACTGGTCGCTCCACGAGCATTCGACTTCACGCGCCAATGGCGCCGCGATCAACGGCGCGCCCAGCGTTACGGCGTGCGCGAGCACTTCCTCCATTCCCGCTCGGTCCGCAACGAAGAATGATGCGTCGAAGAGTGCGGCAATCGTAAGCCCCCGATCGGCCGCCATCTTCTTCACCTGGGCGAGGTAGTCGACGTCGGTCCGCGGAAAATGGCGCACGTCCAAGACGACGCCGTCGCAAGCGAGCTCTCGCGCGCACAGGTCTAGAAATTCTAGCTGCGTCAGCTCGCCGCGTTCGATGTCGCGGTGAAGCGAACTGCTGCTGCAAGCAAGCTTCATCGGCGTCGGAGGTTCTATGAAACGATGAGAATAGCCCTCAGTTCTCGACTTCGGCACGCACGACGCGACGCCGGTCGATTACCCGCAATACGGTTTCGTCGTCGCTGAAGCGGTCGCAACGGGTCAGTCCGACCGCGGCGTCGTCGTCTGCGGCTCGAGCCTAAAGAGCTAATCGCGGCTCCATAGGGAAGAGAACGGCGTGGACATTCTCGTTCCGAGCACGATCGAGGCTCAGGATCCGCAAATCTTTGCCGCCATTGCTGGCGAGGAACGCCGGCAGCGCGATAATCTCGAGCTGATCGCTTCCGAAAATTACGCGAGCCGTGCCGTTCGCGAAGCGATGGCCTGTGTGATGACCAATAAGTACGCCGAAGGATACCCGGGAAAACGGTACTACGGCGGGTGCGAATGGGTCGACGTCGCCGAGAATCTCGCACTCGACCGGCTCAAGGAGCTCTTCGGCGCCGAGCATGCGAACGTTCAGCCGCACTCCGGCGCGCAGGCCAACATGGCCGTTTTCATGGCGCTGCTGCAGCCCGGCGACACCGTGCTCGGCATGTCGCTCGCACACGGCGGCCACCTCACGCATGGCACCAAGGTGAGCTTTTCCGGCAAGCTCTACAATGCGCTCGCATACGGCGTGAAGCGGGATACCGAGCTCATCGATTTCGACGAAGTGCGCACGCTCGCGCGCGAACACAGGCCCAAACTGATCGTCGCCGGCGCAAGCGCTTATCCACGCATCATGGAGTACGGCCCATTCCGTGAAATCGCCGATGAGATCGGCGCCGCGCTTCTCGTCGACTTTGCGCACGTCGCCGGACTGGTTGCCACCGGGCTGCACCCATCACCGGTGCCGCTTGCCGATTTCGTCTCCTCGACGACGCACAAGACCCTGCGCGGCCCGCGCGGCGGCTTCGTCTTGTGCAGGCAGAGCTGGGCGCAAGCGCTCGACAAGAGCGTCTTTCCCGGCATCCAAGGCGGCCCGTTGATGCACACCATCGCGGCGAAAGCGGTCGCCTTTCACGAGGCACTGCAGCCGGATTTCGCGACCTATCAACAGCGGGTCGTGGAGAACGCGCAAATCATGGCGGACGAGTTCACCCGCGCCGGGCTGCGACTCGTTGCGGGGGGAACCGACACGCATCTTATGCTCGTTGACGTATCGGTGAAAGGCCTCACCGGGAAAGCCGTGGAGGCGTATCTCGACGAGATCGGCATCACCGTCAACAAGAATGCGATCCCCTTCGACAAACAAAAACCGTTCGTTGCCAGCGGTATTCGCATCGGAACGCCGGCGATCACGGCGCGAGGGTTCGGCGCGCAGGAGTGCGCCGAGGTCGCGCGCATCATCGTCGACGGTCTCGCCGACATCGAAAGCCGCACGCAGATCGAAACTCTGCGCGGCCGCGTTCGCGAGCTCACCTCGCGTTTCGACGTCCCTTAGCGAAGAGAAAACACATCCATGCGCCCGGGCTGGGACGAATATTTCATGCAGATCGCGCACACCGTCGGGACGCGCGCGACCTGCCCGCGCGCGTCGGTCGGCTGCGTGCTGGCGCGCGAGCATCGCATCCTGACGACCGGGTACAACGGCGCGCCGCGGGGCGTCGCGCATTGCACCGAGGTGGGGTGCACGCTCGTTAACGAACACTGCCTGCGTGCAACCCATGCCGAGGCCAACGCAGTGGTCCAGGGTGCGCTGCACGGTGTCAGCCTTGCGCAGGCGACCGCGTACTGTACGCACCAACCCTGCGTCAATTGCTCGAAGCTGCTCATCAGCGCGGGCGTGATTAAGATCGTCTACGATGAAGCGTATCCCGATCCGGTAGCGAGCCAGCTGCTCGCGGAAGCCGGCGTCGCGGTGGTGCAGTACGCGACGCTGGAAGGCGCCCGCGGATGAGCGCGCACCACCTTAGTCCCGGCGTACTCTACGCGGCGGCCTTCGTTATCGCCGGCGGCGTGAGCCTTCTGGCAACTCCGGCAATCGTTCGGCTCGCGCTGCGCCTGCGGATCGTCGACGATGACGGACACGACCGGCGCATGCACGATCTGCCAAAGCCGCGCGTCGGCGGCATCGCCGTATTCTTCGGGTTTGCGTTTGCCCTCTTTGCAATGCTCGGCGTAGCGCTCGGTACGCCCTTCGGATTGCTTTCCCCGGCGGAACAGTTCGATGCAATCCATCGGCTCGTCGGCCTGCTATTTGGGAGCATGCTGATTCTCGGTGTCGGAATCTGGGACGACGTGATGCAGATGCGCCCGCGCAACAAGCTGCTGGCGCAAATCGTCGTCGCATCGGTCTCCATGCTCTACGGGTTCGTCATTCCCGGCATGAATAATCCGTTCGATCACAATCCGGGCACGAACTGGATCGACTTCCCAATGTGGCTTGGCGTACCCCTTACGCTCCTCTGGTACGTCGGGATGATGAACGCAATTAATTTTCTCGACGGTCTCGACGGCTTGCTCACCGGCGTCACCGCGATCTCGAGTCTCTTCTTGTTCGCGATCTCTCTCGTGCACGGAAATCCGGTCGTGGCGCTCGTCGTCGTCGCGCTGGCCGGCTCGTCGCTCGGCTTTCTTCCATATAACTTCAACCCAGCCCGAATCATCCTCGGGGATGCGGGGTCGCTCTTCATCGGCTACGTTTTTGCAACGGTATCGATTATTGGCGCCAGCAAAACCGCGATCGCGATCAGCATCGTCGTTCCGCTCTTGGTCCTGGCGCTGCCGGTGCTCGATACCGCAGCGGCGATCGTGCGGCGCGCGCGCAGCGGCAAGCGCATCACCGAAGCCGACCGCGGCCACTTTCACCATCAACTCATCTTTCGTTTCGGGCTCAACGTCCGGCAGGCGGTTCTGCTGCTTTACGCAGTCTGCTTCGTGCTCGGTGCGGTAGCGCTCGCCTTTTCGGGCGAGTTCACGCACGTCTTTCGCCACGCTACGTAACGCGAAGCGATGAGCGAGCGATTGCGCGTCCTGAGTGTCTTCGGGACGCGTCCCGATACGATCAAGATGGCGCCCGTAGTCCACGCGTTGAGTCGCCATGCGGAGATCGACGACCTCGTCTGCGTTACGGCCCAGCACCGCCAGATGCTCGACGATCTGCTGGAGCTCTTTGAGATCGAGCCGGATTACGATTTGGACGTCATGACGGAAGATCAGACGCTGACCGAGGTGACGACGCGCGTTTTGGTCGGGATGGAGCCGGTGCTGTGCGAAGCTCGCCCCGACGTCGTGCTCGTACACGGCGACACGACGACGAGTACCGCGGCCGCGCTCGCCGCCTTCTATCAGCGCATTCCGGTCGGACACGTCGAAGCCGGATTGAGAACGGCGAACCGTTGGCTGCCGTATCCGGAAGAGATGAACCGCCGGCTCACGGGTGCGATCGCATCTTACCATTTTGCTCCGACGGCGCTCGCGCGCGAGCATCTCGTACTCGAGAACGCGCGTGCGGACGACATCGTCGTGACCGGCAATACCGTGATCGACGCGTTTCTTGAAACGTCGGCGCGTTGCGATCTGGCAGACCCGCCGCGCTGGAGCGAGCTCGCGCCGGGCCGCCCCACGATCGTCGTGACCGCGCACCGGCGTGAGAACCATCCGCACATGCGCGAAATCGCCGAAGCGCTCGCCGAAATCGCAGGACTCGACGCCCGGCCCCAACTCTACTGGCCGGTTCACCCATCGCCGCGCGTCGCTCCGGTAGCACACGCCGCGCTCGACGGCGTGCCGGGCGTCGTCTTAGTCGAGCCGATCAATTATGCGGAGATGGTTGCTGCGGTCAAAGCCTGTGCGTTCGTCTTGACCGACTCGGGTGGTCTCCAAGAGGAAGCGCCATGCCTTGGCAAACCGGTGCTCGTCATGCGGGACGAGACCGAGCGACCGGAAGGCCTCGAGGCCGGAACGTTGGAGCTGGTCGGCCACAAGCGCGAGCGGATCGTTTCGGCCGCCCGGCGGCTTTTGAATGATGAAACCGCGTATCTGCAGATGGCGCAGGCACGCAACCCGTACGGCGACGGGCAGGCCGCCGAACGAATCGCCGCATGGCTGCTCGCGCGGTTGCGCGGTGGACCATACCCTGCGGCCTACTCGGGCGAACAGCCGGGTAAAGCCTCGCGCACGGCTCAATGAAGCCGATCCTGCCGGTTCTGGGGGCGGGTGGCACGTTCGCGGTCGCGACCGTGGGGGGACTCTTCGCCGGAGTGTGGCTGGCAGACAGGCTGCGGGTTCCGATTTTGGCGGCCGCCGGCCTGTTCGTGGGGCTGGCGCTTGGCGGCTACTCGGCCTATCGACTGCTCCTGCGGTCGATGTAGCCCCCAATGCAGGAGGATAGAGGCGGCGGGCGTAGCTACAGCGACGCCGACGCGGCGGCCGATCTCGCTGCTTATCTAGCGCTCAAACGCGCAGTCTCGATCTGGTCTTTGGTGAGCATCGCCGTCGTGGCACTCTTGGTGGTTCACTGGCTTCCGTTTCCGGCATTGGCGCTTGCAACCGGTGGGCTGTGTGGGGTGCTCAATGCCCAGTTAACCGGGAGTAGCGGCGCGCTGCTCTTGAAGAACCGGACCGTAGGGCTCTTCGTCTTAAGTAGTTTCCTGCGAATCGGGGTCTTCGGTATAGTCCCGGTGGCGTTCGCCGTGCACGGCCCGTGGTGGTCAATGGCCTGGTACTTCGCCGGTTTTTTCCTTCCATTAGCGTTATTTGCAGCTGGCACGCTGCGCGCATTCGAGCGAGAATAGAGCGAGAACACCTTCGTGCAAGAGAACCTAGGCGAGCACACCCTATGGCACCTGCCGGTGCTGGGAACGGTGCATGCCGATACGATCGTGACGACGTGGATCGTCATGGCGCTCTCCGTTGCATTTTTTGCCTGGGTTGGCGCGAGCTACCGGCGGCCAATTCAAACGAAGCGCCAAGTCGTCGTCGAAGGCGTCGTGAATTACGTCGCCGATCTCGCGACCAGCACGCTGGGCAAGCGAGGCGAGCCGTTCGTCCCGTTCTTCATCGCACTCTTCGTCTTCATTTTCTTACTCAACCAGTTCGGGTTCATCGTGCTGCCGTTCAAGGCGCTTTGGTTTCACACCATCGGTTCACCGACTGCAGATCTCAACACGACCGTCCCGCTGGCCCTCGCGGTCTGGCTGGGGACGTGGGTGCTGTTTCCGGTGACGCACGCCAAGCATTTACTCCAGCCGTTTGCGTGGCTGCTGCCGATCAACGTCATCGAAGAGTTTTCGCGGCCGCTGACGCTTGCGGCCCGCTTATTCTTCAACATCTTCGTCGGCGAGCTGCTGTTCATGATCGTTGCGTCGATCATCGAAGACCGCATCTCGATCGGGTTCCTCAATCTCTCGCTCGCGGTAGCCGTCGTGCCGTTTTTCATTCAATTTTTTAACTTCTTCGTCGGCACAGTCCAAGCGTTCGTTTTTACCCTTCTGGCGATCGTCTATTTCTCGTTGGCGATCGGCGAAAGTCATTAAGAAAGGTTACGTCATTGAGTCCTGAAGCGTTAGTAGCCGCATTTACCCTGCTGGCGTTCGGCATCATCGTCGCCGGCGTTGCATTCGGCTCGGCCATCGGCGACGGCATCGTCGCGAGCAAGGCGGTCGAGGCAATTGCCCGCCAACCGGAAGCGCGTCCGAATATCATGACGTTCATGTTCCTCGGCGTCGGCGTTCTGGAAGCGTTCCCGATCATCGCACTCGGTCTGGCCTTTTACATGATCTTCGGCTTAGCACCGCTGGCCGCGCTCATGGCAAAGGTGACAGGCCACTAAAGCGCGATGTTCCTTTCGCTCGACGGTACGGCCATCGTTCAGCTGATCAACTTTGCGATCTTCTTCGCTCTGTTGAACCTCGTATTTCTGCGACCCGTCGGGCGCGCGATCGTAAAGCGCCGCGAGTACATCAATGGCCTGGTCTCAGATTACGACCGCTATCAACAAGAGGCACGCAACCTGCGCGAAGAGGCCGAGGCCGTCCGCACCGCCGCTCGCCGCGAAGCGGAGCACCGCGTCGCGACGGCGCGCGCGCAGGCCTCGAACGAAGCCGCCGAAGCCTCGGCAAAATACGCGCAGCAAGCACAGCAAATCGTCGAGGAGGCAGAGCGAACGGCACAGGCGGAACTCGACTCGGCGCGCGCCGGTGAGCGCGATGCGGTGCGCAGGCTCGCGAACGTCATGCTCGATCGGGTAATCCCCGAGGCGGCTGGATGAACGACGCGCAGTTTTACCTCAAACTTGCGCTCTGGAGCCAGATCGTTTCGTCGATCGTCTTCATCGCCGCTTTGATATTCATGTGGGTCCGCTGGATCATGCCGGTCGTCATGGCCGCGCAAGAGCGCAGCAATCGCCAAATTGCAGACGCGGAGCGGCATCGCGACGAGGTCAAAGGCGCACTCGAGGCGCTCCGCGCCGAGATCGAAACCGCCCGCCATGACGCGCAGCTCATCGAGGGGCGCGCGCGCCTGCGCGCGCAGCACGAGCGCGAGCTGCTGCTTAGAGAAGCCGCCGATGCAGGAGAGCGTGCGCTGACCGATGCGAGCCGCGAACTGGAGCGCGCTCGCGCGGCGGCGCGACAGCGCTTGCGCGACGAGATTCTAGGACGGGCATTGGACCTTGCGCGCGACGAAGCGAAGGCGCGCGTTGGTCCGGACGTCGACGCTGCGTTCGTCGAGCGCTTCGCAGCCTCGCTGGAGCATGCAGCGCGTGGTTAATCAGACGCTCGCGCGCCGCTACGCAATCGCGGTCGCATCGCTGGCGCGCGAGCAGAACGCGGTCGAGCGCATCGGCGCGGATCTGCGAACCGCTTCGGGGATTCTCTCGGAGCCGGGTATCGTTCACGACTTTTTCGTTTCGCCGGTGATCGATCGCCCGGCCAAAGAACGCGCACTTCTCGAGATACTCGACGGAAAGATGCACCCGGTGGCCCTTCACACCGTATTGCTGCTCGTTCGCAAGCGTCGCGAATCGTTGCTGCAAGCGATCGTTGCGCAATACGTCGCCTTGGAGCGAGCAGCTCGAGGCGCCGAGGCGCTCACGATCGAGTCGGCGCGGCCAATCGGTCGCACCGAGTTCGCCCGCTTGACAGCCCGTCTCGAGGCAGTCTATCGAAAGAAATTCGAGG
>Ga0070731_10001963_pt1 | contig 20378 bp, 14 predicted proteins | sample Coa_R1_2_FD_66448 | JGI IMG/M metagenome (GOLD analysis project Ga0070731, IMG submission 66448) | Surface soil microbial communities from Centralia Pennsylvania, which are recovering from an underground coalmine fire - Coalmine... | ecosystem: Environmental > Terrestrial > Soil > Unclassified ... | reverse complement strand
TAAAATTCGCGGTTTTCTGCCAAAACATTTTTCATTTAATGTTGATGGAGGGCGTTGCGACACCTGCAAGGGTGAAGGCGAGCAGGTTGTTGAAATGCAATTTCTCGCTGATGTTCACCTAGTCTGCGAAACCTGTCGCGGGAAAAGATTTAAGGAAGAGGTTTTGGAAGTTACCTATAATAACAAAAGCATTTTCGACATTTTGGAATTAAGTGTTGATGAATCTCTGGAATTTTTTAAAGAGGAAAAAGATATCGTGCACAAAATAAAACCGCTGAGTGATGTCGGGTTGGGTTATATTAAATTGGGACAATCTTCAGATACATTGTCCGGTGGTGAAGCCCAGCGTGTAAAGCTCGCATCCTTTTTAGGCAAAGGCAAAGCGCAAGGCCATATTCTGTTTATTTTTGATGAACCGACTACCGGGTTACATTTCCAGGATATAAAAAAATTACTTACTTCATTCAATGCATTAATTGAGCAGGGACATTCGATCCTTGTGATAGAACACAATACTGATGTAATAAAATCCGCTGACTGGGTTATTGATCTCGGTCCCGAAGCTGGTGAAAGCGGCGGAAATATTGTTTATGCCGGCACTCCTTCGGGATTGAAAAAAGTAAAAGAGAGTTTTACTGGAAAGTTTTTGAGTTAAGACCCCAAAGCATCAAAAGAAAGGAATAGGACAGAATTTCAGGTTTTCTTCTATAACATCTTGCTGATGTCCCTTTCATCCGTTCATCTTAGCTTATCCATGCTCTTCACTAATTTTTCATCTTTGTAAATTCCTCTTGCTGCCATGATATAAAAGAAAGCCATGACAAAAGGAATCAGTGCGCCCAAATGATAAGCACCCGATTGAAAATTATAAGCAGCTTTAAAATCTCCGGATTTAATGTATTCAAGAATTACAGCGAGAATGGAAAATAATAACCCAACAATGGCTAAACGGAATTGCAGACTACGTTTCTTAAATAAAAAAATACAAACGATAGCCAGGAGACCTAAGCCAAATATTAACGGAAATAATAAAAAGCTATCGGGGATAAAAAAGCTTTTCCTGGAATTATCCTGCAAATATCCTTCATATAACGGTAACGAATAACTGCAACAAGCACACCCTGCAACTAACAACAGCCAGATACTTTGAATGCGTTGGATCATATTTTTAAGATTTCTCAAAGATATTGAATTCATAAAAACTCGGTGGCGCTATTTGTGATGATCACAAAAAATGACCGACGGGCAAATCCGAACCGTTTGTAAATGCAGAACTCCTTATGTTTAGGACCCCAACCGTTCCATTCAGCCTGCGGCCTACTCGCTTTTTTCGATGTTGTTATCTCAAAATGACATAATTGCAAACTGGAAGCATGATGAATTTATCCTGCCAACGAAATTTCGTATTTATCGTGACCGCTTTTTGCTCTTGCGCACCCCGGCTGGAACACTTAAGAATTTTCATACTTGCGAAGGGAGTGCCGGCACAGCAATAGCAAGAAATTTTATTGCCCTGGCCAAAGGTTTATTACCCTTGTTGTTCCGTTTGGGGTTTCGGAAAGCATTTCAATTCTAAAATAAGGCATGCCTGCATTGTCACTGTTTTTAAAATAAAGGAAACACTTAGATATTAATTTTTTTAGCTTCTTTTTTGTTGGTAAATTGGAATGCCCCCAAAACTAACCATGAGCAACACCGTTATAATTCATAAAACCTCCGACGTTGAGTTAATTAACATGCTGAAGGCATCGGGTATTGACAAAAAAAATGCAGAAGAACAATTATTCAATGCGTACAGTTATTTTATAAAAGAAGGTCAGCGAAAATATAAATTGTCTCACGATGAAGTTTTCGATGCTTATGCAGATGCCATGCTTGCCGTAATTGAAAAGATTAGAAATGATGCATTTAAAGGACTTTCTTCCATAAAAACATATCTCTACCAGATCTTTCATAATAAATGTGTTGACTTTTTACGAAAAAAGACGACAAATAAACAAAGCGTACATCAAACCGCTTCGATCTCTGAATCAATGTTCCAGCTTTCCGACTCAGCAAAATCAATTATCAATAAGCTGATGGAAAAGACAGATTTTGACCTCTTGAAACAAAAACTGAACGAGTTGGGCGACAACTGCCGGCAACTTTTGTTACTGTGGGCAGATGGGTATAGTGATAAAGAAATTGTTGGTAAACTGACCTACAAAACGGCTGATGTTGTGAAGACTACCAGGTTGCGATGCATGGATAAACTCCGACTGCTTTACAACACTAAACTTTATTAATGGGAAATTTGGAATACATAGAAAGTTATTTTTGCAATGAATTGTCTCCAGGCGAAAGGGTACAATTCGAACAAAAGATAATCAACGATAAGGTTTTTGCGGAGGAAGTTGCTTTTTATTGCAGTGCCAAACAAATGATAAAAAATGAATTGGATTCCGAAAAGAAAGAACAGTTCAGAAAGATATATCAGCAAACTAATGCTTCTCATCAAAGCAAAATAAATGCTACAAAAATATGGTTGCTTTCTGCATCGGCAGCCGCCATTGTTGCCATTGTTTTTGGATGGTATTTATTTGAAAAGCCTGTTTCAACACCACAATTGGCTGATAAATATATACTAGAGCACTTTCAAACATTAGGCATTAGGATGAGCAGCAGGCAAGACAGCTTGGAGATTGGCGAAGGTTTATACAATGATGGCAAATTTCCCGAAGCGTTACAACAATTTGAAAGAATCATTAAAAACAACACGGAAAGTTTTGAAGCAAAAAAATACGCGGGTATTGTTTCCCTCAAATTAAAGAATTACGACAAAGCATTAGCATACTTCTCACAAATAGAAAACGATTCCGTTTTTTCCAACCCTGCAAAAATATACAAAGCAATTACCCTGATGGAACGAAACAATGCGGGCGACAAGGAACAGGCAAAAGAATTATTGCATCAGATAATTCAAAACAACCTTGATGAAAAGGAAACCGCGGCAGAATGGTTAAAGAAGAAATGGTAATTCTATTTTATAATTTAAAAACTTACAGCAATGTCGAATGAAAAGTTATCACGAATCCCGTTTAATACAAAATCGGAGTATTATGCTGAACTGGAAAAATCATTGATATTAAACATCAGCAATGTAATTGATTTTATAGGATTGGATTGGCTGCAACATTGGGCACCAATTTCTTTTAAAGATATCACTACTGCAGATCAAATTTCTGGTAGAAAAACCAATATAGAGCTAATTGCATTAGGACTACTTTTCCAGTATAATTTAAACCACCCTGAAGACCCCAATGTTCCTTATTCGCCCGGCGTAAAGTATTGGACTGACCACGGGGACGGAACACAATCATATCATTTATTTCTTATACCACCGGTTACTTCTCAATTCCAACATGGTGGTGGTGGTGGCAAAGGCGCGCCTGCTGGCACTTCTGGAGGTTCTTCCAGTGTTACGCCGCCTTCACCTCCTCCACCTCAGCCTCCCTATTGATTGCCCGACACCATAGTAAACCATAATCATGCGGTGGGAACAATCGAATCGGGCCACGCATTAACGGATAAGGTTCTGTAAGATTGTAGCGGAATTTACAGGATCTTCTTTAATCAAAGAATTTAATCAATGGATCTGAGGAAAATCGTCTTTGTTTTGATTTGTTATTGTTGCTTCTGCAACCTTCTGTTAAATGTATCCGCGCAATGCCCGGGCAGCAATTCAGTATGGAAGAAAATCTTATTACTCCGCGATTCTTCCAAACTTTCTCTTTCAGAGCGACTAAATTTATTGTCCATCGAAGAAAAAGAAATTAAAGATTGTCCTTACCATGATGACTCTACACATGCTTTTATTCTGGAACAAATTGGACTGATATATGCAAAACAAGGCAATTTTATAGAGGGGATAGAAAAACTCAGACAGGCTAATGTAATCATGAATGCCAATATCAATAAACCTTCAATTAATCCTAGGCGCCTTATTTCAAGTTATTATTGGATCTCGACTTTTTTCGATTCACTAAATCAGGTAAGCCAAAGAGTGCAATCGTTGGACAGTTGTGCAAAGCTGGCTATACAAATAAAATCTGTGGATCTTGTTTGCCTGTCCGCTTTGTACAAAAATCTTGAATATTATTTTGATATTGGCGATTATCATCGTTGTATTGATTATGCAAATACCTGCGAGCATTTAAGCAAGGAGTTTGCACTTAAAGGGAACAAAAAAAATTTCGAGTACGGCATGTGGTATGCATCGAGTACCCTTAGCTGGATAATCAATTCATTACTGCAACTAAAAAAATATGATGTTGCCGAAAAAATATTAACTGAAAAAGAGAAGGTTTATTCTACCGATCTGAAATATAGCCTTGGAGCCATTTATGAGCAACTCGCAGAAGTCCAACTTCACAAAGGTGATTATGAAAATGCGCTCAAGTTCTATAAACTTGGCTTTGCGGTCGAACGGAAAATGGGTGAATATCCCGGATGTGTAGCCATATTAAATAACATCGGTAACGTTTATATTGGGCAGTTTAATGATACAGATACCGCATTGTATTATTATAGAAAAGCCCTTTCTTATGATAAAAGAATTACAGATAAAGCTGCGAGGGCGATTGAGTCATTAAATGTGCTTTCCAATATAGCTGATGCTTATGTTAAACAGCAAAATTTCGACTCTGCCTATATTTATTTTCAACTTGCATTCGACCAAATAAAACCGGGTATGGGAGAAACAGAACTTAGTAAAATTCCTTTGAACGAACTTGGGCGCCAAAAAAAAATAGGTTATCTAACCAATAATTTAATAGATAAGGGAGATGCATTTCGTTATCAGTACGAGATCACCGGACAAACAAACGCGATTAAAGAAGCGGTTCATACTTATAAAACCACCGATGGATTACTTGATAGAATTAAGCTGGAACAATCTGATATTGAATCGAAACTTTTCTGGAGAAGTGACAGCCGCAGGGTATATGAACATGCGATAGACGCTTGCTATTCCTATAATAATTTTGAGGATGCATTTTATTTCCTTGAAAAAAGTCGCGCTGTTTTATTAAATGATCAGCTTAGGCAATTAGGTAGAAGCAATAACGATGATATCTTACAGCAGGCACAGATAAAGAAGAAAATATTACAACTGGAAAAAGATATAAGTTCTACAGACCCTATCTCAAAAAAGTATGCTGCATTGCAAACAGAACTTTTTACAGCCAAGCAGGAATCATATAGAATTGAACGATCAATCAAAACACATAATCCTATTTATTATCAAAGTTTTCTGGACACAACATTTATCACGCTAAAAGATGTTCAAACAACATTATTAAAAGATCATCAGGCTTTAATTGAATTGTTTAATGGTGACAGTAGCGTTTATTCTTTATTAATTACTCCGCAACAAACATATCTTAACAAGATTGATAAGAAAGATTATGAACGGAGCATAAAATCATACATTTCTTTTGTTTCTTCCCCCGCGTTACTGAACAGACATTATGTAGAATATAATAAGATTGCATTTCATTTATTTCAATTAATTTTTGGGAAAAACGGTTTGCCAGACAGTCGCATTATCGTTTCTCCCGGTGAAGAATATTTTCCATTTGAATCGCTCGTAACAAATTCAGATTTTCAATCGCCGGTTTATTTTTTGAATGAACACGCGGTGAGTTATACCTATTCCGCACGTTTTTTATTGAATGATTTTTCTGTTTCCAACAGATCCTCAAAGAACGATTTTCTTGGAGTTGCCCCGGTAAAATATGCTTCATCACTTTCTCTGCCGTCTTTAAACGGAAGCGATAAATCATTAAACGCGATTGAAAGGTATTTTGGTGCAACAGATAATTATGTTGCTGACAGCGCAACAAAAACCAATTTTACCAATCAATTTTCAAAATATAGAATCATCCAGTTATACACGCATTCATCCGATACAAGCTCACGCAACGAACCGGTGATTTTTTTTCAAGATTCCGCTTTGTATCTCTCTGAATTGATTCCAGAAAATAAACCTTCTACGCAACTCATCGTGTTATCGGCTTGCGAAACGGCAAACGGGCAACTCTATCGTGGAGAAGGAGTTTTCAGTTTTAATCGCGGATTTGCTGCGCTGGGTATTCCTTCCTCAGTGACCAATTTGTGGTCTGTTGATGATCAATCGACATACAAACTCACCGAGCTTTTCTATAAATACCTTGCAAGAGGATTGCCTTTGGATATTGCTTTACAAAATGCAAAAAAGGAATTTATACAAACTGGTTCAAAAGAATATTCATTGCCTTATTACTGGGCTGCGCCCGTATTGGTCGGGAAGACTGATGCGGTTGTATTGACCAATAACTTCTCACGGAAGATATTCTTTTTTTCAGCAGCGGTTTGTTTGCTTGTGTTTTTTGCAGTAAAATATTTTATAAGAAAAAGATCGGCGCAAAAAAATTTATCCCAGCTCGGGGTATAAAGGAAACTGTTGCATGAATTGATTTACATTTTTACGAATTGATTCCAATTCAGCGTCATCGTCTGCATGCGTCAATGCTTTATCAATAAAATTTACGACTGTGTTCATATGCTCTTCTTTCATACCGCGTGTCGTGATTGCGGGAACGCCGACGCGAATGCCGGAGGTAACAAAAGCGCTCTTATCATCAAAGGGTACCATATTTTTATTAAGGGTAATGTCTGCTTTACCCAATACATTTTCAGCTTTTTTACCGCTGATATTTTTATTGCGAAGATCAATCAGCATTAAGTGATTATCCGTTCCGCCGGAAACAATATCATATCCTTTTTCTGTAAAAGACCGCGACATGCTCGCTGCATTGGCAATTATTTGTTTTGCGTACCCTGTAAATTCGTCACTTAAAATTTCTCCGAATGCAATTGCTTTTGAGGCGATAATGTGCTCCAGCGGACCGCCTTGCGTGCCCGGAAATACAGCCATATCAACCAGATTGCTCATCATCCGCGTATTTCCTTTTACGTCTTTTAAACCAAAACTATTTTCAAAATCTTTTTTCATCAGGATAATTCCCCCTCGTGGACCACGAAGGGTTTTGTGCGTTGTAGAGGTTACAAAATGACAGTCCTCAAATGGAGAGTTCAATAAGTGTTTTGCGATCAATCCTGCCGGATGCGCCATATCGCACATGACAAACGCATTTACTCCATCTGCAATTTTCCTGATGCGCGCATAATCCCAATCCCTGCTGTATGCAGATGCTCCACAAATAATTAATTTCGGCTTTTCTTTTTTAGCCATTTCTTCCATCATATCATAATCAACGTAGCCGGATTCTTTTTTAACCCCATAAAAAACAGGATGGTACAGTTTACCGGAAAAATTCACCGGCGAACCATGTGTAAGATGCCCGCCCATACTCAGGTCAAGACCAAGAATTTTGTCTCCGGGCTGCAATATGCCCAACATTAGGGCTGCATTTGCCTGGGCGCCGCTGTGTGGCTGCACATTGGCATATTCACAATTGAAAATTTGTTTTAGACGGTCTATGGCGAGCTGTTCACATTCATCAACGATTTCACAGCCTCCGTAATACCTTCTGCCGGGATAACCTTCTGCATATTTGTTCGTCATTACGTTGCCCATCGATTGAATTACCTGCAACGATGCAAAATTTTCCGATGCAATTAATTCAATACTGCGGCGCTGGCGTTCGAGTTCTTTGTAAATGAGACTGAAAACTAAAGTATCTTTTTGCACAGTTTAATAATTGATGATGGTTCGATGTTCATTGATTACTGCCCGCAAAAATAACCACATGCCGCGTATAAGCAAAAGATTAAAATAAACAACCGAACAAAAATAAATGGCTATCTTCAAATTAAACGCTATTCATGTATAAAATACCTGCACTGCAGTATATTGTTGTGCTTGGATTTGTTTGTTCCTGTTCCACTAGCCCCAATATTCAAACGGTTAAACACAGCTCTCCTTTACTTCATTGCGAAAAAATTTTTGCAGATAATACAGATGCCATAGATGAAAGAAACGAAATTTTGCTTCAAACAGGAGTTATCGATACAACAGATGAACTGCCACCAATCGAGACAGCAATCATTAACATTGACAACGAGGAGATAATTTTAACCTTAAAAAAATCTTATACTGAAAATGGTTATTCCATCGAAAAATATTCCGGCCAAAATTATGATTTGACACTGACTTATAAAAGGGACCAGAATAATAACGGCTCGGTTGCATACATCGGAAAATTCGTTATAGAAATTAATAAGCATAAGACGGAGTTTAGCATTGAAGGACGGAATTGTAATCTTTAACCCATTTGAAAAAAACAACTTTGTAGATTTTTATGACTTTTGCAGGAAATATTTGCTTTGTTGGCAAATTCAAAACAGGTCTACTGCCCGCCCATATCTTCTAAAAAAATTGTAATTTAGACACTTAATAATCGCTTGCAGATGAGAGGAGTTCTTACAAATAAGATGTTTTTGATCATTCTTTTCCTCGCCACAGCAATTGCTGTTTATTTTTTTACGACAACCAATAAACCTGTTGATTTCAACACGCAGGTAAAACCCATCTTCAATAAAAAATGCATAATCTGCCATGGTGGTGTTCGCCGCAAAGCAGGGTTCAGTTTATTATTCAGGTCAGAAGCATTGATGAAAAATGAATCGGGAAAACCTGCTATCATCCCCGGCGATCCTGATCACAGCGAAATGATAAGAAGATTAACGTTGAAAGATCCTGAAGAACGTATGCCTTACAAACATGAATCCTTGCCCAAAGACGAGATCAGCATTTTAAAAAGATGGATAAAGGAAGGTGCTGTGTGGGGAGATCACTGGGCTTATGTTGCGCTGCAACCCGTGGAAGTCCCGCCAAAAACCGAATGGACAAAAAATGATATTGATCATTTTATTTACGACAAACTAAAAAAACAAAAATTATCTCCATCACCGCAGGCAGACAAAGCAACATTATTGCGGCGGGTGAGTTTGGATTTGATCGGCATGCCTGCATCTGACAATCTGTCTAAAAAATTTTTGAATGATAACAGCGACATCGCATATGAAAATTTAGTGGATTCATTACTCGCCTCGCCGCATTATGGTGAGCGCTGGGCTTCGGTGTGGCTCGATCTTGCGCGTTATGCAGATACAAAAGGATATGAACGTGATGACAGCCGCAGCATCTGGCGTTACCGCGATTGGATCATCAATGCATTCAATAACAATGAATCGTATGATCAATTCTTGATCGATCAGATCGCGGGCGATCTTTTGCCAAATCCTACTGACGCGCAATATATCGCCACTGCTTTCCACCGCAACACAATGACCAATGATGAAGGCGGAACCGAGAATGAAGAATTCAGGACCGCTGCCGTACTTGATCGGGTCAACACAACATGGGAAGCAATTTTGGGAACAACGTTTGCCTGCGTGCAATGCCACAGTCATCCTTATGACCCGTTCACGCATGAAGAATATTACAAATTCATGGCATTTTTCAACGACACTCGCGACGAGGATTCTTATGCTGATTATCCATTATTGCGTTCATTTAACGATTCAGCAAAAGATGAATTGAATAAACTGACAGATTGGGTTAATAAAAACAGCTCTCGGCAAAAAGCAAAAGAAATTTACCAATTTTTAAAAACATGGCAGCCATCTTACAATTCACTAAACTGCGACAGCTTTACCAATAGTGAACTCGCCGATACCAAATGGACCTCCTTTAGAAATCAAGCCCTTTGTCGCTTAAAAAATATAGAGATGACGAATAGGAATCATCTTATATTTCGGTATTCAGGATTTGTTAATAATGGGATATGGCAAATTCATGCAGATAACCCAACCGGTCCCCTGATTGCCAAAATCATTCTTGATTCAACAAAAGGAGGTGGTTGGAAGATTGAAGAAGTGAATATTAAACCAATTAATGGAATGCACAATCTGTATTTCACGTACTCAAGTAATAAATTAAAAAAACCAACCGATGCAGGCGCCATGCTTGATTGGTTATATTTTACGCAGGAATTTCCAGGCAAGGACAAAGCAGGTTATGCTGCAATAAAAAATTCATTCTGGAAATTATTAACTGCAGATGTTCCCACAACGCCCGTAATGATGGACAACCCCTCGTACATGCATCGCGTCTCAAATGTTTTTGAAAGGGGAAATTGGTTAGTGAAAGGAGATGTGGTTCAGCCGGATGTTCCGCACTCTTTAAATCCATTGCCAAAAGGCGCTCCGCATAATCGATTGGGTATGGCAATGTGGCTGGTTGATAAAAAAAACCCGCTTACATCAAGAACAATTGTAAATCGTCTATGGGAGCAAATGTTTGGAACAGGGTTGGCGGAAACCCTTGAAGATCTTGGTACGCAGGGAATTGCGCCTACCCATAAAGACTTACTGGATTATCTTTCTTATCAATTGATGAATGACTATCATTGGGATTTAAAAAAATTGCTAAAAGAAATCGTCATGTCGGCAACATACAAGCAGGATTCAAAAGTGCAGAAAGAGGATTTGAATAAAGACCCGTTCAATAAATTTTATGCGCGAGGTTCCAGGGTGCGGTTGTCCGCAGAACAGGTGCGAGATCAGGCATTGGTAATCAGCGGAACGGTAAATGAACAGATGTTTGGACCCAGTGTATTTCCATTTCAGCCAAAGGGCATTTGGCTTTCCCCATGGAATAACCAGGATTGGGAAATAAGCAAAGGAAAAAATCAATATCGTCGAGCATTATACACTTACTGGAAGCGCACTTCGAGTTATCCATCCATGATCAGTTTTGACGCAACGTCACGCGAGGTCTGTACAGCACGCCGCATTCGTACCAACACGCCACTGCAAGCGTTGGTAACATTGAATGATTCTTCTTATTTGGATATGGCGCGGCATTTTGCATACCGTATGCAAGACGAAGCGGGCAATGATGTAAATAAAGAAATAAGCAAAGGATACGAAATGGCGATGTACAAGACAATTGCTCCGGAAAAATTGCAGGCTTTGAAAAAATTGTACCTTAATGCATTTGAGATAATGAAGAACGATAAGGAAAAAACCTGTGAATTGATTGGGGAAATGGATGAGCGCAATAATCCGCAAACAGCTGCATTGGTCGTTGTGGCAAATGCGATGCTGAATTTGGATGAAATGATAACCAAGAATTAAATCGTCAGAACGGAGGCTTATTGCATCGGCATTGTGTGAAAGAAGATTCAACGTTTAAATCAGATAGTCCTTCAGATCTAGGGAAAGATTCGGAGTGAAAATTAATGAAGGATTCCAGTTCACCGAATGTGGTTGGATTGCATTGGAAGCAATGTGTTGTTCAATCGAAAACAAATACCGCTACCAGCATAAAAATATTTATGACACGGGATGAATTAAACAATCAAAGATTACTGAAAGAAGCGAATGAAAAAACCTTGCACTTCTTAACGCGGCGTCATTTTTTAAAAGAAAGTGCGATGGGTTTTGGCGCCCTTGCATTGGGTTCGCTTATTGGCGGATGCAAATTCAGTTCATCAAATGGATATACAGAAACCATTTTTGATCCGGCACATCCCCTGGAACCAAAACTTCCGATGTTCCCGGGAAAAGCAAAATCGGTTATTTATTTACATATGGCTGGTGCACCATCGCAATTGGAGTTATTCGATTACAAACCAGAGCTGATGAAATTGGATGGACAACTCTGTCCGCAATCACTGCTTGAAGGAAAAAGATTTGCATTTATACGAGGCGTTCCGAAAATGTTGGGACCGCAGGCAGCTTTTACACAACATGGACAAAGCGGAGCGTGGGTTTCAGACCGCATGCCGCATTTGGCAAGCATCGTCGATGAGATCAGTTTCTTAAAAGCCTGTACTACGGATCAATTCAATCACGCGCCTGCGCAATTTTTGGTACATACCGGTTCACCAAGATTAGGAAGACCCAGTCTGGGTTCTTGGGTGACCTATGGACTGGGAACAGAGAATCAGAACCTTCCGGGGTTTGTCGTCTTAACGAGTGGCGGAAAGTTTCCGGATGCTGGGAAAAGTGTGTGGGGCAGCGGTTTTTTGCCAAGTGTCTATCAGGGGGTGCAATGCAGAAGCGAAGGTGATCCTGTTCTGTTTATCAAGGATCCGGAAGGAATGGATCGCAACTTGCGCAAAGCTTCCATAGATGCCATCAACACAGTAAACCAGGAAGAATACAAAGAATTCAAAGACCCTGAAATTCTTTCTCGCATCTCACAGTACGAAATGGCGTACAAGATGCAAATCTCTGTTCCTGATGTGATGAACATTAATGATGAACCGCAATATATTCACGATATGTATGGGACACATCCAAATAAAGCTTGTTTGGCAAATAATATCTTGCTCGCAAGAAAACTGGTGGAGAAGGGTGTCCGGTTTGTGCAGATATTTGACTGGGGTTGGGATAGCCATGGCAGCGATGCAAGCCTTGCCATTGACATTGGCTTTATCAATAAATGTCGGCAGGTTGATAAACCGGTTACGGCGCTGATACTTGACTTGAAACAGCGCGGATTATTGGAAGATACGTTGGTGGTGTGGGGGGGAGAATTTGGGAGAACGCCAATGCAGGAAAATCGCGAGGGTAAACAAAATCCATTCAAAGGAAGGGATCATCATACTGAAGCATTTACTATTTGGATGGCTGGTGGTGGAATTAAAAAAGGAGTAAGCTATGGTGAAACGGATGAAATTGGTTACAGTTCCGTCAGCGGAAAGGTAACGCCGTTTGACATACAGGCTACGATCCTTAACCAGCTTGGGTTTAACCACGAGAAGTTCACCTATCAATTCCAGGGGAGACCGTTTCGGTTGACTGATGTGAGTGGAGGTGTGATCAGTGAAATTGTTGCATGATTTATTGCGCTGACCAAACATCGAATGCGGCACTAAACGTATCACTTTGTTTCATTGTACGTCTTGGCTCCCGGTGTGAAATTTTTTTAAAATCAAATCTACATTTTGCAAAGAAGAAATTTTATTCAGACTTCAGCAACGGCAACAACAGCATTATTCCTTTCCTCATTAGATACACTGGCTTCAACCAACAAACCAACTTTTAATATGGATAACAAATTTGAATTAAAAATTCTGGCAACAAACTGGGGTTTCCCGGGAAATATTGATGAATACTGTGCAAAAGTTAAACACGATGGATATGATGGAATTGAGATCTGGTGGCAGTATGAACCCAAAGATCACGACGAATTATTTGCCGCTTTAAAAAAATATCACCTTGAAGTTGGCTTTTTATGCGCAGGTCATGAATCAAATTTTAAAGACAACTTTGCTTCATTCAAAAAAATGGTGGGCGCAGCAGCAACCAATCCAACTCAAAAACCATTGTATATCAACTGTCATTCGGGAAAAGATTATTTTTCTTTCGACGAAAATAAAAATTTTATTGATTTCACCATGCAGCTTGCAAAGGAAACGGGAATAAAAATATGTCATGAAACACATCGATCAAGAATTTTATTTGCCGCGCCTGTTGCAAAAAATTTTTTCGACAAAATTCCGGAACTCAGAATTACCCTTGATATTTCTCACTGGTGTAACGTGCATGAAAGTTTATTGCAGGATCAGCAGGAAACTGTCAACATGGCCTTGCAGCGTGTTGATCACATTCACGCCCGCATTGGTCATCCTGAGGGTCCGCAAGTGAATGACCCGCGAGCTCCCGAATGGGAAGATGCCGTAAAAGCTCATTTTGCGTGGTGGGATAAAGTTGTTGATTTAAAAAGAAAAAGCGGAGACAGATTAACCATTCTCACCGAATTCGGTCCGCCACATTATATGCCCGCATTGCCTTATACCATTCAACCCGTTGCCGACCAATGGGCGATCAATGTACACATGATGCAGATGCTTAGGAAGCGATATGAGGTATAAAATGCGGGAAAGGTTAATTTTCAACATGCTTAATGGTCTGGATTTATTAGAATTGCTTCTATAAAAAATAAAAAACGCATATTTTACAGCCCGTCGTGTATATTTCATAATTAACTGCATGCTTCAATTTCTCGGTCATTTGCATCCTGTTCTTGTCCATCTACCTATTGGTATTTTATTATTGGCCTGTTTGTTTTTGTGGCAATCGCGAAAAGACCGCCATGTAAATTTACAACCATCAATAAATGTTATTTTACTTCTTGGAATGATCAGCGCTATAGCGGCATGCGTTACGGGATATATTTTATCTCAAACCGGCGACTATGATACAGACACCGTTAATCTTCATCAATGGATGGGAATCAGCGTAGCATTCGTTTCAATAATTACCTATTTTTTCTATAAAAAGAGGTCCTTGCGCAAATGGCAACTGCCACTTGCATTTGTATTGGTGATCCTGATTTTCATCACCGGGCATCTCGGCGGTTCGTTAACTCATGGCAGTGATTACCTCACCCAACCATTGGAGGATTTGTTGTCTGATGATTCTTTAACTGCATTTAAGAGGAAACCGATACCGGATGTGCAGGAAGCGTTTGTTTATGGAGATGTTATTGCTCCCATTTTCCAGGAAAAATGCTATACCTGTCATGGCAAATCAAAACAAAAAGGAAAACTCAGGTTAGAGGACTCCGTTAGCATATTGAAAGGTGGAAAAGATGGCGTAGTTATCATTCCAAATAAATCGGCCGAGAGTGAATTGGTAAAACGGATCATGTTGCCAAGGGAAGATGAACATCACATGGCACCTAATGAAAAGCCACAGGTATCAGATAATGAAATAACATTACTGAAATGGTGGATAGATAATGGCGCGAGTTTCTCAAAAAAAGTAAAACAGCTTCAACAACCGGAAAAAATTAAATCTGCATTATTGAGCCTGCAAAATGCCTCCCGCGAAAAGGAAGTTGACCTGGACGTTCCCCAGACTCCGGTTGAAAAAGCCGATGAATCAGCGATTCAAAAATTAAAAGATTCAGGAGTTGTTGTAATCCCTGTTTCGCAGAACTCAAATTATCTATCTGTCAATTTTGTAACAGCCAATATTAATGATAAAAGTATTTCTTTGCTCCTTTTGTTAAAAAAACAATTGGTCTGGTTGCAATTGAACAACAAACCAATTAATGATTCTGTTCTTTCCACTTTGGCGGAATGTACAAATCTCACAAAAGTCGAATTGGCACACACAAATATTACTGATAAAGGGTTGTCTTTTCTGAAAGACCTCAAACAATTGCGCATCCTAAACCTTGTTGGCACAAAAATTACAACTTCGGGATTAATGCAGTTGAAAGACTTAAAAAATCTTCAATCATTATTTTTATTCCAGACAAATATTAATAAAGACGATTGGGCTGAAATAAAAAAAGTATTTCCAAGAACATCAATCGATTCGGGAGGATATATCGTCCCGCTTCTTCCTGAAGATACCATCATCGTAAAACCGCCTCCAGTAAAAAATTAATTTGCAATGAGATACAAATTATTTTTCTTATTTTTTCTTTTCTTTTTTTGTACAAATCTGATTGCCCAGGTAAAACCACAGCATGATTTATCTTTTGATTCTCTTGCCAAAAGATGGGACGAGGCGATTCCGTTGGGCAATGGCTGGCTCGGAGCATTGATCTGGCAAAAAGAAAATAAAGTAAGAATTTCATTGGACAGGGTTGATCTTTGGGATGACAGACCAATGCCCGATATTGATAAATTGAAATTTAAGTGGGTTGTTGAACAGGTTAAAAAAAAGGAATACGATACCGTCCAGCAGTTGGGGGATGTACCGTATGAAAAATACCCTGCGCCAACAAAAATTCCCGGCGCAGCATTGGAATTTGATTTGAGTAGCTTTGGTAAAGTGGTATTGAACGAATTGAATATTGAAATGGCATTGAGCACCATTACATTTGAAAACGGGGTGCTGTTTCATAATTACATTCATGCAACGAACCAAATTGGATATTTTGGTTTTGAGAACCTTCCGCAAAATGGTTTTTCTGCTGGCGATCTTCTTCCATCATTAATAATTCCCGAATACCATGAAGAGAATAATAGTTTAAAGCATAAAAGTGCAAGCAGTCAGGCGCTTAAACAATTAGGGTACAAACAGGGAAGCATCTCAAAAACGGCAAACAGTATTTTGTACCATCAACCAACCTGGAATAGAAATTATTATGAGGTGTTGATCAAATGGAAGAGATTTTCTACAACAAACTTAATTGGTGAGTGGACAATAACGGTTAATAAACATGCAAAGTTGGCAGAATTAAATGCCCATTCCAAAAACCCAACAGGCTGGGCTTCTCATGTGGCATGGTGGAAAAACTTCTGGGGTCGGTCTGCAATTTCTATTCCTGATAGTTTGCTGGAAAAACAATATTTTCTCGAGATGTATAAATTCGGTTGCGTGGCGAGAAATAAGACGCCGCCAATTTCTTTGCAGGCTATCTGGACTGCCGACAATGGAGAAATCCCTCCATGGAAGGGCGACATTCACAATGATCTGAACACGGAGTTAAGCTATTGGCCAGGATACGAAAGCAATCATCTTGATCTCACAGCATCCTACACCAATTTTTTATGGAAGACAAAGGATGAGAATAAAAAATGGACAAAGCATTGTTTTGAAGTCGATGGTTTGAATGTTCCCGGTGTTACCACGATCAGTGGCAAACCAATGGGGGGGTGGATTCAATATTCTGTAAGCCCAACAACCGTTTTTTGGCTGGCGCAGCATTTTTACTGGCAGTGGAGATACAGCATGGATAAAAATTTCTTCTACAGTAAACTAAAACCATATTATGACGATGCCTTGAAATATTTGTTCAACATAGCTGATAAGCAAACACACAGGCTGCCCCTTAGTTCCAGTCCCGAATTTAATGATAACCGCATTGACGCATGGTTTACTGACTATACCAATTATGATCTGGCATTGTGCAGGTACACGGTCAAAGTAAAGAATGCGATCAATGAAATGGATACGACTACTACAACCCGTAAGCAAATTACTTCCCTGAAATCTTTTCCGGATTTTAATGTTGATGAAACAGGATTAACTGTTGCGCCTGGTCAGGATTTCAATGTTTCTCACAGGCACATGTCGCCATTAATGGCCATTTATCCGTTGTGTTTGTTGGATATTAACCGTCGGGAAGATTCATCTATCATTAAAAAATCTTTACGCAATATTGAAAAACGGGGAACAAAAGAATGGTGCGGTTATTCATTCAGTTGGATGGCCAGTTTATATGCCCGCGCAAAAGAATCAGAAAATGCGGTAAAACAACTTCAAATTTTTGCGAACAATTTTTGTTCGTCAAACAGCTTTCATTTGAACGGGGATCAAAAAGGAGGACAATATTCTTCATTCACTTACCGCCCGTTCACACTCGAAGGAAATTTTGCATTTGCGCAGGGTATTCATGAATTGTTGATTCAAAATCATGATGAAGTAATTGAAATCTTCCCCGCCGTTCCAAAAAGCTGGCAAAATGTTTCTTTCAAAACTTTAAGAGCCGAAGGCGCATTCTTGATTAGCGCAAAAAAGGAAAACGGAATAGTAAGGCAATTAAAAATATATTCAGCGCACGGTGGAAAACTAAAAATAAAACTGCCTTTTGAAAAATGGACAGTAAAAGGAATTAATCGTTCTTGGGTTTCAACACATAATGACATAGCCGAAATGGAAACTGCAAAGGGCCAGACAATTGTTTTTTTAAATATTTTACAATAATCATTTTAATACCAGTTCTGTTTTTGACGACATCATCCTGATCACGCGTTCCGCTTATCGGCGCCACTACTGGCATTGAGCTGTGATCTTTATGGCTGTCCTTTTCTTAAACCGTGATCAGGATCATCATATCCCCTGAAAATCCTCAAATTTATTTTCAAATAATTGCTTTGTAAAAAAGATGTTAAGGTATAGGGTTTATTAAGCGGCTGGAAGGCTATTTGCTATTTTGTATGTGATTATTGACCTCTTTTAAAACTTAAAATCATTTATTATGAAAAAAATGTCGATGACAATTATGTGCCTTACCATGATTCTCTTGTCAGTTGTTTCAAAAGCAAACTCGATTTCAAATTATGGCGACCATCCTTATTATTTGCATGCGCTTTCTGATTTGCGCGCTGCGCGATGGATGATTGAACATCGTCCCGGAAATTGGGCACAGTCGATGGATGAAATGGAGGCAGTTAAACAGATAGATGCGGCAATCGGCGAAATAAGAAAGGCGGCCATCGAAGATGGAAAAAACCTGCAAGATCATCCGCCGGTTGATGAACGCAACGAACATATGGGCAGACTACACGAGGCAGTTGACTTTTTAAGAAAAGCAAGAAAAGATATTTCTCATGATGAAGACAATAAGTTTGCGCAAGGTTTACAAGCGCGGGCTTATATGCATATAGATGCGGCAATCAATGCGACAAGGCGCGCGATTCACCAATAAAAAATGTGAAAGAAATAAAAATGAAAAAGCTGGCTGATCACCGGCTTTTTTATTTTATGATTCGGGGAATTGACCCCAACTACAAACTGCAATTAATTATTGCAGAACCTGCAGGCGATGCCTGGACGCATACTCAAGCACACTGGCAATAAACTAAAAAGGAAAGGCGAAATGAGGCGTACCGGGTAGCAAAGAAATTTCGGGCTGCAGGACCAACATTTCTGTATGCTACACAGCTATTGTCCTTGCGCTAATGAATACGCTCTTTTATCTCCCCACATGTTTAATAATTCGGAAGAACAGATTTTAAAATCCCCGCTGAGACTCACATATAATCCGAGTACGTCCTGCTGATTCAACGCAGACCCGTCTATGCTTTCAAAACGCACGTTGTATTCGTTCACCAAGTTCGTATATACGGACCCGGTAGGCCAAACTTGTGTACCACGGTTGCTGATGCTGATCAGGCTAAATTTTACTCCGCCGTGACGCTGACATTTTTTTGCGATATACTCCGGCTGCTGCGCGCTTTCGATGAACATATCCACCCCAATAATCTTTTCTTCACCCATTTCTTTTGAAACCATCATCGCGTTATGATCCAATTTAAAAAGCGTGGTGGTAACAGGCATGTTTTGCAATACGGCTTTGGCGCCCTGTTCAGGGCTTTTGCCAAAGTTGGATATAATTTTTTCGGCAAATTCAGATGTGTTCAATGGGGGAATATTTTTGTCACCGAAATCGCCGGTATGAAACCCATTTTCCAAAGAATATAGCAACGCGTTTTCAATTATTGCCGCGTTTTCCATCAACCCGAGATGACGAAGCATTGCAATTCCGCTCAATAATAACGCGGTGGGATTTGCTATATTTTTTCCGGCAATATCCGGCGCGGTTCCATGGACTGCCTCAAAAATAGAAATATGATCGCCTATGTTTGCAGAAGGGGCAAAGCCCAATCCACCAACCAACCCCGCGCAAAGATCAGAGACAATATCGCCCTGCAGATTGGTGAGAACAACAACGTCAAATAAATCCGGACGAGTAACTAATTTCATACATAAATCATCAACGATAACGTCGTCAGATTTTAATTCAGGATATTCTTTTGCCACTTCATTAAAACATTCCAGGAACAAACCGTCAGTAAGTTTCATGATGTTTGCCTTATGTCCGCAGGTAATTCTTTTTGTTCCTTTTTTCTTGGCCATTTCAAAAGCGTACTTAATGACCTGTAAACTTCCGGGACGCGTAATGAAACGGCGACTCAATGCAACGTCGTGTGTGGGCATGTGTTCAATGCCACCGTAAGTGTCTTCAATATTCTCTCTGACAATTGTAATATCAATCGGAATTCCGGCTTTCGAAAAAACTGTGTCAACACCATGCAAAGTTTGAAAGACTCTTTTGTTTGCGTACGTGTTCCACGTCTTTCGCGCGGTTACGTTGACGCTTTTTACGCCTTTGCCCTTCGGCGTTTCCATCGGTCCCTTAAATAAAATTCCCAGTTCTTCGATAGTATGTTTTGCCTCAGGGGTCATTCCGTTGGAAAAGCCCTTATCAAAAACCCACTTGCCCATTTCCACGGTCTCGTATTCAAGTGGAACTTTATTGGCGTCAAAGATTTTCAACACGGCGTCCATGATTTCCGGACCTATTCCATCGCCTTTGGCTACAGCTATTTTCATGCAGAATTATATTTAAGGACAGTAGTTCACGAATTACCTGACACGAATTACTCGAATTAAAATGAATTATGCAAATTAAGAAATAGCCGAAATATTTTTTGAGAGAATTCGTATTATCTTCGTGTAATTAGAGTTCATCATGCCAAACATAATTTCAGAGGGAGTCGAGATAAGCGTGGAAACGTTTTATCAGCCGGATTACAGCAATCCAATGTCGGGTGAATATATGTTTGCCTATAAGA
>Ga0070731_10001962_pt1 | contig 20389 bp, 18 predicted proteins | sample Coa_R1_2_FD_66448 | JGI IMG/M metagenome (GOLD analysis project Ga0070731, IMG submission 66448) | Surface soil microbial communities from Centralia Pennsylvania, which are recovering from an underground coalmine fire - Coalmine... | ecosystem: Environmental > Terrestrial > Soil > Unclassified ... | reverse complement strand
CGGCAAGCTGACCGGAATGGAGTTCGAACGGCTGGAATGGGATCCGGCCGCGAAGAATTCGAAAGTCATCGACACGATTTTCCTGCCGGCCGACGACGTGATTCTCGCGATCGGGCAGGAGAACGCGTTTCCCTGGTTCGAGCGCGATCTGGGCGCCCAGTTCGATAAGTGGGACGCGCCGGTGGTGGACGAAAAGACATTCATGTCGACCCGGCCGGGTGTGTTTTTCGGCGGCGATTCGGCGTGGGGGCCGAAGAATATCATCTGGGCGGTGGAGCATGGCCATCAGGCGGCGATTTCCATCGACAATTACTGCTACGGCGTTCCGGTGACCGAGCGGCCGCTCGACGGGATGAACCTGGTGAGTCAGAAGATGGGGCTCTCGGAGTGGAGTTACCACAACGATTACAATCCCGCGACGCGCCAGAAGATGACGCACGTGGATTTGAAGGAGCGCTTTCAGAAGCTCAATATCGAAGTCGAGCTCGGGTTTGACGCCGAGCAGACGGCGAGGGAGGTTCAGCGCTGCCTCAACTGCGATATCGAAACCGTATTTACCGCGGCGAAGTGCATCGAGTGCGACGCCTGCATCGACATCTGTCCGCTGTTGTGCCTGACTATCGCTCCGGATGGCGATGAAGAGGATCTGCGCAAGCGGCTTTCGGCTCCCGCCATTAATCTCACTCAGGATTTATACGCATCCGCTCCGTTGCCCCAAACTAAACGACTCATGATGAAAGACGAGGACCTTTGCGTCCACTGCGGCCTCTGCGCCGAACGTTGTCCCACGGCGGCGTGGGATATGCAGAAATTTGAACTGGAAACGCCGTACGCGGGGAGGGCAGCATGCAACTCGTGCGTCCCGGCGTAGAGACCGAAACCGCCAGCACCCCGGCGCTGCGCGTGAACGATTTCGCCATCAAGCTGGCAAACGTAAACGGAACGGGATCGGCCAGCGCGAACGGTCTGCTGATGCAGGCGGTGTTCCGCATGGGCATCCCGGTGTCGGGCAAGAATCTGTTTCCCTCGAATATTCAAGGCCTGCCGACGTGGTACGAAATCCGCGTGAACAAAGACGGGTACACGGCCAGGGCGCTCGATTACGACCTGATCGTCGCGATGAATTCGCAGACCTATGAGAAAGATGTGAAAGAGGTTCGTGAGGGCGGCTACCTGCTGTTCGATTCAACCTGGCCGCTGGACCCGCATCTGCTGCGCGACGACATTACGTTTCTGGGCGTTCCGCTGGCCCAGATGTGCATCGAGAATTTCAAAGATTCGCGCGAGCGGATTCTGATGAAAAACATCGCCTACGCGGGCGCCCTGATTGCGCTGCTGGATGTCGACATGGACATCGTCGAGGAACTGCTCGACGAGAAGTTCTCGGCCAAGAAGGCGATGCGCGAGTCGAACCACAAAGCTTTGCGGCTCGGCTACGAATACGTCAAAGAGCACTTCGAGTCGCTGCCTTTTCGTCTCGAGAAGATGAACGAGAACGGCGACAAGATTCTGATCGACGGTAATACCGCGACGGCGCTGGGATGTCTGTACGCGGGTGCGACGGTGGCGGCATGGTATCCGATTACGCCATCGACGTCGGTGATGGACGCGTTCACGGCGTTCTGCGCGCAATACCGCAAAGATCCGGAAACGGGCAAGATGAATTGCCTGATCCTTCAGGCTGAAGACGAGCTGGCGGCGATCGGCATGGTGATCGGCGCGTCCTGGAACGGGGCGCGGGCGTTTACGTCGACGTCGGGGCCTGGAATTTCGCTGATGAATGAGCTGCTGGGGCTCGCCTATTACGCGGAGATCCCGGCGGTGATCATGGATATTCAGCGCGTTGGACCATCGACGGGGATGCCGACGCGGACGCAGCAGGGCGACGTTTTCGAGTGCGCGTATGCGTCGCATGGCGACACCAAGCATCTCGTCTTATTCCCGTCGAATCCGGCGGAGTGTTTCGACTTCGCGGTGAAGTCGTTCGATCTGGCGGAGCGTTTTCAGACGCCCGTGTTCATGCTTTCGGATCTGGATATCGGCATGAACGACTGGGTTGTCCCGCGGCTGACCTGGGACGATTCCTACCGGCCGGACCGGGGACGCGTGCTGGACGCCGATCAGCTCGAGAAGATGGCGAAGTACTTCCGGTATTCGCCGGAGGATGAAAATTACGTCGCGGCGCGGACGCTGCCGGGGGTGAATTCGAAGGGCGCGTTCTTCACGCGCGGTTCGGGGCACACCAAGCTGGGGGCGTATACGGAAACGCCGGACGATTATCAGGAAGTGCTGGACCGGCTGTTGAAAAAGCACAAAGCCGCGGCGAAGTTTGTTCCGGCTCCGGTGATCGAGCGGCGCAAGGGAGCGCGCTTCGGCGTGGTAACCGTGGGCGGGTGCGATCCGGCGGTGCGCGAGGCCCTGGACATTCTGGATAAGCGCGGGATGCCGGCGGACTTTATGCGCATTCGCGCGTTTCCGTTCGACGACAGCGTGGAAGATTTTTTGAACGGACACGAATTCAGCTTTATCGTGGAGCAGAATCGCGATGCGCAGGTTCGGTCCTTGATCACGCTCGAAACCAGCGTGCCGAAAGAAAAGCTGCGCAGCGTGCTGGTGTACGGCGGCTTCCCCATGAGCGCGAAGCGCGTGATTGACGGAATCGTAAGCCAGTTGGCCAGCCAGTTGGAGAGTTAAAGTTGCCATCCATAGCGAAACCTACCGCCATCCATCCGAGCCTGCATCGCAATGAGCTCGGCCTGACCGTTCGCGACTACGAAGGGTCGATGTCGACGCTGTGCGCCGGCTGCGGGCACGACTCGGTGACCGCGGCAATCATCCGGGCGTGCTGGGAGCTGTCGATTGCTCCCCACATGCTCGCGAAGATGAGCGGGATCGGCTGCTCGTCGAAGACGCCGACATATTTCGTCAGCGGGGCGCATGGATTTAATTCAGCCCACGGACGCCTGGCGCCGATCGCGACGGGCGCGAATGCCGCGAATCGCGAACTGACCTATGTCGGCATCTCCGGCGACGGCGATTCGTTGTCGATCGGGCTGGGGCACATGTGCCATGCGATCCGGCGCAATGTGAAGATGCTGTACGTGATCGAGAATAACGGCGTGTACGGGCTGACCAAGGGCCAGTTCTCGGCGTCGGCGGATATCGGGTCGAAGAGCAAGCGCGGGGAGCCGAATCGGATGGCGCCGATTGATCCGGTGCAGTTGGGGCTGAGCCTGGGGGCGACCTTCATCGCGCGGAGTTTTTCGGGCGACAAAGACCAGCTCGTACCGATTTTGAAGGCCGCGCTTTCGCATCGCGGGTTTGCGCTGGTCGACGTGATCTCCCCGTGTGTCACGTTCAACGACCACAACGGGTCGACCAAGAGCTATCTCTACACCCGGAATCACACGGTGAAGGTCAACGAAACGGATTTTGTTCCGCCGGCTTCGGAGATCCTCGCGAACATCGGCCAGAACGGCGCGGTCAGCGTCGCGATGCACGACGGCAGCGTGGTGCGGTTCAAGGGAGTGCCGAAGGATTACGATCCGACGGATCGCCGCAAAGTCTACGATTACCTGCAAGAGCATCACGGCAATGGCGAAGTGGTGACAGGGCTGCTGTTCCTGGACGAAAACGTCGCCGATGTGCATGAGCTGAATCAGACGCCGGACGTGGCGTTGTCGAAGCTGCCGTATGAGAAGTTGTGCCCGGGGTCGGAGGCGCTGGACCGGTTGCAGGAAGAGTATCGCTAGGCGGCTGTTGAAAACATTTTGAAGACGCGCTCACTAGCGTTCGCGGCTCCGTGACCGGGCTGTTGATTGAAACGGGCCGACACTGAGCCGCGCGCGGCAGCAGCGGGTGTTCGAGTAAAGCGCACTTCGAAGGCGATATCATAGTGTTTGGTCTGCATGTGACGCTGGCAGGCGTAACTTTGGCGCACCGTCAGCGCCTTTCTACCGAAAGGTTGTCTCGAGTTGGCACTCATCGCCGGAGTACTCAAGGAAAATTTTCCATCTGAACGGCGCGTGGCGGTTGTTCCGCGCGTCGTCGATCTGCTGAAGAAGTCGAGCGTCGAGGTTTGGATCGAGCGGCGCGCTGGGCTCGAAGCCGGATTCGTTGACGAAGATTACGTTACGCGCGGCGCGCACATTGGCGGCGCGGACGAAATACGTAAACAGGCTCGGATTTTGCTGCACGTCCGCGTTCCGGAGGATCCCCCGAACAAGGGCGATATCGCGATTGGGTTTTGCGATCCGCTGACTGATCCTTCCATCGCGGTTCGATATGCGCAGGCGGGCGCGACGCTGTTCTCGATGGAATTTATCCCGCGCATCACGCGGGCGCAAAGTATGGACGCGTTATCCTCGATGGCGTCGATCGCGGGATATAAAGCCGTCCTGCTGGCGGCCAGCGCCTTGCCCCGCTTGTTCCCGATGATGACGACGGCGGCGGGCACGATGCCTCCGGCGCGCGTGCTGGTGCTGGGCGCGGGAGTCGCTGGATTGCAGGCGATCGCGACGGCGCGGCGATTGGGCGCGGTGGTCAGCGGATACGATGTGCGCGCGGCCGTGAAGGAACAGATCGAGAGCCTGGGGGCGAAGTTCGTCAATATCGATCTCGGCGCCAAGGGCGAAGGCGAGGGGGGATATGCGCGGGCGCTGGATGAAGACACCATTCGCAGGCAGCGCGAGCAGATGGCGCTGGTGATGAAAGAGCAGGACGTGGTGGTAACCACCGCCGCTGTTCCGGGGCGGAAAGCGCCGCTGCTGATTACGCGCGACATGGTGCACGCAATGTCGCCTGGCTCCGTGATTGTCGATCTGGCGGCGGAGCGCGGGGGCAACTGCGAGGTCACCCGGCCGGGCGAGACGGTGGTCGAAAATGGCGTCTCGATTCTGGGGCCGATGAATGTACCGGCGACGGTTCCGCGCTACGCCAGCGAGATGTATGCCCGCAACATCGCGACGTTTCTGAAAAACATGATCACCAAAGATGGGGAGTTGAAGATCGACCTGAACGACGAGATCACGCGGGAAACGCTGATCGCGCGCGACGGCGAAGTGGTAAACCCCAAGGTGCAGGCGCTGCTCGGGGTGAATGCGTGAGTAACGATCTCGAAGTGAGTTTGTATGTGCTGGTTCTGGCGGTCCCGCTGGGGCTGGAACTGGTGCGCCGCGTGTCGCCGCTGCTGCACACGCCGCTGATGTCGCTGACCAACGCAATATCGGCGATCTCCGTGGTGGGGGCGATTCTGATTGCCGGCGCGGGCGATTCGCCGGAATTGAGCAAGGTGCTGGGCTGCGTCGCCGTGGTGTCCTCCACCATCAACATCGTCAGCGGATTCCTGATCACGGACCGGATGCTCAAGATGTTCCGCAAAAAAGAGCCCGCGAAATGACCGAGACAAGCGGCGTCTGGCAGGCCGCGTATATCGTCGCGGCGCTTTCGATCGTTCTATCCATCAAATGGCTGAGCTCTCCGGTGACGGCGCGGCGCGGCGTGCTGTCGGGCGAGATCGGACTGCTGCTGGCCATCATCGGAACCTTGCTGCGCCATGAAGTGATCAGCTACGAATGGATTCTGATCTCGATGGCGCTGGGCGCGGCGATTGGCGCGCCGCTCGCGTACCTGATGCCCATGACGGCGGTTCCGCAGTTGACCGCGCTTTCGCACGCGTTCGGCGCGCTGGCGGCGGCTTTGGTGGGGACGGCGGAATATTACCGGTATGCCGCGACCGGAACTCCGGTGACCGGATTCACGATGGGCGCGCTGGCAATCGAAACCGTGCTCGGATATCTGACGTGCACTGCGAGCGTGATGGCTTTCGGAAAGTTGCAGGAGATCGTACCGACGCGTCCGATGACGTATCGGGGGCAGAACGTCGTGAATTTGTTCCTGCTGGCGATCGCGGTGGGGTTGGGGGTATGGATGATCGCCGAGCCGACGCCAAGCTGGGTGTTTCCGGCGTTCACGGGACTCTCATTGTTGTTCGGCGTGCTGTTGATCTTGCCGATCGGCGGAGGCGATATGCCGACCGTGATTGCGCTGCTGAACTCGTATGCGGGCGCGGCGTGTGCGGCCATGGGATTCGCCCTGGAGAACCGGCTGCTGATCATCGCGGGCGCGGTGAACGCGTCGTCAGGATTCATTCTGTCGGTGATCATGTGTAACGCGATGAACCGGTCCTTCGCGAACGTCCTGTTTGGGGCATTTGGTCAGGTGCAGGCCACCACGGCAACGGAGACGCACGCAAAACCGGTGCACTCGGCGACGGCGGAAGACGCAGCGCAGATTATCGGGAGCGCGCGAAAGGTGATCGTGGTTCCGGGCTACGGGATGGCCGTCGCGCAGGCGCAGCATAAACTGCGCGAGCTGACTGACATTCTGACCAAGCGGGGCGTGGATGTGCAGTTTGCGATTCATCCGGTGGCGGGGCGGATGCCGGGGCACATGAACGTGCTGCTGGCCGAAGCGGATATCCCGTACGACCGGCTGCATGAGATGGAAGACATCAATCCGGATTTTGCGGAAACGGACGTCGCGCTGGTGATCGGCGCGAACGACGTCGTGAACCCGGCGGCGCGGCACGATGTCAACAGTCCGATTTATGGGATGCCGATTCTGGATGTCGATAAGGCGCATACGGTGATGGTGATCAAGCGCAGTATGAATCCGGGGTTCGCGGGCATCGACAATGAGCTGTATTACATGGATCGGACGCTGATGCTGTTTGGGGATGCGAAGTCGTTTGTGGGGGATATTGTGAAGGAGCTTCCGGCGACGGCGTGAGTGGGGCGCGGGGACCCGCTTCCTGGCGGTCGCGGTTCGGTGTGGGGGCTGACTGGGGGGGAGCGGGGCTGGGACTAGCGCGGGACGAGGGCGTCGGCAATGATGGGTTCGCGTTCGGCGGTGCGCAGGGCGGGGTTGGTGTTGAGTTGGGAACGGATTTTGGCGTTCACTTCGTCGCGACGGCTGAAGGAATCGAAATCCTTGTATTCCAGCACCAGCAGGCCTTGCCAGCGCTTGGCGCCGGGATAGCGGGTTTTAAAGACTTGATATCCGGCCAGAATTCCTTCCTGCATGGACGCTTTGGCCTGCGGAACAATCCACGAATTCAAAAGTTCGCGAAAATCTGAGCCGTTCGGATTGTCGTACGGAACCACAAAGAATACGCTTTGTCCGGCGTTATGCGGCTGCCCGGGATCGGCCGACGAGACGAGATCGGAAGGGTAAGTATTCAACGGCCATGCCATATCGAGCGCATCGCGCATCAGGCCGCCGGGGCTGGCGCGTTCGATGTCTTTCCAACGGGCGATCTGGGCGTAACTCGGGAAAGACAGCACGGCCATCGCATCCCAGGCGTCCACGTCGACGTACCAGTTGAACAGGAAACGGTAGTCGCTGAGCAGGCCGTCCTGCTTCCAATGTTCGAAGCGCTGGATGCCGTATTCGTTCATGTATTGACGAAACGCAGCGCGGCGGGGAGGCGGGCAGCGATAGGTGATCACCAGGCGCGTGGGGCCGCCGGTTATTTCAGGGGATGGCTGGGCTGGAAGAAGAGTCGCGGCCAGATAAATAAGCGCGAACGTCCTCATCTAACATCAACTTTAGCGCATCAATCCGGCCGTATTCTTAATGGCTGCGGGCTTCGGCGTGATGGCGCACGTCGACGCCTTTCACCAGGAACAGTACGTCCTCGGCAACGTTGGTGGAATGGTCGGCGATGCGTTCCAGGTTCCGCGTGATGGCGAGCAGATCCAGGGCCTGCTTGATATTCTGCGGATCTTTTTCCATGAAGCTGACCAGCTCGTGGTAGCAGGCGGTGCGCAGGCTGTCGACGGCGTCGTCGGATGCGAGGACGCTGCGCGCGAGATCGGCGTCGCGGTTCACGAAAGCATCCAGAGCCTTGCGCACCATGGACTGAACCAGGCCGGCGATGTGGGGGATATCGATCATCGGCTTGATCACCGGCTCTTCCATCAGGGAACGGGCCCGCTGCGCGATGCTCACGGAAAGATCGCCCATGCGCTCGAGATCGGTATTGATTTTCAGCGCCGCGACGATCAGGCGAAGATCGGCGGCCATGGGCTGCTGAAGGGCCAGCAGGTTGATGGCGAACTCGTCGATCTCGATTTCGATTTCGTTGATGCGGGCTTCGTTGCGAAACACTTCTTCCGCCGCGCTGCGATCTTTGTGAATCACCGCGCTGATGCTGCGCTGGATGGCCGCCTCTACCAGCGAGCTCATCTCCAGCAGCTTGGTCTTGAGTTGTTCTAGTTCCTCGACAAAATGGCGCACGGAGCTCCTCTATTTTTCATCCGAAGCGGCCAGTAACGTAGTCTTCGGTTTCCTTTTTGGCGGGCGTCTTAAAAATGACCGTGGTGCTGTCGAACTCGATCAGGCGGCCGAGCAGGAAAAAGCCCGTGTAATCGGCGACGCGCGCCGCCTGCTGCATATTGTGCGTCACGATAACGATGGTGCAACTGTCCTTAAGCTGGAAGATGAGATCCTCGATCTTTGCCGTGGCGATCGGGTCGAGCGCGGAGCACGGTTCGTCGAGCAGCAGAACTTCCGGATTTACCGCCAGGGCGCGGGCGATGCACAGACGCTGTTGCTGGCCGCCGGAGAGTCCATAGGCCGATTGATGCAGCTTGTCCTTGACCTCTTCCCACAGCGCGGCGCGGCGCAAGCTTTGTTCCACCGCTTCCCGCAGCGCGGCGCGGCCGCCGGAACCGTTGATCCTCAGGCCATACGCGACGTTCTCGAAAATCGACTTGGGGAACGGATTGGAGCGCTGAAACACCATGCCCACGCGGCGGCGGACGTCGTTTACGTCGAGATGGAAAATGTTGTCGCCATCCAGCCGGATCTCGCCTTCCACGCGGCTGTGGCGGACGGTTTCGTTCATCCGGTTGAGGGTGCGCAGAAAGGTGGACTTGCCGCAGCCGGAGGGTCCAATGAATGCTGTGACCTTCCTGTCATACACCTGCATGGAGATGTCGCGCAGAGCCTGAAAGGCGCCGTAATAGAAATTGAGGCTGTTGGCGCTGAGTTTAGCTGGCGCGGCTCCGGTGGGGACCGGATCCTGGGCACTGGCCACACTAAGATTCGGAAGAGTCATTCCAAGGTCGGAAACTGAGTGTCTACTGGGAGCTGACATTTTATCACCTGGGGACATGACCCCTCTTGGCAAGGATAAATCGCGCAATAATATTCACGGTCAGAACAAGGGTTAACAAAACGAATCCGGCCGACCAGGCCTGCTGATGCCAGTCGTCATAGGGAGCGACCGCGTAATTGTAAATCATCACTGGCAGGGCGGCCGTCGGCTGGTCCCATCCCGGACTCCAGAACCGGTTGCTGAAGCTGGTGAACAGAAGAGGGGCCGTTTCTCCCGCCACGCGGGCCAGATTTAACATGATTCCGGTGACGATCCCGGCTTTTGCGGCCGGGATCACCACCGTGAAAATCGCCTTGGCCTTGGATGCCCCCAATGCCATCGCGCCCTCGCGCAACGACAATGGAACCGCGCGCAAGAACTCCTCCGAGCTGCGGATGGCAATTGGGATCATCATCACGCCCAGGGCGACGCCGCCCGCGAGCGTGGAAAAGTGCTTTTGGGGAAGAACGATCATGGTATACGCGAATATCCCCATCACGATCGACGGCACGCCGTTGAGAAGATCCGTGGTGTAGCGCACCACAAAGGAGAAAGTTGTCCCACCGAACTCGGCCAGATACACGCCGCCCAGAAATCCGATAGGCACGCCGATAAGGGTCGCGAGCAGCAAAAGCTTGGCGCTGCCCAGGATCGCATTCGCCATTCCTCCGCCGGCTTCTCCCACGGGAGTCGGCAGCTTGGTGAAGAAGTCCCAATTCAGGCTCTTCGCACCGTGCACGAACAGATAGCCGAGAATAAAGACCAACGTCCCCGCCGCCAGCAATGTGCACAGGCCGGTGAGGCTGAGCATGATGGCGTTGACGGCTTTGCGGCGCAGCTTATTCCAACGGGTCACGTTTTAACCTTCACGTCGTGCCCTTCTTGGTGGTGGTCATCACCAGAATTCGCGCCGCCGCGTTAATGACGATGGTCAGGCCGAACAGGACCAGGCCCAGTTCGATCAGGGCGCCCTGGTAAAGATCCCCGGTGGCCTCGGAGAATTCATTCGCGATTACGGCGGCGATTGAATATCCGGGGGCAAAGAGCGAAGAATGAATCTTGGGCTCGTTCCCGACGACCATGGTGACGGCCATGGTTTCTCCCAGGGAACGGGCCAGCGCGAGAAAGATCGAGCCGACGATGCCTTTCCGCGCGAACGGGATGACTACGTCCCAAGTGGTCTCCCAGCGGGTCGCGCCCAGCGCCAGCGCCGCCTCGCGCTGGTCTCCGGGAACGGCCATAATCACTTCCCGGGAGATCGAAATAATGAACGGCAGGATCATGATCGCGAGCACGATGCCCGCGGTCAACAGACTGGAGCCATAGAAAGGTCCCTGGAACAGAGGCGTCCAGCCCAGCACGGCCCGGATGGCCGGTTCGGCGGCCCGCATCGCCGGAACCATGATGAACATGCCCAGCAATCCGATGATGACGCTCGGAACGGCGGCCAGCAATTCAATCAGGAAAGTGAGAGCGGAGGAGATGCCGGCGGGAGCGAGCTCGGCTAGGAAGATCGCGGCGCCGACGCCCAGCGGAATTCCGATCAGCAAGGCGAGCCCCGAAGTCACGACGGTTCCGTAGATGAAGGGAAGAGCTCCAAACTGCTCCGCGACCGGGTCCCAGGTGGACGTGAACAGAAACGACCAGCCGAATTTTGCCCGGGATAGCGCCGACTTCTGGTATAGCTCGAAGACGAGAAGAGCAGTAATGGCGACGACGCTGACAGCGCTCAACAGGGTGATCAAGTAGGCGACTTCGTCCCCGGCGCGAAAGCGCTTCCAAAAAGCAGCCGCCCGCCCTATGGGAGGGCGGGCCGAGAACGCAGTGGTTGGCGAGGCTGCCATGGAGTGATGTTTCTATAGAACGTTTATTGAATTTTGGCGACGGCCTTCATCTCTTTTGCAAGTACCGGATTGGGAAGCTCGGCGAAATCGAGTGCCGCCGTCATTTTCTGTCCGTCCGCCATCATCCACTTCAGGAAGTCAATGATTGCCTTTTTCTTCGCGGCATCCTTAATGTGATCCGGGATCAGCAACCACGTGAAGGTCGAGATCGGATAGGCGCCCTTCCCCGGAGGATTGGTAATCGAGACGCGGAAATCATCCGGCATTTCCTTCACCGAACCGGCGGCTTCGGTCACGCTCTGAAGGCTCGCCTGGACGAAAGTGCCGGCCGAGTTTTTCACTTTCCCGTAGGACATTTTGTTCTGGGCGGCGTAGGTCAGCTCGACATATCCCAGCGAGTTGGGAGTCTGCTTGACCTGCCCGGAAACGCCCTCGCTGCCTTTTCCGCCGAGACCGACCGGCCAGTTCACGGAACCAGCTCGTCCGACTTTGGTCTCCCAGTCCTTGTTGACCTTGGACAGATAGTCGGTGAAGCAGTATGTGGTTCCGCTGCCATCCGAGCGGTGGACCACCACGATGTCATTGGCCGGAAGTTTCACGCCGGCATTGGGCCCCGCGATGGCGGGATCGTTCCACTTCTTGATCTGGCCGAGGAAAATTCCGGCAAGCGCCTCGGGCGTGAAATTGAGTTGTGCCGTCACGCCGGGGATATTGTAGACCGGGACCACCGCTCCCAGCACGGTGGGAAAGTGCAGGATGCCGGTTTTCTGCTTGTCCTGGAAGTCCTTCAATTGAGCTTCCGTCATCGGGCCGTCGCTGGCTCCGAAATCCACCGTACCGGCGGTCACTTGTTGAATGCCGCCGCCCGATCCGATCGACTGATAGTTGAATTGAATGGTTGGAAACTTCTTGTGATACTCGTCAAACCACTTCGAGTACATCGGATACGGAAACGTGGCGCCGGCGCCGTTGATCAACGTTTGCTGTCCGAAGGCAGCAGAAACACTACCCGTTACGAGAGCCATCCCCAGGATGGCTCCCTTAAATTTTCGACTCATAACTCGGTCTCCCTTTATTTAATCAATCTTGTGTTACAGAACAATTACTTTCCCAGGGTCGGGGCGGACCCGGGTAACGTATAGCGCAGATTTACGAAGCCCATGGACAAATGGGCGTCGCTGGGTGCGGTTCCCGTCACAAGCCACGGATTCCGTTGGAGATAGGAGTATTGGAACATGAGGTTGATGGCCCCCCACTTGGGATCTCGCATGAGCGTGGTGTTGGTGCCGAAGGTGATTTCCTGAATGGCGCGGTTCTGGCCATCGCTGGCGATTGAACCGTAGCCGATCTTCGTAGTCCCGTTTGCATCGAGGGCCATATTCCGTCCGACGTAGACCCCGCCGTAGTAGCCGTAGAACAAAGTCTTACCCACGGTCGCCTCGATACCGGTGACGGTGGATCCGGAATGAATCAGCGAAAGACTGCCGTTGGAGCGGATCATGAAGTCGGGCGCCTGGCCGAAGATGTAGCGGCCGCCGCCGGAGCTCCAGAAGTTGTTCGTGAGGATGCGGACATTCTTAGACAGCGCAAAGCTCAGATTGACCGATCCTCCGCCACCCACCTTGGAAAACGTATTGAGAGGATAGGTTGTGCCGGGGAAGGCAATCTTGTTCGCGATCTCGACCCCTGCGATCTCGAAGTGAAACTTGCTGGAAGGATCAATCGCCAGCTTGGCGATGATGTCCGGCGCCACTGCCGCAGAGCTGATTACGCTCTGTCCATTATTGATCTGCCCGCCGAGCACCGCGCCCGACACCGCGTTCGCTCCGCCCGAAATCGCGGCCGGAAGAGTTACAGCGCTGCCGCCATTGCCGCCGCCGACGTATGGTTCGGAGTTTTCTAAAGCCAGGCCAAACGCGACCTTGCTGCTGGGATGGAATCCGAAGCGGAAGCCGGGAATGCGGCCCCAAACCAGGCCCAACTGGTAATTTACGTCAACGTCTTGCGAATAGAAGATGTCTCCAGGCAGAGGAGAAATACCTTTGCGATTGGGCGTCATAAGGCTCCAGGACTGGCCTGCCAGGAACTCGAATTTACCTTTGGTCAGGTCGACCCAGTAAAGTCGCATGCGAAAGACGTAAGGGTTGCTGGTAACGGCAAGGCCGCCGTTCGGAGGGGCGCCAAGCTGGCCCAAAAAGTCAGACTCCCAGTAGCCCAGGATTTTCCAGTCGTGATATAGAGCATCGAAACGAGCGCCAATTCGCGAGTTCTGTGGGCTGAGGCGCGTCTCCGTGAGGCTCCCTGCCTGGGTGTTGCTGTAGGGGATGCTGCCAAAGTTCGTGCCGATGCCGCTGCCGGGATTGGTCGACCGCGAGATCGAGGTCATATCCATGAAGCCGACCGGCGTAAGATAGGCGTCACCGATCTTAAGCTGCAAGGGAGACGTTTCCTGAGCCGCGCTCGCCTGGGGCGAGGGAGTGGCGGTGGTCGATGGGAAATAGGTCGGGACCGGAGCAGGAGCGGGAACTGGAGGCAGCACGGCAGTTGTGCTCGCAACTTCGCCCGTGCTGGCATGAACCACGGCGGGCTCGGCGGCGGGTTGTGCCGGAGCGTCCGGGGTCTTACTGGCTACGGCTTTTTCCGGCCCCGCTTTTTCCGGCCCTGCTTTTTCCAGCCCTGCTCGTTCGAGCAAGGCCCTCCGGAGCTCGTCGATTTGGCGCTGCTGATCCAGCAGCATTCTCTTCAGCTGTTCGAACTCGCTGGCTGACGGGGCTGGGGCGCTTGCCGTCGTGCGAGCGTCTGGGGAATCGTCCGAGACGGGCCTTTCAGCCGCACATAACGGGAGGACGAGTGTCAGAACGCAAGCGAGCAAGGGCTTTACGGTCCGCTGCTGCTCTATCCTTGGGGTCATTAAATACGCTCCTGAAAGTTTGTTTTGTGAACGAAACGAATAACCGAATTGCTAAGGCACGGAGGCAAAAGGATAGCGAGCAAGGATTAGCTTGTAATGAAGAAAGCGTTACAGAAGAGTAACGAAACGAGCGATTAGGACTTTGTGGCGGCGGCGTCGGCCGCTTCGAGTGTGTCGAAACACGGGAGCAGGCCGTCGCAGTGGGTCACTTCAAATAAGGTACGAATCCGCTCGGAGAGTCCGGTTAACGCGAAACCCCGCTGGGTCCTCTGGCAGGACGCGAAAATGCTGATAATCGCGCCTAAACCAGCAGAATCCATATAGGGGACGTTGGTTATGTCGACGATAACCGGCTTGGTGTTTTCTTTTCGAGACGCGTCCTGAAAATCAAAAAGCGTCCGCAAGGTGAGCGGACCAGCCAGTTTGATGATGCGGCCGCCCTTGGGGCTGTCGGACATCTCGATCTTGAGCTCTTCGGATCGGGTGGGGTTCACAAGCGTACCAGCCTCTTACTCTATCCAAAAATTCATGGTCACGTCATGAATTTTACATTACAAATTTGTTACAGAAGCGCGCGGGAGCGTCAGTGTGAACGTGGATCCGCGGCCCAACTGACTTTCCACCGTGATCGATCCGTTCATTCGCTCGACCACGTGCTTGACGATCGAGAGGCCCAGGCCAGTTCCACCGACCTGCCGCGAACGGGCCTTGTCCACGCGATAGAATCGTTCGAAAATTCGCGGCAGATCCTGGGACGGGATACCGACGCCGGTGTCGGCGATGGTAATGGCGACCTGTCCGGCCGGGTTGCACGCGGCGCGCACACGGACCTCGCCGCCCGGCCGGTTGAACTTGATCGCATTCGCCATCAGATTCAGGAGCGCCTGTTCCAAACGCAGGCGGCTGCCGCTGACGAACAGGCTGTCGACGTCGTCACCGATCATGGAAACGTTGCGCAGCCGGGCTTCGGAGGCGACCGTGGCCATCGCGCCTTCCAGCACGCCGCGGACGGAAATGACGTCGGTTTCGATGGGAGTTTCGATGGTGGATTCGAGCTCGGAGAGAATCAGAAGGTCCGCCGCGATGCTGTTCAACCGGACGGCGTTGGTGCGGATGATTTCGACGAAGTGGCGCTTGTTCTTCTGGTCCTCCAGCGCTCCATCGAGCAGCGTATCGGCGTACCCGATAATTCCAGCCAGCGGCGTGCGTAACTCATGCGAAACATTGGCGACGAAATCCTTACGCACCTGTTCCAGCCGTTCCAGGTCGGTGATGTCGTGCAGAATCGCGATGGCTCCAAGGCCCGACGGCATCTCCAGTTGGGTCGCTTGAACCTCGAACGTACGGGCGTTGGCGGCGGAAAGCTTAAACCTGAGCTTTTGCGATTCGCCGGTGGTCAGGACGGAACGAAGCAGCTCATGCAGGCCGGGGTCGCGGACCACTTCCAGCAGGAAGCGGCCTTCGAAACGGGATCCCAGATGATCGATCGCTCTGAGAAACGCCGCGTTGCAGAAAGTAACGCGGAGTTCATGGTCCACCGCCAGGACGCCCTCGGTCATCCCGGAAAGGATCGCTTCCCGGCGCGTCGATTCGTAACGCAGGCGGTCTAGCAGCTTCTGGAGCTCGATGGCCACGCCGCCCAGCGCGCGTTCCAGCGCGCCGAGTTCGTCGCTGGAGTCCTCAATTGGCGAATCGCGAAGCGTTCCTCCCGGAAAGCTCTCGGCGAGGAGCTTCAGACGGCGTACGCGCAGCGTGAGGGATCGGGAGACGAATGTGGCGATCACCAGCGCCAGAAGCGCCGATCCCAGCGAAATGACGAGCACACGCTGGCGCACGTCCGATGAGGTCAACGCGGGGGAGGTCAACGCGGGGGAGGTCAACGCGGGGGAGGTCGACTCGCCGGCGTGACGGCTCAGCGTATAGTCGACCGCGACTAACGTCACGGCGACCAGCGTCAGCGCCATCAGCATCAGGCGGCGAAAAAGAGAGCCAGTCACGAAACTACAGCCTAGCAGAGCCCGATTTCATCCAGGCGAAAATTTAGAACGACGTCAATTCTGGGCCAGGCATGCCCCAAATCGCCGGTCACCAGTTAGTGATCGAGCCGTCCGGGCGGAAGTAGGTCAGGGCACGGTAGCTGACGGGTTTCGTGTACTCGGCCAGCATCTTCATCTGTTTGAGATCGAGTTCCACCCCTAATCCCGGGCGATTATTGGGCCACAGCTTGCCGTTCTTGAAATCGACACAAACGGGCATATGCGGAATCGGCTTCGAGCCGTAGTTGTATTCGAACAGCACGGGGCCCGAGAAGGGGCCGAGAGTGTGGACCAGGGCCGCGGTGGAAAGCGGTCCGGTAAAATGCGGGACGATTCCGACGAAATGCGTCTCGCAGATGGCGGCGATTTTTACCAGCTCGGTGATGCCGCCGACGTTGGGAAGGGTGACCCGCACGTAGTCGAGATCGTGATTCTCGACGAGTTTGTTGAAATCCCAGCGCTGGCCCCATTCCTCGCCGGCCGCGAGCGGAACGGTGGTCATTTTTCGCAGCTTGGGGATATCTTCGAGAAAGGCTTCGGTCCGGACGGGATCCTCGACCAGGTAGGGTTCCAGGTCTTCAAGGAGCTTGCATCCGCGGACGGCGTCGGCGAAGTCGAAGCGTTGATGGAAGTCGATGGTGAAGTCGCCGTCCTTTCCGATTCCTTCGCGGGCCTCGGCGCAGTCCTGATGGACCTGATGAACCCGTTCACGGCTGTTGTATGTTGAAGTGCCGCGCAGGCTGGCGGCGTCCATGCGATAGGCACGGTATCCGGCATCCATGACGGCGCGGGCGCGTTCCTTGATGCTTGCTCCGGCCGGCATTCCTTCGATTCCGCCGGTCGGGTAGCATTCGCAATAATTCCGCGCCATGCCTGAGAGAGCAGCATGGACGGGAAGGCCCAGCGCTTTTCCCTTGATGTCCCACAGCGCCATATCGAGCGCGCCGAGAGCATGGATCTTCTCACGCCCGGGAGGATAGAAGTACGCGCGATACATGTCCTGCCAGAGACGCTCGATGTATTGCGGGTCCTGACCGATCAGCCTGCCGGCCAAAGGTTCCAGCAGGTCGGGCGTGCCGCCTTCGCCGTATCCAACAATTCCCTGGTCGGTCTCGACGGTGACGACCATGTTGCTTTGATTGAAGAGATAGTTCGGCTGCGGGGGCAGGTACACGCGAACCCGCGTCACCTTCATCTTCGGGATGGCGGCGTGCGCGCGGGGCGCAGAGGCCAGGCCGGCGCCCACTACGGCCGGGAGCGATTTCAACAGAGAACGGCGATTCATACTAAACCTCCACGTAACGATACCGGTTATCTCGAATCACTCTACCGCGAAAACGGGAGCATGTCGGCGGCGTCGAGCTTGTGCGCCATGTCGCGGGAGATGCCGATCACCAGAAATTCCAGCGGCTGATTTTCGGTGTTTTCGAATGAAGATGTGTCGCCGAGATTGATTGGGATCGCGTCGCCGGGCTTAATAGAAGCGGTCTCGGCGGCGGTTCCCATGGAGGAAACCGTGACCTTGCCGTTTCCGTTCATCACGTAGTAAACCTGCGCGAGCTCGCGATGGGGACGCGGCGCGGTCGCGGTTCCCGGGGGAAGCAGCACGTGGTCGACATAGGACCAGGGCGTGAGAAACACCGAGGAATCGAAGACGCGGCGCTGCTGTATCTTTCCCTCGCCGGCATGCAGTAACTGGCGATCGAGGCGCATGGTTATGAACTGGGGGATCGCGTCGAGCTGCACGTCGACGCGCGGATCGTTCAGATTGAAAGCATCGCCCGATCCTTTCACCTGGGAGACGTTGATATTGAGCCACTGGACCGGCTTGTCGGTTGCGTTGTAGATCGCGTGCGAATGGCCGGCACGGCAGAGTGCGCCGGCAGGGCCTTTGAGAACGGAAGTGCGGCCGTCGATGGTGAATTGCGCTTCGCCATCGAAGATGACGAAGAGTTCCTCGGCCGTGTTGTGAAAGTGTTCGCCCGCGCCGCTTTTCGGCTGAAGAATCGCGCGGTGCAGAAACTGGAGGTTCGTGTCGAGAGCGTGCCCATCCAGAATGAACATGCCGTCGAGTTCTCCCGGTCCCCCATGGACGGCTTTTAAAGGAGTATATTTAGTCGGGTCGGAATGTCCGATGCGCTGGGCGAGCGGATCGCGTGCGGCCGCGGGCAGGAAGATCGACAGGGCAAGAACGAACGTCCACATGGTTCGCATGAGAGCCTCCAGGCTGTGGAGTATTATACGAAAACAATCTTGCGCATAATGCATATGACAACATCTCCGTTTAAGTATTGGATTTCGGCGGCCCTTGGGCTGGTTTTAGCCGGTTGTTCGAGTTCCACTCCGCCACCGGAATCGGCATCCGCGCCGAGTAGCGCGGTCGGCAGTATTGTGAGGCTCGATCCTGGCCTGGATGCCGTGGTGCCGAAAGACGCGAAGATCGAAAAGGTCGCTGGAGGATTCACCTTTATTGAAGGACCGCTGTGGAGGCCGAATGGCGCCCTGTGGTTCAGCGACGTGGTTGGGAACGTGGTCCGGCAATGGACGCCCGACGGTAAAGTGACCGAACTGTTCCGGCCGGGAGGCTACGACGGCAACAGTCTGCCCGCCGGCGGATTCAACGGGCCGAACGGCATGACGTCGGGAAAAGATGGCGCCGTCCTGCTGTGCCAGCACGGGAACCGGCGCATCGCGATGATCGGCAAGGACATGAAGATGACCACGCTGGTGGACAATTTCGAGGGCAAGAAGCTGAATAGCCCCAACGATCTGGTCTATCGGTCCGACGGCACACTGTTTTTCACGGATCCGCCTTACGGGCTTCCAAAAGATGACAGCGATCCGATGAAGGAGCTGAAATTTAACGGCGTGTTCAAACTGGCGAATGGCAAGCTGGAGGCGATCGTCAAGGATCTGACGCGTCCCAACGGGATCGCGCTCTCGCCGGATGAAAAGATTCTGTATGTCGCCAATTCGGATGAGAAGCATCGTTTCTGGATGCGGTACGACCTGGCTGCGGACGGTTCCGTTTCGAACGGGAAAGTTTTCGCCGATGTGAGCGCGGAGAAAGAAGAAGGATTGCCCGATGGAATGAAGGTCGATTCGCAGGGCAATCTTTGGGCGACGGGCCCGGGCGGATTGTGGATCATGTCGGCGGATGGAAAGCATCTCGGGACGCTGAAGCTGCCCGAGCAGCCTGCCAACTGCGCCTGGGGCGACGATGGAAAGTCGCTGTATATGACTGCGAGGACGGGGTTGTATCGGATCAAAACGTCGGTTCCAGGCGAGAAGTTGGCGTTCGAATAGGGAGGGAGAAATGAAACAGCTAATCGTCGTTATCTTATTGGCGCTTCCTCTGGCTGCGCGCGAGCCGTTGGCGCAGCGGATTGTCCATACGGATCCGTCGAAGTACACGAAACAGACCAAAGTGCACGACGGCGCGGGATCCATGGACTTCACCGCGTTATTCGATTTTCATGCGCTCGATACGAACCTCTTCTTCCTGCATCGAGGCATCCTGGAGCCGAAGGGCGGGATCGGCGCGCATTATCACAATCAGTGCGAAGAGATGTTCGTCATCCTCGATGGCGAGGCACAGTTTACGATCGACGGGCGGACGTCTGTTTTAAAAGGCCCCGCGGGAGCGCCGTGCCGGATGGGGCACTCGCATGCGATCTACAATCCCACCGATAAGCCGGTTCAGTGGATGAATATCAACGTGTCGGCGATGAAGGGAACTTACGATGCGTTCAATCTGGGCGATCCGCGTCTGGATGTTCAGCTTGATGCGATCCCTCAGTTCATGAGCATGCGGCTGGATCGGGCGCTGCTGCGTCCGGCGGCGGGGATGAACGGAGGCAAGGGAACCGCGGAATACCGGCGAGCGCTGGAGCCTTCGGTGTTTCTTTCGCCGTGGTCGTATGTCGATCATCTGGTGCTACCGCCGGGAGCTTCCGTGGGGCCGCACATGCATCACGAACTGGCGGAGTTCTACTACGTGCTGGGCGGCGAGGGCAGCGTCACGGTGGGGAAAGAGACCGCTCCCATTCGCACGGGAGACGCGATTCCGATCCAGCTTAGCGATGTTCACTCTTTTGAAAATACGGGCAACGCGCCGCTCGAATTTATGATTGTGGGCGTTTCCCGCGACAACACGCACAAAATCGACAACATCGACGTTCACAACGTTCGTGGAGGTAATTGATATGGAACTCTCACGCCGCAGTTTTCTGGCAGCAGCGTCCGCGTCAGTGGCGCTGGCCGCAACTCCCAAAGAGAACCTGCCGGTGATTCCCAAACGTGTCGAGAAGGCTTTTAAGGCGCCGGGCAAGATGCCGAACGACTTGCAGGACGCCGCCGACGGGCTGTGGATCCTGGATCAGGCCGATCCCAACAAGGTGTTCAAGGTCCGCTATGAAGACGGGTCGGTGATTCAGCA
>Ga0070731_10001961_pt1 | contig 20398 bp, 21 predicted proteins | sample Coa_R1_2_FD_66448 | JGI IMG/M metagenome (GOLD analysis project Ga0070731, IMG submission 66448) | Surface soil microbial communities from Centralia Pennsylvania, which are recovering from an underground coalmine fire - Coalmine... | ecosystem: Environmental > Terrestrial > Soil > Unclassified ... | reverse complement strand
CCCGCATCTGCAGCCGCTTCCTCGCGCTCGCAGCCGCAATCAGCCTCAACCACCGCCTCGGCCGACCACCACGCGCCCTCACCGCCTACACCACCTGAAACGGTGGAACTACTCATCTAGGGTCGAAGAGCGGGGTCGGTGATCGGAAAACCCGTTCCTGTCTCGGGGATGGGCGCGTGCGGCGATTCCCGCCGACCCCGCACGGCGCCGTCTGAGCCGGTTCGACGTGCAAGCGCGGCGTATGGACGTAGATATGCGTCTTCTGCGTCGCCGTGGGGGCCGTCGGTCGGGACCTTCTCCATACCGCGTTCCCATCCGACGGGGGATTGAATGGCCTCTGCGCGCGGCCTAGGGTCGGCGAGTCGGGGGGCGGGGTCAGTGATGCGGAACCTGTCTCTCTGGGGATGGGCGCGTGCGGCGCCCCACCAGCCCCGCTCCCCATCGACACGGCGCTGTTCTGCGGCCCCCACGCGGCGGGCAGCGCCGTGTGTAAAGGCTTCGACCGTACTCCGGGGACACCGAGCCGCTTGCGGGTGTCCCCGGCCCGTGTCGCGTGCACCCGCAATCGCGTGGCCGGGTCCGTGGCAGCTCTGGAGCGGGCGGCTGACCGCCCGGGCGCCCCCTGGATGACCTACCTGAGTGAGATCGCGTAACCGATCAGCGCCCAGAACGCGAGAGTGATCATCAGGCCGAGAAAGATCACGAGCCCTCGCTCGCCGACGAGTCGACTCCCACGGGGCATCCAGCCCGGTTCCGCCCGCCCGGCTCGATTCCTGCATACCCGAAGACCGCCTGAGTCAAGGCTCGGCTCGAACGTCCGCCCCGCCGCGCGGGAACTCGCCTGAGCATGCCGGCATCCGTACGGCCCACATCGGTTCGAGCCGCAAACCAGTCGGGGCGCCGAGATTTGAACTCGGGACCTCTAGTCCCCCAGACCGGCACGGCGGTCGCCATTCGTCGCCGTCTCTACTCAAAACGGCGCATCTAAACCGACCCCGTGTTGGTCGACGGTGTCTGATTTGCCGCCTGCCGCCGCTTGTTTCTCGCATGAATCTCGCACGGCTACCCCTCCAACTCCGCACGCACACCGGGAGATGGCTTGAGCGGCCACTCGCATCAACTCGGTGGATTCAGGATCTGTACTGGGAGAGCTAGACGGGAACCCCGATGCAATTCATCGTCTCCCGCCACGTGCGACAGGGCACGGCTCGGCCCGATCGATGGTTGCGCGCTAGGTGAGAAGCCAGCGCGAGGAGTACCTCCCGGATCAAGTCGAGGAGCCGATCCACATTCAAGTCGTCCTCGAAATCTCGTCCCTCGTGGATCGCGTTGTTCCGTTCCTTCCAAAGACGCTCGATCCACGCGGTCTGGTCGGGCTTCGTCATCTCCGGGAGCGTGGCGCCGAAGCTGAGCCGCTGGGCGATCTTGGGACCCTTCGGTGCGGTAGGCGTTCGAGTACCAGCGCGTTCCCGCAACCATCCGCTGCTCCCAGTCCGTTCGCGCGGCTTCCGGCTTGGCCGCGGCGCCGGCAAGCTCTCGTAGAGGTGGGACGAGTCTGGCTCGCCTGACAAAGCGCGCGTCAACATACGGCCCCCTTTTCTGAAGTCCCACCCCGCCGGCACCATGCCCGGCCACAATTCGAGTCCCGGTGGCCTCCGCTCCAGTGTTCATCTGGCGAGCAAGGAGGTCGAGGATCGCCAAGCTCTCGGCGAAATTGCGTCGCGCCAACACCTTCGCTGTCCCGGCAGCCCGGCACGCCACTGTCGTACACGCAACCGGTGCGACGAAGCCGTGCTTGTCCATCCCCGCAGTCAGGACGTAGTGCTTCGGCATCTTCGAGAGATAAGTCGTCCGACCGACGACAAGGCGCGGAACGCCGAGCAGGAACGTAACCGGCTCGGTGATCTCGAACTCTGCGAGCGGTCTACGAATCATCTCGTTGAGCTCATCGACCGCCCCCTTGATGGTTCCAGTGACAGCTCGATCGCACGCTTGAATGAGCAGCGCACCGGCCTCGTCTGCCGAGAACCCGACCCGTCGTCTCGACGAGCCCGCCAGCCGCATCTCCAGCCGTCGCAGCGTGGTGACGTCGTCGCCCTCGACGAGTACGAGGTTGCCACCCGCTGTCATCCGGATGATTTGCTGGCCGACCATCGGGCCAGACGCCACGTTGAGTCCGCGCTTGGACGTCTTCCGCGCACGGCTGAGTAGATGACGGAGATCCCGCTCGAACGTTGCGTCCGGCCAAGGGATCACCTCACACCTCCCCTTTAGGTGCCCGCGACAAGTGCGGCCGCACCACCGCGACTCCTCGCGCACGCCACCCCCTCGAACTCACCCATGAGCGAGACGAGCGCGGATACCGAACGGGCAGCCTGACAGCTCGAAGTTCATCTAGCCCAACGAGCTAACCGGAGCCGCGTGTGGGTCAGTGGTCGCGTGAGCGCCGCTGCCAGGTGCTCGCCGCACCGGCGGCGGTGAGAAGTGCGGAGGCGAAGAGAACGACTGCTCCTGTCCGGGCGATCGGCGAACTTCCGACGAAGACGCCAACGGCGAGGGCTTCGACACCGACCGCGAACGCGATCGCCTCGGCGAGTCCGAGCTGGCGTGGATAGAGCTCGGCCTGCTTTGGCCTCGGGCCGGGCGGCCACCAAACCCAGAGGGAGAGCGACAGCAGTTTCCCGAAATGACCGACGACGACCCCTCCCGCCCAACCGACGAGTAGCAGCACGACATAACCGCTGACGATCCGGGTGCTGTCAGCGCCAGCCGCAACCGCGAGACCGACCATCGCCGCCTGCGCGAGGAAGAAGCCGCCGACGAGCAGATGCGCGAGCGGCGCTTCGAGCGGCCCGCGGCGAGTTCGAGCAGTCCGCAGCATCAGCATCGCGAAGCGACCGATCGCGGCCACGACGATCACGCCGCCGGCCACGGTCAGTGCGCGCTGCTCTGTCCCGATACCGATCAGCAGCAGCCAGAGGCCGGCAACGAGCGCGAGCTCCTCCAGCGGCCAGCCGCGCGGCGGTGCTGCCGGTGCCTGCGCGAGCATCGGGCCAAGGTTGCGGCCGACCGTCAGGACCAGCAGCGCGATCCAGCCGAGCAACGCCAGGTGCAAGTGAATCAGCAGCCAGCGGCCGTAGGAAAGTCCGGCAAAGGGCGCGTCCTGCGAGAAGATGACCGCTCCGAGACAGAGCGCGGCCACGACGTGCGTACAGGCAAGCGCGACACCAAGGCGGCTCGCGATCAGCACCCGCCCGCGCGGCGCCCGCACCACCAGGATCAACACCTCGACCAACACGATCGCGAGCCCACCGGTGACCATCGCGGCCCCCGCCCAGACGACCGGCCCCGCCTCGCGACCCAACCCCGACGCGATCATCAACCCGCCGCCGAGCAACGGCAACGCCAACCACAGCGCGCGCCACGACGGTAGGTCGTTCCGCAGCATCACAGGAAGCAAATGAAACGACGCGCCGCTGACCGCGAACGGCAGCACCCCCAGCCCAATCAGATGCACCGCCAGCACCGGGGCCGCTGCCAGCGGTCTTCCGTGCGCCAGATCGCGTGCCGCAACGATCGCAGCCGCTGTCGCGGCAAGCCAGCAGACCAAAGCCACCGCAAAGTACGACCCGAGCAGCCTCCGCGAAACCGGCCCTCCAACCGCCCGCCGCCCCACAAGCGGCAGCGGCCGCAGCGTCACCAGATCCGAACCGCCCTCGAACACTCTGCCGCAGGAATACCGGAACCTCGCGGAGTGCCGCGTGACCCATCAAGCCGAACTCTTGGGCCTGAGTGCCGAATCAGAAGAAGCCCAACGGCTGCCAGTTGCTCGACGCCGGAAGGCTGCTCCCGGTCGTGCCGTGGTTGCCCGTACAGCTAGGCGGAGAGCGCGAGGATCGGTTCGGCGTCGACGGTCTCGGCTCGCTCGCTAACGCCCACCCGGCAAGACCGCTGCCTTCCCCCACGCCCTCATCAACGCAAACACTTACCGTCGGGAAACACCGCGATAACAGCGCCCGCGGACTATTTGGTCGAGTAGGCCAATGCGAATCAGGAGATTCGATGACCAAGCCGAAGGCGCTCGGCCTGACAAGCGTCGCGATGGTGCTGCTGTTCGCCGGCTCGGCGCCGGCGGCGAGAGTGCATCTGCTCGTCTCACCGACGACCGTGTCACCCGGCGGCATCGTCACGGTGAGCGCGAAATCGTCGCCCTGCCTCCGGCGCGACCAGGTCATCCTGCTCTCCGCTGCTTTCCCCGGACACGCGTACGGCATCGGCGGGGTCTACGGCAACGTCGGCCGCCACGGCTCCTTCTCCGTGCCGGCACGGATCCGCAAACGACTGCCCGCCGGCCGCTACCACGTCGGCGCTCGCTGCGGCGGCGGCAACCTCGGCGTGCTCGCCTACTTCCGCGTCCGCTAGAACAGACGGCTCGAACGCACCCCTGCGCGGCACTCTGAGGACCCGGCGGCGACTCGCCCCTCTCGGCAACCCAAGAGCGACTCCGAACAAACATTCACCGAGCCGGAGGCGCTTTCGTCGATCAGCTTCACGAACCTTCCGCCTCGGTCTTGCGACCTCCGCGTACAGCTCCCAGAGCTGACTTCGTCCTACTCGCGCTCCGTGCTCGGTGCAGCCAGGACGATACGCCCACCCGCTCACGCATGCAACCACCATCCGCCGATCAGGCCGGCAGCAGGGAGCAACGGCTCTGGGCGAAGGTGGGCGTGATGGAATCCGAGGCGTGGATCGTGAGGATTGGAACCGTCGCTACGTCGGCAGCGAGCTGCGCTGGACGGCGCGACCGAACCGCTTCCTGGTCGGCGAGGTCGCCGACCTCACCCCCGGCAGGGCGCTCGATCTTGCCTGCGGCGAGGGCCGCAACGCGATCTGGCTGGCCGAGCACGGCTGGCAGGTAACCGGCGTCGACTTCTCCGACGTTGCGCTCGCCAAGGCCAGCCAGCTCGCACGCAACCGACAGGTCAACCCCACGTGGGTACAGGCCGACCTGCTCGACTACCACCCGCCAGCCGCGGCGTTCGAGCTGGTGATCGTCTTCTACATGCAGGTACCCGCGGGCGACCGCCGCACGATCCTGCAACGCGCAGCACGCGCGGTCGCTGTTGGCGGCACCTTGTTGCTGGTCGGGCACGACAGCCGCAACCTCGAACACGGCTACGGCGGGCCCCAGGATCCGGCCGTCCTCTACAGCGCCGCCGACCTCGTCGACGACCTCGCCGGCACGGGACTCAAGATCACGCACGCTGAACGAGTCGAGCGCAGCGTCGAGACAGCCGACGGCGAACAGACGGCGCTCGACGTCCTCCTGCGCGCACGACGGTAGACCGAGCAGTCGCTCGACAGGCCCGGCTACAGGCGAGTCGCGCGGCACGACCGCCGGACGCCGCACCTCTTTCACGCTCAACGGGCAAAGGTTCATCGTCACCCGCCTGGCGACCGAAGCATTGAACCTCCAAGTAACGCGCAACTCGCCTCGCGAGCCCGCTTGCGATGCCGCCTTCGGCGCGACCCCCTCCTCCAGGAGGAGTAGGCGGATTCGACGCAGCCTGGCGGGGGCGAGACCAGCGAAGGCGGCGCTGCCGAAGAGGCGAGCGCGGCACTTCGTTAGTGGCGCATACGCCAAGGCAACGGCGTCAAGCCAGCGCACATAACGTGAACCACGTGGGCGCGAGTGCTGGGCGATTGCGTGCTGACCATCGCCGTGCCGATCGCAGCCGCTTTCTTCGACACCCCCGACGATTGGTGGCTACGCCTAGGGATCAGGGATGCTTAGGGCATGGCCGGCGTGAGCGGGTCGGTGGCGAGGAGTGTTGACCCGGTCGGTCCCGTCCCTGGTGCGGCGGTGGCGGACAGCGAGGTCGAGCGGCTGCCGGGGCGGGATGCGCTCGGGGCGCTCGGAAGCTCGCCGTCTGGTCTGACTTCGGGTCAGGCGCGGGAGCGGCTTGCGCAGTACGGGCCGAACAGGTTGCCGGAGCTGCGTCGGCGCTCGCCGCTGTTCCGGTTTCTGGCGCAGTTCCGTGACTTCTTCGCGATCCTGCTCGAGGTCGCCGGTGCGATCACGCTCGTCGCGTACTTGATCCAGGGCGACCGGACGAACTTGAAGGTTGCGGTCGCCGTCTTCGCCGTGGTGTTGCTGAACGCGGTGATCGGTTTCGTCCAGGAGTACCGGGCGGAGCGCACGGCGGAGGCACTGCGGCGGCTGCTGCCCGCACGCGCGCGCGTGCTACGGGACGGAGTGCCGGGAGAGGTCGCAGCGGAGGAGCTGGTGCCGGGCGACATCGTGCTCTTCGCCGAGGGCGACGCGGTGTCTGCCGATAGTCGGCTGCTGGAGGCGTTCGATCTGGCGACGAGCGACGCGGCATTGACGGGAGAGTCGGATCCGGTGCGGAGGCAGTCCGAGCCGGTGCTCGAGCGGGTGCCGCGGATCCAGGCCCGCAACCTCGTCTTCGCCGGAACGAGCGTTGCCTCCGGTACCGGTCGCGGTGTCGTCTTCGCGACCGGCTCCGAGACCGAGTTCGGCCACATCTACCGGCTTGCGGGCTCGGTCGAGGACGAGCCGAGCCCGCTGCAGCGCGAAGTCGCGATCGCAGCCCGTCGGGTGGCGGTGCTGGCGATTGTGCTCGGGGCGTTCCTGTTCGTTCTGCGCACAGTCGCGGGGGCACCCTTCGTCGACGCGTTCCTGTACGCGCTCGGGGTGATGGTGGCGCTCGTTCCGGAGGGGCTGCCGGCTGTGATGTCGGTGTCGCTGGCAATCGGAGTGCAGAGGTTGGCCGCCGAGCGGGCGCTGATCAAGCGGTTGAGCTCGGTCGAGACGCTCGGCTCGACGACCGTCGTCTGTACCGACAAGACCGGCACGCTCACCGCCGGCGAGATGACGGCCGCGGCCGTCCGGGCCGGGGGCCGGAGGTTCGAGGTCGGCGGCGTCGGCTACGCGCCGGAGGGGGCCATCGTCTCCGACGGACAGGCGGTGCAACCGCACGCGGCGCCGGCGCCGCTCGCCTCGCTGCTGCTCGCCGGCGTCCACTGCAATAACGCGCGGCTCGTGAATGACGAGGAACGGGGCTGGACGATCCTCGGCGACCCGACCGAGGGCGCGCTGCTCGTGCTCGCTCGGAAGGCGGGGCTCGACGTCGAGGCGGAGCTGCGGCGAACGCCGCGCCTGCACGAGATCCCCTTCGACGCACAGCGCAAGCGGATGTCGGTGATCGACCAGGAGCTCGGCCGCAATCGCGTCTGGGCGAAGGGCGCCTCGACCGAGATCCTCCCCCGCTGCGCCCGGATTGCCACCGACGACGAGGAGCGTGAGCTGACCGACGGCGACCGACAATCGGTCGAACATCAAGTGGACGAGCTCGCCGCGCAGGGGCTGCGCGTGCTTGCCTTCGCGACGCGCGAGCTGCCGAGGACCGTTCCCCGCGAGGCGGAGGAGGTCGAGCGCGAGCTCGTCTACCTCGGCCTGGTCGGCCTGCAAGATCCGCCCCGGCCGGAGGTGACCGCCGCGGTCGCCGACGCGCGCTCGGCCGGCGTCGCGATCGTGATGATCACCGGCGACTACGGCCTCACCGCGGAGGCGATCGCACGCAAGATCGGCATCGTCTCGGAGCCACACCCGCAGACGCTCACCGGCGCCGATCTCGAGGCGATCGACGATGCGGCGCTCGAGGAGCGGCTGTCACACCTGTGGGAACGGGAGCTGCTGTTCGCGCGCGTGGCGCCGGCCGACAAGCTACGCGTCGTCACGGCGCTGAAGAACCTCGACCAGATCGTCGCGGTCACCGGCGACGGCGTCAACGACGCACCGGCGCTCCGCCGAGCCGACATCGGTGTCGCGATGGGGCTCGCCGGCACGGACGTCGCCAGGGAAGCGGCAGTGATGGTCCTGCTCGACGACTCGTTCGCGACGATCGTGAAGGCGATCGAGCAGGGCCGCGCGATCTACAACAACATCCGCCGCTTCCTCATCTACCTGTTCACGCACAACCTCGGCGAGCTGTTCCCGATCGTCTTCGCAACGCTCACCGGGCTTCCCGTCGTGCCCCTGAACGCGCTGCAGGTGCTCTCGATCGATCTCGGCAGCGATGTGCTACCCGCGCTCGCGCTCGGCGCCGAGGAGCCCGAGCCGGGCCTGCTCGAGCAGCCGCCGCGGCCGCGTAACGAACGGCTGATGTCTCGTGCCGTGATCGGCCGCTTCCTCTTCCTCGGCTCGATCCAGGCCGCCGGTGCGACCGCCTCCTTCTACTTCGCCCTCCACACCGGCGGCTGGCACTGGGGAGAGCCCCTCTCCGGCTCATCGCACCTCTACCACCAGGCGATCACGATGACCCAGGCTGGGATCGTTTTCTCGCAGGTCTTCAACGGCTTCGCCGTCCGCACCGACCGCGAGAGCGTCTTCAGCGTCGGCTTCTTCTCCAACCGGCGCCTCGTCTACGCGGAGGCACTCGCCATCGGGATCATGCTCGCGATCTCCTACTGGCCGCCGCTGCAGAGCTTGCTCGGCACGGCCGCGCTCCCTGCCTCATGGTGGCTCGTGCCTGCAGGCTTCGGCGTCGTCGCATTGATCGCCGAGGAGCTCCGAAAGGCAGTTGTCCGCCGACGTGCCACGCTGAGAGGGAAGATGTAGCTGGTGCGCGCGGTCGTACTCGGATGCGGACGTCTGGGCGGCAGGGTCGCAAACATGCTCGACGCCGAGGGACACCAGGTGGCGGTGATCGACCGCGCCCCGGAAACCTTCGACAAGCTTCGCCCCTCCTTCTCCGGCGAGACGATCGTGGGCTTCGGCTACGACAGGCACGTGCTCGAGGCCGCCCGGATCGAACGCGCCGACGCCTTCGTCGCCGCCACCACCGGCGACAACCGCAACATCGTTGCCGCACTCGTCGCCAAACGCCGCTTCCGCGTCCCGATCGTCGTCGCACGCATCTACGACCCGGACCGCGCTCGCATCTACCGGCGCCAGGGCATCCGCACCGTCTCACCAGTCGAATGGTCGGCCCACCGGATCCGCGACATCCTCCTCCACGGCGAGATCGAGACCGAGCAGGAGTTCGGCAATGGTGAGGTCGTCCAGATCCGGGTCATCGTCCCGCCAGCGCTCGCAGGCAAGACCGTGCAGGACGTCACCGTCGTCGGCGAGATCGCCGTCTCCGTGATCGTGCGTGCCGGCGTTGCGCGCGCACCCACGCTCGGCCAGCAGCTCGAGCAGGGCGATGTCGTCCGCTTCGTGGTCGCCCACGAGGCCTACAAACGCTTCGAGTCCTTCCTCGGGATCGGCCCATGAACGTCCTCGTCGCAGGCGCAGGCAACGTCGGCCGTCACCTCGCCCGGATCCTCACCGAAGCCGAACACACGGTGACCGTGATCGAAAACGACGACCACGTCGTCGAGCGGGCACGGCAGGAGTCCGGTGCGCGCATCATCCACGGCGACGCCTCGGAGCCCTCGCTGCTCGAGAAGGCGGGCATCCGCGGCATGGATGTTGTCGTCGCCGCTACCGGCGACGACGAGGACAACATCGTGGTCGCAAACCTGGCGAAGTTCGAGTTCGAAGTGCCGCGCGTCGTCGCCCGCGTGAAGAACGCACTCAACACCTGGCTCTACGAACCCGACATCGGCATCGACGTCGTCGTCAGCGCCCCACACACGATCGCGCAACTGATCGAGGAACAGGTCATCGTCGGCGACATCGTCCAACTGCTCCGGCTTCCACAAGGACAAGGCGCGATCGTCGAGACAACCCTGCCGCCACACTCCCCAATCATCGACCGCAGCATCGCCGAGATCTCCTGGCCCGAAGGCTGCGTGACGGTCGCCATCGTGCGTGACGCCCGGATCCTCCCAGCGACGGCGGAGACCCGCCTGAACGCCGCCGACAGACTCATCTGTCTCACCGACGTCAGCCAGTTCGAGGCACTGCACCACCTCATCGCCCAGAAGCCGCCCGGAGACGAGTAGCCCACCAGCGAAGCTGTCGGCGCTCGCCCACGCGGCGCGGCGCGGGCGCCGTCCCCGATGGCAGTTGCCGAGCGGTAAACCACACGATCTCCTACGTTTCGTGTCCCGGAGAATCGCGCGAAGCCGAACGGGCGCACGATCGGGCTCCACGTCGTCGTTCTGCCTGCGCGCTTGGGGCCGGCCCGTAAGGACGCGGTCGCGTATCTCGCGGGTGGGCCGGGAAACGCCGCGACGGAGCAGGCGATTGCCCAAGGCTGGCGGTCGAGCGTGCTGAACGAGTTGGGCGATCTCCTGAACCTCGGTGACCTGACTGTCTGGGTCTTCCAAACCGTCCGGCGCGGCTCAACCACGGTTCGCTTCGCACTCCACAAACGGCCGGCACCCGAAGGCGTACCAGACCGCCAGCTACCGAATCGTCGTCCGGCGGCGCAACCACTAGCCCCAGTTCATTAGGCGCAGGCGTCCCCCAGGGCGATCCTCAGCTGACAAGTCGCCAGCTCTTCCGCACGAGACAAATCGGTTTCCTTGTGCCTGAGACTGTCGTTCATCATGCTCATCGTCGTCGGGTGAGCCAACGGACACGCGCGGCCTGCTCGCGTCCGCTCTCATCGAGGGCGAGGTCGAGCCGGGCGAGTGCCTGCTCGTGCTGGGGGATCCAGCGCTGTTCGAGCGCGCGCAACCGGCGGGCGGCGCGGGCGAGCTCGGAGGACAGTTCTTCTTGCGCGCGCTCGGCGGCCGCGTGCCGGGCGGCAGCGCGTGTCGCCTCGCAGGCGGCTCGCGCGAGCAGCACCGCGGCGGAGCTGCCGCCGAGCGCGGACAGTGGCGGCGGCTCGGGGATCGTGGTCGCGTCCGTCGAGGGGATGCGGGCGCCCATCAGGTTTGACCATGCCAGCTGGACTGATGCCGGTTCCTGCACGTGGCGGGCGAGCAGCTCGATCCGGGCGGCCCCGTCGAGCATTGCTGTGCGGGCGCTCCACAGCCTGACCTGGCCGACCGCGTCCTCCCACGCTCGCCGCGCCTCGGCCGCCTCCTGGCGGACCCGTCCTCGCTCTCGCAGCAGCGCCTGGCGCTTGCGGTCGAGCAGCTCCGCGCCGCGCCGCGCGATCTCGAGGCGCTTGACGAGCCAGATGCGGCCGGCTCTACCCGGTGGAACCCGCAGCGGCATCCTGGTAGCGGGCAGCGAGCACGGTCGGCGTGATCATCGACAGCTCGGCACGCGGGAGCAGCGACGCCACGGCCCAGGCACGATCGAGCGTTTCGTCGAGCGACCGGCTCGCGTCGAGCGGCTGGGAGACGAAGTCCGACTCGAACGCGGCGCGAACGCGGAGGTAGTCGCGGTCGAGGTCCGACAGAGCGTCCTCGCCGACGACTTCGGCGAGGTCTGCGGCTTGCCGGGCGCGGGCGGTGATCCCGTACAGCTGGGCGGAGATCTCGAGATGGTCGTCGCGGGTCAGGCCCGGTCCTGCGCCGTGGCGCATGAGGCGTGAGAGCGACGCGAGCGGGTCAAATGGCGGCGAGACGCCTCGGGCGTACGTCTCGGCGCTCAGGACGAGCTGTCCCTCGGTGATGTATCCGGTGACGTCCGGGACGGGGTGGGTGATGTCGCCGGCCGGCATCGTCAGCACGGGCAGCTGGGTCAGCGACCCGGCCGTGTCCTTGATCCTGCCGGCGCGCTCGAGCAGCGATGCGACGTCGCTGTAGAGGTAGCCGGGGTAGCCGCGTCTGCTGGGCACCTCGCCGCGTGCGGCGGAGATCTGGCGCACCGCTTCGCAGTAGTTGGTCAGATCGGCGAGCACGACGAGCACGTGTCGGCCGAGGTCGAAGGCGAGGTGCTCGGCGACGGTCAACGCGACCCGCGGTGTGAGGATCCGCTCGACGACCGGGTCGTCGGCGGTGTTGACGAAGAGGGCCAGCTCGCCGAGCTGCGCTCGCCGCTCGAGCACACTGCGGACCGCACGCACGTCGGCGTGTGGGAGGCCGAGTGCGGCGAACACGATCGCGAACGGCTCGCCCTCGACGTGGGCCTGCGCGGCGATCTGCGCGGCGAGCTCGAGGTGTGGGAGCCCGCCGACAGAGAAGATGGGCAGCTTCTGACCGCGCACGAGCGTGGCCAGTCCGTCGACCGCGCTCACGCCGGTGAGGATCGCCTGGTTCGGCGCCGCGCGTGCGGCGGGGTTGATCGGGGCGGTCTCGACCGGGCGCCGCTCGTCGCCGGCCACCGGCGGGCCGCCGTCGATCGGCTCGCCGCGTCCGTTGCAGGTCCTCCCGAGCCATCCTTCCCCAACCGGGATCTCCATCGGCGCGCCGGAGAAGGACACCCGCGCGCTGTCGAGCCGCATCCCTGACGTGTCTTCCAGGACCTCGACGACGGCGAGGTCGCGGTGGACGTCGAGGACGGTGCCGTGGCGCACCTCGCCCGAGTCGAGGATCACCTCGGCGGTCTCGTCCCAGCCGACGTCGCTGATCTCGCGCACGACGATCAGCGGCCCGCGGATCGAGCCGATCGAGCGGTACTCGACCGGTGCTTTCGGGATCGCTTGGCGGGTCGCCGCGGCCTCACTCATGCGCGCCGCCCGCGGCGTCGAGCGCGGCCATCAGCTCCCGGCCGATCCGCTCGACCTCGTTGGCGCCGTCCGGCGGTGTGTCGTACCGCGCGCGCCGGACCTCCGAGAGATCCAGCGACTCGACCTCGACGGCGGAGACGCCGCGTTCGAGCAGCTCGATCCTTCGGTTGTGGAGGTCGAGCACGAGCGCCAGCAGCGCGCGCTGCTTGGCGGGGGAGCTGTACTGGTCGTTGTCGAGGACCGCGCTCTGCTGCAGCACCACCTCGCGCAGCAGCCGCGCGCTGCTGAGCGTTACACGCTCGGGCGCCGGCAGGGAGTCTGCGCCCACCAGCTGCGCGATCTGGTCGATCCGGTCGGCGTCGGTGAGGAGCTGGAGAGCATGCGCACGGCGAGCGCCCCAGCCGGGGTCGCCGTGTTCTGCCTGCCAGGTCGAGAGCCGGTCGGTGTCGCGTGCGGAGGAGTCGCGCCAGCTCACTGCCGGGTAGTGGCGGGCGTAGGCGAGGTCGCGGTCGAGCGACCACACCGAGCGCACGAACCGGCGCGTGTGCGCGGTCACCGGTTCGGTCAGGTCTCCGCCCGGCGGCGAGACTGCGCCGACGACGGTGATCGACGCGACCGCGCCCGCGAGTGTCTGCACGCGCCCGGCGCGCTCGTAGAACTCGGCGAGCGCCGACGATAGCCCGGCCGGGTAGCCCTCCTCGGCGGGCAGCTCGTCCGTGCGCGACGCGAGTTCGCGCAGCGCCTCGGCCCACCGCGAGGTCGAGTCCGCGATCACGACCGCGTCGTGGCCCATGTCCCGGAAGTACTCGGCGACCGTCACGCCGGTGTAGATGCTCGCCTCGCGTGCCATCACCGGCATGTTCGAAGTGTTGGCGATCAGCACGGTGCGGTCGAGGAGCGACTGGCCGGTGCGCGGATCCTCGAGCGCCTCGAACTCCCCGAGCACGTCGGCGAGCTCGTTCCCGCGCTCGCCGCACCCTATGTAGACGATCACCGCCGCGTCGGACCACTTCGCGATCTGCTGGAGCAACACGGTCTTGCCGGTGCCGAACCCACCGGGCACGGCGGCGGTCGAGCCGCGGGCGACCGGAAACAGCGAGTCGAGCACGCGCTGACCCGTGATCAGCGGCTCCTGTGCTTCCAGTCGGGCGCTCGTCGGGCGCGGACGGCGCACCGGCCAGCGCTGGGAGAGCCCGAGCTCGAGCCGCCCAAGGCACGCGACCGTCTCGCCGACACGGTAGTCGCCCGCCGGGGCGATCCAGTCGAGCGTGCCGCCGGCCTCGGGCGGGACGAGCACGCGGTGCTCGATCGCCCCCGACTCCTGGAGGGTGCCGAGCACCGTCCCTCCCGTCAGCGCAGCGCCGGCATCGACTCCGGGCGAGAACCGCCAGACGCGGCTGCGGTCGAGCGTGGTCGTCGCGCTTTCCGACGCAATCCGAGTGCCCGCTCCGTCGAGCCGGGCGAGCACCCCGTCGAAGACGCCGCCGAGCAGCCCAGGGCCGAGCTCCACCGCCAAGGGGCCACCGCTGCCCACAACTTCCTCTCCGGGCTTGAGGCCCCCGGTGTAGGCGTACACCTGCACGGTCGCGTTCCCGCCGTCGAGCGCGATCACTTCGCCGGGTAACTGCTTGGCGCCGACGTGGACGAGGTCGAGCATCGCCAGCCCTTCGCCCCCGCTCACCTCCACGACCGGCCCGTTTACCCGGGTCACCACCGCACCGTTCACGTCCATAGGCGCTCCAGTTCGGTCGCCATCGCCGCGAGGCACCGGTCGAGCTGCGCATCCAGCGAGTAGTCGAGCTGGCGGCTCCCGGCGCGCGCGACGAAGCCACCGCCCTCGGCAGCGGCGACCGTCACCGGGCCGGTCGGCGAGAGCCGCACGCGGGCGTCGGCGGCCAGCCGCTCGAGGAGCGCCTGGTACCGCGCGTCCGCGACCAGCGCGCGCGCGGCCCCGCGCGCCGCCGCGCTCGCTTCCGATAGCACCGTTCGCTGCGCGGCGAGGACCGTGGCACGGCCCTCCGCCCGCACCTGGGCGAGCCGCTCGCGCTCCCCCAGGTCGGCCAGTCGCTCGGCAGCGGCGCGTCGCCCGGCGAGGATCGCGGCCGCCTCTTCGCGGGCAGCGGCCAGGAGCTCCGCCGCGCGCTCCCGGGCAGCGTGTCGGAGCGCCTCCGCCTCCGCCGCTGCGCGCGCGAGCGCGGCCTCCCGCACGGCGTCGACCGTCACGCCGGCATCACCACCCACAGGCGTCGATCGCGCCGATCGAGCCCCTCGGCCTCGAGCGCGGCGTGCGCGGCAGGCGACAGGATCACGAGCGCGACCTCCTCCGGCAAGGCCCGCCACGCCGCCCCGGCCGCAGCCCCGTCCGCCACCGTCACGTCGACGCCGGCAAACGCGAAGGCACCCACAAGCTCACGCTCGCCGATCGCGGCGATCCCACTCATCCCTTGCCGATCAGGATCACCGCGACGATCAGACCGTAGATCGCGATCCCCTCGGCGAGGCCGACAAAGACGAGCGAGCGGCCGAACATCTCCGGCTTCTCGGCGATCGCCGCGAGCGCTGCCGAGCCGGTGTAAGAGACCGCAATCCCGGCCCCGAGCGTCGACGCGCCGACCGCAATCCCCGCGCCGATGAACGCATCCCCGGCGCCGGGCTTCGCCGCCGCCGTGGCGGCCTGCGCCGGATCCACCACCCCGGCAAGCATGAGCAGAAGCGCCACCAGCGTCGCGCCCGCGACCGTCACGTTCGCCCGCACCAGCCACCGGACCGCCAAGCGCGGCCAGCGACGCAACGCAGCCTGCGCCAGCAACCCGCCGGCGACAGCCGCCGGCGCGCAAAGCAACACGAACTCGATCATCTCGCCTCCTCGGTCGACAACAACGGCAACCTCCACGGGCTGAAAGGACGCCCCTCCCTCACGAACACACGCGAGAACAGCTCGTAGTACTCGAGCCTCAACGCCTGCACTGCCACCACCAGCCCCTCGAGCGCGAACGCGACCGCCCAGCCGACGAAGAACACCGCGCCTGCGGCCAGATCCCCGCCCGGCGACCCGGTGAGCGACCCCGCGGCATGGAGCACCACCTGCCCGATCGCGGCGTGCATCAGCCCGAACGCGGCGAGACGGGCGAACGAGAACACGTTCGAAAACAATCGCAGGACGGCGTCGAGCAACCCCATCACGATGACGCCGACCGCCGTCGCGCCATGGCCCGCCTCCGCGCGTAGCCCGACCGCCAGCCCTCCCATCGCCGCCACAGCCAGCACCAGCCCGGCCGCCGCGAGGGCACCGATGTGGGCGGCGACGGAAAGCGCAACGATCCCTCCGGCGAACAGCAGCACCAGCCCCGGCAGCGCCGACGGCTCGGTCAGTGCGAGCCGCGGCCCTCCCTCCCGCCAGCGGTTGATGAACCCGAGCGCATAGCCGGCCGCGAGCAGGCAGCCGCCGACCACCACCGCGACCACAAGCAGGCGGATTGGCGAGTCGAGCGGATCGATCCACAGCGTCGGCAGCACCTTCGTCGGACCGAACAGCTCCCCATACAGCGCTCCGAACACGACCGCCGCCGCGCCCAGCGCGGCGATCAGCGGCCAGACTTTCCGCAAGCTCCGGAGCCTGGGACGGCGCACTCGCCACAACGCCAGCGCGGCCAGCACTACCAGCAGCCCGTCCCCGACGTCGCCGAACATCATCCCGAACATCAGGCAGTAGGTGACCGCCGCAAACGGCGTCGGATCGAGATCCTCGTACGGCACCGCCCCGTAGGTCGTCAGCAGCGGCCGAAACGGCTCCGCCGCCGGTGCCGACGCGAGCAACGTCGGCGGCTCCAACCCGCCCCGCGCGCTCAGCTCCACGAGCGAAGCGCCCAGCGGCTCCAGCCGCGCTGCGAGCTCCGCAAGCGCCGGCTCGGGGACCCAGCCGACGAACAACACGAAGCCCGCGTGCGCCACCCCGCTCGCCTTTCTCCGCTCGAGCTCCACCTCCCCGGCCAGCAGCCCGCGCGCGCCGCGCCGCTCCAGCTGCTCGAGGTCCGGTGCCTCGCGGGCGAGCACCGGCGCAGAGTGCGGGGCCGCCCGGCCGCGGCGCTCGAGCCGCCGCAGCGCCTCGAGCGCTCGCCCCTGACCGCTCCCAAGCGGGCCGCTGAGATCGACCGTCCCGGCCTCCGCGAGCGCGACCAGCACCTCGCGCACCCGGTCGCCCAGCGCGACGACCGCCACCCGGCGCATCCGCACCGGGACTGCGCGCTCAGGCAGCCCCACCGATCAGCTCCACCAACGCAGGATCGCCGCCGCGCGCGGCGGCCTCGAGTGCCCGCGCGCTCCGCCGCGCGTCGACGGCGAGCAGCGCCACCGCGGCGAGCACGGTCGACTCGTCGCTCCACCTAACGAGCAACGCCCTCGCGTCGCGCTCAACCCGCGACCACCACCCCAACTCCGCACGCCAGACCTCCCCAGGATCGGTCACCCCCTCGAGCGCCCACGCCGCCTGCCGCCCCAGCCGGGCGTGGAGCTCGGCTATCGAGCCGGACCGGAGCGGTTCCTCGCCGATCGCCGGCAACCGCTGCAGCTGCCCGACGTGCTCGCGGCTGCCCGCGACAAACAGCTCCCGGGCCGCCAGCAGCGCCCCCGCCCCGGCAACCCAGTCGGCCGCCTCCGGCGCGAGCTGCCAGACCCGCCGCGCCCACAAGACACGCAATCCGAGCGCCAGCTCCGCCGGCGAGCGTCCACCGGGATCGCCCCAGGCTGAGCCGACCACTGCCGCGACGATTCCCTCGGGCGTCCGCGCCTCCTCGACTGCCGGCCAAGCAGTAGCGAGCGCGCCAAGCACAAACGGGGGCGGCTCGCGCCCGTCACTCGCGAGCGCCGCGAGGCGAGCGTCAACGTTCGCAAGCTCGAACCAGCCGGCGAGCACCCGCAGCAGGCCCGCCCCCGCCGCCGGCAGCCAACCGGCGAGGATCCGCAGATGCCACAGCGTCGTCTCGGCGAGTCCACGCTCGGCGGCAAGCAGGTCGCCGCCCGGGCGTACGCGCTCGCCGTAGGCGCTGCCGGCCAGCGCGGCGATGCCCTCGTCCAGCGAACGACTGGACGCGATCGTGCGCGCGTGCTCTGCACCGATAGCCCGACTGAGCAGCAACCGCGCTCGCGCGACCCCGGCGACCCACCCCGGCTTCACCGCGTCCGCTCCAGTATTCGCGCGAGCACCAGCGCAGTGAACGCCGGCGTGCGCTCCCGGCCGCGCGCCCGCACGCGCTCGGCCTCGCGGACCGCATCGGCCAGCAAGCTCCGTCCCCGCTCCTCACCACGAGCCCGACGCTCGGTGAGCAGCTGTCCCGCAGCCCGCTCGGCTTCGACGCGCACGTCTGCCAGGAGTCGAATACGCTGCGCCGCCGCGGCAGAGACGATCGCGGCCGCCTCGGACCGGGCCGACGCCAGAATCAGCTCGCTCCGGTCCTCGATGTCGTCGAGCTCCCCAAACAAGAAAGCCACCTCGGCCGAAAGCTCGTCTCCTGCTGACGGCACTGCAACCACGCCGGCAGCCCGGCCGGGTGGCGGACGCATGCGGCGAAGCCGCTCCAACAGCTCGCTCAGGGCGGTCACGATTCTCGAGGCAGAACTAGCTCGGTTCGCGCGCTATCGTCTCAGACTTCGCTCCCCCAGCCGAGACCAGACGCGGAACCGTCCTTGTCGACGATCGCTCGGACACACGCTCGTTTCAAACGGGCTGCGTCGCCGCGACGCACGTCCTTCGATCGCCAAGCAGCGGTGCCGAATTCTCGTCAGGGGAAGAACCCGCAACTCCCGGGCGAGGGCACGGTGCCGATCATGCGGTGTAGCACCTCGACCTGGGCGACGTCGGTGATACCTCGCTCAAATGTTCCCGCGTCGCCCGGGAGCTGCGTCATCCCTGACGGTGACGAGCGGGCAATGCCCGCGCCGCAGGCATTCCTCACCCACGGCGCCGAGGATGGCATCGGCGAGGACACCGTGCCGGCTCGAGCCAAGGACAAGGAGATCTGCGTCCTCGCTGGCCGCGATCAGCGTCTGCGCGGCAGATCCTTCCCGCAACTCGCGTTCGATCCGGATTCCACGCAACCGGGACGAGATCGAGTCGAGTTCGCGTTCGACGAGCCTTTCGGCGATGCGGCGCTCGGTCGCGTCGGTGTCGGCCTCGTAGCGCGGCTTCATGCGCGGCGTCGGCCCGCGCGCCGAGGATGGCCGTGTCCACGTGTGCACCACGTGGAGCAACGCACCCCGCAGCCGCGCTTCCTCCGCCGCCCAACGCAGCGCCGATCTCGATGCCCTCGACCCGTCGATCCCAACGACGATCTTGCTCACTTCGACCTCCCCTCATCTCCGTCCGGCTCACCGGCGGTGTGAATGCCTTGCCGGCGTTCGTCCGGCGTGTCTATCGAGTGCTCACCCGACGCCCGCGATGGTCCTCGCGCTTCGCTCTCGTCAAGGCTGAATTCGAGTCGCTGGGCGCCTGCTCATGTCGTGGGATCCTGTCCCGTTCGATCGCGCGCAGCCGTCTGGTCGCGGAAAGGTCCGTCGTCACTGAGTCGTAATCCAGCTGAAATGCTCAAGAAGGTTGTCGAGCGGCCTGCTCACGTCACAGACATCGCTCACTCGTGTCGGCGCACGATCACAACCGGGCAGTTTGCGTGATGCGCGCATGTCTGGCTAACAGAGCCCAGCAGCAGTCCCGCAAAGCCACCCCGCCCGCGGGAGCCGACGACGAGTAATTCCGCGCCTGACGCAGCGTCCAAGAGCATCTCGGCAGGATGGCCGGCGACGACCACCCGCTCGATCGGCACGTCCGCGGCCTCGGGCATCTCCCGTTCGACCTTCGCCACGATCGACTCGAGTTGCTGCTCTGTCCGACGCCGGACCTCGTCCCTCTCCTCCTCACTTGGGACATATATCGGTGCCGCAACCAAAGGCCCGATTGGTGGGATGTGCTCCACCTCCATGGCCGGATGCAAGACCCAAACGACGTGCAAGGAAGTCCGCCGATAGCTCGCCTCCGTGAGCGCCCAGCGGAGCGCCTGTCTGGATTCAGACGAACCGTCAACACCGACGACGATCGCCACGTTCGCAAGGATACGAGCACGCGGCGCAATTTCACACCCGGAAGCCTCGCCAGCGCAGTTCATCAGCTCACGGATTCCCTCCGGGAGTAGTCGGGGCCCGCCGACAGAGCACCGAAGGCTCTGGCAGCCGGGCTGGTGGCGTCAGCTCGCCGGTCCCGATCTGACGCCGGCGGACCGGATGGTGTTGCCGGCGTTGAGCCTGCTGCTGCCGCGCCGGGCGTGGCGAAGGTCGGCGTTCGTGACGTCGGCGACGCTTCTGCGCAGGCACCGCAACTGGTCGCGCGGCGGTGATGTATCGCACAGGCGTCCCGGTCGGCCCGCGACCGGCGGAGGAGATCCGCACACTAGTCGTGCTCGTCCCGTACGGCGAGGTCGTGCGCGGCTGAGCAGCACACTTCGTCTGCGGAAAAGCCGTAAGCGGGTTTGAGCAGCCCACGGATGTCGTTCATTCGGTGTCCCCTGAGACTGCTCCCGTGACCGACAAGCAGTCCTCTTGCGCGTCGACGAGCCAGTCGGTTGCCTGGCAATGAGCCTCCAGACGGAGCATGAGGTTGAAGCGGCGGTAACGCCTCCAGGAGTCCGGCCCGTGGAAACCGGGCTAGTCGGTGAGCTCGATGCGATCGAGGCGCGCGGCTACTGGGAATCTGTCTGGCGCAGCTTCAAGCAGGACAAGGTCGCGATCGGCGGCGGCGTCACGATCGTCCTGCTGATCCTCCTCTGCTACGCAGGCGGCCCGATCTTCTCGAGGTTACTGGGCCACGGACCGAACAC